>Ga0308395_1000678_pt1 | contig 25744 bp, 29 predicted proteins | sample Hotspr20SampleP4_FD_202097 | JGI IMG/M metagenome (GOLD analysis project Ga0308395, IMG submission 202097) | Hot spring phototrophic mat microbial communities from Mushroom Spring, Yellowstone National Park, Wyoming, United States - 20050930_P4 ...
GTCCAAACCCGGTTCGGTAGCTCTGGCTGCCGTCACTGCTTTAGTTCGGAACGGGGAGTACAAGCGCTGGTTTCAGACCGGCACCTTGTCGTTCGCCTTCAGTGCTTCGGGCTAACTGCACAGGTCGAAATTTTGGTAACTTGTATACTGGACTCGAACCTTAACAACCTCGGATCGCTCGTCAAAAAGCGCCAGTGGTGGTATGCTATCTCCTGGGAGGGCAAGGTGCGAGCTTACACAAAGTAACTGAGGAGCCCTGGCTGCCTCTGTGAGTAGATTGCTCACCTTCCTGCCCAGGAGACCCGATTAGGAACATTGGGGAGAGGTCGTATCGCTCTGCCCCTAATCAAGAGCAAGTCTGGGTGAGCATCCCATCCCTGGCCCTGGGCGATCAAAGTGCACCGTTGCCCACCCGAGTGAATCCGATGTGGAGAAAAGGAAAGGAGGGTAGATGCGCATTCTGGGTATTGATCTGGCCGTCACAGCCAGGCATCGGGCCATCCTCGCCGACAAGCGAGGCCGGTTCCTCAGCCCTGTGGTCCAGTTCCGAACTGGCCAGGCCGATCTGGAGCGGGTGTATGCCTGGGCCCGCCAGGGGATGGCAGCAGAGGAGCCGCTGGCCGTGGTGCTGGAAGCCACCGACATCGTTTGGTATCCGGTGGCCGTCTTTTTCCAGCAGCGGGGGGCGACGGTCTACTTGGTCAACCCCCGTATGGCGGCGGACTTGGCCCGTTTCTACCAGCGCTACGCTAAGAGCGACCGCCTCTCGGCCCAAACCCTGGCCCGTCTGCCGGTGGTCAACCCCGACCGCCTGTATTCCTGGACTCCGTTGAGGCCCGGTTACCTGGCCCTTCAGCGGGGTTGCAAGGAACTGGACCGATTGACCGAGCAGGCCAGCGCCATCCGGAACCGCCTGCAGTCCACGGACCACCTGGGCTGGCCAGACCTTCACCGGCGGGTCTTTGCCGACCCGTTCAGCCCGGCCGCCCGTTGGTTCCGCGACCACTTCTATGACCCCCGGCGCGTGGTGGCCGCGGGGGTGTCCGGCCTGCGGCAGGCCTGGCAAGCGGCGGAGGTCTATGACGGCGACGAGGACTGGATTGAGCCATTGCTCACCCTGGCTCAGGAAGTCCTATCGCTGTGGCGCGCAAGGCGACTATCTGGACTACAGCGCTCTGGCCGATGAGGTGCGACGCGAGCAACGCCGCCTGGCCGACCTGGAAGCCGATGCCCACTTCGTGCGCCTCCAGGTGACCCGTCCCCGTTACCGCCAACTCCACCCCAGCCGCAATCTGGAGACCATCCAGGGGGTGGGGCAGGATGGGGCGGCCGTCTACGTGGCCTTTGTCGGCGACCCGGACCGCTTCGCTACCCAACGGGCCTTTCGGGGCTGGAGCGGGATGATCCCCTCCAGTGGTCAAAGTGGGGAGCGGGAAGGCAAAGGTTTGCGCATTACCCAGGCTGGCCCCGATCTGGTCAAGAAGTACGCCTTCCTGGAAGCGGAAACAACCCGGCGTTGGGACCCGCAGATTGCGGCCATCTACTACGACCAGATGGTGAACAAGGGCAACCATCACGCGCAAGCGGTATGTGCTTGTGCCACCCATCTGCTGGACCGCATTCGGGTTGTGCTGACCGAGGGGGGGGATTAAGGAGGGGTTTTGCGGCGGGCGGCTTCGCCGCCCGCCGCAAAACCCCTCCTTACTACCCCCTCCCCTCTCCTCCCCTCTCCTGACCTTCGGTCAGGAGAGGGGAGGGGGTGGCGGCGAAGCCGCCGGGGGAGGGGTGAGGACCCCCACCGCCGCCGAAGGCGAGCGGGAGAAGGGCACGAATGATTCAGAGATTTTTATGAACCTGGGGGCAGGGGGTGGGGTGAGGGTAGGCGGAATTTTAACGCCCGTAAAAAGTGTCAACATATTTCCCTGGAAAATTGAACCATCCCTTTTTAGGGTTGCGGAAGCGGCCAGGGGCCTATGCAGAGGGGCCACGGGCAAAAAGTCAAAGTTTAGGGGAGGGAGTAGCGGCGAAGCCGCTGGGGGAGGGGTGAGTTTGATTGCCTGACCCTCGCGATCTCACGACGGAGCATCTTATCCGGTCAACAACTCCCGTACAACCTCGTTGACCAGCCGACCGTCGGCACGCCCCTTCATTCGGGGCATCAGGGCCTGCATCACGGTGCCCATATCCCGGAGGCTGGTGGCCCCCACCTGAGCGATGACCGCGCATGCCTCAGCGACAATCTCCTCCCGGCTCAGCATCCGGGGAAGATAGGATTCCAGGATGGCCAATTCCGCTTCCTCGTCGGCCAGCCGGTCCGCGCGGGAGGTGTTGCGCAGTTCCTCTATGGTCTCCTGGCGTCGCTTGACCTCTTTCTGGAGCACGGCGATGAGGGACGGCTCGTCCAGTTCACCCCCATGGTCGGCCTCAGCCAGTTGGATGGCCGCCAATGCCATCCGGATGACAGCCTTGCGCCGTTCATCCCGATTTCGCAATGCCTCTTTCAGGTCCTGCTGCAGGCGGTCTTTCAATTTCATTTCGTGTCCCTTCGCGGTTTTCTACAAAAATCCCTCCCGAAGAATGGACATCAGATGGGCATCGTGGTACCGGCCCGCGGAGAAGATAGCCTGCCAGCGCGTCCCCTCGTAGCGGAAGCCGACCTTTTCGTAGCAGCGACGGGCCCGCGCGTTCTCGTCAAGGACTTCCAGTTCCACCCGATGGAGGTTCAGTTCCTCAAAGGCAAAATGAAGCATTGTGCGGGTCGCGTCCGTGCCATACCCCTGGTCCCAGTACGCTTTCTCCCCCAGGGCAATGCCAAAGATGGCGCAGCGGTCTTTCCAGTGAATTCGGTGCAGGCCGACATTGCCGATATGCACCCACTCGTCCCCCACTCGGGCCTCCACGGCGAAGACGAAATCCTCCCGCCGCTGGACGCGCTGGAGCGTGTCCTCAAACCACTTTTCCTCCTGCGCGGCCGACACGGGCGCATACATCAGCAGGTACTGGCGTACCTCCGGGTCGTTGAACCAGCGGACGAAGGTGGGGATGTCGGACCGCTCTATGGCCCGCAGACGGACCTGCTCTCCATAAATCATCGCCTGCCATCTGTACGGATGGATTACCCGTATCGTTGAAGGGTGCGCATCGTGGTCCGGCGGCTCTTGCGCAACTTGGCCGCCTTGCGGCGCTTCCTCAGGATGGTGGGCGGTTCATAGAACCGACGCCGCCGAATCTCGGAAAGGATGCGCTCGTTCTGGACCTTTTTGTTGAACCGACGCATCAGGGAGTCCAGCGATTCGCCTTCTTCAGCAACAACTCGCGCCACGCTCTGTTCACCTCCTCTCATTTTCGGATGATGGGGCGTCCCTAATTATAACAATCTCCCAAAAGTTGTCAAGTCCCTGCGTTCTATCGCAGGGCTTATCAGCGCTCTAATATTTTTCGTTCGTAGTCAGGCACGGAGCGCCAGCGGAGTGCCGTTCCGAGCTTTTTGGACGCCACTCCGCTTCGCTTCGTGGCTTACTACGAGCATCTTCGTTAGAGCGTTGATAAGCCCTGGTTCTATCGCGAAAAATGTTACCGAATCTATGACAGAACGATGCCTTGCCAGATGAGATCTAATCTAACCGGTAGTACCATCTTCCTATTGACGCTGGTCCGATCTGTGGTATGATAAAAGCAAACCTAAAAATTTCCTAACAGAAAGGAGGTGAACGCCATGTTGTACATGCCTCGTGAGGAAGGCCAGGGCCTGGTGGAGTATGCGCTGATCCTCGTTCTGGTGGCTATCGTGGTCATCGTCATCCTCACTCTGCTGGGCACTCAGGTTAGCCGCGTCTTCTCCCAGATCACCAGCGGGCTCGGTGGTCAGTAACCGACCGGAGATTGCCCACTCACTGCACCGGAACGGCACAGGACCCCGCCACGGCGGGGTTCTGTGTTTTATGGCGCATTTTGGGGCCTTCGGCAAGTGATGGTATAATAAGGTCACCCAACGGAGGTCCCAATGAGAGCGTACTGGATGCTGGCACTGGTTGTGCTGTTTCTGCTGGGGACGGCCGGATGCGGAAGCGTCATCACGCCTCCTGTGACGGAGACCGTTCCCCCGCCGTCCCCTTCCCCCACATCCGGATTCCTCCCCCCACCCTCGTCCACGCCCGGCGCGGGCGGGGGACTCCTGGAGCCCCCCGCCACCCCCACCATCACCCCGACGCCCGTCATCTACGTCGTCCGGGAGGGGGACACCCTCTCCGGCATCGCCGCCACCTACGGGGTCAGCGTGGAGGCGCTCCAGCGGGTCAACGGCATTGAAAATCCCCTCTTCCTCCGGCCCGGCCAAACCCTCATCATCCCCACGGGCCGGGAGGAGGCCACCGCCCCCACCGAACTGCTACCCACCCCGACGCCGATGCCCTACGGCATCCGCGGGGTGGGCTTCTACGAGACCCCGGTGGGCAGTTTGCACTGCCTGGGGGAAGTGGTCAACACCACCCCCTACACGCTGACCAACGTGCAGGTCCGGGTGACGCTTTTTGACGCGTCCGGCAACGCGCTCATTGCCGGGAACGTGTTCGCGGCCGCGGACATCCTGCCCCCCACCGCGCGCGCTCCCTTTTCCCTACTTTTTACCGCACCGCCGCCGAACTTCGTCAGCCACCAGGTGGTGGCCCTGCGCGGCGAGGTGGCAGGCGAACTGGCGGCCCGCTACGTGCCGGTCACCGTGGAGGAGGTCGCTGGGGCTCCCTACGGCCCTCAGTTTGAGGTCTCGGGGGCCGTGCGGAACGCCGACCCGGAGCGCGCCGCCGCCACCGTGGTCGTGGTCGCCACGGCCTACGACGAGGCCGGGCTGGTCACCGGCTTCCGCCAGCAGACGGTGGACGTGGGGGACGGGCTGGCCCCCGGCGCCACCGCCCCCTTCCGGATGCGCTTCACCGTCTACAAGGGCGTGCCCGCCGATTTCGCCGTCATCGCCTACGGGAAAACGCGGTGAGTGACGCCTTTTGTAGGACAACTGCTCGCAGTTGTCCTGCTTTTGTGATCCTCACCTCCGGAGGTGCTGATGTACGCTGTCCTGAAAAAACTGGTCTGCTGGCTGTTCCTCCTTCTGGTCCGGGTGCGGGTGACGGGGCAGGAAAATTTTCCGCCCAGCGGCCCCTACATCCTGGCGACCAACCACCTGTCCGTCTTTGACCTCCCCCTGCTGATGATGATTTGCCCCCATACCGTGCGCGCGTTCGCCGCCTCCAAACACCGTCGTAACCCCTTCTACTTCCTCGTCCTCAGCGCCGCCGGCTCCATCTGGGTCCGGCGGGGCGAGATAGACCGGGAGGCGCTGCGCGGCGCGTTTGAGGTCCTGAAGCGGGGGGAAGTGCTGGGCATCGCCCCGGAGGGCACCCGCGCCCGCCGGGTCTACGCGCTCCAACCGGGGAAGACCGGCGCCGCCTACATCGCCACCCGCGCCGATGTCCCCATCGTCCCCGTGGGGCTGACGGGGACCGAAAAGGTCAAGGAGAACCTCCCCCGCCTGCGCCGGACCGATGTGACGGTCACCATCGGCGAGCCGTTCCGCCTGCCGGAGAGCGGGCGGGTGCGCGGCCCCAAACTGGACGAGTACACCGACATCATCATGCGCCGCATCGCGGCCCTTCTCCCACCGGAATACCGAGGAGTTTATGGCTGAGAACCGACCCTACACCCTGCACGTCGTCTCTCACACTCACTGGGACCGGGAGTGGTACCGGACGTACCAGCAGTTCCGCTTCCGGCTGGTCCACCTGGTGGCGGAACTGGTGGACCTCATGGAGCGGGACCCGTCCTACCGTTTCTTCCTGCTGGACGGGCAGACAGTGGTCCTGGAGGACGTGGTGGACGTCCGCCCCGACCTGGAGGACCGCCTGCGACGGCTGATTCGGGAAGGACGGCTCTTTATCGGCCCCTGGTTCGTCCTCCCGGACGAGTTTCTGGTGAGCCCGGAGGCGCTGGTGCGCAATCTCCTGCTGGGCGACCGCATCGCCCGCGCCTGGGGGGCCAAAATGGCCATCGGCTACGTCCCCGACACCTTCGGGCACATTTCCCAGTTGCCCCAACTCCTGCGCGGGTTCGGCATGGAGACCGCCGTCATCTGGCGCGGGGTCGGCGACGCCCCGGTGGAGTTCCGCTGGGCCGCCCCCGACGGTACCGAGGTCCTGGTCTGCTACCTGCGGGACTCCTACAGCAACGCCGCCCATCTCCCGGCAGATGAGGACGGATTCATCGCCGCCGTGAAGGGAGAACGAGACCGTCTCGCTCCGCACACCGCCACCTCCCACCTGCTCCTGATGCAGGGCACCGACCACATGTTCCCCCGCGCCGACCTCCCGCGCCTCCTGGACGCCGCCGACCGCGCCCTCCCCGACCGGGTCATCCACTCCAGCCTGCCGGGCTACGTCGCGGCGGTGCAGGCCGAACTGGGGGAGGACGGCCTGCGGGCCCTCCCCCTCCGCACCGGCGAGATGCGCGACCCCTCCCGCGCCCACCTCCTGCCCGGCGTCCTCTCCACCCGGATGTGGATCAAACAGCGCAACCACACCTGCCAGACCCTGCTGGAGCGCTGGGCCGAACCGTTCGCCGCCCTGGCCGCCACCCATCTGGCCCCGTTTGTCCGACGGGCCTGGAAGTACCTCCTGGAAAACCACCCCCACGATTCCATCTGCGGCTGTTCGGTGGACCAGGTCCATCGGGAAATGAAGGTCCGATTTGACTGGTGCGAACAGATTGGAGAAGAAGTCACCCGGACAGCGCTGGAATCTATTGCCGCCCAGGTGGACACGCAGGGGGAGGGGACGGTCGCCCTGATCGTCTTCAACCCGTCCTCCACGCCCCGCACCGACCGGGTCGTCGCCGCCGTCACCCCGCCCGTGGACCCCGAAGGGCACGCGCTGGTCGGGCCGGACGGGCGCTCCGTCCCCTTCCGGGTGCTCCGCCACACCGTCGGCGCCGAGATGGAGTTGACCTTTGACCGGGAGACGATGCGGCAGATGGCCGCGATGGCCGTGGCGGGCGACGGCGTCGTCTACGGCGACCGGGCCATCCGGGGGATGAGCGTCTGGCGGGATGAGGATGTGGGCCGGCTGACCCTCTCCGTCGGGCGGGGGATGGCGGGTGCTCCCCCCGAGCATCTCGCCGACGCCATCGCCGCCCTGCAGGACCTGCTGCAAGATGAGACGGTGCAACAGTTCATTGTCCGGGTGCGGGAGGACGAGGCGCTGGAGATCGCCTTCGTCGCCCGGGACGTGCCGCCCCTGGGCTATGCTACCTATCGCTGGGAGCCTCACCCCACCCCCGCCGCCTTCGGCGGCACCCCCTCCCCTCTCCTGGCCTTTGGCCAGGAGAGGGGAGAGGGTAGCGGCGAAGCCGCTGGGGGAGGAGTGAGGATAGAGAACGAATTCCTCCGCGTGGAGGCCGACCCGGAGACCGGCCTGCTGACGGTCACCGACCGGGAGACGGGGCTGGTGCTATCCGGCGTCCATCGCTTGGTGGACGGCGGCGACCGGGGGGACGAGTACAACTACTGCCCGCCGGAGGAGGATTTGCGGGTGGACCGGCCCGCCCGCCCGCCCGTCATCCGCCGGGAAGCCGACGCACTGGGGGAGAGTCTGGTGATAGAAATGGTCTACCGGGTGCCGGATGCGCTGGCCCCGGAGCGGAACCGTCGCGGTGAGAAGTGGGTGGACCTTCCCATCACGACGCGGGTCACGCTGACGGCGGGCGTGCGGCGGGTGGATTTTGAGACCGTGGTGGAGAACACTGCCCGGGACCACCGGCTGCGGGTCCATTTCCCTGTCCCCTTCGCGGCGGAGCGGGCCTGGGTGGAGGGGCACTGGGACGTTATCGCGCAGGCGGTCAGTGGTAGCGCGGGCTGTCAGCCTGCGAGGCCCGAATGGGCCGAGCAGCCTGTCCCCACCCGTCCCCAGCAGGGCTGGGTCTGCCTCTCGGACGGTCAGTTCGGGGTAACCGTCGCTAATCGGGGCCTGCCGGAAGTGGAGGTAGCGCAGGCTGATAGCCTGCATCCCGACATCGCCCTGACCCTTCTGCGGTGTGTGGGCTGGCTCTCCCGCGATGACTTCCCCTGCCGGTCCGGGCACGCCGGGCCGGCGCTGCCGGTGCCGGAGGCACAGTGCCCGGGCCGTCACACCTTCCGCTACGCGCTGATCCCCCACGCCGGGGACTGGCGGTCCGCCTTTGTGGAGGCCGACAGTTTCCAGACCGACCTGCGGGCCCTTTCCGTGCCCGCGCACCCCGGCCCGCTCCCGCCGGTCCTGTCGTTTGTCCAGATAGACCCGCCCGCGCTGCGCCTGAGCGCACTGAAACCGCCGGAGCACGGAGAGGGCATCATCCTGCGGCTCTGGAATGGGGAGGACCGACCGATAGAGGGGACGGTTCGGTTCTGGCGGCCGTTCGCCCGGGCGGTACGGGTCAATCTGGCGGAAGAGGGTGGGGAACTGCTGGCCACCGATACCGACACCCTGCGCCTGACCGTCGGCGGGCGGCAGGTGGTGACGGTACGGGTGGAATAAAAACAGGGAGATGCCGGGCACCTCCCAGGTGCCTGGCATCTCCCCGTGCTCGGTTGCTCCAGAGCGTTTATTCGGGCCGCTTTTCCTTCAGGCGGGCCGCTTTCCCCTTCAGGCCGCGCATATAATAGAGCCGCCCCCGCCGCACCTTCCCATGTCGGGTAACCTCTACCTTCTCCACGCGCGGGGAGTAGAGGGGGAACGTGCGCTCCACACCGATGCCGTGGGCGGCGATGCGCCGGACGGTGAAACTGGCCCCGGCCCCACTGCCGCGCACCCGGATCACCATGCCCTGGAAAACCTGCACCCGCTCCCGGCCCCCTTCCACAATGCGGGCATGCACCCGCACCGTATCCCCGGGCCGCAGATCGGGGATGTTTGGATTCCGCTCCAGTTGTCGGTTCAGCGACTCAATCAGGTCCATTGCCTCACCTCTTTTCCACCGGTCCTCAACGGCGGGGTATTATACCATAACCCAGAAATCCGGCAAGTTGGAAGGTGTACTCAGCGGCCCTTTCGCATAGGGCCCTGACCGCCTCCGCGGCCCAAAGAGGAATATTTTTCGTTGCGGCGGCTTCGCCGCCGCAACGAAAAATATTTTCTTTTTGTTCTTTTTGCCTTGCTGGAGACGGGTTTTGGAGATTCCTCTGCCGCTGTTCTGAAGGGGGCCAAACTTCAGTGCGTCGGGAAACACCCGCCGATTAGAAAAGAGGGAACTCCCGGTTGATAATCCGGTCCCGGACCTGATGGACCCGGCTCAGGTGCTCGTCCAGAATCGCTTCCACGTCAGCCTGGATGCTGGGGGTCAGACCACCTGAGACCGGGCGCACCTGGGCCGTCGCCAATAATGGCTGGTCCAGGGGCTTCCCAATCTGGGAGAGGATGTAGACGGTGGCCTCGCGCACGGTGGGGACCCGCTCCACGATGTCCCGCGCCACCAGCATAGCCAGCACGTTGTAGACTTTGCCGACGTGGGAGATGGGGTTCTTCCCGCAGGCCGCTTCCAGGCTGGCGGAGCGGAAGGGGGTAATCAGGCCGTTCACCCGATTCCCCCGCCCCACAGCGCCATCGTCGCCCATCTCAGCGGAAGTGCCGGTGAGGGTCAGGTAGATCGCGCCAGCGTCCACATCGTCGGCGGTGTTCACCGCCACCATCACCTTCCGGGTGTCCAGTTGGCTGGCAAAGGACCGGATGGCCTCCTGGGCCGCGTGTTTCAGTTCCAGGTATTCGGCCATATCTCCGACTCGCGTGGCGATGAAGGGAAGCGCCACAGTGAGGACCATCTCATCTACACAGCGCGCTCCCATCACCTTCACATCCTCACCGATGGGGAACTGGTCAATCAATTGATAGTTAATGTAGCGCGAGGTCTCGTAGACCGCCCGCTCCAGACCGGAACGAGGCCAGTGGCTGACGCCAAAACTGGTGTCGTTGGCCGTCACCTGCTCCACTGCGTGCACCAGTTCCTCGGCACCCCGCCCCACATAGGAATCTATGACCATATGCTGGTCAGGGTCCAGGTAGCGCATCGTCTCCCGGATGTACTGACGGGCCGCCTGGATGGCGATGGTATCCAGAGGAATCTTCCGGCCCCGGTAGGTCGGGGTGCCGCGACCGGCAATCTGGATGCGGATGGGACGAATCATGTGGCCGCCGCCGAAACCGACCTCCACCTCTCCGGCCACCAATTGCACCTTGTCAAAGTTGTGGTGCAGCAATGTGCCCAGGTTCTCCTGGCACCAGCGGCAGTATTCTACGGAGATCCGCTCGGCGATGCCATCACACAAACTATCCGGATGGCCGATCCCCTTGCGCTCCACAATCTCCACGGGGAGGTCTTCAATATACTGTCCGCTGGCCTCTGTCACAACGATATTTCGCTTGGACATGTTTTTCATCTCCTCTCAAGGGGCTCCCGGTGGGTGCACTCTGGGGCAGATTCTGGGGGCAGGAGGAAGAAAAAAGCCCCCTCTGGAAAGACAGAAGGGGCACGACGGGCGCGCCGCCTCTTATCTTCCAGAACGAACCCGTTCTGCCGGAATTGGCACCTGGGGCGGGAACTGACGGTCATCGTTACGGGATGGTCAGTCTCCGCCCTGGTTGCCGAGGCTTCACAGGGCCGGTCCCTCCGCCTCTCTGGATAAGAGTGCCGCCGGGGCTATTCAATTGTTGGCTGAATCATACCACAAAGGCCAGATTTGTCAAGGAAGAGCAGGAAGTGGGTGTGCCCTAAAATTGTAGGACAACTGCGAGCAGTTATCCTACAAAGCGGCCAGGCCCGACGAAATTGGGACATAACCCCAGGAAGTCCATTGACGATTTGACCAAATAGCGGTAGAATGATATTGCTGAGTTGGAACTTTCCAGCCCTTCACGGTGGATTAAGGAGGTAAAAATGGAACGGGAAATCGGAACGGACACAGTTAAGCGGGGTCTGGCCCAGATGCTGAAAGGTGGGGTCATCATGGATGTGACCAATGCGGACCAGGCCCGGATTGCCGAAGAGGCCGGCGCCTGCGCAGTGATGGCCCTGGAGCGGGTCCCGGCGGATATTCGCGCCCAGGGCGGTGTGGCCCGTATGGCCGACCCGGAGAAGATTCTGGAGATTATGGAGGCTGTCTCCATCCCGGTGATGGCCAAATGCCGCATCGGCCACTTTGTGGAAGCGCAGATTCTGGAGGCGTTGGGGGTGGATTTCATTGACGAGAGCGAAGTCCTGACCCCCGCTGACGAAGAACACCACATTGACAAGCGCAAGTTCAAAGTCCCCTTTGTCTGTGGGGCCCGCAACCTGGGGGAGGCCCTGCGGCGCATCGGTGAAGGGGCGGCGATGATCCGTACCAAAGGGGAGGCCGGCACCGGCAACGTGGTGGAGGCCGTCCGGCATGCCCGCGCCGTTCTGGGGGAAATCCGCCGCCTGACTACAATGGCCGAAGAGGAGATGATGGCCTACGCCAAAGAAATCGGCGCCCCCTACGAACTGGTGATGGAGACGGCCCGGCTGGGACGACTGCCGGTGGTGAACTTCGCGGCCGGTGGCGTTGCCACTCCCGCCGATGCCGCGCTGATGATGCAACTGGGGATGGACGGCGTCTTCGTGGGCAGCGGCATCTTCAAGAGCGGCGACCCGGTCAAACGGGCACGGGCCATCGTCCAGGCCGTCACCCACTACAACGACCCGCAGATTCTGGCGGAGATCAGTCGCGGCCTGGGTGAACCGATGGTCGGCATCAACATCAGCCTGATCCCGGCCGAAGAGCGGCTGGCGGTAAGAGGATGGTAGAACAAAGTTGCGGGCTTTCGGGAGAGCCTGGTATCTGGTAAACCGGTATCTGGTATACTGGTACAATTGAAGATGCCCCCGTAGGACCTTTCCCGTTTTGGGAACAGGGGCCATGTTTGTTCCTCCAAATGCCTGGCGGGAGAGGAAAATGAGGGTCCGGTCGGTAACTGCGGGCGTGGACGTTGGACAGTTGGCTAAAGAGCTGGCTATGAGCGAACAGGACCTGCTCGTACAAAGCTTGCAGTCTTTCATCGCTGAACAGTTGCGGCTTCTGCGGGCAGAAAAGCAGGCCCGGTGTGCCCGGTTTGGCGTCACCTCGCTGGAGGAGATGGACAGGTTGATCGCCGAAGGTGCCGTAGAAGAGGAAGAGATTCTGGACGACTTCCAGAATGTAGATTATCTGACAGCCCGTATTGAGCACCTGGAGCGCCTGCTGGAGACTCTTCAATGATCAACCTGTTCCGTCTGGCCCGGATTGCGAGGACGGAATTTTCAGACATCGTTGTGGCGACCACCGTTATACGGGATAAACTGCGCGTTGTGCTGGAGGATGGCTCCTACATTGACTTCTGGTGGTCAGCAAAGATTCCGGGGCGGTTCGCTCATCACTGGGAACGGATTCACGTTGATGGGACAATCTATCGGCATGACAATATGCCCCATCCTCGCTGGAAAGGGGTGTCCACGTTCCCGCAGCATTACCATCAAGAAAAACCTGACGTCGTCGTAGAGAGTTATTTGCCGTCTGATTCTCCCGAGGCCGCTGTGCGTGCATTTTTGACTTTCGCTCGCCAAACACTGATCTCTGCAAAGAAAGCGGAGTGAAATATGATGAGAATCGGTGTCCTGGCTCTACAGGGCGCTTTCATTGAGCACAAAAATGTCCTAACCCGTCTGGGCGTACAGCCAGTAGAAGTCCGCCTGCCGGAGCACCTGGAGGGCTTGGCAGGCCTGATCATCCCCGGCGGGGAGTCCACCACCATCGGCCTGCTGGCCCAGAAGTGGGGGTTGCTGGAGCCATTGCGGGAATTCGCTCGCTCTGGACAGCCTCTCTGGGGCACCTGTGCCGGGATGATTCTGATGGCCAAAGAAGTGGTGGATGGCGTGCCGGGTCAACCCCTGCTGGGATTAATGGAAATCACGGTCCGGCGCAATGCCTTTGGCCGCCAGGTGGATAGTTTTGAGGCCGACCTGCCGGTATCTGTGCTGGGGAATCCCCCATTCCATGCCGTCTTCATCCGTGCGCCCGTCATTGAGCGGGTGGGAGCGGGAGTGGAGGTCCTGGCCGCGCTGGAGGACGGGACGGCGGTGGCTGTGCAACATGGCAACCTGCTGGCAACCGCCTTTCATCCGGAATTGACCCGGGATGACCGATTTCACCGGTACTTCCTGAAACTGGCGAAATGATGCAAACAGATACTCTGGACATCCCGTTGCTGATCCGGCTAATAGAGGAGAACCCGGAATGGCGGGCGCTCTTTCGGCGCGCTCTGCTGAGTGATGATATGCTGGAACTGCCTGAACTGTTCCGGCGATTAAGCGCGCATATAGAGGCCATCGCGGAAACGCAATGGCAGATCAACGAAGTCATCAGAGATCTGGCCGAGGCCCAACGGCAGACCGATGAATCGGTCAAAGCGCTGATGGAGGCCCAACGGCGCACTGATGAATCGGTCAAAGCGTTGGCGGAGGCCCAACGGCGCAGCGAGGAGCCGCTGGACCGGTTGGAGGCGGCCGTTCAGGAACTGGCCGAGGCTCAGCGGCGGACAGAACAACGGGTGGAAGAACTGGCCGAGGCCCAACGGCGCACTGATGAATCGGTCAAAGCGTTGGCGGAGGCCCAACGGCGCAGCGAGGAGCGGCTGGACCGGTTGGAGGCGGCCGTTCAGGAACTGGCCGAGGCCCAACGGCGGACAGAACAACGGGTGGAAGAACTGGCCGAGGCCCAACGGCGCACTGATGAATCGGTCAAAGCGCTGGCGGAGGCCCAACGGCGCAGCGAGGAGCGGCTGGACCGGTTGGAGGCGGCCGTTCAGGAACTGGCCGAGGCCCAGCGGCGGACAGAACAACGGGTGGAAGAACTGGCCGAGGCCCAGCGGCGGACAGAACAACGGGTGGAAGAACTGGCCGAGGCCCAGCGGCGCACTGATGAATCGGTCAAAGCGCTGGCGGAGGCCCAACGGCGCAGCGAGGAGCGGCTGGACCGGTTGGAGGCGGCCGTTCAGGAACTGGCCGAGGCCCAACGGCGGACAGAACAACGGGTGGAAGAACTGGCCGAGGCCCAACGGCGCACCGATGAATCGGTCAAAGCGCTGGCGGAGGCCCAACGGCGCAGCGAGGAGCGGCTGGACCGGCTGGAGGCGGCCGTTCAGGAACTGGCCGAGGCCCAGCGGCGGACCGACGAATCGGTCAAAGCGCTGGCGGAGGCCCAGCGGCGCAGCGAGGAGCGGCTGGACCGGCTGGAGGCGGCCGTTCAGGAACTGGCCGAGGCCCAGCGGCGCACTGATGAATCCGTCAAAGCGCTGGCGGAGGCCCAACGGCGGACGGAGCAACGGGTGGAGGAACTGGCCGAGGCCCAACGGCGCACTGACGAACGAGTGGATGTGCTGGCCCAAAAAGTGGACCATCTCGCTGTGGAGGTCAACAATCTGCGGCGCACCATCGGGGCCACTGTAGAGGAAGAGGCTGAAGACTGGGTCCTGGTTCTTCTGGAGCAAAAGGGCTATCAGATTCTGGAAGAACCCCGACAGGTCCGAATGGACGGCGAAGTAGATGTGGCGATCCCCGCGGCCCGGGACGGTCAGGTCCTGTGGGCAGTGGTGGAAGCGAAAACCCGGCTGAGCCGACGGGAGATAGAGGATTGGGCCAACCGGATGCGCTCCGAGGGCTTCCGGCAACGACTGGCGCAACATGGGGTTCCAGGCCCTTATCTGGTTTATATCTACGGGCTCCGGGTGGACGCGGCCTGCGACGCGGCCGCGCGCCGGTTCGGCATTGGCCTCGTTACCGGGCGCGGGGAGCGGGTACCGCCTGGCCCTCTGCTCCCGCCCGCCCAATCTGAGGGAGAAGAGAACTGAGCACCGTGGAGAAGGGGTATTACAATCACATTACGGATGATCTGGACGCGCTGCTGAACGTCCTGCCGGAAGACCTGCGGGAGAGAATCCAGCAGATCGGTCGGCGGGATGAGTTGCTGGAGGTGATTCTGGACCTGGGCCGGGTGCCCACTGCCCGCTACACCGACGGCGAGGTGGTGCTGAGCGAGCGGGAGGTCACCCGGGAGGACATCCAGCATGTGGTGGAACGGGTGGGCGAATTTGACGCCGATAACCGCGCCGGCATCGCCCGTACCCTCCACCGCATCGCGGCCATCCGCAACCGCAAAGGGGACATCGTCGGGCTGACTTGTCGGGTCGGCCGGGCCGTCTACGGCACCATCGCCATCATCCAGGACATCATTGAGAGCGGCAAGAGCATCCTCCTCCTGGGCCGGCCCGGCGTGGGTAAGACAACCATGCTGCGGGAAGCCGCCCGGGTCCTGGCGGAGACGAAGCGGGTCATCATTGTGGACACGTCCAACGAAATCGGCGGCGACGGCGACATCCCCCATCCTGCCGTTGGCCGCGCGCGCCGCATGCAGGTGGAGATGCCCTCTCTCCAGCACGAGGTGATGATTGAGGCGGTGGAGAACCACAACCCCGAAGTCATCATCATTGACGAAATCGGGAGGGAACTGGAAGCCCTGGCCGCGCGCACCATCGCCGAACGGGGCGTCCAACTCATCGCCACCGCCCACGGCAACACCCTGGACAACCTTCTGCTGAATCCCACCCTCTCCGACCTGGTCGGGGGGATTGAGAGCGTGACCCTTTCGGACGAGGAGGCGCGTCGGCGGGGTACCCAGAAGACCATCCTGGAGCGTCGCGCGCCGCCGACGTTTGACGTCCTCATTGAAATCCAGGACCGCCAGCGGCTGCTCATCCACCACAGCGTGGCCGAATCGGTGGACGCGCTGCTCCGGGGCCGCCCTCTGCAAGCGGAACTCCGCTATCGGGACGCGTCCGGCGAGATTCGGGTGGAGAAAGCGAAGCCGCCGTCGCTGGAGGAGCGGGAGAGCGGCCGCGCGCGCCCATCCCCCGACGCCCCGTCTCCGGCTCCCTCTCCGGCGCCGCTGGGGCCCAAAATCCAGGAGCCAGTGCGCATTTTCCCCTACGGTATCGCCCGCAACCGGCTGGAACGGGCCGCCCGCCGCATGCAGGTCCCCGTCTACGTGGTGGATGAACTGGGGCAGGCGGATGCCTTCGTGACCACCAAAGGCTTCTTCCGTAAGCGCCCCCGGCTGATCACCGACGCTGAGCGGAAGGGCATCCCCGTCTACGTCCTGCGGGCCAATACCGTCGCACAAATGGAGGCCTGCCTGAGCGACATCGCGGCGGAGAACCACCTGCCCGGCCCGCTGACGCCCGCCCTGCGGGAGGCGGACCACGCGATCCGGCGGATTCTGGACGGGGAGGCGGATGAAGTGGAACTCTCCCCCCAGAACGCGTTCATCCGCCGCCAGCAACACGAAATGGCCCGGGAAGCCGGCCTTTCCTCTTACTCGGTGGGGGAAGAGCCGAACCGGCGGGTGCGCATCACGAGGGCGTAGATGGTCCAGCGAGCGCGGGATTGGCTCCGCCAGGCGGAGCGGGACCTGGAGCAGGCAGAGGATTCCCGGCAAGCGGGGCGGCACGAATGGGCATGCTTTGCCGCCCAGCAGGCTGCCGAGAAAGCAGTAAAGGCTCTGCACCTCCATTATGGGCAGGAGGCCTGGGGGCATGTGGTGGCCCGGCTCCTGCGGGAACTTCCCCCCCAGGTTGCCGTCCCCGCTCTCCTGGTAGAGAAGGCCCGGGTGCTGGATGGTTTCTACATCCCTCCCCGTTATCCCAACAGTTTCGCCGAAGGCGCCCCCTTTGAGCACTACGGCCCCCTCCAGAGCGAGGAGGCGATCCAGTATGCCCGTGAGATTGTGGACTTCGTCCGTGCTCAAATGGCCTGATGCCCCGACGGTCCTGGAGGCGCTCCGGCAGTGGGCGGAGACCCTCCAGCCCCCCGATGTCGTGGGTATCGGATACTGCGGGTCATACAGCCGGGGGGACTGGGGAGTGGGGAGCGACTTGGATGTGGTGATTTTGGTGGAAAGAGCAACTGCGTCCCCGGAACGGCGAGCCGCGGAATGGGACCTTACGGAACTGCCGGTGCCGGTGGACGTTCTGGTCTACACTCCGGAGGAGTGGGAGAATCTGCCTCGCCGCCTTCGGGAAGAGACGGTCTGGTTATACCGGAGGTGATGTCGCGGCAGGTCGCCGCCGCCACCGCCGTTTTCTGCGGAGGTGCCGTTGTTCATCACGCTGGAGGGGCCCGACGGCAGCGGCAAGACGACCCAGGCCCGCCTGCTGGCGGGGTGGCTTCAGGAGCAAGGCCATCCCGTCGTCCTGGTCCGGGAGCCGGGGGGGACAATCATCGGGGAACGGATTCGGGATGTTCTCCACGACCCGGCCCATACCGGCATGTCCCCCTGGACGGAGGTCTTCCTGTATTGCGCTGCGCGTGCCCAGGTGGTGGCGGAGATCATCCGCCCGGCGCTGGCCGCCGGGCAGACCGTCCTCTGCGACCGCTACGCCGACAGCACTCTGGCCTACCAGGGCTACGGGCGGGGCCTGGACCTGGAGGCGCTCCGGTGGGTCCTTTATCTGGCGACCGGCGGCCTGACCCCCGACCTGACCTTCTGCCTGGACATTTCCCCCGAAGAGGGGCTGGCCCGCCGCCGGACGGGCGGCGGAGAGTGGAACCGTCTGGACCGGGAGACGGTGGATTTCCACCGCCGGGTGCGGGCCGGCTATCTGGAACTGGCTGGCCTGGAACCTCAGCGGTGGGTCGTGGTGGATGCCGCCCGCTCTGTGGAGGCGGTGCAGGCAGACCTGCGCGCCCTCCTGCAGGCACGCTGGACGGGACACACCCCTCCGACGTTATAACTCCTCGCCGATGTCCGCTTCCCCGCCTTCCTCCCCCAGCAGTTCCGGCATGGCCCTCTCTATCTCCTCGGGGCTCTCCCCCGCCTCCAGCCGTCCGACAACTTCCTCAAACTCTGGCCCCAGGTCTTCTCCCACTTCGTCGGCCATCCGGCGCATCATGCGCGCCAGCGAGCGGGGGTCCTTTTCGTCAAAGTCGGAGAGAAAAGAATCGTCGGCCAGTGACTCCAGACGGCTCTCTTCGGAGCGGACCACCCGCACGCGGGAGATGAGGCGGGTCAGATTCGTGCCCCCGCAGTGGGGACAGACCGGCGTCCCGCTTTGGGCTTCGGAGAACGTCCGCCAAAATATGGAAACGCGACGACGACAGTCGTGGCATCGGTACTCGTATACGGGCATCTCCGTTCCCTCCGGGTGATCTCGTGATGTAGCGCAGGCCGCCAGCGCAGGCGAACAGCCTGCGCCACACATGGTGCAGGTAGTGACTGCAAGGAGCAATTATACCTTCCTCAAGGAGGAATGCAAGATGACCTGGACGCCCCCCCGCTACCCGCTGCTCATCGTCATCTCAGGACCCGCCGGGGTCGGGAAGGACTCCGTCCTGCGGCGGATGAAGGAGTTGGGTTACCCTTTCCACTTCGTCGTCACGGCCACGGACCGCCCCCCGCGCCCCGGCGAGGTCCACGGCGTGGACTACTTCTTCCTCTCCACCGAGGAGTTCCTGCGGCTGGAACGGGAGGGAGAACTGCTGGAACACGCGGTCGTCTACGGGGAGCACAAAGGGGTCCCCAAACAGCAGGTCCGGGATGCCTTCGCGTCCGGCAAGGATGTCATCATGCGGGTGGATGTCCAGGGAGCGGCGACCATCCGCCGACTGGCCCCCGAAGCGGTGCTCATCTTTCTGACCGCCGAGTCGGAGGAGGTGCTGGTCCGCCGCCTGACGGACCGGGGCACCGAGACGCCGGAGAAACTGGCCGAGCGCATCGGGAAGATTCAGTGGGAGATGACCCGCATGGAGGAATTTGACTACGTAGTCGTTAACCGGGAGGGAGAACTGGACCGCACGGTGGCCCAGATTGCGGCCATCGTGGAGGCGGAGCACTGTCGGGTCCACCCGCGCCGGGTGCAACTATGACCGACCGGATTCTTCGCATCCACCGGCGACTGGCGGCGGAGTACGGCGAGCCCCAATGGACGCCGCGCGACCCCGTGGCGGTCCTCGTCTCTACCATCCTCTCCCAGAACACCAACGACCGCAATCGGGACCGGGCGTACGAGCGGTTGCGGGAGCGGTTCCCCACCTGGGAAGCCGTCCGGGACGCCCCGCTGGAAGACGTGATCGCGGCGATTCGTCCGGCGGGACTGGCGCCCACCAAGGCCCCGCGCATCCAGGAGACACTGCGGCGGATCTGGGCCGAACGGGGGGAGTTCTCCCTGGATTTTCTGGCCGATATGCCGCTGGAGACGGCGCGGGCCTGGCTGCTCTCCATCCCCGGCATCGGCCCCAAGACGGCGGCAATTGTCCTTCTCTTCGCCTTTGGCCGCCCCGCGTTCCCCGTGGACACCCACATCCATCGGGTATGCCGACGGCTGGGACTGATCCCGGCGCGGGCCACGCGGGAACAGGCCCATACCCTGCTGGAAGACCTCATCCCCCCGGACCTCTGCTACCCCCTTCACCTGAACCTCATCGCGCTGGGGCGGGACGTCTGCCATCCCCGCAACCCCGAATGCGGACGTTGCGTCCTGAGGGATGAGTGCGACTTCTATCGGCGGGGACAGGCAGGTTGACATGGCGCTCCAACTGATCCTCATCCGTCATGCCGAGACCGTTGCCAATGTCCAGCGGCGCTGGGTGGGCTGGAACGACACGCCGCTGACCGACCGGGGGCTGGCCCAGGCGGAGGCCGTCGCCCGCCGCCTGGCCGCCGAAGTGAGCGACGCCGTCGCCCTCTATACCAGTCCCCTGCCCCGTGCCCGCCGGACCGCAGAGGCCATCGGGCAGGCGCTGGGGCTGGACCCCGTCCCGCTGGACGGCCTGCGGGAGATCAATTTCGGCGATATGGACGGAGTGACTCTGGAGGAAATGAAAACCCTCTACCCCGACCTCTACGAACAGTGGCGAGACCGAACGAATTTGGAGTTCGCCTGGCCCGGAGGGGAGAGCCGGTCCGGGTTCTTCCGCCGGGTGGAGGCGACCTGCCGGGACATCCTCGCCCGCCATTCCCAGGGCACCGTCCTGATTGTGGCTCACGGCGGGACCCTGCGGGCTATGCTGGCCTGCCTGCTGCCGGAACAGATGAGCCAGTGGTGGGGGTATGAACTGGGCCACTGCACTCTCACGCGGGTCCAGGTGGAAGACGGTCAGGCTTCTCTCATCGCCCTAAACGACGCCTCTCACCTTCCCCTCGCTTCCCCCTGATAGCCCGCCTGTAGCCCAGGCTTCAGCCTGTCCCGTGTAGGACAACTGCTCGCAGTTGTCCTACAAACAGAGCGACTTGACAAAAACCGCGCCCTGTGGTATTATATGACTGGTCATATATTATACAAGTCATCCAAACTGGAGGCGTGATGTCCCTGGAACATGCCATCCTCGGCTTCCTGAACTATGCCCCGATGACCGGCTACGACCTGAAGAAAGCGTTTGACACGTCCGTGCGGCACTTCTGGCCCGCCGACCAGGCCCAGATTTACCGGACGCTGAAGGAACTCACCCGTCGCGGCTGGGTGACGGTGGAGGTCGTCCCGCAGGAGGACCGCCCCAACCGCAAGGTCTACCACCTCACCGACGCGGGGCGGGAGGAACTGCGCCGCTGGCTGCGCGCGCCGTCCGACCCGGAGGACCCGCGCGTCCCCCTGCTGGTCAAGGTCTTCTTCGCCGGGCAGTTGGCCGACGAAGAGGCCGTTGCCCTGTTAGAGGGGTACGCCGCCGGGCTGCGGGCACGGCTGGAGGAATACGCGCGGATTCCCCAGCAGGCCGCCCACTACGCCGAGGCAGTCCGCTCCCCGCGCGAGGTCTTCTTCTGGGCCCTCACGTTGGACTACGGCGTCCGGCTCACCCGCGCCGCGCTGGAGTGGGCCGAGGAGACCATCCGCCATATCCGAAACCTGGAGGAGGAATCATGAAGATTCTCGCCATCAACGGAAGCCCGCGCGGCTGCCGCAGCAACACCGACCGCATCCTGCAGCCCTTCCTGGAGGGGGCACGGGAGGCCGGCGCGGAGACGGAGACCGTCTACCTGAAGGACCTGAAGATCAATCATTGCCTGGGTTGCTTCACCTGCTGGACGAAGACCCCCGGCGTCTGCGTCCACAAAGACGACATGGCGGCGCTGTTTCCGAAAGTCCGCCAGGCCGACGTCGTGGTCTACGCCACGCCCCTCTACGTCTTCACCGTGAGCGGGCTGATGAAGGACTTTATGGACCGGCTGCTGCCCCTGGCGGACCCCCACATCGTCCAGCGGGGGGCTCACTACACCCACCCGCCCCGCTACACCGACGGGCCGTCGGTCCGAAGGGTGGTCCTTATCTCCAACTGTGGCTTCCCGGAGCGGCACCACTTCTCCGGGCTGGTGGAGACCTTCCGCCGCTACACCGACGACCCCGACACCGAACTGGCGGCGACGATTCTCTGCGCGGGGGGCGAACTGCTGGCCCAGCCTGCGCTGGCCGAAAGTCTGCGCTGGTACACTGATGCCGCCCGTCGGGCCGGGTGGGAGTTCGTCACCTATGGGCACATCCTGCCGGAGACCCAGGCGGTCCTGGACACGCCGCTGGCGGAGCCGGAGGTCTACGCCCGGATGGCCAACGGGTGGTGGGATAGCCAGATCGGGCCTCACCCCACCCCTGGCGGCTTCGCCGCCAGGGGGAGGAGTGAGGAACCTCGGCGTCCCCTCCGTAGTGAGCCACGAAGCGAAGCGGAGTGGCGTGAGGAGAACCTCTCCCCACCCATCGTCCTGCCCGTGGGAGAGCCCGGAGCGGGCCCCCGGACCTGCCGCGAGGCTATCCTGGGCATGCCCACTGTCTTCAACCCGGCCGCGGCCGGAGACCTGCAGGCCGACATCCAGTTCGTCGTCACCGGGGAGGAGCCGGGCCACTACGTCCTGCGCATCCGGGAGGGGCGCTGCACGGCCCACGAGGGCACCGTCCCCCGGCCCACGATGACGGTCCACACCCCGTCGGAGGTCTGGCTGAAGATTGCCCGCAACGAGTTGAGCGGGCAGGCCGCCTACGTGAAGGGGATGTACCGGGTGGAGGGGGACTTCGGCCTGCTCCTGCGGCTGGGGGACCTCTTCTCCGGTCCGGAGGGGCCGAAGGCGCCGCCCGCGCCGGCCCCCGCGCCGCCGGAGGAGGAGACGGTCCAGCGCGGGCCCATCCGCCTTCCGGGCATGGCCTGGCTGACGGTGGCCTTCGTCCCCTGGATGGTCCACTGGGCAACGGTGGACATCCCCGGCATCGGGCCGTGGGTCAGCCTGGGGGTACCGTTTCTGCTGGGGGCGCTGATCTGGGGATACCGTCGCCGCTTCGCCCGCCCCACCTGGATGGAGACGGGGACGCCCCTCTACTTCGCGCTGGCAGGGCTGGCGACGCTCCTGGGGAGCCGGTTCTTCACCGCCTACGGCGACGTTCTGGGGTACTTGACGCTGGCGGGCATCTGGCTGGGGACGCTGGCCGCGGAGCGGCCGTTCACCGCCGAGTACTCCAAATGGTCATACCCGTCGGCCCTCTGGAACCTCCCCGTCTTTCTCCGCACCAACGCCATCATCACCACCGTGTGGGGCTGGGTCTACCTGCTCATGGCGGTCCTGGCGCTGGCGGGGCACGCGCGGCCGGAGCAGGCGCTGATGTGGACCCTCGCCCGCAACCTGCTCCTGATCCCGGCCTTCGCCTTCACCGCCTGGTTCCAGAAATGGTATCCGGCCAGAGGATAATTTTTGTGGCGGCGGCAAAGCCGCCGCCACAAAAATTTACTATTTGATTTCCACTTTGGCGCCGACCGCTTCCAGTTCCGCCTTGGCGCTCTCCGCCGCTTCCTTCGGGACGGCTTCCAGCACCGTCGCCGGCGCGCTCTCCACCAGGTCTTTGGCTTCCTTGAGGCCCAGGTTGGTCAGTTTCCGCACCACCTTGATGACCTCAATCTTCTTCTCGCCGACCTCCTTGAGCACGACGGTGAACTCGGTCTTCTCCTCCACGGGCTCAGCGGGAGCCGCAGCGGCGGTGGGCATCGCGGCCACTGCTACCGGAGCCGCGGCGGTCACGCCCAGTTTTGCCTCCAGCATCTTCACCAGTTCGGCGGCTTCCAGAAGCGTCAGTTGACTGATCTCCTCCACCAGTTTCTGCAAATCGGCCATCCTTTACCTCCTTCACGTTTTACTTTTTACGCTTTACGTTTTACGTTTCACTACGCAGCCTGGGGGGCCGTCTTCCCCTCCAGTTTATCCACATACGCCTGCAGCACGTTGAGCACCTGCCGGATTCCGCTGGCGACGACACCGACCACCTGGGACGCCGGCGCGTTAATGGTGCCCAGGACCTGCCCCAGCACCGTCTCCTTGGGCGGGAGATTGGCCAGCGCGGTGACCTGTGCGGCCGTGATCGGCGTCTTGCCCAGCAGGCCGCCCTTGACGGCGAACCTCTCGTGTCCTTTGGAGAAATCCAGGACCACTTTTGCGGCCGCTGGGACCTCGCCGTGGCAGAATGCCACCGCCACCGGGCCTTCCAGCCATTCCTGCGGCATCGTCAGCCCCATCTGCTGCAGGGCCAGGAGCAGCAGGCGGTTTTTGACCACCTGGTAGGTGGCCTCAGCGCCTCTCAGCGACCGGCGCAGTTCCTCTATCTCCGCCACCCGCAGGCCCCGGTAGTCGGTCAGGATGAGCCCCTGGCTCTTCTGCAGATGCTCCAGATACTGCTCCACCCGCTCCGCTTTCTTCTCTTTTGATATGGCCACCCGACATCACCTCCTTTCACGTTTCACGCATCACGTTTTACGTTTTCCGCAACAAAAACTCCCCCGCGCCAGCCGACGCGGGGGAGTCTACCCCACCGGGCAGGGTCAGACTCCCCACCCGATGAGGGAACGGACCTCTCTCCAGCCTCGGCAGGCAACTTTCAGCGCCCCGTCGGCGCGCCTGCTGTCTTCGGCCCTATTCGCTTATCGCGTATCGCTTATCGCCTATCGCGTATCGCTTATCGCTTATCGCGTATCGCGTATCGCTTATCGCGTATCGCCTTCTTGCCTTCTTGCTCTCTTGCAATCTTGCATTCTTGCAATCTTGCATCTTGCATCTTGCATTCTTGCTATGCCACTTCCAGCGCCTGTGCAGCCACCGGGTCCACTTTGATCCCCGGCCCCATAGAGGACGCCAGAGTGACCTTGCGGATGTAGGTGCCTTTGGCGGCGGTGGGACGGGCCTTTTTGACCGCGTCCATCGCGGCGGCCAGGTTCTCCAGAAGCGCCTGATTGGAGAAACTGACGCGGCCAATCGGGATGTGCAGATTGGCGGTCTTATCCACGCGGAACTCAGCACGGCCGGCCTTCGCTTCCTGGATGACGCGCGGCAGGTCCTCCGGCGGGACCACTGTGCCGGTCTTGGGGTTGGGCATCAGCCCGCGCGGGCCCAGGATGCGGCCCAGGCGGCCCACCTTCCCCATCATATCCGGCACCGCGACGGCGACGTCAAAATCCGTCCACCCGTCCTGAATTTTCTTGATCCCTTCGTCATCGGAGATGACATAGTCCGCTCCGGCGGCCTCGGCGATGCGGGCGGCGTCGCCAGCCGCGAAGACCAGCACCCGCACCGTCTTGCCCAGGCCGTGGGGGAGCAGGACCACCCCCCGCACCTGCTGGTCGGCGTGGCGGGGGTCCACCCCCAGCCGGATGTGGACGTCCACCGAGGCGTCAAAGTTGGCGTAGGCGGTCTCTTTGACCAGTTGGACCGCTTCCTGAGGAGAATACAGGCGGTTGCGGTCCACTTTCTTCAGTGCTTCCAGGTACTTCTTTCCTCTCTTCGGCATCTTACCTCCTTGTGGTGATTAACGGGCGTTGCCCTCCCACCGGGCAGGTTAATCCACGATTTCAATCCCCATACTGCGCGCCGTTCCCTCAATCTGGCGCATCGCGCCTTCCAGGTCCACGGCGTTCAGGTCTCGCATCTTCAGTTGGGCAATCTCCCGCAACTGGGCGCGGGTGACCCGCCCCACCTTACTGCGGTTGGGCTCGGAAGAACCCTTCTCCACCCCGGCGGCCTTGCGCAGCAGATCGGGCGTGGGCGGCGTCTTCAGCACAAAGGTGAAGGAGCCGTCCTGATAAATGGTGACCTCCGCCGGGACGATGTTGCCCGCCATAGATGCCGTACGGGCATTATATTCCTTGCAGAACTGCATCAGGTTGATGCCGTGCTGGGCCAGCGCCGGCCCCACCGGCGGCGCCGGATTCGCCTTCCCGGCCTCAATCTGCAACTTGACCACCGCTTTGATTTTCTTCACACCAACACCTCCTGGAGAATCCAGCCGGACCAGGGAAGTTATCTTAGCCCTAACGCTTTCTTCAACCGTACATCTACATCCATCAAACGGTCACTGAACATCCCCAGCCGGCCTGTAAGCAATGTGCGATCTAAAGTCATCAGTTTCCCACAGCGCACCACTGATGCAACCCGAAGCCCCGTAGCCGCTGTCAAGTCTCTTAAAATCGTACCGGGGGCAGAAGCCCAAAGTCCTGAAAAACCGTACCTCCAGAGTGCCGTAACGGCTGAGACTGGCTGCGCTCACCGGCTTTTATTGAGATTCGCCTTGCTATAGTAACAAATTTGAGGGGCGGTTTCCCTCGGTGCTTATGCAGGGCTTTGGGCCCCTCCCCCCTTCACCCCCCTCCCCATCGCTTCACTCTGGGGAGGGGGGAT
>Ga0308395_1000683_pt1 | contig 25692 bp, 19 predicted proteins | sample Hotspr20SampleP4_FD_202097 | JGI IMG/M metagenome (GOLD analysis project Ga0308395, IMG submission 202097) | Hot spring phototrophic mat microbial communities from Mushroom Spring, Yellowstone National Park, Wyoming, United States - 20050930_P4 ...
CTGGGGGGGGGGGGGGGCACCCCCCCCCGCCCCCCACCCCGACGCCCACCCTACACAAACTCCCGAAACACCCAGTTCCCCAGCAGGCGCCCGCGCGGGGTGAGGCGCGCGGTCTGCCCATCCCACTCCAGGAGACCCAGGTCGGAGAGGCGGGCCAGCGCCTCGCCGAACACATCCGCCAGCCCCACGCCGAAACGGGCGCGGAAGCGGGCATCGCTCACCCCATTGACCAGCCGCAACCCCATCATCATCGTCTCCCCCATTTCCAGGCGCGGTCCAATCTCCTCCACTTCCTCCGCCACCGACTGCCCCGCCGCCAGCCGCCGGATGTACTCCTCCGGATGCCGGACATTGGTCCAGCGCCGTCCGCCCCACCAGGACGACGCCCCCGCCCCGAACCCCAGGTACGGTTCGTTGTACCAGTACGTCAGGTTGTGGCGGCAGAAATACCGCTCAGCCCGGGCCCAGTTGGAGAGTTCGTAGTGGACGTACCCGGCCCGCGCCAGGCGGGCCTCGGCCCACTCGTACATCTCCGCCGCCGCGTCGTCGTCGGGCGGGGGGAGTTCCCCCCGCGCCACCCGCTCCTGAAGCGGGGTCCCCTCCTCCAGCGTCAGCGCATAGAGGGAGAGGTGGTCAGGCTCCAGGGAGAGCGCCGCCTCCAGCGTCTCCTGCCAGCGGGCGAGGGTCTGCCCGGGCAGGCCGTAGATGAGGTCCAGGTTGACGTTCTCCAGCCCCGCCGCCCGCGCCGCCTCCACGGCCCCCACCGCGTCCTCCCAGGAGTGAATGCGGCCCAGGAGACGCAGTTCGTCCTCGTGGACCGACTGTACCCCCAGGCTGAGCCGGTTGACGCCCAGTTCCCGCACCGCCCGCAGATACGCCCGGTCCACCGTACCGGGGTTGGCCTCCAGGGTGACCTCCGCATCCGGGGAGAGGGGGAACCGTTCCCGCAGACCATCCAGAATGCGAGCCAGGACACCCACGGGGAGCAGTGACGGCGTTCCTCCGCCGAAGTAAACTGTCGTAGCGCAGGATGTATCCTGCGGGTGTACGGGCGCGGCCCGGATTTCCGCGCAGAGCGCCTCTCCATAGGCCGGGATGAGAGTTTCCAGCCCGGCGTAGGTGTTGAACGCGCAATAGGCGCACCGGCTCCGACAAAACGGGATGTGGACGTAGAGGGCAACCATCACGTTTCACGTTTCACGTTTCACGTTTTACGTTTTACGTTTCACGTTTTACGTTGCAGCACCACCACTGCCCCCAGCACCAGCCCAGCCCCCACGACCTGCGGCCACTCCATCCGTTCCCCCCAGACGGCCCAGCCCAGGGCGGCGGCGATGACCGGCTCCAGGGTGGCGACGATGCTGGCGTTGCTCGCGGGCACCCGTCGGAGCCCCAGGTTGAAGGCCAGCCCGCCCCCCAGCGTGGGCACCAGCCCCAGCAGGACCAGCCAGAAGAGCAGGGACGGGGTGGTCAGGGCATGGGAGAGGGCCGGGGGCGACTGCAGGGGCAGGAGGAAGAGGGCCCCGATCCCCAGCGCCCAGGCCAGCTTGGCCCAGGCGGTGTGGCGCCGCTGGGCAACTTTGCTGAAGACGGTGTACGCCCCGTAGGTCAGGCCGGCCCCCAGGCCCGCCAGGATGCCCGGACCGTTCAGCCGTATTCCCGCCGGGTCGTAGGCCCGGCCCACCAGCACACACCCGACAAACGCCAGGAGGAGCACCCCGCCCCGCCGAAGGGTCCACCGTTCCCCCAGAAAAAGCATGCTGTACAGAGAAACCCAGACCGGCGCGGTGTACATCAGGACCGCCGCCACCCCCATCCCGGCCCGGTCAATCGCGTGGATGTAGACGATGTAGAACGCCGCCACGCCGACCAGTCCAAAGGCCAGAAAGAACAGAGCATCGTTCCGGGTCAGACGCAGGGAGGACCGGTCCCGCCAGAGGAGGACGAGGAAGAGGACCAGGGCGGCGATGCCGGCCCGGAAGAAGACAATGGTCAGCAGGGGGAGGCCGGAGGCCGCCAGGCCTTTGTAAAAGAGGCCCAGGGTGGCCCAGAGCCCCGCTGCCACCAGGACCAGAGTATAGCCGCCGAGGCGTCTCACAGCGGGACCTCAACCCCCAGGTTCTGGCGGCGGGCCGCCTCCAGGACGGCCGCAGCCGCAGCCACATCCTGCACCGCCACCCCCACCGACTTGAAGAGGGTGATCTCGTCCGGAGAAAGCCGCCCCGGTTTGAGGCCGGCAACAATCTCCCCCAGTTCGGCCCAGATGTGCTCCTCCGTCATCCGGCCCTCCCGGAGGGGGATGAGCAGGTCGCCGGCCTCGGCCAGACTGGCGGTGCGGTGGTCAATGACCACGCGCGCCCGCAGGACGGTCTCCGTGGGGACCTCCCGCATCTGGGGGGTGTAGGCGCCGACAGCATTGATGTGGGTGCCGGGGCGGACGTTGGCGTCGTCAAAGACGGGGGTGGTGGAGGTGGTGGCGGTGCAGACCACGTCTGCCCGGCGGACCGCCTCGGCGGGGCTGGCGGCGACGTGGACCGGTATCCCCAACCGCCCGCCCATCTCCTCCGCATACGCCTGGGCCCGCTGGAGGTCCACGTCGTAGACCCAGGCCTCCCGGATGGGCCGCACCGCGCAGACCGCCTCCAGTTGGGTGCGGCCCTGCACCCCCGCGCCGAAGACGGCGGCGACGGCGGCATCCGGGCGGGCCAGGAGGTCGGTGGCGGCGCCGGAGGCGGCCCCCGTCCGCAATGCCGTCAGCGACGCGCCCTCCATCGCCGCCACGGGCGCCCCGGTCTGGGCGTCTATGACCACCACCAGGGCGTGGATGAGGGGCAGGCCCCGGGCCGGATTGTCGTTGAAGACGGACACCATCTTGACCGCCATCTGGTCGTCGGCGGCGAGATAGGCGGGCATGAAGAGAGTCAGGCCGTTGTGCCGGGGGACGTGGACCGGCACCCGCAGCGGCACCTCGGCCTGTCCGGTGGAGAGTTGGGCAAAGGCCCGCTTCATGGCCTCCACCGCCTCCCGCATGGGGAGGGCCTGGCGGACGTCGCGATGGGAAAGGATGAGCATGGGACCTCCTGAAACGTGAAGAGTGAAACGTGAAACGTGAAACGTGAAACGTGATGGGTAGCCTTCGTGTCCTTCGTGGTTTTTAGAGAACGAAAACCGGGCGCGAGAGAGCGCGCGAGAGGTCGTCCGGATGCATCTCGTCCAGCGACTGGCCCTGGGGGCCGTGGAACATCACGCCAGGCAGGACGACGGTCTCTGAGGACGGGCACTCCCGCAGGTGAGCCACCACGTCCTGACCGGTCAGGAGGCCTGCCACGGTGACCGTCTCGCCGAAAAAGCGGTTGGGGACGGGGACGACGTCGGCCCGGATGCCGGTGCGGTCGGCGAATTTCGCCGCCAGGCCCTCCAGCACAGGCGCCATCAGCACCCCCGTGACCCAGGTCTGGGCTGGCCCCCCCAGGCCAGCCAGCGTCCGCTCCACCTCCCGCCACCGGTCCAGCAGCGCCCGCACCAGCCCCACCCCGTTCTCCGTCAGGTCCAGGCCGTCGTAGGCCGCGCGCGGGGGAACGGCCTCCCCCAGCCGGAGGTACCACTCGTCGCTCAGGTAGACAAAACGCACGCCCAGTTGCCGCCGCAACCGCCGCTGCCAGGCCGTCACCTGCTCCCAGACCTCGCGCATCTCCTGCGGGGTGTACGGTCGGCATCCGCCCCGGTGGTACTTCGTCAGCCCCACCGGAACCACGCTGACGGAGCGGACGGACGGGTAGAGGTCCGCCAGGTCGCCGATGGACCGGTCCAGATGGGGGCCGTCGTTCAGGCCCGGCATCAGGACCAGTTGGGTGTGGACCTCAATGCCCATGTGGGCCAGGCGGCGCAGGCCGTCCAGGACGTCCGGGGCGCGGGGGTTGCCCAGAATCCGCCGCCGCAGGTCGGGGTCGGTGGCGTGGACGGAGACGTAGAGGGGGCTCAGGTGTTGCTCCTCAATGCGGGCCCAGTCCTCCTCCGTCAGGTTGGTCAGGGTGATGTAACTGCCGAACAGGAAGGAGTACCGGTAGTCGTCGTCTTTGATGTAGAGGGACGGGCGCAACCCCCGGGGCATCTGGGCGACGAAGCAGAACTCGCAGCGGTTGTTGCAGGGGCGGATGTCGTCAAAGGTGGGACGGGCGAAATCCAGGCCCAGCGGTTCGTCGTACCGGCGGCGCGCCCGCAGGGTCTGCTCCTCCCCTCCCCGGCGGACGCGCAGGGTCAGCCGCTCCTGGGCCCCGTAGAACTGGACGTCTATGAGGTCCCGCAGCGGGTGCCCGTTGATGGCCAGGAGTTCGTCGCCGGGGCGCAGGCCCAGCCGCGCGGCCAGACTATCCGGATGGACGGCGGAGATGAGACCGGGCATGAGGAATGACCAATGACAGAATGACCAATGACAGAATGACCAATGACGGAATGACCAATGGGTTTGCTATTCCGACTCGGGCAGCGGGGACCAGCGGTAACTCAGTTTGTAACTGCGGGCAATCATCAGCGTCTGGGTGGAGCGGACGCCAGGTATCTGGTGAATCTGCTGGAGCAGGAAATCGGTCAGGTGGCTCAGGTCGCGGCAGAAGACTTCTATGACCAGGTCAAAGGCCCCCAGCGTCATGACCAGATAACTGACTTCGGGGAGTTCGGCGATGCGGCGGGCCACCTCGTCTATCTGGCCCGGGGCGACAGTGATGCCGACAATCGCCGGGGCCTGGAATCCCAGCGCGTAGGGGTCCACGATGCCCACAGTGCGGATCACCCCCGCCTCCACCAGGGCCCGGTAGCGGAGACGGACCGTCGTCTCGGAGACGCCGGCCTGGCGGGCGATGTGGGTGAAGGGGGTCCGCCCGTCCTGCTGCAGGGTCTGCAGGATCAGACGGTCCAGGTCGTCCATTGGGGTCTGCATGCACGCCTCCTGCGGTCAGCGGAAATGGCGGGTGAGGGGTTTTGCGGCGGCCTTCGGCCGCCGCAAAACCCCGTCCGTCCCTTCCGTTATGATACTGCATCTTGCCGGGTTTGCAAGGGGGATGCTTCGTGCGCAGACGGGCGGAATGGTGTATAATCCGGCCAGTAAACCCCATCGCCATAATCCCAACTTTGCCCGACGGTAAACCGTCGGGCTCAATCTGCAAAGCCCCCTTCGGGGGCTACCATAGCCCGAAGGGCTTCGGATAATCAGCCCGGGCGTTTACGTCCGGGCAATCCGGCCGAAACAAATGAGGTATAAGGAGCCCGATGAGCCTCTACTACGCGACTATGGACTCACCCTTCGGCCCGTTGATGCTGGTCGCCACGCCGACGGGGCTGTGCCGGGTGGGGTTGCCCGGCGAGGGTCGGGCCGCCCTGGAGGAGTGGCTGGCCCGGTGGATCGGGCCGGAGCCCCTGGAGGAGAACCCGGCGGCCCTCTCCCCGGCCGTCGCCCAACTGCGGGAGTATTTCTCCCGCCTCCGCCGGGAGTTTGACCTGCCCCTGGACCTGCGGGGCACCCCGTTCCAGCAGCAGGTCTGGGAGGAACTCCGGAAGGTCCCCTACGGCCAGACCGTCTCCTACGGGGAACTGGCCCGGCGGGTCGGGAGGCCCGCCGCCGCGCGGGCGGTGGGGCAGGCCGTGGGGGCCAACCCCGTTCCCATCATCGTCCCCTGCCACCGGGTGGTGGGCGCCAACGGTTCTCTGGTGGGCTACGGGGGTGGGCTGGAGATCAAGTCGGCCCTGCTGCGCCTGGAGGGGGTGCTCCGGTAGGGGAAAACCACGAAGGGCGCGAGGGTGCGGGATAAATCCTGCGCGGTAACTATCAGGCTTCCTCACCCCACCCCTGCCGCCTCCCCTCTCCCGCGGGCGGGAGAGGGGAGGGGGTTGGGGGGAGGGGTGAGGGCAACCTCACCCCTCCACCACCCGCACTGCCCCCGGCCCCAGCAGGTCCGCCAGTTTCTCCCCCAACTCGTCGCAGTAGCGGGTGGAATGGTTGGGGAACTCCAGGATGACCTCGCCCCCGCCGTTGGCCCCGCCCAGCAGCCGGAAGGTGAACCGGTCCTCCCCGGGGTAGGCCGTCAGCAGTTCGTGGACGGCGGAGAGGAGGCGGAAGTCCCGCTCGTTGTTGCCGCTGCGGTGGATGGTGATCTGGACCGTCCGCCCGCGCAGGCCGACGGTCTGCGCCAACCCCAACATCTCTGCATCCTGCCGGGTCCTGGATTCGGGCACGGGCTCCCGCACCATCCCCACCCCCGGCATCTCCGCCTTCCGCCAGGCCCCGTACCCGGGCGCGGGCTCCCGCAGCACACCCACCCCCGCGGCGCGCGGGCGGGCTACCTCCTCCGGCGTCTTGACCCACTGGCAGATCAGGCTCGGCGGCTCCCGGCGGGCGTCCACTTTGCCGCAGACCACCACCAGCGCCTCCGGCTGCCACTTCTCCCGGCTCTCCGCCCAGACGCGCGGGAAGACGACCACGTCGCAGGCCCCGTACAGGTCCTCCAGCGTGACAAAGGCCATCTCCTTGCCGTCCTTCGTCGTGTGGCGCCGGACGCGCCGGACCATCCCGGCGACGGTGACGACGGACTCGTGCGGCTCCTCCTGCAACTGGCCCGCGTAGGCATTGATGACGTCCGCCAGTTCGCGCGCGGCGCGGGTCAGGGGATGCTCGGAGAGGTAGACCCCCATCAGGTCCTTTTCCCACTCCAGCATTTCCCGCAGGGGCACCTCCGGGACCGGCGGCAGGCCGACGAACAGGTCATCGTCGTTCTCCATCCGGATGCCGGTGGCCTCGCCGAAGAGGCTGAGTTGCCCCACGTCCCGCGCCTGGTGGGTACGGGCGCTGAGGTCCATCATCCGGTCCATCGCGGCCAGCAGGCGGGCCCGGGGGCCGAACTCGTCCAGCGCCCCCGCCCGGATCAGACTCTCCAGCGCCCGCCGGTTGACCAGCCGCAGGTCCACCCGACGGCAGAAGTCGGTCAGCGAGGAGAAGGGACGGCGGCCCCGTGCGGCGAGGATGGCCCCCACGGGGCCGTCGCCCACGTTCTTGACCGCACCCAGTCCGAAGCGGATGGCCTTCCCCTCTATGGTGAAATCCAGGTCGGACCGGTTGACGCTGGGCGGCAGGACCTCTATGCCCATCCGGCGGCACTCGTTGACGAGGATGCCGACCTTCTCGGTGTTGTGCCGCTCCACCGTCAGCAAGGCGGTCATGTACTCCAGCGGGTAGTGGGCCTTCAGGTACGCCGTCTGGCAGGTGACCATCGCGTACCCGGCGGCATGCGCCTTGTTGAAGCCGTATCGCGCGAAGAACTCAATGTCGTCAAAAATCCCCTCGGCGACTTCCCGCGGGATGCCGCGTGCCACGCACCCTTCCACAAACTTGACGCGGTGGGCCAGCAGGGCGTCCTTCTTCTTCTTGCCGACGGCCTTGCGGATGGTGTCCGCCTCCCCCGGCTCGTACCCGGCCAGGTCGGTGGCGATGCGGATGATCTGCTCCTGGTAGACGATGATGCCGTAGGTCTCGTCCAGGATGGGAGCCAGGGCCGGGTGGCGGTACTCTACTTTCTCCTCGCCGTGCATGCGGCGGATGTAGGTGGGGATGTACTCCATCGGGCCGGGGCGGTAGAGGGCCAGCGCGGCGACGATGTGGTTGTAGCGGGTGGGGCGCATCTCCTGGAGGACCCGGCGGAAGCCCGCCCCCTCCACCTGGAACACTCCCATCACGTCCCCGCTGGAGAGCAACCGGTAGATGGCCGGGTCGTCCAGGGGGATGGAGTCCAGGTCCAGCGACACCCCGTGCCGCCGACGGATGAGGTCACAGGCGCGGCGCATAATGGTCAGCGTGCTCAGTCCCAGGAAGTCCACCTTCAGCAGGCCGATGGCCTCCAGGTCCTCCATCGGCCACTGGGTGACCGCGCTGAGCACCGCCTCGCCTGTCGCCTCCTCCTCTTCACCGTTCCCTGCCTCCTCCGCTCCCCTGCTCCTCCGCTCCTCTGCCCCCCTGCTCCTCCGCTCCTCCGCCCCTCTGCTCCTCTGCTCCTCCGCCCCTCTGCTCCTCTGCTCCTCCGCTCCCGGTCCTCCCTGCTCTTTGGTCGGACGATGGAGGGGGCAGTACTCCACCAGCGGGGCGTCGGCGATCACCACACCGGCGGCGTGGGTGGAGGCGTGCCGGGCCACCCCTTCCAGTTGCATCGCCGTATCCAGCAGTTGACGGACGTAGGGAGTGGTTTCGTAAATTTCACGGAGTTCCGGCACCCCCTCCAGCGCCTCGGCAATGGAGACGGGCTTACCGGGGATGCTGGGGATCAGTTTGGCGATGCGGTCCACCTCCGAGAGGGGGATGTCCATCACGCGCCCCACGTCCCGCACCGCCGCCCGGGCCCCCATCGTCCCGAAGGTGATGATCTGGGCGACGTTCTCCTGTCCGTACCGCTGGAGGGCGTATTCAATCATCTCCGCCCGACGGTCGTCGGGGAAGTCCAGGTCAATATCGGGCATGGTGACCCGGCCCGGGTTGAGGAACCGCTCAAAGATGAGGTGGTTGGCAAGGGGGTCCACCCGGGTGATGTCCAGGCAGTAGGCGACGATGGAGCCACCGGCGGAGCCCCGGGCGTTGTACCAGATGTCCCGCTCCCGCGCCGCCCGGCAGAGGTCCCAGACGATGAGGAAGTAGGTATCAAACCCCATCTGGTGGATGACCGACAGTTCGTGCTCCAGCCGCTGGCGGATTTCGGGGCTGTCGGCCCGCTCCCCGTAGCGGCGACGGAGGCCCTCCTCGCAGAGTTGGCGCAGGTAGGATTGGGGCGTTTGCCCCTCCGGGACGGGGAAGACGGGCAGGTGGGGCCGTCCGAATTCCAGTTCCACCTGGCACATCTCGGCGATGCGCAAGGTGTTGGTCAGCGCCTCCGGCACCTCGGCGAAGAGCGCGGCCATCTCCTCGGCCGTGCGCATGTAGTACGTGTCCCCCTCGTACCGCATCCGGTTGGGGTCTTTGAGGGACTTGCCGGTGCCGATGGCCAGCAGGGTATCGTGGACGGGGGCCTGCTCGCGGGTGAGGTAGTGGACGTCGTTGGTCGCCACCAGGGGCAGGCCGAACTCCCGGGCGAATTCCAGCAGGTGACGGTTGACCCGATGCAGGTCCTTCAGGTCGTGGTCCTGCAGTTCCAGGTAGAACCGGTCGGGGAAGTGTTCGCGGTACCAGGCGACGGCGGCGCGGGCCTCCTCCAGCCGTCCCTCTATGATGAGGCGCGGAATCTCGGAGGAGCCACAGCCGGAGAAGACGATGAGGCCCTCGCCATAGCGGGCCAGTGTTTCTTTGTCTATGCGCGGCTTGTAGTAGTACCCCTCCAGCATGGCAATAGTTGCCAGGCGGAGGAGGTTCTTGTAGCCGGTCTGGTTCTGAGCCAGCAGGAGGAGGTGGTAGGGCTTCCGGTCTTCGGCGGCGTTGCGGTCGTGCAGGCGGCGCGGAGCCAGGTAGGCCTCCAGGCCGATGATGGGCCTGATGCCGGCCTCCTGCGCGGCCTGATAGAACTCCACGACACCGTAGAGGGCGCCGTGGTCGGTGATGGCCAGCGCGGGCATGCCCAACTCGGCGGCCCGCTGGGTCAGCGCCTTCGGCGTACAGAGGCCGTCCAGAAGGGAATAATGGGTATGGACGTGGAGATGGACAAATTCAGGCATAGGATGCAAGTGTGCAAGATGCAAGATGCAAGATGCAAGGGTGTAGCGCAGGATTGATCCTGCAATCTGGCGCCGCCACCCCTTTGCGCCGACTGAAGTCGTCCTCTTTTGGGCCTCCGGCCTGCGGTCGGCCTTCGCCGACCGGGGACGTCGGCGCAGGCCGATTCTGCGGTGACTGGAAGTCACCCTCCCTGGGCCTGCGGCCTGTGGTTGGCCTTCGCCGGCCGGTGGCGTCGGCGCAGGCCGATTCTGCGGTGACTGGAAGTCACCCTCCCTGGGCCTGCGGCCTGTGGTTGGCCTTCGCCGGCCGGTGGCGTCGGCGCAGGCCGATTCCGGCGGTGACTGAAAGTCACCCTTCCTGGGCCTCTGGCCTGCGGGCGGCCTTCGCCGACCGGAAAGCGTCGGCGCAGGCCGACGCCTGGCGCAAGAGTGCCCAACAAGGCCGATTTTAATCGGCGCCCCCGCGCCTTCGGATTCGCTCCACACTACGAACGAATTTTCAGACAAGTTTAGAGCCTGGCATGCTCCTCCGCGTGGAGGCGGAGCACCCGTTCCTGGACCTCGGCCAGGTAGCGGCCCTTGAGGGGGAACCAGTGCAGGATGGCCGCGCCGATGACCAGCGCCACGCCCGGGATCAGGCCGATGAGGACCTTGATCCCGAAGAGGGCACTGGCGGGCTGGTCCAAGTAAATCTGACCGCCGTGGGCCTCCCGGGTGACGAAGCCCGTGGCCTCCAGGACGAAGGGGATGAGCGCCAGCGCCACCGACTGGGCCGGTTTGGTCAGCAGCGCGTTGACGCCGAAGAACGCGCCCTCCCGCCGGACCCCGGAGCGGAGTTCGTCCTCGTCCGCCACCTGGGCGAAGAGGACGTTGGTCAGCGTCTGGGGGCCCGCCAGCCCGAACCCCGCCACCGCCAGGCAGACCGGGATGAGCGGATTCGGCACCACGGCGATGAGGACCAGGGCGATCCCGGCCACCAGCAGGAGGAGTTGCTGCGCGCCCGCCACCCCGAACCGTCGGCGGATGGGCGAGGTCAGCGGAACGCCGATGAAGAGGGGGATGAAGACGGCCGCCAGAAGGAGAATCGCGTTCACCCGGAGCACGTAGTCCGCCAGGTAGAAGAGCATCCCCACCACCAGCGACTGCATCAGGATGGACATGAAGTTCTGGCTGACCAGGAGGAGGAAGGACTTGCTGGTGAAAGTGTAGCGGATGGCTTCCTTCAGCGGCAGCGGCTGGTCCACCCGGTAGAACTCCGGGCGCTCCTTCACCTTCAGCGTTGTGGCGATGATCAGCAGCGCGCTGACCGCGCCGACGACGACCATAGAGACCTGCAGGGGCAGGAAGGACGGGGAGGTCCCGGCCTTGGGGCGGAACATCTCCGGGATGATGAACCCCAGGAGGAAGCCCAGCAGTCCGAAGAGAGAGGCGGAAATCTGCAGGTGGTTCCGCTCGGCGTCGGACTCGCTCACCTCCGGCAGCAGCGCCGAGTAGACCAGGCCGACGATGGTGTAGCAGGTGTCGTAGAGGAGCATGGTGGTCAGCATCCACCCGAAGAGGGCCACCTGGCCCGCCCGGGCGGGGGCCAGCCACACCAGGATGAACGTCAGGCCCAGGAAGGGGGCGGTGTAGCGCATGTAGGGGATGCGCCGCCCCCGGCGGGAGCGGGTGCTGTCGGTGATGTAGCCGAAGAGCGGGTCGTTCAGTGCGTTCCACACCGCGTAGATGGCGGAGGCAAGCCCGATCCAGCGGGCCTGCAGGCCCAGGTAGTCCTGGTAGAAGATGGGGAGGAGGGCCCCGTAGGTGCCGGAGACCAGGGAGGTCCCCAGCGCGGCCAGTCCCCAGATGAACTTGTAACTGGCGCTCAGCCGGACCGGTGCGATGGCTTCGGGGGTGGCGGAAGTGCTCATGATGGCCTCCAGATTCAGGGCGCAGGGCGCAGGATCGCAGGTCGCAGAGTCGCAGGTCACAGAGTCGCAGGTCGCGGATGGGCGGGATGAGTCACGGCGGCGCGGTTCTTCCGGGGTAACTGTTCAGCCCTTACCCCTCCCCCAGCGGCTTTGCCGCCCGCCGCAGGCGGCGGGGGTGGGGTGAGGAAGCCTGAATGGTTACCTTCCGAGGAGGATTATAGCACTGAACGGGCAAAAGGCAATTGGCCGTTGTGAGCAGGGTTGACTATCGCCTAAATTGTGGTATGCTCAACCAATGGCAAATCCGTGCTGTGAATTTCGGCCTGGGCCGCAATCTTGCCGGTCGTACACGACGGGTTCAGATGAGAAGGGGCGCTTATGAGATTTTAAAAAACCCGGGTAATACCTACCATCCCCTGTTGCGTTGATCGTCAGCCGCGGGGGCCATCCACGAATGATGGCGCGATTCGTGCATTCGTGAAGCATTCGTGGACGGCTTACCCCGCCAAGCAGAACCAGGGTAGGTAATTGCGGTGCAATAGCGTCGGACTCACGGGACTGTCTGCATCGGAACGAAGGGGAGAATCCGCTATATGGAGCAAACCGTTCAGAAAAACCAGGAGGCAGGCAACGCAGGCCAGGAAATCCTGCCGCCCCACTTTCGTCACAATTTTATCGCCCTGCTGACCGACTACGTCTTTTTCGGGGTGGCCTACTCGTTTCTGAACCCCAACACCGTCCTGCCGGCCTTCGCCCGCACGTTGACGGCGTTGGAGCCGCTGGTCGGGATGGTCAGCACGATGATAGCGGCGGGATGGCTGTTGCCCCAACTGCTGGCGGCGGCGATCATCGGGCGGAAGCCCCGCAAGAAGCCGTATCTGCTCCGGGCGATCTACATCGGTCGGCCCGTCTACTTCCTGCTGGCGATCGTCATCTGGGCCAGCCTGACCCGCCATCCCGGTTGGATGCTGGCCGTCTTTCTGGCCGGCATCGGGCTGTTCAACGTTCTGGACGGCATTGCGGCGTTGGCCTGGTTTGACCTGATGGCCGCAATGATCCCGCCGACCCGGCGGGGACGGCTGATCGGAGCCGGACAACTCATCGGCGGTTTGACTGGCATCGGCGTGGGGGGGCTGGTGGGAATTATCCTCTCGCACCCTATGCTTCCGTATCCCACCAACTACGCCGTGCTCTTCGCCCTCGCCGGTCTGTCGCTCATGCCCTCCACAATTGCCCTGACTCTGCTCCGGGAGCCGGAGAGAGATGCATCTCCTACTTCCACTGCTTCCTACAGTTTCCGCAGCCAACTCCGAGAAGTTTGGAGAGGATGGCCGGACTTCCGGCGACTGGTCTTCGCCCGCTGGCTGATGGGATTGGTCGGCCTGGCTCTACCCTTCTACATCCTGCACGCGACGGAGGTCGTCGGACTGCCGGAGGCCGTGGTCGGCTGGTTCGTCTCGGCGCAGATGGTGGGGGGCATCGTTGCCAGCGTCGGGCTGGGCTGGCTGAGTGAGCGCTGGGGGCCCCGGGCCGCGATCTGGGCCGGCGCTTCCGCCACCCTCCTCAGCCCGCTCCTGGCCCTGCTCATCCACCTGACCAAGGGCGGCTGGATTAGCCAACTCTATCCCCTGGTCTACTTCTGCTTCGGCATCACCAACAACACCTGGATGATGGGGATGTTCAACTATCTGCTGGAAATCGCGCCGGAGGACCGCCGTCCCCTCTTCGTGGGCCTCTACAACACCATGGGCGGGGTGCTGGTGCCGGTCTCTTTCCTGGGCGGGGTGCTCCTGCGGCTGACCTCCTACCCGTTCCTGTTCGCGGTGACCACAGCGGGGGTCGCAGGGGGGCTGTGGATGAGTTTGAGATTGCGGGATAGCCGGAGATAGACTACAGACGATAGACCACAGACGATAGACCATAGACGACGGACGACAGACGACAGGCCGATGGAAGGCGTTCGGTTTCATTCTCCTCCACCTGCTTCCGGCCCGTCCCACCGAACGGGATACCTGCGGTGGGTTCCCCGGGGGACCACCCTGCTTCTGCTCTTCGGGCTGGGGGTGGCTGTCGGGCCGGCGCTCCACCGCTGGCTGACGGACCGGGAGGCAGTCCAGGCCTGGGTCCTGGCCCTGGGCCCCTGGGGACCGCTGGGGAGTATTCTGCTGAACGCGGCGCAGGTGTTGCTGGCGCCCGTTCCTGGCCAGATTTTCGGTCTGGCGAACGGTTACCTTTACGGCGTCCTCCGGGGCACCCTCTACAGTTGGCTGGGCGTCCAGTTGGGCTCGGCGCTGGCCATGGGGCTGGGCCGGTGGCTGGGCCGCCCGCTGGTCGCGCGGCTGGTCGGCCCGGCGCGACTGGAGCGGTGGGACGGTCTGGCCCGACGGCGCGGCCCGACGTTCTTCCTGCTGGTCTTCCTGCTGCCGCTCCTGCCGGACGACCTGACCTGCTTCGTCATCGGGCTGAGCCCCCTCTCCATCCCGTACATGCTGCTCCTGGCCGGGGTGGGGCGGCTGCCCGGCCTGATCGTCGCCAGTTGGGTGGGAGCCAACGCGACCCGTCCCCCGGCGGAGGTCTGGGCCGGGCTGGTGGGGGGCGCGCTGGTGCTGACCTACCTGTTCGGGCGGTACCGGGAGCGGGTGGAAAACTGGTTGTTGCGAACGTTCACGCTGCGTAATGCGTGAAACGCGAAGCGTGAAACGTGATGGGCAATACGCGATAAGCGATTAGCGATATGCAATTAGCGATACGCGATACGCGATTAGCGATACGCGATTAGCGATACGCGATACGCGATTAGCGATGTTCATAGACGAAGCGACCATCTATGTGAAAGGCGGAGACGGCGGGAACGGCTGCGTGGCCTTCCTGCGGGAGAAGTACGTCCCCTTCGGCGGACCGGCGGGGGGTGACGGCGGCAAAGGCGGGGACGTCATCCTCTACGTGGACCCCCATCTGAACACCCTCTACCGCTTCACCCGCCAGCGCCACTTTCGCGCCGGGCGGGGCCAGCACGGACGGGGGAAGAACCAGCACGGGGCCAACGGCGCCGACCTGCGGGTGCCGGTGCCCCCTGGGACGGTGGTCCGGGATGCGGCGACCGGGCGAGTGCTGGCGGACCTCACCGAGCCGGGACAGGAGGTGGTGGTGGCCCGGGGCGGGCGGGGAGGACGGGGCAACGCCCGTTTCGCCACCCCGTCCTATCAGGCCCCCCGCATCGCCGAGAACGGGGAGCCGGGGGAAGAGCGCACCCTCCATCTGGAACTGAAACTCCTGGCCGATGTGGGGCTGGTGGGGAACCCCAATGCCGGGAAGTCCACCCTGCTGGCGGCGGTGACAGCGGCGCGGCCCAAGATTGCCCCGTACCCCTTCACCACCCTCCAGCCCCACCTGGGCGTCGTCGTCCTGGATGATGGGCCGGACTTCGTCATGGCCGACCTGCCCGGGCTGATAGAGGGGGCCAGCCAGGGCCGGGGCCTGGGGCACGAGTTCCTCCGCCACGTAGAGCGCACCCGTCTCCTCATCCATTTGCTGGACGGGACGGCGGAGGACCCGTTGGGGGACTTCGCCGCGATCAACGCCGAACTGGCCGCGTTCGGCCGCGGGCTGGACCAGAAGCCCCAACTGGTGGCCTTCAACAAAATGGACATGCCCGAGGCCCGGGAGCGCTGGCCCCAGGCGCGGGACGCACTGCAGGCCCAGGGCTACGAAGTCTTCCCCATCTCCGGCCTGACCCGCCAGGGGGTGCGCGACCTCCTCTGGGCGGCCGCACGGCGTCTGGCCGAACTTCCCCGGGCGCCCGAACCCGTCCGCGAAATCCCGGTCTTCCGGCTGGAGGACGACGAGCGAACGTTCTGGGTGGAGCGGGAGGCCGACGGCTGGCGGGTCTGGGGGAAGCGGGTGGAGCGGCTGGCCGCGATGACCCCGCTGGAACTGGAGGAGGCCGTCTACCGGCTTCACCGCTCCCTGGAGGCCATGGGCGTGCTGGATGCCCTGCGGGAGGCCGGGGTCCGGCCCGGAGATACCGTCCGCATCGGGAAAATAGAGTTGGTGTGGGAAGAAGAAGAGTAGGCCCTCGGCCTCCGATCGGCCCTGCCGACACACTCTGCCCGTTGCCCGTCTTGACGAAATCTCTTAATGGAGTATCATTATATCAGATGGACACCGGTACAAGAACCGTACCGTCTATGCTAACCCGTGCCCCGTTCAACGTTCAGGAGAACTCTATCCCCACAGAGTTGGAGCGCCATGGCGGAACAGGTACCTTTCACCCCCGATGAAGGCCTCTCAGACCGGACGGATAGCCTGGAGATAATTTATTTGTTTTACCTGCCCCTGGTCCTTATGGCTATTCTCATTCCTATCGGTATCCTGGCGCTTCTTTTCCCCTCTTGGCCCACCTTCTGGCTCCTGGCCCTGGGGCTGGCCTTTCTGATCGTCCATTGGTTTCTGTTCTTTCTGATGGTTCTGGCTGTTCAGAGGCGCGGGGGAATCGTCATCGTTGGCCTCTTGCTCCTGATCGCTCTCTGGCTGACATGGGTCATCTTCATCGTGCCACTCCCCTCCTTCCTGAAGCCGGCGCTGCTCATCGGCGAGTTTTTCCTGTTCGTACTGGCGTTTTTGATCGGGCTCTTTCTGCTGGGGGGCTTCCTGCTTCCGTTCCCGCCTCCCGACCGATCCGTATCCCGGGGGGAGCGCCTCCGTCAGCGCCTGAAAGAGCACTGGCATGCCTTCAAAATTCTCTGGGACGTTCTCTTGGGTCAGAATTATCCCTTCTGGGTGGTGACCGATGAGCCCCGGGAAGAGGACAAGCTCGAGCAACGGGGAAAGGGAGACGCTCTGGCGATGTTTGCCTGGGGGAACGGGATCATCCTCTCTGACTGCGACCATGCGGTTGCCGTCTCTAATGGGCTTCAGTTCAGGGGGGCCCAGGGGCCGGGGCTCTCCTTTACCGGCTTTGCCGAACGCCCGATGCGGACCTTGGACCTGCGCCCCCAACTGCGCGCGTTCACCGTGCAGGGCCTGACCCGGGACGGCATCCAGGTGAAAGTACTGGCCTTCACCCCCTTCCAGATTGACCGGGGGGACCAGGTGCCGCGTCTGGGCGAACCCTTTCCGTACCGCAAAAGCGCGGCCTTCCGGGCCGTCCATGCCCAGATGATGGCCCTTCCCGGAACCCCTGATCCTTCCCAGCGTTCCTGGGATGAACTGCCCCAACTCTACGGCACCCGGATTCTCCAGGACATTCTCTCTCAGTACGACTTTGACGACCTCTACCGCTATGACCCCGGCGAGGAACCGCCCCGGGTGCGCATCGCCCGGGAGTTCCGGGAACGCCTGCGGGCCGAACTGGAGCCCTTCGGCATTCAGTTGATCGGCGGTGGGATCAGCAACCTGTTGCCGGTCAAGGAGCAGGAAGTCCTTAAAGAGCGCGTGCGGAACTGGCGGACCGAATGGGTGCGCCGGATCCTGGTCAAACAGGCCGAGGGCCAGCGGGAGCGGCTCTGGCGCATAGAACAGGCCCGCGCCGAGGCCCAGGCCCACCTCATCCTGGCGCTGGGGGAGCAACTGGCGGACCTGGACCGCCCCGGCACACCGGCGACACCGGAAAAGGTCCTCCAGCAGTTCCTGCGGATTTTGGAGGAGATGATCCAGCAACCGATGCTGCGGCGCTATCTCCCCCGAGAAACCCCGGAGGACCTGCGCCGTCTGGGAGGAAACATTGCGACAGGAGAACAGGGATGATCGCACCACAGTGGGGCTTCCGACATTTGAGACGAGTTCTCCCCTGGTTGGGGCCACTGGTGTTTCTGGCACTCCTGCCGGGCCTGCTGATCGCTGGGGCTGTTCACCGAGGGCTCACCTTTGCTCCCACCCTGGCTCTCCTGGGAGTCGTTTATGCTTTTCCCATCCTGCTGGGCCTGGCATTGGCCATGCGCCACGCCGCGCGGTTCACCCAGACGCTCTACAAGATTCAAACCCTGGAAGAAGCGGCGTCTTTTGTGTACCGCCGCATCTTCGGGCCCTGGAAGTTCGCCCCGTACCTGCTGGTCAAGGATGGGAAAATCGCTTCCGGGGAAAACTCCGTCCTGCACCGGGTAGGCGGGCCAGGGTACATGGTCATCTACAACGACACGGCCGTCGTGACGGAACGGTGCGGGCGGCTGGAACGGATTCTGAGCGCGCACCTCCCCAAACGGAAGAACTACCCTTACCTGGAGCCGTTTGAGAAGGTCTGGGAGATTGTGGACCTCCGGCCTCAGCAGTGGACCCTCCCGGTCAAGGGGATGACCCGGGATGGCATCCCGGTCATCTGTGAGGCCGACATCCGCTTCAAGATAGACGACCGGACCGCAGCAGACGCTCCTCCGAAACAGCCGACAGATGACGAGCCTTACCCCTTCACCCCCGAGGCAGTCTTCAAAGCCGCGACGGCCCGCTGGGTGCGGGACCCCGATTCTAAAGCCCCCCCGATGGACTGGCGGGGGCGGGTAGTGGTGGGCCTCACCGAGGGGATGCTGCGCAGCATCCTGGCGGAGTACTACCTGGACTGGCTCCTGGGCCCTACCGGGGAGGATGTTGAACACCCTCGGGAGGTCATCCGTCGGCGGCTGGAAACCGAACTCCAGAAGGAGGCGCCGAAGGTCGGCGCGCGCATCCTCAGCGTCCAACTGGGGGAGATCAAGGTAGAGGACGAGCAAATCCCTGCCCAGTGGATAGAAGCCTGGCAGGCCGAGTGGGAAAGCCACGAAGCGGCCATCCGGGTGGAGGGGGAGGCGGAACTCCTGCGGATGGAGGCGGTCCGTGCCCGCGCCCAGGCGGAGATGCTCATCACCCTGATCCGGGAACTCCAGAGTGTCGCTATCAGTGATGACGAACTCCGCCCGTACCTGCTGGCGGCCCGCCTGGCGGAGACCCTGCGCTGGATGTCCTACGACCCCTTCACCCGCGCCTTCCTGCCCCCGGAGGCCATCCGTACCCTCCGCCGGCTCCAGGAACTCCTGGGCGAGGAGCGGAGGTTACCGGGTTCAGATTAGAGGAGGGGAGTAATGCTACATCGGATTCTCTGGGCCATTCCGGCCAGCGCGCTATATTGGGGCGATGGTTCAGCACCGGCGGTCCGGCTGGTGGTTCGGGGATTGGACGCCCTGAAAGCCGGGCGTCTGGATGAGGCGGAGCGGTTGGCCCGGGAGGCGCTGGAAACAGCCCGCAAGGGTCGCCATCCTCTCGGCGAGGGAATAGCGGCCCTCTTTTTGAGCAACCTCTGCTGGGGAACCGGCCGCACCCATCCGGCCCTGGAACTGGCCGAGCGGGCCCGCGAGGTGTTCCAGCGGCAGCCCGGTCCTGACCAGCGGCACAATGAAGCCGTCGCGGCCCTCAACCTCGGCCTGGTCCGCCACCTGATGGGCGATCATACCGGAGCCCTCAACGAGTATGACGCGTCACGAAAGTTGCTGGACGTCGCTTACCACTATTGGACTGTGCACAAAGAAACGGAGCAGGCCGGGCGATGCCAGCGGTTAGCCCAATGGATTGACCATCTGATCGGGCGGCTGATAGAATCCGTCCCGCACGAGAGAGGGCTCACCCTTTTCCTGCCCATCCATTTGGCGGGCGGAGCCACGGCGACTCTCTGGGGAGAATATGCCCGGGATGCCTCTCTGCTCTTGGACGGGAGAACATTGCAGGTTGTCCCCCTGTGGGACTGGCTGGTCCTGACGGCTGATTGCTGCATGTTCCCCGTCCCGGATGATTTGCAGGTCCATCAGTTCTTCCAGCAACAGTTAAAGAAAGACGGCGATTACATCCTGGCTCAGCCCGGTGAGCCTCTTCCGGGTGACCCTTTCTACATTTCAGTGGATTCGCAGGGTATCACCGAATTCATCCGTCAGCAAGGTGGCACTGTCATTGCCCGGGGTCAATGTGTCCGAATTATTGGTGGACCCGCCCCCACCCGGTATCGCCCGTTGGCCCTGGCGGTTCCATAACAAACAAACATAAGAGTTGTGCTGCTTCCGAACGTGCCAGGCACTTCCAAAAGTGCCTGGCACGTTCAAAACGGTTATTTGGCGGGCTTCAGGAGTGACACTCCCCACTCTTTAAGTCCTGCATGAAGAATGTCGGCGGAAGCCGACAACCGACACGAAGTGCCCAAGAAGAGCGATGTCAATCGGCGTGAACAATCCGTGGGCATCCGTGTGACCCATGTACACCCGTGTCCCTTCTCCGACATCGCCGCCGCGCTGCGGGAGGGGGCCGCTGCGCTGGCCTCCGTCACCGATATGCCCCATCTGGAGGCGGAGATTCTGCTGGCCCATGCGACCGGGCTCACCCGAACGACCATCCTGGCCCACCCGGAGCGGCCTCTGAGCCCCGAAGAGGGGGTGCATTACGGGGACCTGCTGGCCCGCCGGGCCACAGGCATCCCTCTCCCCTATCTGACCGGGCGCGTGGAGTTCTTTGGCCTGGATTTCGTTGTCACCCCGGACGTGCTCATTCCCCGTCCGGAGACGGAAACATTGGTGGAACTGGCCCTGGAGCGGGGTCCGCAGACCGTGGTGGATGTGGGGACGGGGAGCGGATGTGTGGCGGTGGCCCTGGCGGTCCGGTTGCCCCGCGCCCGCATCTATGCCACCGACCTCTCCCGCGCCGCACTGAGCGTCGCAGTGATGAACGCCCGCCGTCACGGCGTGGCGAACCGCATCCACTTCCTGCAGGCCGACCTGGCCTCCCCGCTGAGGGGGCCGGTGGACATGCTGGTCAGCAATCCGCCCTACGTGGCCGAAGAGGAATGGGCGTCGTTGCCGGAGTCGGTGCGGGAGCACGAGCCCCGGCTGGCGCTGGACGGCGGGCCAGGAGGACTGCGGGTGGTCCGGCGGTTGCTGGCCGACGCTGCCCGTCTGCTCCGCCCGGGGGGCGTTCTGCTGGTGGAAATCGGCGCCGGGCAGGGCCCGGAGGCGGCCGCTCTGGCCCGCGCGGTGTTCCCCCCGGCGCGCGTCCAGATTTACCCTGACCTGGCCGGCCGCGACCGGGTACTGGAGGTTGTCCTGTGACCGCCCGAATCGTCCGGGCCGAAGAACCCGATGCCGTAGAACAGGCTCTGGCCGTGTGGCAGGCAGGAGGACTGGTCGCAATCCCTACGGACACCGTGTACGGACTTTCTGCCCTCCCCAACTGCACCGATGCCCTGCGTCGCCTGTGGCGGATCAAGGGCCGGGACGACGGCGCTTTCATCGCCCTCCTCCTCTCCGACCTGGAGGAACTCCCCCGTTTCGCAGTATTGCCGGAGGCGGTCCGGCCCCTGGCTCAGCGCTTCTGGCCGGGCCCCCTGACCCTGATGCTTCCCCGGACCGAAGCAGTCCCGCCGGAAATCGGGGAGGGGCCCCGGGTCGGCATTCGCCTGCCCGCTCTTCCTCTGGCCTGCGCGCTGATTCGGGCGGCAGGGGGAGCGCTGGCGGTTACCAGCGCGAATCTCCCGGGTCACCCGCCTGCCCGGAGCGCTCAGGAGGTGATGGCCCAACTGGGCCCGGAAGTGGACCTGGTGTTCAATGGAGGGTGGGTATCCATCGGGGTTTCATCTACCGTGGTGGATTGTACCCGATGGCCGCCGGTTGTCGTGCGGGAAGGGCCCATTTCGGAGACGGACATCCGGAAAGCACTGGGACTGATCCGTCGGGATGCCCCGTAAGGGATAAAAACAGGCTGGCGGTACGGCAATTTCGCCGTACCGCCAGCCTGCTTTTTATGCTTGCCCGTTTACCGCCGGGAACCGCAGCCAGCGCAGGATGTGGATGAACAGGAGGTGCAGGAGGAACCCCCACCGGCAATGACACCTTCGCTGCCGATGGCGGCGAACAGGGAGATGGCCCGCCGCGTCTCCTGGCTCCCGCAGTGCGGGCAGGCAATGGGAGCATCGGCGCTGGCCATCGGCCGCAGCGCGTCAAAACGGCGCTGGCATTGCTGGCAGATATACTCGTACAGGGGCATCTTCCACCTCGCCTATCATTTTACCGTTTCCAGCCCGAAAAGTCAACCCCTGGAGTAGCTATCAGCGGAGAACGTGCCAGGCACTTTCAGAACTGGACTTTGGACTAACTTCTGGAATTGAGAGGGTGCGCTTGCGGCAATCCCAAAAGTGAGGCATTATTAGCGTGTGAGTGCCAGCGCTCTCTCCCAATTCCGGAAGCAGATCTTTGATCTGCTGCACGAAAACCTCTTCTCCCTTCTGGCCGACCATCCCCTGCTCCCAATTCCGGAAGCAGATCTTTGATCTGCTGCACCTTTACCATTGGGCCGATGGCACGATGGACCTGATCGATGCCCTCTCCAGTGCCTGCGGGGTGCGGTCGGTGGTGGAATTGTGCCTTCAACCGGCCTTTCGCCACCGGCACTACAGCGGGCTCTTCAAGGCCATTCGCTACTTCCCCCTTTCAGAGGCTCACCTCCGAGCCTGCTTCGCCCGCCACCTGCCGCCCCCTCAGAAGCGCCCCTTCCGGCTGCTGGCTGTGGACACGCTGCCCCATCCCCGCCCCTTTGCTGATTGCTTGCAGGACCGGGGGTACATCTACCAACCCCATCCCACTCCCGGAGGAAAGCCGGTGGCCGTGGGGCACACCTATTCCCTGCTGGCCTTCTTGCCGGAACCGGAGAGCGCATCTTCTCCCCCGTGGGCAGTGTTCCTGGATGCCCGGCGGGTAGCGACCGATCAGAATGCCGCTGAGGTGGCCCAGGAGCAGATTGCTCAATGGGTGGAGACCCAGGAACGGGCAGAGCGTCCCGTCTCAGCCCGCCAGACCCTGGCGGCAGCGGATAGTCGCTACTGCACCCCGCCGTTTATTTACCCCCTGGCCCAAAGGGGCATCAGCGTGCTGGTGCGGGTGCGCAGCAACCGGGTCTTCTTCCGCCCGCCGCCGGAGGCCGAGGGGACGGCCCGGGGGCATCCCCGCTGGTACGGGGAGCGGTTTGCTCTGAACGACCCCATCACCTGGCCTCCTCCCGATGAGGAGGAGACCTGGGAGGAGACCACCCGTCAGGGGAAGACCCGGGTAGTTCACCTGCAGGCGTGGCGGGGGATGCGGATGCGGGGGAATCGGCAATGGCCAATGCATCGTTGCCCCTGCACGCTCATCCGGGTCTGGGTCACCACTCCGGAGGGGGAGATGGTTTATCCCCGGCCGCTCTGGCTGGCCCTGTTCGGCCCTGGCCAGGAAGAGTGGCCCCTGCGGGAAGTGGTCCGGGCCTATTTCCAACGCTCCCACCAGGAGCACGGCCACCGGTTCCTGAAGCGGAATCTCCTGGCCACAGCGTACCAGACGCCGGAGGTCAAGAATGAGGAACGGTGGTGGCGGATTGTCCTGGTGGCCGCCTTCCAGATCGGGTTGGGCCGGGAGTTGGCTCAAGCGCTTCCTCGGCCGTGGGAGCGATGCCTCCACCGGCGGCAGGAAGGCGGGGAGGGCGTGAAGGAAGTCTCCCCGTCCCACGTCCAGCGGGATATGGGACGAATTCTTCGGGAGTTGGGGACTCCCGCTCGTCGGCTCCAACCCCGAGGAAAACCCGTGGGGCGGCGGGAAGGGGTGCGCCTGACGCCCCGGGCCCGGCCAGAAATCGTCCGCAAAGGGGCTTCTAAGGGCTCCCGGGCGGCCTCCCGGCCCGATTGAGATATTTTAAAGGTGCGGCATTGAGCCCGGCTAATCACCGGGGCAGGGGGATTTTTGTCCAAAGTCCAGTTCAGAAGTGCCTGGCACGTTCAAAACCTGAATGGTTACTCCCCGGATAACGAATCCACCAGAGCAACGAAGCGGTCAATGTCGGCGCGGATGGCCTCCAGGCCCTGCCTCCAGAAGTGGGGGGTGCGGATGTCTATCCCGAAGCGGGCCGCCAGCGTCGCAGCGTCGGCCATACCGGTGGAGGAGAGAAGGTCGTCGTACCGGGCGCGGAAAGAGTTCGGGTCCTGGCGGTATTGGGTGTAGAGGCCCAGGCCAAAGAGCAGGCCGAACATGTAGGGGAAATTGTAAAAGGAGAAGTCGGCGCTGTAGTAGTGAGGTTTGGCCGCCCACATGTAGGGGTGAAGGGCGTTCGGATCCAGGCCGTCCCCGTACGTTTTCCGCTGAGCATCCGTCATCGCCTCGCAGAGTTCCTCAGGGGTCAGTTCCCGCTGCTGGCGTCCCTCAAAGACGTGGGACTCAAACAGGAAGCGGCTGGTAATATCCACCACCACCTGACATGCGTTCTGCAGGTCCGCTTCCAGAATGGCCAGTTGTTCCTTTTCGTCTGCCTGGGCCAGCGCGGCCTCCTTAACGATGGTTTCGCAGAAAATGCTGGCAGTTTCGGCGAGCGTCATCGGGGTGAAGCGCTGGACGATCGTACGCGGGGCCAGGTTCAGGTTGTGGTAGGCGTGCCCCAGTTCGTGGGCCAGGGTGCTCATCTTGCCAAAGGCCGCTTTGTAGTTGACCAGAATCAGGGATTCCTCTCCCCGGAGCCACATACAGAATGCGCCGTCCTGCTTGCCGGGGCGCGGCTCGGCGTCAATCCACTGTTCCGCAAAGGCTCGTTCCGCCAGCGCGCGCAGCCGGGGCGAGTAGGTGCCGAACTGCTGGAGGATGAAGTCGCGCGCTTCGGCGAACTCCCACCGGCGGCTGAAGGAGCCCACAGGCGCGAAGAGGTCGTACCAGGCCAGGCGGGGGAGTCCCAGCAACCGGGCTTTGGCGTGCAGGTAACGGCGAAAGTCGGGGAAGGACTCCCATGCCGCTTCCATCATGGCGTCCAGGGTCGTCCGGTCAATGTGGTTGGCGAAGAGGGCGGCCTCCAGCGGGGATGCCCATCCCCGCCGCCGGGTCAGCGTGTTGACCTGTCCCTTGATGCTGTTGAGCGCGGCCGCCAGGGGCACCGCAGACTGGGCCCAGGTGGTCAGTTCGGCCTCATACGCCCGCTGCCGGACAGTGCGGTCGGGGTCGTAGGCCAGGTTGCGCACTGCGCTCATCGGCAGGGTGCGCTCCTCGCCGTCCAGCGTCAGTTTCACCATCAACTGGGAGGTGAACGTATCGTACAGTTTGGCCCAGGCCGCTCCACCGGTGAGGTCCAGTTCAATCGCCAGGGCCTCTTCCGCCGGGCTCATCAGGTGGGCGGCCCACTCTCGCGCCCGGCGCACCGCGAACTCATGGTCTCTGGCGATGGGGGAACACTCCACCAGCCCGTTCGTATCCAGCGAGCCGATCCAGGCGATGAGCCGGGTGCTCAACTGGCTCATCGGCATCGTCCTTTGCTGGAACTCACTCCAGGCCGCCTGGGCGCGCGCGTCCCGAGAATCGGTCGTGAGGAAACTGTTGATGTAGGCGCCCAGGGTGTGCTGTTCTCGCAACACCTCATTGTAGCGGGTCAGCACTTCCTCAAAGGCGTTCACCGTTTCTGAGAAGGGCGGGGGCGACTCTCTTCGGTTGACGCCGTGGCGGTCAAAGAGGGCAACCAGGTCATCTATCGCGCACACCAGAGCATTCCACGCCTCCCGGAATTCGGGGGAATCCAGGCCAGGATACAGACGACTGACGTCCCATCGGGGCAGCGGTTCCATAAATGGGTCCTCCTTTGTGAGATGGTTGAAGCGGGGGCTATTATACGCGCGGACTGGCATGATGCAAGTTCCGGGCTGGTAGGACGATTGTTCGCAGTTGTCCCGGAGTTTTGGGATGCACCCGCCCAGGGCTTATCAACGCTCTGATGACAACGCTCGTGGTGAGCCGCGAAGTGCAGCGGAGTGGCGTCCAAAAGGCCAAAAACGGCACTCCGCTGGCGCTTCGTACCTGGCTACAAACGCGCAGGATTAGAGCTTTGATAAGCCCTGACACCTCGCCCCCCCTCCCCGCCCAGGGCTTATCAATGCTCTAACAAATGCCCAGCCAGGCCAGGCCTCGGTCTGGACGTGCGGAGGCTGCCCTGTGTCCATCAGGAACATAACGTGATTGTTCAAAATTCGGCAAAGGGGGGGGGGGGGAAAGAGAGGCCTATCTCCCTGCTGTTCTTGCTTTTCTTCCCCAATCCCTCAGGCCAGCAGGAGGGCCAATGGCGCTCCCCCCTGGTGCAGATGATTCCCGCACCACGCCAGAAGTCG
>Ga0308395_1000684_pt1 | contig 25624 bp, 20 predicted proteins | sample Hotspr20SampleP4_FD_202097 | JGI IMG/M metagenome (GOLD analysis project Ga0308395, IMG submission 202097) | Hot spring phototrophic mat microbial communities from Mushroom Spring, Yellowstone National Park, Wyoming, United States - 20050930_P4 ...
ATCTCCGGGAAGCTGTCAGCGCTTCTCTGGAACGAATGGAAACGGAGACTGCCTTATTGCTTTCTTGCTTCCGATATACCGGATTGGAGTGGTGACTGTTACTTTGAAAAAGCGAAGATCAATAAGAGACTTGACAGACCCATTGGAGGCATTATGCGCATCCTGGCGATCATCACGGGAGAATACGGCCAGCGGCACGTGGAGAACATCCGGGCCCACGCGCCGGCCGACTGGGAGATTCACGTCTGGAAAGCGCCGGCGACCTACCCGCTGGTCATTGACTACCCGGAGGCCTACCTGCCCGACGGCCTGCCCCCGGCCGACCTGGTGCTGGCCTTCGGGGAGCATCCGGGGGTGGCGGAGTTGGTGCCGGAGGTGGTGAAGCGGACGGGGGCGAAGGCCGTCATCGCGCCGGTGGATCGGGAGGAGTGGTTGCCCCGGGGGCTGGCCCGCCAACTGCGGGGCTGGCTGGCGGAAATGGGGGTGGCCTGCGTCACCCCCAAACCCCTCTGCTCGCTGACGGAGACCACTTACAACGTCCGTCGCTACCGGACGGAATACAACGACCTGTTCATTGCTGAGTTCGCCCGCTATTTCGGGCGGCCGGAACTGCGGATCACGGTGGACCCCGCGACCCGCACCATTGTGGAGGTGGAGGTCCTGCGGGACGCGGTCTGCGGGTGTGCGCGCTTCGTGGCCCAGGGGCTGGTGGGGGTATCGGTGGATGAGGCGGAGTTCCAGGCCGGAATGCTCCACCACCACTACCCCTGCCTGGCCGGGATGGTCAAAGACCCCGACTTCAACGACACGCTGATGCACGTCTCCGGGCACATTCTGAAGGAGCAGGTGGCGGAGCAGGTGAAGCCGTACCGGCGGGAGGTGTACATCATCCCCAGTACCTGATAAAGGCCGACCCCGGGAGAGAACGGGAGTTCTGCTTGCCCCGAGAGGCTCTTTGCTTTGTAGGACAACTGCTTGCAGTTGTCCTGAAATTCATTTCGGTGTTATAATGAGTCTGAAGCACTCCCCAGTCCCAACCGTTCGGCGCGGAAGAAGCAGGATGAAGCAAAAGGTTTGGCCCGGATTCTTCGTGCTTTTGGCGATTCTGCTCTTGGCCGCCTGTGCGCGGCCGGCGTACCCGGTGGTGAATTTGCGCGCCAGCCCCCAGCCCACCCTCACCCCGACGTTCCCTCTGCCCCGGTCTCCCCTGCGCGTCGCCGTTGCCGCCATCCTTTCCCCCCGCACGAACTACCGCCTCTACGAGAACCTGGCTGCCTACCTGGAGGAGCGCCTGGGCGAGCCGGTAGAGGTCACCCAGCGCGCCACCTACGCGGAGACCAACGAACTCATCCGTACCCGCCAGGTGGACCTGGGATTTGTCTGCACAGGGCCATACATCCAAGGCCACCAAGAGTTCGGCCTGGAACTCTTAGCTATCCCCGAAATCAACGGCGAGCGGACATACCGCTCATACATCATCGTCCCCGCCGAAAGTCCCGCCCAGCAATGGGAGGACCTGCGGGGGACCGTCTTCGCCTTCACCGACCCTTTGTCCCTTTCCGGCTACTTGAGCGTATTGTACCTTCTCCATTCCGCAGGAGAGACCCCCGACCGCTTCTTTGCCCGCACCCTCTTCACCTACAGCCACGAGAACTCCGTCCGGGCGGTGGGGGAGAAATGGGTGGACGGCGCGGCGGTGGACAGTCTGGTCTACGAGGCGATGGCCCAGGAGACCCCCTTCTACCGGGAAAACATCCGTATCATCTGGCGGTCCGTCCCCTACGGCGCGCCGCCGGTCGTGGTGCACCCCGGCCTGGACCCGGCGCGCAAGGCCCAACTGCAACGGATTCTGTTAGAGATGGACCGGGACCCGGAGGGCCGGGCCACCCTGGCCCTGCTGGGGGTGAGCCGGTTCGTGCTCCCGGATGACCGCCTCTACGATTCGGCCCGGGAGGTCGTGCTGACGGTGGGAGAAAGGCCATGAGGGGACGATGGAGACAGGTCTGGAGCGTACTCTGGCCGATTCTGAGCAGCGTCAGTTTGCGGGTCAAGATTATGGGCATTGCCCTGGTCAGCATCTTCTCCCTGGGTCTGGGCATCACCTGGCAGGCCCGGGCGATGATGGTGCGCAGTCTCCAGCGGGAACTGGAGCAACGGGGAATCTCCATCGCCCGGGACCTGGCCTTCCGCAGCACCGACCTCGTTCTGACCAACAACCTCTACGGCCTCTACACCCTGGCCCGGGAGACCGTCCAGATTAACGAGGATGTCCGGTACACGTTTCTGGTGGACCCGGCGGGGAATGTGCTGGCACACTCCTTTGAGGGAGGATTCCCGGCCGACCTTCTTTCCGTTAACCGACCGGAGGAGGGCCAGCCCTATCGGCTCCAGAGGATTCAGACGGAGGAGGGGCTGATTCTGGACGTGGCGGTACCGGTGTTTGACGGCCGGGCGGGCGTGGCGCGGGTCGGTATGTCCTACCGTCGGCTGGACGGGATTGTTGCCGGGGCGACCCGCTGGTTGCTGGTGACCATGCTGGCCGTTTCCCTGGTGGGGATCGGGCTGAGCAGTCTGCTGACGTGGTTGCTCACCCGCCCCATACGGGCGCTGACGGAGGCAACCCGCCGGGTGGGGGAGGGAGACCTGAGTCCCCGGCTGACGCCCTGGGCCGCGGACGAGATTGGCTACCTGCAGGAGTCCTTCAACACGATGGTGGAGCGGCTGGCCCGCGCCCGCCAGGAGATGGCTGCGGTCAACGAAAGCCTCCTCCGGCGCAATCGGGAACTCTCCACCCTCTACCAGGTCTCCCGGGCTCTCTCCGGGCCCCTGGAACTGGAGGCGGCCCTTCAGGACGTCCTCCGGCAGACGGTGACGGCCACAGCAGCCATAGGGGGCTGGGTCTGCCTGGTGGCTGCCGGTCATTCCGATTGCCGGACCTGTGCCACGTTCTGGCTGGACGGCCCATCCCGGTTTCCGATAGAGCGTTGTCCTCACTGTACTGCCTGCGAGCGGGTGCGTACTGGCCCCCACCCGGCGGTCCTCGTTCCGGCTTCCTCCGAATGTTCTGCCTGCCCCCTGCTTCGGGAAGATGATGCCAGTGACCGGATGTATCACATTGCCATCCCGCTGCAGGTGAAAGGCGAAACCGTCGGCTTGCTCAACATGGTCTGTCATGACGAGGTGGGCCAGGAGGACCTGGGGCTGTTGGAGGCCGTCGGGCGGCAGGTGGGCGTCGGTATAGAGAACGCGCGCCTGTGGGAGGAACTCCGGCGGAAAGAGGCCGTCCGGCGGGAACTGTTGCACAAAGCCATCACCGCCCAGGAGGAGGAGCGGCGTCGGATCGCCCGGGAACTCCACGACGAGGCCAGCCAGGCTCTGGCCGCGCTGCTGGTCAGCCTGCGGCTGATGGAAAATGCTCCCAGCCTGGAGGAGGCCCGCGCGCAGGTGGCCCGTATGCGGGAAGTGGTGAACCAGACGCTGGACGAAATCCGCGCTCTGGCCTGGGAACTGCGCCCCAGCGTTTTGGACGACCTGGGGCTGGTGCCCGCCCTCACCCGCTACATCCAGAGTTGCCGGTCCCGCTTCGGGATGGAGATTGACCTGGAGGTGGTGGGGCTGGACCAGGTCCGGTTGCCCTGGGAGGTGGAGACGGCCCTGTATCGCATCGCTCAGGAGGCGCTGACCAACGCGGCCCGCCACGCGGGCGCCCGGCACGTCAGCGTTATCCTGGAACAACGGGACAACCGCGCACTTCTGATCGTGGAAGATGACGGGGAAGGGTTTGATGTGACGCAGGTCTGGGCGTCTGTTCAGGAGCGCGGCCGTCTGGGGCTCTACGGGATGGAGGAACGGGCCTCCCTGGTGGGCGGTCGCCTGACGGTGGAGTCGGCCCCGGGCTCCGGCACGACGGTGGTTGTGGAGGTGCCCTTATGACAGAGCCCAAAATCCGTGTTCTCATCGCCGATGACCATGCCGTCCTGCGCGCGGGCCTGCGGATGCTCCTGGACGCCGAACCGGATATAGAGGTTGTCGGGGAAGCGCGGGACGGCCTGGAAGTTCTGGCGCGCGTCCGGACGCTGACCCCCGACGTCCTGCTGCTGGACCTGGCGATGCCGGGGATGGGAGGGCTGGAGGTGCTGGGGCGGGTCCGGGAGGTGTCGCCCCAGACCCGTGTGTTGATCCTCACGATGCACGAAGAGGAGGAGTACCTGCGGGAGGCCCTGCGGGCCGGCAGCGCGGGCTACGTTCTCAAGCGGGCGGCCGCAGAGGAACTTCTTTCCGCCATTCGGGCCGTCTACCATGGCGGCGTCTACCTCCACCCCGAGCATACCCGGCGGCTGCTGGAGGAGATGGTGGACCGGGGAGCACGGAGGCCGGAACCGGAGACGGAACCCCCTCTGAGCCCCCGGGAGCGGGAGGTTCTGCGTCTGATTGCCCTGGGGTATACCAACCAGCAGGCGGCCGATGCCCTGTATCTGAGCGTCAAGACGGTGGAGACGTACCGGGCGCGGCTGATGGCCAAACTGGGGCTGCGCACCCGGGCCGAACTGGTGCGCTACGCCCTTCAGCAGGGGTGGATCCGGCCCGAGGAGACCGGGGATTGAGGTCCGCCCTATCCTGTCAGGTTTTCCCCGACATCCCGAAACGGCATTTTCCCCCACATTTTCCCCAAAATTCCCCGATAGACAGAGCCCCTCCGGTCCCGTAGAATAACACAGGGCGTCACTGCCTGCCCGCTTCGCGATCTCTTCCCGTTGCGGCATCTGTAACGCAGGCTGTCGGCCTGTCCTGGCATACCGGCCTGATGTCCGATGCCGCGATACGCGATAAGCGATACGCGATATGCGATATGCGATATGCGATACGCGATAAGCGATCCGCGATCAGCGAACTGAGCGGCGCGCTGGGCGACCTGGGCACGCTGGTTCCTCTGACCGTGGCCCTCATCACGGTGAACGGGCTCCCGGCCACCAGCGTCTTCTTCGGGGTCGGCGTGGCCTACCTCATGACGGGCCTCTTCTATCGCCTTCCCATCCCGGTTCAGCCCCTGAAGGCCGTCGCGGCCATCGCCATCGCCCGCGGCCTCCCCGGTACGGCGGTGGCCGCGGCTGGCTGGTGGATGGGGGGACTGCTCCTCCTCTTTGCCTTCGCCGACCTTTCCCGCTGGCTGGACCGGTTCTTCACCCGGCCCGTGATCCGCGGCATCCAGTTGGGCCTGGGGGCGATGCTGGTGCGGAGCGGCCTGGTGCTGGCCTCCCGACCCCAGGTGGTGCCCGGCGGAGAGGAGCGGGTTATCCACCTGGCCTCCCGCGCGCTGCCCGTGGGCTGGCTGGTGGCAGTGGCGGCCCTCCTCCTGTTAGGCGTGGCGCTCCGTCACCGCCGGTATCTGGCCTCCCTCTTCCTTCTGGCCTTCGGCGGCCTGACCGCTCTCGCCGTTGGCGGCGCCGGGCGGGTGCTGGGTGGAATTCGCCTGGGGATTGCCCTTCCTGTGCCGGCCCTTCCTTCCACCGCAGACCTGCTCTCGGCCCTCGTCTTCCTGGTCCTGCCCCAGATTCCCCTGACCCTGGGCAATGCCGTCTTCGCCACGGTGGACACCGCGCAGACCTACTTCGGCCCCCGGGCCCATCGGGTCACCCCCCGCAACCTGCTGACCACGATGGGCATCTCCCAACTGGTCGCGGCCCTCTTCGGGGGCGTGCCGGTCTGCCACGGGTCCGGGGGGCTCACCGCCCACTATCGGCTGGGGGCCCGTACCGGCGCCGCGCCGCTCATCATGGGCGCCCTCTGCCTGGCCCTGGCCCTCTTCGTGGACGGCAACGCCCTGCCCATCCTGGCTCTCATCCCCTACCCGGTCCTGGGCACCCTGCTGGCCTTTGTGGGGGTTCAGCACGGTCTGCTGGTCCGGGACCTGCGGGGGTGGGAGGAGGCCGGAGTGGCACTGACGACGGCCTTCCTGGGTTTTGCCACCAACAACCTGGCCCTGGGCTTTGGCGGCGGGATTCTCCTTCAGCAGTCCCTCGGGCTGATCCGATGGGCCCGTGCCCGGAGAGCATCCGTCCGGCCCTGTGGGGGTGCCCTATGAAGGCCAGCGGGGCCGTTCTGGTTGGCGGGAAAAGCCGCCGGATGGGGATAGATAAGCCCCTCATCCCCATCGGCGGACAGCGGTTGATAGAACGGGTCGTCGGCACCCTCGCCCAGATGGTGGAGGAGGTGCTGCTGGTCGGGCAGGGAGCCGTCCGGCTGTCCTGGCTGGGTTTCCCCTGCATAGAGGACCTGTTGCCCGGCGGCCCGCTGGCCGGCATCTACACCGCCCTCGCGGCGGCCCGCCACCCCCATTGCCTGATCGTCGCCTGCGATATGCCCTTCCTGGACGCGCCCCTGCTGGCCTACCTGCTGGAGCAGGCGCCCGGATGGGACGTCGTCGTCCCCTATGTGGACGGTCATCTGGAGCCCCTCCACGCCGTCTACACCCGCTCCTGCCAGGAGGTGGTCGGGGAGATGCTGGCGCGCGGGGAGACCTGCCCGCTGGACCTGTACCCCCGCGTTCGGACCCGGTACGTGGGGCCGGAGGAGATCGCCGGTTTTCCAGGGGGCTGGCGCTCCTTCGTCAACCTCAACACGCCGCAGGAACTGGTACAGGTTTTGGAACCGCAGAGGATGTCAGGGGTACAAAGCCTCTCTGTGCTCTCTGCACCGCCGCTGTAATTACCCGCAAGTCTACAGAAAGGAGTCAGTCCTATGCTGGTAGAAACGGAGGTCAAAAGCGTCACTCTGCAGATGTACGAGGACCTGGATCGGGCGCTGAAAAAGCCCCTCCGGGAACGCCACTGGGGGATGGTGATTGATACCCGCAAGTGCGTCGGCTGTAACGCCTGCGCGGTGGCCTGCAAGATCGAGAACAAACTCCCCCCGGGTGTAGTCTACAACGTGGTCATAGATGAAGAGTTCGGGACCTACCCCAACGTGGCCCGGCGCTTCATCTCCCGCCCATGTCTGCAGTGTCAGAACCCGCCCTGCGTGCCGGTCTGCCCGGTCAACGCCACCTACAAGCGGCCCGACGGCATCGTGGTCATGGACTACGACACCTGCATCGGCTGCCGCTATTGTATCTCCGCCTGCCCCTACGGGGCCCGATCCTTTGACTTCGGCAACTTCTACACCGTCGGGCAGACGCCGGAGGTGATGCCCTGGGACGTGATGCCTAGTTTTGAGTACGGGGAGGAACAGCAGCGGGATCCCCGCAATCCCTGGCGCTCCCCCATCGGCAACGTCCGTAAGTGCCACTTCTGCCTCCACCGCCTGGAGAAGGGGATGCTCCCGGCCTGTGTGGCCACCTGCATCGGTCAGGCCTACATCTTCGGCGACCTGAATGACCCCGAAAGCCTGGTGGCCCAACTGGCCGCATCCCCGCGAGCCATCCGCCTCAAAGAGGAACTGGGCACTGAGCCCAGCGTTTATTACTTGCTGTAGGAGGGTGCCATGGGTAAAAGAGCATTGGTCATTGGGATTATAGGCCTCCTGCTCCTGTTAGCCGGCCTTCCGGGTTTGGTGAACCGCCTCACCCACGGCCACCTCTATGCAGGCTATAGCACACCGGTGCCTTGGGCCTTGTGGGTAGTACTTTATGTGTATTTCAGTGGTATCTCCGCCGGCGCTTTCCTCATTTCCTCTATGGTCTACGTCTTCGGGATGAGGCAGTTTGAGCGCATCGGACGGCTGGCTCTCTTCACCGCGCTGGTCTGTCTACTGACCGCGCTGCTTTTCATCGGGCTTGACCTTGGACATTCGCAACGCTTCTTCCTCCTCTTCACTCGCCCCAGTTTCACCTCGCCTATGGTTTGGATCGTCTGGCTCTACACCGTTTACTTCTTCCTGCTCCTGGCCGAAATCTGGTTCGTGATGCGTCCCAGTTTCGTCCGCGGCGGGGAGGGGAAAGGATTCAAGGCCGGTCTCTACCGGTTCCTGACTTTCGGCGTGCGGGACCTCAGCCCCAGGGCCATGGAGCGGGACCGCAAAATCGTCCGGATTCTGGGCACCATCGGCGTCCCGCTGGCCATTGCCTTCAGCGGGAGCGTGGGGACAGCCTTCGCCGTAACCGTCGCCCGGGCCTACTGGCACACGGGTCTCCTCCCCATCATGTTCCTGGTCTCTGCCCTGGCCTCCGGCGGCGCCCTGCTCACCACCATCGTGGCCTTTGTTTTGCCTAACGGCCTTGGGGAGCACCGGGAAGAGGTCATCGGCCTGGGGCGGTTGCTGGTCCTGCTCCTCTTCGTGTACTTCCTGATGGAGATTGCCGAGATTCTGGTCAGCCTCTATGGGACCGTCCCGGCCCACTTCATCCCCATCCACGACCAGCTCTTCGGCCCCAACTGGTGGATTTTCTGGATTCTGGGGATGGGGATGGCACTGGTGGGCCCGATGCTCATTCTGACCTTCCTGGGCCGCCGCAGCGCTCTCTGGACCGGCATCGCTGGCCTGCTGGCGACCATCGGCTTTATCGGTATCCGCTGGAACATCGTCCTGCCGGGGTTCGCCGTGGAGGAACTGCCGGGCATTAGCAAATCCTTCTTTGAGCCCCACTGGACCTACGGCCTTTACATCCCCAGCGCGATGGAATGGGGGGTGACCCTCTTCAGTGTGGGGGTGGGCGTGCTGATCCTGGCTTTGGGCTTCGGGCTCCTCCCCCTGCGAGCGGAGGAAGCCCCCGCATAGAACCATACAGGCGAAGCGCTGCTTCGCCCTAACCTGAGAAGGAGGGAACGATGGAACTGACCCGACGGGAATTTCTGACTCTTTCGGCCTTTGTCGGAGGAACGGCCCTGTTCCTCAAGGCAACGGACATCCTGGCCGCCCTGGATTCGGAGGGGGGCAATCTCTATCCGCTGGCCGAGCCGGACAAGATGATCTACACCGTCTGCCAGCAGTGCAACACCCAGTGCGGCATCAAGGTCAAACTGCTGGAGGGGGTGGCGGCCAAGATAGACGGCAATCCCTACTCCCCCTGGAACCTTTACCCCCATATTCCATATAAGACGCCTGTCTCCCAGGTGGCCCGCGTGGAGGGCTACATCTGCCCCAAAGGACAGACCGGCATCCAGACTGCCTACGATCCCTACCGCATCCGGACAGTTCTCAAGCGCAAGCCCGGCACCAAGCGGGGCGAGAACCAGTGGATAACCATTCCCTTTGAGCAGGCCATCCGGGAAATTGTGGAGGGCGGCGACCTCTTCGGTGAGGGGCCCGTCCCCGGCCTCAAGGACCTCTGGGCCATCCGGGACCCCAAAGTGATGAAGGAGATGGGGGACTTTATCAAGAAAATCTGGGCCGAGAAGGACCCGGAGAAAAAGAAAGGCCTGGTGGAAGAATTCAAGACCAAGTTCGCCGATTATCTGGATGCGATGATTGACCCCGACCATCCAGACCTGGGGCCCAAGAACAACCAGATTGTCCTGATGTGGGGCCGGCTCAAGGGTGGCCGGAGCGACTTCCTCCACCGCTTCTTCGGCAGTGGTCTGGGGACGGTCAACCGCCACGGCCACACCACCGTCTGCCAGGGCTCCCTCTATTTTGGCTGCAAGGCGATGTCCGAGCAGTTTGTGGACGGTAAGTTCTCCGGCGGCGCCAAGTTCTACTGGCTGGCAGACCTGGGCAACAGCGAGTTCGTCATCTTCGTGGGGGCCAACATCTTTGAGGGGAACTACGGCCCGCCGCTGCGGGCGCCCAAAATCACCGAAGGGCTCACCAATGGCCGGTTCAAATACGCGGTGATTGACCCCCGCTTCGGCAAGACCTCTTCCCGGGCCTGGAAGTGGCTCCCCATTAAGCCCGGTACCGAGGGGGCCGTGGCGATGGCGATGATCCGGTGGATCATAGAGAACGGCCGCTACGATGAGAAATACCTGCGCAATGCCAACCCTGCCGCAGCGAAAGCGGCCGGGGAACCCACCTGGACCAACGCCGTCTGGCTGGTGAAGATCGGCGAGGACGGCACTCCCGGCGCCTTCCTCCGGGCCTCGGAAATCGGCCTGACGCAGAAGCAGGAGGTGGAAAAGGAGGGCAAAAAGGTGGCCGTTTACGTCACTCCGGAGGGGAAGGAGTACGTCTATGACCTCCTGGTGACAATGGTGGATGGCAAACCGGTGGCCTTTGACCCCAACGACGCCGAAACAGTGGTGGTGGGCGACCTGTTCGTGGATGTCAATCTCCGGGCCTCCGACGGGAAGACCATCCCGGTCAAGAGCGGGATGCAGATTCTGAAGGAATCGGCGGAGAAGATGACCCTTGAGGAATACGCCGCCGAGGCCGGGGTTCGGCCCGAGGACATCGTGGACCTGGCCCGGGAGTTCACCTCCCACGGCAAGCGGGCCGCCGTGGACATCCACCGGGGCGTCTCCCAGCACACCAACGGCTTCTACAACTCGGTGGCCTGGCTCACTCTTCCCCTCCTTATCGGCAATTACGATTGGGCCGGAGGGATGATCAAGCCCACCACCTACGACTTTCGGGGCTCCAAGGCGAAGAAGCCCTTTGAATTGGAGGCGATGAACCCCGGCGCCCTCTCGCCCTTCGGCATCAGCATCATCCGCCACGAGGTCAAGTGGCAGGACACCACCCTCTACGACAAGAACTACCCGGCGAAACGGAACTGGTATCCCCTCTCCTCGGACATCTACCAGGAGATTATCCCATCCATCGGGGACGCCTACCCGTATCCGGTCAAAATTCTGTTCATATATATGGGCTCGCCCGTCTACGCCCTCCCGGCGGGGAACACCAACATTGAAATCCTCAAGGACCCAAAGAAGATCCCGCTGATCGTGGCCTCGGACATCGTGGTGGGCGAGACCTCCATGTACGCCGACTACATCTTCCCCGACCTCTCCTACCTGGAGCGGTGGGAGTTCGGCGGGTCGCACCCGTCGGTGGCCTGGAAGGTCCAGCCGGTGCGCCAGCCCGCCATCCCACCTCTCACGGAGACGGTGAGGGTCTACGGCCAGGAGATGCCCCTCTCCCTGGAGGCGACGCTTCTGGGTCTGGCCGAGGCGCTGGGCCTGCCCAACTTCGGCCCCAGCGGCCTGGGCGAGGGCGTTCCTTTGACCCACCCGGACCACCTCTACCTGCGGATGGTGGCCAACCTCGCCTTCGGGGAGAAGGAGGACGGCTCCGATGCCGTGCCCGACGCCGACGACGAAGAGGTGCGCATCTTCCTGGAAGCCCGCAAGTACCTGCCCAGGAGCGTGTTTGACCCGGAGCGTTGGAAGGCCATCGTGGGAGAGGACATGTGGCGCAAGGTGGTATACGTGCTCAACCGGGGCGGCCGCTTCCAGGACTTCGCCAAAGCCTACGAGGGCGCCCAGGTGAAGAACAAGTACGGCAAACTCATCAACCTCTACCAGGAGAAGACGGCTACCACCAAGAGCGCGATGACGGGCAAACCCCTCTTCGGCTGCGCGGCCTACGTCCCCGGCCCGACGGACGTCCTGGGCAACCGTCTGGAGGACGAGAAGGCCGGCTACGACCTCCGGCTCATCACCTACCGGGAGATTTTCCATACCAAGACCCGCACCATCTCCAACTACTGGCTACTGGGCTTCTATCCGGAGAACTTTTTCCTCCTCAACGCCCAGGACGCGGCCCGGCTCGGTCTCAGGGACGGCGACCTGGTGAAGGTCATCTCCCCGGACAACCCGGAGGGGGTCTGGGACCTGGGCAACGGGCAGAAGAAACCGATGGTGGGGAAGGTGAAGGTGATCCAGGGGTTGCGGCCGGGGGTGGTGGCCTTCAGCCTGGGCCACGGCCACTGGGCCTACGGCTCCACCGACATCGTGGTGGACGGGAAGGTCATAAAGGGCGACCCGCGCCGGGCCACGGGGGTGCACGCCAACGCGGCCATGCGGGTGGACCCGTACTTGAAGAACACCTGTCTGGTGGACCCGGTGGGTGGCTCGGCCGTCTTCTACGACACCTGGGTACGCCTGGAACGGGCATAACAGGCAGAAAAACCGCCCGCAGGCCGGGCCTGCGGGCGGTTTTTTTATCCGATACCGCCAGCGCCGCTCCTCCGCATCGGTCCGGTTCCAGGTCTTGGGAAACCGGGCGGGGCGCCGGCCTGCCAGCAGGGCCTGACGGGCCACGGGCGTCGGGGTGGGCAGGCAGGCGAAGAGGGCCCCTTCCTCCAGCGGAACTGGTGGCGGGCGGGAGCCCTGGCGAAGGTGGCAACCATCCGGTGCTGCGGCCGGACAACGTGGTGACGTTACCCAACGGGGTGCAGGCGTTGTACGAGGTGGAGCAGGATGCGGATTTGTCGCTGTTGCGGCGGGTGGTGGAGAGTTGGCGGCGGAAGGCGGCGTTTTTCGGGTGTGGAGGGGGGAAGGTGTCGCCGGTGGGCAGTGGAACGTGACGACGATTTTGCATCGGGATGCAGGGGGTGATCCGGGAGTTTCTGCGGTATCACGGGTATGAGGTGGGGCGGTGGCTGCTGGCGGTGCCGGAGTCTTCGTGGGAACGGGGGGAGGGGCCGCAGGACTTTGGGGTGCGGGTGCGGATCCATCCGGAGGTGCTGATGGGGGAGGGGGACGGGGTGGTGCCGGGGCGGGCCGAAAGGCCCGCCCCGGCCCGCATCCACTCTATCCCGGCGGGAAACCCGGAATCTCGGCTACGCCTTTCACGGGAGAGCTGGAGCGGGTTCCCGCATCATCGCCGAATCTTCTCCGGCAAAATATACGGATAAGGCCGTCTTATCAGGTGGTGCAGGGCGCGATCCACTTTTCGGAAGGCCAGGAAAGTGTGGCAGGGCTGGATTTGCCTTTTCAGCCAATCCGGGCTTATTTAATGAGTGACTCCGGAAGGTTGAGATGACCGAGGTCCGACCCGCCAGACAGGAGGATGCGCCCCATCCGGCCGCGCTGGCGGGGCAGTTGGGCTACCCCACCACACCCGAAGGGATGGCCGCGCGCCTGCAGGCGCTGGCGGAGGACGACCGCCACGCGGTCTTCGTTGCGGTGGAGGCAGACGGCCAGGTCGCGGGCTGGATTCACGTCTATCTCTGCCTGCAAGTCATCGCCGAGCGGGAGGCAGAGATCAGCGAACTGGTGGTGGATGAAACGCACCGCTCCCGGGGAGTCGGCACCCGGCTGGTCCAGCAGGCGGAGGACTGGGCCCGGGCGCGCGGCTGTGGAGGGCTAACCGTCCGGACGAACGTGGTGCGGGAGCGCGCCCACGCCTTCTATCGCCGTCTGGGGTTCCGGGAGGTCAAAGTCCAGCGGGTGTTCTACAAGTCCCTTCAGGAGGAGAGATGAAACTTCCTCACCCTTTCCTCTGGCTCACTGAATCCGGGCAATCCCGCGTCTTCGTTATTGCCGCTATTCTGGCTCTCCTGACGATGGCCTCTTTGCAAGTGCTGGATGCTCCTCTGAAAACGACGGCCGCGCCCGGCGGCATCATCTCCTACGAGTTCGCCTGCGACCTGGAGGGAGCGCGCCGGATTCTGGATTCCTGGGGGCCCGAGGCCCGGGTCTACGCCGGGCTCAGCCTGGGCCTGGACTACCTGTTTATGGTCTCCTACGCCTGCGCGCTGGGGCTGGGATGTGTGTTGGTGGCGCGCCGTCTGGGCCGGTGGAGTCGGGGGCTGGCCGCGCTGGGGGTGGTTCTCTCCTGGGGGCAGTGGCTGGCCGCACTGCTGGACGTGACGGAGAACTACGCCCTCATCCGCCTGCTCCTGGGGTCAGCGCGGGCTCTGTGGCCTGCCCTGGCCTCCGGCTGTGCCCTGACCAAGTTTCTCCTGGTGGGCGCGGGGATTCTGTTCATCGGGGTGGGAGGCATTCTTTCTCTGCTGAGGCAGGGCACAGGCCGGGGCGGATACGCGTAGAAAAGACGTAGCGCAGGCCGCCAGGCCTGTTAACGCAGGCTAACAGCCTGCGCCACCAAGTGCCCAGTGGTGCTAACATTTGGAACAGTGTAGCGCAGGCCGCCAGACCTGTGGAGTGAAGAAGAGGGGGCGGCGGCTTCGCCGCCGCCCCCCAAACCCCCATGATCTCCCACCTCTCCTGAAATTTGGCTTTTTGGGAAAGGGAGGGGAAAAGAAGATTTTGAACCCGCCTCTGGCGGGCCAATGGGAATAAAAAGAATATATTTTTCATTGCGGCGGCTTTGCCGCCGCAATGAAAAATATATTTCATTTATCTCCGCGGGTGAAAAGGCCAAACTTGAGAGGAGGGGGCTGGGGGGAGGGGTGAGGTAAGCAGTTACCCCGGCAGAACGAAAGGAGGAGAGATGAAGGTCATCGTTCTCGGCGGTGCGGGGGATATGGGCAGCCAAACGGTGGAGACGCTGGCCCGCTGCCCCGACGTCCGGCAGATCACGATTGCCGACCGGAACGTCGCCGGAGCGGAGGCGCTGGCCCGCCGCCTGGCAGGAGTCTGGCCCGAAATCGTTGTCCGCCCCATGGACGCGCGGAACCACGCCGACGTGGTGGAGGCCCTGCGCGGGCACGACGTCGCCGCGTCCGCCCTGGGGCCGTTCTACCGTTTTGAGTCGCCGCTGGTCCGGGCCGCCATAGAGGCCGGAGTGGACTACGTCAGCATTTGCGACGACTGGATCGCCGCGAAGCAGGTCGTAGAGGAACTGGACGCCCCGGCCCGCCAGCAGGTCGCCGCATCGTCATCGGGCTGGGCACCAGTCCCGGACTCTCCAATCTGGTCGTGGCGTACCTGGCCCGCCAGATGGACCGGCCCCGTCGGGTGACGATCACCGTCTATCAGCCGCCCGAATCCGGGCACGGGATGGCCGTTCTCCAACACGTCCTGTTCATCTACGGCGGACCGGCCCCCGTCTGGCGCCGGGGCCAGTTGGAGATGGTCCGGGCCGGGCGGATTGTCCGCGAGGTGGAGTTGCCGATGGTCGGTCGGATGCGGGTCTGGAACGCCGGCCACGCGGAGCCGGTGACGCTCCCGCGCCACTTCCCCAGCCTGGAAGAGGTGACGTATCTGATGTCGGTGGGGGCGTGGACGCGTCTCTTCCTCTGGCTGGGCCGGCTGCGCCTGACCGCCACGCCGGAGTGGATTGACCGGGTGGCCAACGTCCTGGCCCGCCTGCTCCCGACGCCGAAGGAGGGGGCGCCGGAGCCGCCCGGCGCGCTGCGGGTGGATGTGGAAGGGGTTCAGGGCGGTCAGCCTGTCCACCGGACCCTCTGCGGGGTCGGGCAGATGCGCCCGGCGACGGGGGTGCCGCTGGCGCTGGGGGCCCTGATGCTGGCCCGGGGCCAGGTCCTGGTGACCGAAGGGGGCGTCTACGGGCCGGAGGCGGTTATAGACCCGGTGGCGCTCCTGCGCGGCCTGCGGGAGGAGCCCGGCCTGCAGGCCTACACCGACGTGGGGATGACCCAACCGCTGGAGGTGTGAACTACTGCGGAGAACGCAGAGGCGTTCGCCCCCGTCTATAAAGCGGTTATTTCGGGGACTTGTTCATCCTCGTATTTTTCAATCAGCACGCCGATGACTTCCATTAGTGAAGCCAGAGGATGGCTCTCGTCCTCGCCCACAATGTCAATCAAAGCGTCCAGCAGTCTGACCAGCCGTTGATATTCGGATTCGGTGTGGGGGACGAAAACCAGCGGGGCCAGCGCTGGCCAGACCCGTTCGGCTGTCTGGACTTCTGTGACCATAGTTACTCCTTCCATTTGCCCTTATCGTACTCATCGTGAGTCAGTACGGCGCGGATATAGACTTTTTGTCTATTGTAATGGATGGCTGCAATCAGGCGTGCCTTGCCACCCCCGATGTTGAAAACGGTTAAACGGCCCACCTGGTCAGCACTGGGAAAGGTGGCCCGCAGTTCTGCAAAGGACCGAAACTGTCCTGATTTCATCAATCTGTACCAGCGTTGAAGGGCTGGCTTCGTATCGGGATATTTTTCCGCAAATTCGTTCAGACGTTTGCGAGTGATGATGTGCATTGACCCAGTCGCCGTGCAGATGGTGGCACTTCGGCAGATTGTATTATACTTCGGCCCTTGGGGGCGTCAAGTTGCAATGATCCCAACCAATCTCTCCGGGAGGTAAAAGTTGGACGAATTATCCCTTCACGGCAAAGTCGCGCTGATTACCGGCGCGTCGCGCGGCATCGGGCGGGCCATCGCGCTCCGCCTGGCCCGCGCGGGGGCCCGGGTCGTCGTCTCCAGCCGCAAACGGGAGAACGTCGGGCCGGTGGCGGAGGGAATCCGCGCCGCCGGCGGCGAGGCGCTGGCCGTAGAGGCCCACGTCGGGCAGACCGAACAGGTGGAGGCACTGGTCGCCCGGACCCTGGAGGCCTTCGGCCGGATAGACATCGCCGTCAACAACGCGGCCACCAACCCCCACTTCGGCCCCATTCTCTCCGCCGACGAGGGCCAGTGGGATAAAATCCTGGATACCAACGTGAAGGCCGCCTTCCGGGTGGCGAAGGCCGTGGCGCCCCATATGCAGGCCCAGGGCGGTGGCAAAATCATCAACATTGCATCGGTGGCCGGCCTGCGGCCCTCGCCCGCGATGGGCGTCTACTCCGTCTCCAAGGCCGCGCTCATCATGCTGACCCAGGTGCTGGCGGTGGAACTGGCGCCCGCCAACATCCAGGTCAACGCCATCGCGCCCGGCGTCATCAAAACCCGCTTCAGCCAGGTCCTCTGGCAGACCCCGGCCCTGGCCGAACCCATTCTCAAGGCCACGCCGCTGGGCCGCTTCGGCGAGCCGGAGGACGTCGCCGGGGTGGCCCTCTTCCTGGCCTCGTCCGCGTCCGACTACATCACCGGCGCGGTCTTCGTTGTGGACGGCGGGATGAACATCGCCTCGGCCCTGTAGGGATTCACACCTCACCCCTCCCCCGCCGCCCTCGGGCCGAAGGCCCTTCGGGCCGAGGCCTGCGGCGGCAGCGGCGAAGCCGCTGGGGGTGGGGTGAGGAAGGCTGACAAAGCCTTCGCCGGGCACGGGCGCAGCGGCGCTACGCCCCTCCGATGTGCGCACCCATAAGCGGCCCGGTCGGCGAAGGCCGACCATTGGCCGCAGGCCCCGAAAGGGTGACTTCAGTCAGCGCAATCCGGAGAAACCCTATGCCCACACCCGAAGAAAAAGCCCTGGCGCGCATTCGCTCTGCCGCCGAAACCGGCGCCGCCGAACTGGACCTTTCGTTGCTCGGCCTCACCGCCCTGCCGCCCGAAATCGGCCGACTGGCCAGCCTGCAAAGCCTGGACCTGTCGGGCAACCAGATCACTGCCCTGCCGCCCGAAATTGGCGGACTCACCAGCCTGCAAAGCCTGGACCTGTGGCACAACTACCTCACTGCCCTGCCGCCCGAAATCGGCGGACTCACCCGCCTGCAAAGCCTGAACCTGTCAGAAAACCAACTCACCGCCCTGCCGCCCGAAATCGGCGGACTGGCCAGCCTGCAGACCCTGAATCTGGCAGATAACGAGCTCATCGCCCTGCCACCCGAGTTGTGGCGCTTACCCAACCTGGTGAGCCTGAATATTTCATTCAACCATTTGCCTGAAATACCTCCCGAACTCTGGCAGAAAAAAGATTGGAAAGAACTGGGATTAGGGAGATTCCATCTCACCACCCTGCCGCCCGAAATCGGCGGACTCACCAGCCTGCAAAGCCTGGACCTGTCGCTGAACCAACTCACCGCCCTGCCGCCCGAAATCGGCCGGCTCACCAGCCTGCAAAGCCTGGACCTGTGGAACAACCACCTCACCGCCCTGCCGCCGGAAATCGGCCGGCTCACCAGCCTGCGAAACCTGAACCTGTCGTATAACCAGCTCACCGCCCTGCCGCCCGAAATCGGCCGGCTCACCCGCCTGCGAAGCCTGAACCTGTCGTATAACCAGCTCACCGCCCTGCCGCCCGAAATCGGCCGTCTTACCCGTCTGGAAAGGCTTAACCTGCACGGCAACCCGTTGACCCTGGCCCTGCCACGCCGATTGCTGGGAGATGAAAGTTTCGGCGGCGATGCCCGGGAAATCTTCGCCTTCTACCGCGCCATCTGGCAGGAAGGGCGCCCGCTGAACGAGGCGCGCGTGCTCTTCATCGGGCCGCCCGGCGCCGGCAAGACCTCCCTCGTCCACCGCCTGAAGGACAACTCGTACATAGAGAACCGCCCCACCACCCTGACGGTTGAGACGCACGCCATTCCCCTGGGCGCCCGCACCGCCCATCTCTGGGACTTCGGCGGGCAGGACTTCATGCACGCCACCCATCCGCTCTTCTTCTCGGCGCGCTGCGTCTATGTGCTGGTGCTGAACGTGCGCCACACCTACGAGCAGAACCGCGTGGAGTACTGGATGCGCACCATCCGCGCCTTCGGCGGCGATGCGCCGGTGGTCGTCGTCGGCAATCACGCCGACGCCCAGGGTCACCTGCTGGACCTGCCGCAGAACCGCCTGCAACGTGAATTCCCCAACATCCTCGCCTTCGTCCAGACCTCGGCCGCAGAGAACACCGGGATAGACGAGTTGCGGGCCGCGCTGGGGCAGGCCGTGGAATCCCTGCCGCACGTGCGCGTGTGCTTCGCCGCCCCGCACCTGCGGGTCAAGGAGGCGCTGGAGCAGGAGAAAACCCGCCGCAACATCATCCCCTACGAGCGCTATGCCGAACTGTGCGCTGCGCAGGGTATTGACGACCCCGACGACCAGGCCACCCTGCTGGAACTGCTCCACGACCTGGGGGTGGTGTTGGACTTTCGCGATGAGCACGGCGAACCGCTCAGCCGCGAGGGTATCCTCAACCCCAACTGGGTGACCGGCGCCATCTATCGCCTGATCACCGACCACGAAGTGCGCGGTGCGGCTGCCGGGCGGCTGACCCCGGAAACGGCGCGGCGCATCCTGCCGGATTACGACCCTCCACACCGCCGCCTGATCCTGGACCTGCTGCAACGCTTTGAACTGGCCTACCCCGCTGGTGAGGCCTGGTACCTGCCCAACGCCATGCGCCAGGATGAACCGCCCGAAGCGGCCACGGAAGAGTGGCAGAGCGCACTGACCTTTGAGTACGGCTATTCCCAACTGCCGGAGAGCGTCATCACCCGTTTCATCGTGCGGGCGCACGAGCACATTGACCAGGACCGGGTCTGGCGCTGGGGGGTCATCCTGGCCTGGCAGGGCAACCGGGCGCTGGTGCGGGCCAACGTCGCCGACCGCAAGGTGGAAATCCGCGTGACCGGGCCGGAGCACACCCGCCGGGAGATGCTGGCGATGATCCGTGCCCACTTTGAGGTCATCCACCGCACCTTCACCGAGGGCCGGGCGCAGGGCGCGCTGGAAATCCAGGAATTCATCTGCCCGCTGCAATACCCCGGCCTGCGGCTGGACTACCGCAAACTGCTCACCTATGAGAAGGACGGTGTGGCGCGAATCCCGGAGACCTGGCAGGGACACACGCTGTACCTGGAGGTGAGCGCCCTGCTGAACGGCTTTACCACGCCCGAAGCGCGCCGGGAGGAGCGCAGGCGGTTATTCCCAGAGGAGGAGCGTATGGCGAAGGAAATCCACTATCACGAGCACAGGCACTTTGAAGCCCGCGATGTGATTGGAGCAGTTGTCAACCTTGGGGATAACAATCAGGTCACGCAAACCATTCAGAGCAGTTTCAACACCCCCTCCAACCCCGACCTGGCCCCGCTGCTGGCCCAACTGAGGCAGACGGTAGAGCAAATGCTGGCGTACCTTTCCGCCGAACAGGCGGCCGAAGTCCGCGAGGACCTGGAACGCCTGCAGGAAGAACTCCAAAAGCCGCAACCGCGCAAAAAGTGGTATAATTTGAGCATTGAGGGGCTGATCCAGGCGGCGAAAAACGTCGGCGCAATCGGCGGGCCGGTCATTGAACTGGCGGGAAAAATCCTGCGCCTCATCCCCTGAACCATTACGTTTCACGTTTCACGTTTCACGTTTTACGTTTCACGTTTTACGTTTCACGTTTTACGTTTCACTTTTCACCCTCAGGAGGTCCCTATGCCACTCAACCTGGACGCCGTAGGCAAAAAAATCGGCCCGATGACCAGTCAGTACACCTGGAAGGAGGCCGTCCTCTACGCGCTGGGGGTGGGGGCCGGGTTTGACGAACTGGAGTACGTCTACGAGAACCGGCTCAAAATCATCCCGTCCTTCGCCGTGCCGCTGGCCTACCCCTTCTTCGCCGAGGTCGTCGCCCGCTCCGGGATCAACCTGGCCGGGCTCCTGCACGCCGAGCAGGAGACCGTTTTCCACGCGCCGCTCTCCCCGGAGGGGGACACGTTGACCACCGAGGGGCGCATCACCCGCGTCTACGACCGGGGGGAGGGGCGGGGCGCGTTTGTCATCGCCGAGGCCGAGACCTTCGGCTCCGACGGCCGCAGGCGGTTCACCAACATCATGACCCTCTTCGGGCGGCTGGACGGGGGTTTTGGCGGGGAGCCCCCGCCGAAAGAAGAGTTCGCCTTCCCGGACCGCCCGCCGGATTTCGTGGAAGAACAACACCCCTCGCCCGACCAGCCGCTCATCTACCGCCTCTCCGGGGACACCTTCGCGCTGCACGTGGACCCCGATTTCGCCCGCGCCAGCGGCTTTGAGGGGCCGATTATGCACGGCCTCTGCACCCACGGCTTCGCCTGCCGCGCCGTGGTCAAACACCTCTTCCCCGGCGAGCCGGAGCGCATGTCCCGCTTCCGCGTCCGCTTCTACCGTCCCCTCTATCCGGGCGTCCCCATTCGGACCGAAATCTGGAAACTGGAGGAGGGACGGGCGGTCTTCCGGACGGTGAACGTCCAGAACGGCGACGTGGTGCTGGACCGGGGGGTGGTGGAGTGGGTGAGCCGGGAGGAGGCGGCCCGGCGCGCGCGGGGGGAGATTCGCTTTGACGGGCAGGTGGCGATTGTGACGGGCGCCGGGCGGGGCCTGGGCCGCGCCTACGCCCTGGAACTGGCCCGCCGGGGGGCCAGAGTCGTCGTCAACGACCCCGGCGTCGCCCGCGATGGCTCCGGCGAGGTCACCGGCGCCGTCGCCGATGAGGTCGTCGCCGAAATCCGCGTCCTGGGCGGGGAGGCCGTCGCCAACTACGACTCCGTCACCACCCCGGAGGGGGGCGAGCGCATCGTCCAGACCGCCATAGACGCCTTCGGGCGGGTGGACATCCTCATCAACAACGCGGGCATTCTGCGGGACAAGACTTTCGCGAATATGACGCCGGAGATGTGGGAGGCGGTGCTGGCGGTGCACCTGGACGGGGCGTACAACGTGACCCGTCCGGCGTTTCTGCGGATGCGGGAGCAGGGGTACGGGCGGATAGTGTTCACGACGTCGGCGGCGGGGCTGTTTGGGAACTTTGGGCAAACGAACTACAGTGCGGCGAAGATGGGGCTGGTGGGGCTGATGAACACGCTGAAGTTGGAGGGGGAGAAGTACGGGGTTAAGGTGAACACGGTGGCGCCGCTGGCGACGACGCGGCTGACGGAGGACGTCTTTCCGCCGGAGGTGCAGGAGCAGTTGAAGCCGGAGTTCGTCGTCCCCCTGGTCCTCTACCTCTGCTCGGAGGAGTGCCCGGTCAGCGGGGGCATCTACAACGCCGGGGGCGGCGTCTACGGGCGGGCCGTCGTGGTGAGCACGCCGGGGGTCCGCCTGGGCGGCGGCGACCGGGTTCCCGCGCCGGAAGACATCGCGGCCCGCTGGCCGGAAATCATCTCGCTGGCAGGGGCGAAGCCGTATCCGAATGCGAACGCGCAGATACTGGAGATGCTGTCAACTTCTGAAAAGTGAAAAGTGAAACGTGAAACGTAAAACGTAAAACGTGAAACGTAAAACGTGGAGGAGGGGCGATGACGTACGAGGAGTGGGAGAAGGGGGTGCCGGAGGAGATCAAGCGGGATTCGTTGTGGAAGATGAAGGCGTATCGGCTGGCGCTGTTTTTGGGGGACCTGGCGGGGCGCGATGCGGCCCGACTGGCTGAAAACCGGCATATGGTCAGTCTGGCGGACCAGTTGTATCGGGCGGTGGGCTCTATCAGTGCCAACCTGGCCGAGGGGTACTCCAGGGGGTCCGGGCGGGACCGGGCGCGGTTCTACGAGTATGCTCTGGGTTCCACCCGGGAGGGCCGGGACTGGTACTTCAAATCCCGGCACGCCCTCGGAGAGGCCGTCTTCCAGCATCGCCTGCGTTTCCTCACCAGCCTGATCCGATTGATTCTGACGATGATTCCGCAGCAGCGCGGAGGAGTTCTGCAACTGCGAGAGGCGTCCCCCGTCTACCGCCTTTCATCGGACGAACCCGCTCTGGACGATTCCTGGGACGTCGCCGCATCTTTTCCAGCGGAGGACTGGACCCCCGGCCTGGAAGATGACCCCCTTCTTCACGACCCTACCTGGTCCTCCCTCCTCACCGACGTCCCACTCCCAACCTGACTTCACGTTTTTTACGTTTCACGTTTCACGTTTCACGTTTTACGTTTCACGTTTTACGTTTTACGTCACTTCAAGGAGGTCCTATGCCCGGCATCACATCCTTCGGCGGCTACATTCCCCGGCTGCGGCTGGACCGGATGGCGGCGGTCCAGCAGATGGGCTGGCTGGCCCCCGCCCTGATCACCGCCGCACAGGGGGAGCGTTCGTTTTGCAACTGGGACGAGGATAGCATCACCATGGCCGTCGCCGCTGCGCGGGACTGCCTGGTGGGCGTGGATAAAAGAGCGGTGGACGGCCTCTACCTGGCCTCTACCACCCTGCCCTTCGCCGACCGCTCCGGCGCGGGCATCGTCGCCACCGCCCTCAACCTGCGGGAGGATGTCCGGACCGCCGACTTCACCACCTCGCAGCGGGCCGGAACCTCGGCCCTGCTGGCCGCGCTGGACGCCGTCCAGGCCGGGGGGAAACGGTCGGTGCTGGTGGCGGCGGCGGACCGGCGGGAGGCCCGTGCCGCGTCCTACTACGAACTCTGGTTCGGGGACGGCGCGGCGGCGCTCCTGGTGGGCACCGAAAACGTCGTCGCGGAGTTCCTGGGCGCCCACACCCTGACCCTGGACTTCGTGGACCACTACCGGGGCGCGCTCCACCGGTTTGACTACACCTGGGAGGAGCGCTGGCTGCGGGACGAGGGGTACGCCAGAATTCTCCCCGCGGCCATTCAGGGGCTCCTGGAAAAACTGGGGCTGACGGTGAACGACGTGGACCGGTTCGTCTACCCGTACCTCTTCGGGCGGGACCACGCGCGCCTGGTGCGCCCGCTGGGCATCCCGCCGGAGAAAGTCGCCGACAACCTCTACACCGTCTGCGGGGAGACGGGGACGGCCCACCCGCTGGTCATGCTGGTGCGCGTCCTGGAGGAGGCCCTGCCGGGCCAGCGCATCGTCGTCGTCGGGTTCGGGCAGGGGGCCGATGCCCTCTGCTTCCAGGTGACGGAGCACATCCGCCAACTCCCGCCCCGCCGGGGCATCCGCGGCTCCCTGGCGCAGAAGAAGACCACCGACAACTACCTCAAGTTCCTCAAGTTCCGCGACCTCATCATCACCGAGTCGGGCATCCGGGCCGAGGCGCCGACCCAGACCGCGCTGACGACCCTCTGGCGGGAACACCGGATGATTCTGGGCCTGGTGGGCGGACGGTGCACCGTCTGCGGGACGCCCCAGTTCCCCAAGACCGAAATCTGCGTCAACCCCAACTGCCTGGCCATGCACTCCCAGGAGGACTACGAGTTCGCCGACGTCCCGGCGACGATTCGGTCCTTCACGGGCGACATGCTGGCGGTCTCCGTGGACCCGCCCGCGATTTACGGGATGGTCCAGTTTGAGGGCGGCGGCCGGATGATGGCCGACTTCACCGACTGCGAACTGGACGACCTGAGAGTCGGCATGCCGGTCCGGATGGTCTTCCGGCGGCACCACACCAGCCCGGAGCGAGGGTTTGTGGGCTACTTCTGGAAGGCCGTCCCGCTGGTGGAGGAATGGAAGCGGAGGGAGGAAGAGGAGCGCCGCCGGGCCGCCGAGATTCGCTTTGACGGGCGGGTGGCGATTGTGACGGGCGCCGGGCGGGGCCTGGGCCGCGCCTACGCTCTGGAACTGGCCCGCCGGGGGGCGAAAGTCGTCGTCAACGACCCCGGCGTCGCCCGCGACGGCTCCGGCGAGGTCACCGGCGCCGTGGCCGATGAGGTCGTCGCCGAAATCCGCGCCGCCGGCGGCGAGGCCGTCGCCAACTATGACTCCGTCACCACTCCGGAGGGGGGCGAGCGCATCGTCCAGACCGCCATAGACGCCTTTGGGCGGGTGGACATTCTCATCAACAACGCGGGCATCCTGCGGGACAAGTCCTTCGCCAATATGACGCCGGAGATGTGGGAGGCGGTGCTGGCGGTGCACCTGGACGGGGCGTACAACGTGACCCGTCCGGCGTTTCTGCGGATGCGGGAGCAGGGGTACGGGCGGATAGTGTTCACGACGTCGGCGGCGGGGCTGTTTGGGAACTTTGGGCAAACGAACTACAGTGCGGCGAAGATGGGGCTGGTGGGGCTGATGAACACGCTGAAGTTGGAGGGGGAGAAGTACGGAGTTAAGGTGAATACGGTGGCGCCGCTGGCGACGACGCGGCTGACGGAGGACGTCTTTCCGCCGGAGGTGCAGGAGCAGTTGAAGCCGGAGTTCGTTGTCCCCCTGGTCCTTTATCTCTGCTCGGACAAGTGCACCGACAGCGGGCTGATTCTGAACGCCGGGGGCGGGGTGTACGGCCGCGCGGCGGTCCTCTCCACCCCCGGCGTCCGCCTGGGCGACGGCGTCCCGACCGCCGAGGACATCCGCAAAAACTGGGCGCGGATAGACTCGCTGGAGGGGGCGAAACCCTATCCGAATGCGAACGCGCAGATACTGGAGATGCTGTCGCCGCCTGCGGTGGGGGCCCCGCCCGCGCCCGCTGCATCTGCGCCGTCGGCCGCCCCCGCCCCATCCGCCGCGCCGTCCACCGTCGCCGATGTCTTCGCCCGGATGCCGGAGTTCTTCCGTCCGGAGAAGGCGGCGGGGGTGGACGTGGTCTTCCAGTTCCGCATCTCCGGCCCCGGCGGCGGCGACTGGTACGTGGTGGTGAAGGACCAGACCTGCACCGTCTCGGCGGGGGTCCACGAGAAGCCGACGACGACGCTGAAGATGGCAGACGAGGACTTTCTGGCGCTGGTGGCGGGGAAGTTACCGGCGATGCAGGCCTTCACCAGCGGCAAGTTGAAGATAGAGGGCGACCTGATGAAGTCGCAGTTGGTGCAGAAACTGTTCAGGTTTTAGGGAAAAACCACAAAGACACGAAGACACGAAGTTTAACCTGGCTTCGCGGCAAAACTCACCGCAGAGACGCCGAGGGCGCAGAGTTTTTTATAGTCTCTACGTAACCACCTACCACCTCCTGTTGCGTTGATCGTCAGGCGCGAGGGCCATCCACGAATGGGCCACGAATACACGAATGATGGCGCGATTCGTGCATTCGTGAAGCATTCGTGGACGGCTTGCCCCGCCAAACAGAACCAGGGTAGGTAATTACGTCTCTGCGTCCTCTGCGTCTCGGCGGTGAAACGACCTTTTTGCAGTAGACTCATGCAAATAAAGAATAAAGAATGAAGGCGCGCGTGGTATTTGCCATCCTGGTAATGGGTTTCAGCG
>Ga0308395_1000692_pt1 | contig 25346 bp, 24 predicted proteins | sample Hotspr20SampleP4_FD_202097 | JGI IMG/M metagenome (GOLD analysis project Ga0308395, IMG submission 202097) | Hot spring phototrophic mat microbial communities from Mushroom Spring, Yellowstone National Park, Wyoming, United States - 20050930_P4 ...
CCCTTGCCGCCCGCCGCAAAATCCCCCCAATTCCCCCCCCTCTCCCGCTGGGCGGGAGAGGGGAGGGGGTCAGGGGGAGGGGTGAGGGCCCAGGTGCCCCCAAGCACCACCCCAGGGGTTGCTTTAAAAAAGCAAAACTCAATAAGGCGCCTGCCCAGGGCTACCGGTAGGTAGTTACAGGGAAAGTGGGAAAAGGGGTTTTGCGGCAGACGGCTTCGCCGCCCGCCGCAAAACCCTCTTCAATCCCCCTCTCCCTGGCCGTAAGGCCAAGGGGGAACGGCCTTCCCGGCCCCAACCCAATGATACCAGAGGGGGATCAAGGGGGGTGAGGGGTCTTCGGTCACAAAAAGTGTCAACCAATTTTGAACCATCCCTGTGTCCTGTTTCAATTACTCTTCTCTTCTGAGCCCCGTCAGCAGAAAAATGTAGTAAAGAAGGGTGGAAATGGCCTGGGCCAGGGCGGCCACATAGGTCAGGGACGCGGCCGAAAGCACGCTCTTCACCCCCTTCAGTTCCTCGCGGGAAACCAGGCCGGCTCCCTGGAGCATCTTCAGAGCCCTCCGGGAAGCATTGAACTCTACCGGCAGAGTGATCAGGGCGAAGACCGCTCCAAAGGAGAAGAGGATGAGGCCCAAGGCGGCCAGGTCAAGGATGTTCAGGAGCCAGCCAGCGATGAAGAAGATAGGACCCAGCCATGAACTGATGTTGACCACAGGGACAAGGCCCGCACGAATCTTGAGGGGGAAGTAGTTTTCCGCATCCTGCAAGGCATGGCCCACCTCATGGGCGACGATCCCCAGGGAGGCCACCGAAGGTACCCTCGCCACTTCGGCGGAAAGCCTCAAGGCTTTGGTACGGGGGTCGTAGTGGTCTGTAAGGGTGCCAGGAGTTTCTCCGACGGTCACGCCGTACAGGCCATTGTGCTTCAGAAGAATATCAGCCGTCCTGAACCCTTCAATCCCCAGACGGTTGCGGATGTGAGAATAGCGGGAGTAGGCGATCTGTACCTTGAACTGAGCATAAAGGGCCAGAAGCAAAGCAGGTAGAGCAAATATGAAGTAAACCGGATCCCAGAGCCACATTTTTCACTCACCTCCTGTCTTTGATTTCAGAGTTGTGCAGTTGAGTTTCCGGTCCGACACTGACGTACCGGACAGGTCCCGCGAAGCCCCTTCCGGGCTCCAAAAAGGCATCCATCAAACTCACCCTTCCATATCCCTCCCGATTTTCTCCCGCGCCTCTTGCTTCAGCGCCTCCCGCTGCCGACGGTACTCCTTTTCCTCAACCCGGCCGGCCTGGTAGTCGGCGTCCAGAGCGACGATGGCCTCTATCTGCGGGCGGATGGCCGTCGGTACGGGCCCTGGGGCCGGCGGACGCCAGAGGACCCAGGACGCCCCCACCGCCACCGCCAGCGCCACCAGCCCCGCCACGATTTCCGTAGCGGAGTTCCGTATCGGCGCCGCTGGGGCCGTCCCCGCCGTCGGCAAGAGTTCGGTCCGCAGGCGAAACTGGATGGGACGGCCCGCGTCCAGAGGGCTCGCGGTATAGACCCGGACGGGTCCCATAGTGGTATCTATTATCCCGCCCGATGTGAGCATGTTGCTCTCTACAGCGAGGTCGCCGCCCGTGGCCATGACCGCCAGCGAGGCGACCTGCACCGGGAACGTCCGCTCCACAGTCATCCCCTCCGCGAAGGGGAGGGTGTACTGGAAGACGATTTCCAGCGGGGCCGTGCCGGGCGGAATGGGCTCCGTGTCGGCGAACCCGCCCGCCACCGCCACCCAGCGCTCCCCCTGAGGTTCCACGACGGTCAGGTCGGCGGCATTGGGCGGGAAGGTGAAGGCCAGCGTGAGCCGTCGGCCCGTCTGCGGGTCCTCCCGGCCGATGTAGGTCTGATCGCCGGTGTTGCTGACCAGATAGAACTCGCGGACCACCAGGCGGTCCTCCGCCCGCTGCAGGAAAAGGTGGAGTTGGGTGACGACAATCTGCGACGGGTCCTCCGTCGTGTTGCCTCCCTGAGGCGCAGGGACCCAGGCAATCAGGAAGGGAAGGAGCAAAAGCAAGGCGATGACTCTCTTCATAATCTGTACTCTCTGGGAAAATGGGTGTAGCCTGTAAAAACCACGAAGGGCACGAAGGTTACACGAAGGACACAAAGTTTTTTCCTCCCGTTGCGTCCTTCGTGAGTCCTTTGTGAGCTTTGTGGTAAAATCTCTGCGGTGACCCCGCGCTACGGTCGCGGGAGTGGCGCGCCGCAGCGGGCACAGAAGCGGTCCTCGGGCCCCACCCGCCGCCCGCAACGGGGGCAGAAGTTCACTTCGTCCGGCGGACGCCATTCTGCTTCGCTTCGTGGCTCACTAACAGCGGGACGCCACGCCGCACCGCTCCGGGGCTCAATACCCGCCGCGCGGGCCTGGGCAACCCAGTGTTCTATCGCCCGGTCGGGGTCGGCGGCGCGGCGGAAGGGCCGGGCCAGCCAGGCCCCGACAACCAGGGCCAGCGCCAATCCGATCAACAGGGAACCAGGACTCATCCGACACCTCATTTGACAGCAGTTGCCACGAATTGCACGAATTTGCACGAATTAATTCGTGGCAAATTCTACCGGACCCCCAGTCCCGCCAGGTCGGCCCGCAACTGGTTCGCCGTCACCGGGCCGATGTAGAAGCGGACCACCCGGCCCTCCCCGTCCAGGACAAAGGTCTCCGGGACGCCAGTGATGCCGTAGAGTTCAGCAATCCGGCCCGTCGGATCCAGGCCGACGGGATAGGTAATGTCATGCCTGGCCAGGAAGCCCCGCACCGCCGCCTCCTCGTCCTTGTAGGCGATGCCCACGAAGGCCACCCCTTTCTCCCCGTACTCCTCCCAGACGGCCTGCAGGTCGGGCGCTTCCTTCTCACACGGCGGGCACCACGAGGCCCAGAAGTTGAGGACCACAGCCTTCCCGCGCTGGTCGGAGAGGGAGAAGGGAGAGCCGTCCAGCAGGGTCAGGGTGAAGTCGGGGGCAGTCTGGCCGGGGAGGGGACGGCCGGAGGGCTGGGAAGTCGCGCCGTGCCCCGGGCCCCACATCGCCACCCCCGCCGCGACCAGCACCACCAGCCCCGCCACCAGCGCCACAGTATTCCCGATGGCCCGGCGGCGAGCCTGGGGGACCGGGAGCCGCATCCCGGCGGTGGACGGCCAGAAGGCGACCGCGCCGCCCGCCAGGAACACCAGTCCTCCCAGCCAGAGGAACGATGCCAGGGGGTTGACGAAGACTTTGAACGTCGCCGTGGCACCATCGGCCGACCAGCCCGTCAGGATGACATAGAGGTCCTCCCGAAGGCCAGCCCGCAGCGCAGGCGTCGTCACCGCCTGGTCAAAGTTGGTGTACCATTCCAGCCGGGGAGTGAGGGTCACCCAGTACGTGTCGCCCTGGTAGACGGAGAGGACCGCCCATGTCGCCAGCCGGTCGCTGAGGAGGTCCTGGCGGAGTTCCTCAAAGATCAGGGTGTAGCGGCCCACCTGGGCCGGCTCCCCGGCGGTCAAACTCAGGTTCCGCTCCAGTGGGTACATCCGGGTGCCGATGACCCCCACCAGGAGGAGGGCGATGCCCAGGTGGACAATGTACCCGCCGTAGCGGCGCCGGTTCCGGTCCACCAGGACCGCCAGAGCCGCCAGGGGGTTCTCCCCTTCCCGTCGGCTGCGGGCCAGGACGTCCCGGACGATCTCGGTCAGCGCGGTGCCCAGGGCCATGCCCACAAGGATGAAGCCCAGGAGGGAGAGGGGACGGGTGAAGCCGGAAAGGGCCGCCAGCCCGGCGACGGCCGCGCCGCCGACCAGCGCGGGAACAACCCGGCGGGCCTCCAACTTCTGCCTCCCGGCAACCGGGCAGAGGGCCAGGACAAGGGTCAGGGCGGCAAACTGGGGCGCGGTCACCCGGTCAAACCACTCCGGAGTGGCCTCAAAGCGGCGACCCGTCAGCGCCTCCGTCAGGGTGGGCAGAAGGCTCCCCACCAGCACCGAACCCGTCAGGACCAGGAAGAGTGTCAAACTTAAGGTAAAAAGTCCCTCGCGGGAGAGAAGGCTCTCCGAGGGACGACGCTCCTCCAGCAAATGCCGTCGGCGGAAGATGAGGGCCAGGGAACCGACCAGCGTCAGGCCGATGGCAGCCAGGAAGTAGGGCCCCAGGTTGGAACGGGCGAAGGCGTGGACCGACTGGATCATCCCGCTGCGGGTGGCAAAGGTGCCGAAAAGGACCAGGACAAAGGTGAAAGAAACCAGCAGGAAGTTCCAGATGCGGAAACCCCGCCGCTCCTCTTGCATTGTGATGCCGTGGAGAAGAGCAGTGGCGGTGAGCCAGGGCATCAGGCCAGCGTTCTCCACGGGGTCCCAGGCCCAGTAGCCGCCCCAGCCCAGAACTTCGTAGGCCCAGCGCGCGCCCAGCAGGAGCCCCAGTCCCAGAAAGAGCCAGGCCACCAGAGTCCAGCGACGGACAGCCCGGGTCCAGTACTCCACCTCCCCCGCCATCAGCGAGGCCATCGCGAAGGCGAAGGGGACCGCCAGGGCCACGTACCCCGTGAGGAGGGCCGGGGGATGGAAGATCATCCCCGGGTGTCGCAGGAGTGGGTTCAGGCCCAGCCCGTCGGCGGGGACGGCCTTCATCGGGACAAAGGGGTTGCTCAGGAAGAGGGTGACGCCGGTGAAGAAGGCGGTGATGAGGTTGAGGAGGAGGGCCGCCAGGGGCCTCACCCCCACCCCCGCCGCCTCCGGCGGCTTCCCTCTCCCCCTCTCCCGCAGAGCGGGAGAGGGGGAGGGGGGCAGGGGGATGGAGGTGAGGGCCAGCGCGGCAAACAGCGCCTGCAGGAACGACCAGAGGAGCAGCGAGCCCTCCTGCCCGGCCCAAAGGGCGGAGGCCTTCAGGTAGAGAGGGAGGGCGCGGCTGGAGTGGTTGGCGACGTAGCGAATCTCAAAGTGGTCGGTCAGGAAGGCCGCCAGGAGCAGGAGAATGGCCAGGCCCAGGAGCGCCACAACGGAGAGGACACCGTTGCGGGCGCTCCCGGCCCAGCGGGGGTCGTTCCGGCGGAGGGAGAGCAAGGCCGCAACGGCCACGTAGAGGGCCGTCGCCAGCGCCAGTCCCACGGTCAACGTGCCAACCTCGGCCAGCATCACTGGCCTCCCGCCTGTTCCGGCACCGCTTCCTGATAGCGGCTGGGGCACTTCAGGAGCACCTCATCGGCGTAGAAGCGCCCGTCCTCCCCCAGGCGGCCCCGGACGATGGCCTGGCTCTCGTGCTTCAGCAGGTCTGGCTTCGCGTTGTTGTAAACGACCTCCAACCGGGGGGCATCCGGGTCGTTGACGGCGGCGTGGAGGACGGCCGCCAGCCCACCCAGGCGCGCGACCTCCTTCGGGTCGGCAGGGACCTGGACGATGGTGAACGTCACCTGGGGGATGGTAGGGTCGTAGACAATAGAATCGCCCAGCACCGCCCCGGAGACGGTCAGATGGCGGCCAATGGCCCGGTCGCCCATGGCCCGCAGTTCCTCAATGGTGAGGAAGTAGTGGGCCGTGCTCCCGGTATTGCTGACGATAAGATAGACGACAGCCGCCAGAATCAGCAGTCCGGCGAAGACGAATTTTCCTTTGCCTGCCATAGGTTGCTCCGGATTGGGTCAGAATGTTCAGGGGTAATTGTAACAGAAAGAGGGGAGGGAGTCAAATGCGTGAAGCGTGAAACGCAAAACGTAAAACGTGAAACGTGGGTCAGGGGAGGGAGACGGGGATGGGAGTGGCGATGCGGATTTCGGTCAGGGAGACGTCGCAGCGGAAGGCGTGGACTTCCACGCCGGCGCGGGCGGCCTCCGCCAGCGCGGCCGCAAAGGCGGGGTCGGCCCAGACGTGGGGCATGAAGACCTCCGCATCGGGCCGCTGGACGATGAAGACGACGGCCGCCCGTTCCCCCCTCGCCGCCAGGGCGGTCAACTGGCGGAGGTGCCGCTGCCCCCGCAGGGTCGGCGCGTCCGGAAAGAGGGCCACCCCACCTTCCACCAGCGTGACCGATTTGGTCTCCACCCACAGAGGGCCCTGCGGGCCGTCCAGACGGAAATCCAGGCGGCTCTCGCCACAGCGCACTTCCCGCTCCAGCCGCGTGAAGTTGGAGAAGGGGGACAACCACCCCTCCCTTACCGCCTCGGCAAAGAGCGGTCCGGGCAGACGGGCATCCACGGAGACCAGCACCCCGGCGTACTCCACCAGCAGGAGGTCCAGCGGGGTGCGGCGATGGGATTCGGGATGGGGGACCAGGCGGCAGGGCCGCCCCGGGGTCAGCAATTCCGTCAGGCGGCCCGAATTGGGCAGGTGGGCCGGGACGGGATGCCCATCCACCTCTACCCGAACGCGGAAGCGGTTTTCCCGCACCAGGAAACAGCCCTGGACGGTCGGCGGGAATTTCATATCCAGAAATAACCACAGAGACACGAAGACACAAAGTTAATTGTTAATTTTTTAATTATTAATTATACTTTGTGTCTTTGCGTCTTCGTGGTAAATTTCATAACACGGTGCCCAGGGTCAGGGAAACGAAAGCACCCAGCATATATAGGCTGGCGAACTTGAAGAGCACCCAGTTCAGCCGCTTCGTCGGGCAGACGAGCACGGCGACGCTGAGACCAGCCAGACCGGTCCCGAGCACCGCCAGCACGGCCAGGGCTGCCGGATGGATGCGGAGTAGCCACCCGGCCGTCCCCAGGACCGCCACGTCCAGGAGTGTCGCGACGGCGATCACCCGCCGGGTCGCCGCTGGCCCGTACACATTGGGCCAGACGGGGACACCCGCCAGGTGGTACTCGCGGGCGTAGTGGGTGGCCAGGGTCAGGATGTGGGCCGGAATCCAGAGGAGCACCCCGGCGGCCAGCAGGATGCCCACCAGGTCCACCCGCCCCAGGGCCAGCGCCCGCCCGGCCAGCGCAGGCATGCCGCCGGAGATACCGCCGAAGAGAATGGAGAGGGGCGTCCGGCGCTTGAGCCAGAGGGTGTACACTCCCAGGTCTATGGCGAACCCCAGGGTGACGATAAGCCCGAAGAGGGGCGAGAGGGCCCAGGGTAGCGCCAGCCCGGGGATAGAGAGGACCAGGCCGAAAATCAGTGCGTCGCGCACGCTGACGCGCCCGGCCGGCAGCGGGCGGCGGGTGGTGCGGCCCATACGGGCATCAATGTCCCGATCCAGCACCATGTTCAGCACGGTGCATCCGGCGATGGCGCCGGTCAGGGCCAGCGCGGCAGCCAGCAACTCCCCCCAGGCAACGGCGCGGGGCCGGCTCAGCGCGTAGGCGCAGAGGCCGGTCACCAGCAGGAGGAGCGTCTGCAGGGGTTTGGTCAGGGCCAGGAAGGCGCGGGCCGTCTGGGCCCGCTGGGGGGCCGGGGTGAGCGGCCGGGCCCGAGTTTCAGCGATCAGGTTCCCGTTGGGTTGCGTCATTCGTTCCTCCGGACAGAGTTCCTGAGCACCGTGCTCATCCTACTTCCTCTCTGAGATCAGATACAAAACGGCTGATTGGCCGGACGTAGGAAGACATCCCGGTATGCTGAGAAGCCGAGAGGTAGCGGGGGCTGTCGTCCGCCAGATACAGACGGGCCCGATGGCTTCCCATTTCCGTCAATTTGTCATCGGAAAGGTCCCGATCAAAGGTTACCACATGCCAGAGGGCCTTGATCTTATGCCGGTTGAGAAGGTCAATATCCGTAGTGTACGCCTGCTTCCACCGCTCACGCAGCGTTCTTTTACAGGAAATCCCGATGTACCAGCCGTCTTTGCATCTCACCCAGCGGTCAATCTCCAGCCCGGTGGTGAAATGTTCGGGCCCTTCGCTGGTACGGCCCAATCCGAAATGTTCCAGAATCAAGGCAGTGACACTTTCCACTCCTCTACCGGCCCGACCTTTCCGCTTCTGACCCACGCGGCGCTCGAATTCCTGGCAAAAGGCGGTCAGGATGAGGTTCTCTTCCAGTTCACTCAGGTTCATCTCCCGCACATGATTCCGGAGCAGACCAAATGCCCGAACAATCTCGGTCCGTTCGGCCGTCATACAGCCATGGGCTCCCAGATCATCCCAAAGGTTAATCACGGTGGGCAGCGCGGCTTCTCCTTTTGTCTTCAGCAACGCCCGTACAAAGGACTCGGCAAACTCCCGGTCGTTACTCGGAATGTCCCGGAGCGCATCGGAGATGGGGATGAGAATATGCTCACAGGCAAAAGCCAGCACCTGGAAATCCTGGGGACTCAGAAGATAACGAGAGAGGTCCTCACAAAGAGCCTCCACCGCATTACGTTTCTGGGTGTGCTCCCAGCGTCCCAACAGGGTCTGACGGACAGTCTCCAGGAGCACCGCCGCCTGTGCTTCATCGCTCTCCCCCCGCAGGGAAACCAGCGCGGTACGGATCGCGGAAGCCAGGGCCAGCATCGTCTTCCTGTCGCTACCCACGCCCCCGTATTTGTCCGAGGCAATGAGCATCCGGGCAAACCAGTAGACGTTGTCCCACGGGCTTTGGGTGACCCGCACCAGGTACTCCGGCTCGGGCTCTCTCAGCGTGAGCAGGGAAGGTTGAGCCAAAGTCATTCCGGCCTCCAGAAGTCCAGGAGATACTCAAACGTCGTCCCCATTGTGATGTAGTTGGAAGGCCACCCGAAGATGCCGACACGGTTCACAATGTTGGTCCGGTCCCAGATGATGATGTTTCGCAACTCGTATCCCACCCGGCGCAGGGCCTCCACAACGGTGATGTGCAGGGTCACCCGTTCGTTCTCCCACCACATGTCCGGCACGTTGATGACACAATGAGCGCGGGGGCGCAGCAGAGGCAGGAGTCCGGCGAAAATTTCCCCCATGGCCTGCGCATAGGCTTCTTCGTCCAGGGTGCCCAGGTCCCGGGGGTCCTGAGAGTACTGCTCCACCCGCAGGAACTGCTCGTTCCGGCGCTCCCGACGACTTTTGTTCAGGCGTGGGCGGTTCAGCAGGTTCGCGTACGGTGGGGACGTGAAAATCAGCGAAACGGTTTCCGGTTCCAGGTAGGCCGGGATGTTTCGGGCATCGTCGCAAATGGCCATCTGGCGAGTGCTCCCCCACAGGGTTGTCTGGGCAAGCCGCTCCTGGCATAACTGGACGTACTCCGGTTTCAGGTCAAAACCCACCGCGTTTCGCTCCAGGTCGCGGGCCGCAACCAGCGTCGTCCCGCTTCCCACGAAGGGGTCCAGAACCAGTTCCCCCCGATGAGTGAAGAGGCCGATGACCCGCGCGGCCAGGGCGATAGGGAACGTCGCCGGATGGACGTTTTTGTCCCGAATATCCCGCCCTTCATAAGTAAACCGCCAGACTCCCAACTGGCATTTCAGCCACTCCTTGGGCGTCAGGCAGTTCAGACGGTTCGGCTCGCAATCGCAGATTCTCTGATAGCCAATTTCCAGTTTCTGACTCATATTGACCGGTCGTCTCCAACCACATCCCGCTTCTCAATACGATTATGCCCCAGAACAGGATGAATGTCAACCTGCATCCCGAAAGAAGTGGGCGATGGCCCGCCGCAGAAAGTCCTCGTCCAGCGTCCCCAGGGGCGAGGGGGTCTCCAGGATGCGGCGGGGGATGCGCAGGCGGGCCGGGTCAAACCCCTCCCGGACTTTGAAGGCGTGCTTGCGGGCCAGCGTCTCCGCGCCGAGGCGGGCCAGGTCGTCGGCGGAGCGGTCTATGCCCGCCGCCGCCAGGGCCCGCTGGACCACCTCCGGGGTGTAGACGCCCCGGGCGAAGAAGCAGACGACCAGGCTGGCCAGCACCTGTCGCCAGCGCTCCTCCTCCAGCAGCGCCTCCGCCACTCCCTCCGGCGTCAGCGTCTCCCCCTTCGCCGCCGCGCGCTGGTCCAGACTGTACCCGGCGCTATCCAGGTGGCTGTGCCGGGCACCGGTCAGGTAGGTCAGTTGACCGGCGGGGCCGGTGTGGTAGCCGGGCATCTCGTTGCCGCCGAAGGCCAGGGCGAAGTCGGCGCCGCCGTAGACCGACGCGGCGTACTCCCCCCCCCGCCCCAGGGCCCGGTAGAAGTCGTTGGGCGGGTCCACGATGCGCCGGATGGCCCCGACGTACGTCTCCCAGTCCCCCCAGGCCAGGGCCAGCCCGTCCGTCTCCTGCCGGGAGATCAGCCCCCGCTCCAGCGCCTCCGTCGCCCAGGCCAGGGTGACGCCCGTGCTCATCACGTCCAGCCCCACCGTCTCCGTCTCGTCTATGACCTGCAGCATCCCGGCGACGTCGCCGATGCCCAGCATAGAGCCCACCGCATAGATGGGCTCGTGGTCGTACCCCAGCATGACCGTCTTGTAGAAGTACGGGTCGTTGGGATAGGGGAGGCGGAGCGCGGCCAGGTGGATGCAGGCGACGGGGCAGTGGGCGCAGGCGACCCGGCGGCCCAGGTAGTTCCGGGCCAGGTTCTCCCCGGAGATGGCCTCCGCCCCCTCAAACCGGCCCGACTGGAGGTTGCGGGTGGGCAGCGCGCCGATGGCGTCCAGCGGGAGGACGTTCATCGCGGTGCCCAGTTCGTGGTACTTCTGCATCAGGGGGGATTCGGTCGCAGCCCGGAAGATGGCGTCGTACGTCTCCCGGTAGGCCTTCCGGTCGGCGACGGGGAGGGAGCGCCGCCCGGCAATGACCAGCGCCTTCAGTCTCTTGCTCCCGAAGACGGCGCCCAGTCCCAACCGCCCGAAGTGGCGGTAGGTCTCGGTGACCACGCAGGCGTAGGTGATGCCCCGCTCCCCGGCCCGTCCGATGCGCATGATGGCGCGCGTCCCCGCCCCGCGCTCCCGTTCCCGGATGACCCGCCCGACGGTCGCGCTGGAGCGCAGTCCCCAGAGGGCCGACGCGTCCCGGAAATAGACCTCGTCGCCGTCTATGACGAGGTAGACGGGGGTGGGGCTGGCGCCCCGGAGGACGACCGCGCCGTACCCGGCCATGCGGAGGGCAACGGCGGAGCGGCCCCCGGCGTGGCTCTCCCCCAGGTTGCCGGTGTGGGGGGACTTGAACATCGCCACGGTCTTGGAGGCCATGGGGAAGAGGCCCACCAGCGGGCCAATGGCGAAGATGATGGGGTTCTCAGGCCCCAGGGGGTCGGCGCCAGGCGGGCACTCCTCCTCTAACAGGCGGATGGCCACCCCTGCGCCGCCCAGACCGTCCTCAAAGAGGTCGGGCCGGTCCGCCACCCAGAACCGGCGGCGGGAAAGGTCCACGTAGAGCACTCGTCGGAGAGGGTCGTTGGGGAGCATGGGGGCCTCCTGCCCTCACCCCTCCCCGGCCACAAGCAGCGGGGGTGGGGTGAGGTCTTCCAGCGCCAAGACGTCGTAGGGGCAGTAGCGGGCGCAGTAGCCGCAGTAGACGCAGATTTGGGGTTTATTCTGGCTGGCGTCCCAGAAGACCGCGCCGAAGGGGCAGGCGGCGGCGCAGTTGCCGCAGCCGATGCAGCGTTCGGCCCGCAGGCGGACGCCGCCCGGGGGCCGGAGGACCAGGGCGTCGGTGGGGCAGACCCGCGCGCAGGGTGGGTCGGGGCATGCCCGGCAGACCACGACGACGAAGCCGCGCCGGATGCCTCCGGCGGAGCGGACGCCGATGCAGGCGCCCGCCAGCCCGCCCTCTCCCAGCCGCCGCGCGCAGGCGAACATGCAGGACTGACAGCCGACACAGCGGTCTACATCTATCACCGAGAGGCGTTGGGGCATGGGTCCTCCAGAGGGCCGGTGGCGCAGGCTGACAGCCGTGGCGCAGGCGGGCCGCCAGCGCCCGCGGGGGGGGGGCGGGCGGCCCCCCCCCCCCCACGACAGCCTGCGCCACTGCTATCGGCCTGCGCGAGTTGTTCGTGGCTTACTGCAGCGAACTCTCCTGATCTTCTCCCGCCTGCCTATCTTCAGAGAATGTGTCCTGGTCCTTCATCGGAATAGAGAGCACAGAAAGCCGGTACTCGTCCTGCGTCTCATAGACCTCAAAATCTACAATCCAGTACCGGTACTGGGGGTAGAGGGTCTCCTTGCGCCGGATCATCGTATCCACCATTTGCCGAATCTCTTTATCCCGAATCTTTTTGGGGATCGGCAGTGTGCTGAGGGTTTGTTCCACGAACTGGGTCCGGTCCGGCCCGGAGAGATGTGCAGCGTTCCAGGCGATCGTCCCGAGAACGACCAGGTTGTGAAAGGCAGTTAGCGTATCCGCCATATCGCAATAGGGACGCATCACTTCTATCACCATAGCGGACACTTTGACGGGCGGCGTAATGAACTGGACCTCCGGTCTCCAAAGAGGACTCTGGCGAAATCGTTCCAGGAGGACCTGAGGGAGGTCATCATTCCGCCGAACCGCGGGGGAGCGTTTGCGAGCACGTTTTTTTCTGGGCATCTGGCCTCCAGTCTATGCGGCGATACCCCGGCACTTTTACGGGCACCACCCCTTCCAGAAACTGTCGCAATCCCGGGGGTCCAGGAAGGGGCCGTTATCCCGGATGGCGACAACGATCTCGGTGCCCCAGGCCCGTCCGATGGGCTGGCCGCCCCGCACGGCGGGGAGGTAATCTCGCCCCGCCTCGTGATTCTGCTGGTACCGGGACAGCAACGTCGGCTCCACGCAGATGCCCGCAATGTGGACAGTATAGCCAGGATACACGTCGTCCTCCCGGGCATACCGGAGGGTGATCTCCGACTGGGAAGCGTAGAGGACCAGCGCATCGCACCCCCCGTCGCCACAATCTGTCCCGATGATATAACTGCTATCGGGCACCCGCACGATGGCCTTCGGCGTCGTCTGAATGCCGATGACCGAGACCGGGGGATCCGTCCACGGAGTCGGAATGGGCCGATGGTTGTCCCAATCCCAGCCGTTGGCCTGATAGGTGTTGAGAATGGTCAGGGTCCAGGGGCTGGCAAACAGGGTGGTGAACTGGGGCGGAGTGTTAGGGTCATTGGACGGACCGTAGTATACCAGCCCCTTCGCCTGGTTCACCGGGTTGTACCCCAGGAGCAGAATCCGGTAGTCCGGGTTGTTCTCCGGTGGGGGCTTCTGTGGGTCATACCGGTCCACCACCGAGAGGGAAAGGTAATTCACCCCCGGGATGGGCTCGCAGGCGTTGGGGGCTTTGTGGACCAGGGGAAGATAGACAAAATAGTCCATATCGTCCTGGGAAGAGACAGCGGGACGGTATTCCTCCGCGACGGCTGGCCCGGCGGCCTTCCCAATGGCGATGAGCAAAAAGAGAACGACCACCAGGTACAGGAAACGGGCGAGGTAACGCATATCACCTCCCGGCCTACTGCCCCTGCGCCGACAGGACGGGGTCGGGCTCCTCAAACGCAAGGCTCCTTCTGCTGGGTCCGGTGTAACCACATTCTCCCGCGCGGGGCGAGTTGACCAGAGGGAGGAATGCCTCCTCCCAGTCCTCGCTTTCTTCCGCGTGCTCCTGGCAATACAGTTCCCCCTCATACACGTTGATCCACTTCGCCGGCGCGCCGCACTGGCTGCACGGGTAAACGGGGGCGTAGTTGCGGGCCAGCAGGCGCACGTTCCCCCGGGGATGAGGCCCCTCCCGTTCGCCCACCACCTGCAACTTCAGATGAGTTGTGGTCCCGAAGTCGTATTCATGATAGAAGGTTTGTCCCAACTGAAGGACACTGTCCAGACGGGTCTCTTCCATCGCGAGCGCCCGTCTGGAACGGCCAAAGATGCCCTCCCACATCCCGTCCACCATATCTGTGTCCAGTTTGTAACGGACATCGTCGATTTCAAACGCGCTCAGGTGGCCGCAGCACTCCAGCCAGATATCCCGCAGGAACCCGTCCAGGTCGGCGAGGGTGGCGCGGGCAGGCATCTCCAGGTAAAGCCAGTACCCGGGGGCATATCTCCCCTCGGCCCGAATCAGGAACAGGCGCTCTTTCCGCTTCGCTTCCGGTTCGTGAGCCGACAGGCACTGCTGCAGGTGGCGCGCCATCCCACTTTTGGCCACCCGTTTGCCACAGACGAAGCATTTCCCGTAAGAAACATTGCGTGCAGCCATCGCTCCCCTCCTTATAGGTCGTTTTTGATAACTTCTCTGCAAAAACTCACCGCAGAGACGCCGAGGGCGCAGAGTTTTTTCCTCAACAATCTCTGCGCACTCTGCGTCTCGGCGATGAGAGAATCACCGCCGGGGGAAGCGCTCCAGGACTTTCCCCGGCGTCGCCATCGCCACCCGGTCTCCCAGTTCCAGTTCCTCCAGAGGTTTCTCCGAGGGAGCCCGGGAGACGGCGAAGACAAAGATGTCCTCCCCGGGTTCCGCAAACCGCCGGTCCACATAGGCCATCCCCACCAGGTACCCCTCTGTATCCATCGCGCAGGACGTGACCTGTCCGATCACCCGCCCGCGCCGGTCCACCACCCGGTCGCCCTGGTTGGGGACAGGGACCCCTTTCTCCACCAGCCGGAAGCGGACGATAGCCATCTTCCGTTGAGCGGCGCGGCGGCGGAAGGCCTCCCGTCCGACGAAGAAGGGTTTGTAGAGTTTGACGTACCCTGCCAGTCCCGCCTCGTCGGGCCGGATGTCCAGCGGGCCGGCCAGTTCGTGCCCGTAGAGGGGAAGCCCGGCCTCAATCCGGAGCGAGTCCCGCGCCGCCAACCCCACCGGACGCAGCCCCACCGGCCCTCCGTACCGGAGCAGCAAGTCCCAGAGAAGCGGCGCCCAGTCCGGATGGACGAAAATCTCAAATCCCATCGCCTCGCCCGTGTAGCCCGTGCGAGCGATGATGAGGTCAAAGACGCCGCCCGGCGCCTCCGGCCAGGGCCAGCGGACTTCTATCAGTTCGGTCCGCTGCATCCCCAGGAGTTTGCCGCGAATCTCGTCGGCGGCGGGGCCCCGGGGGCTGGCATCCAGCCATCGCAGCAGGACATCGCGCGAGCGCGGCCCCTGCAGCGCGATGTTCACCCGCCAGAGATGCTCCCGGTCCGGCGCGCGCACGTCCACCAGTTCGGCCCGGAAGGGCGAGCGGGCCCACGGACGGTCCGGGTCTATCTGGACCCGCCTCTCGTTCACAGCGTTCAGCCAGGCCCAGTCTTTCGCCGTGTTGGCGGCGTTGACCACCAGCATATACCGCCCCGGCGCGCGCATGTAGACCATGATGTCGTCTACGACGTGCCCGTCGGGGTCCAGCAGGAACCCGTAGTGGGATTGCCCGGGCCGGAGACGGTTGACGTCGTTGGTGGTCACCAGGTCCAGAAAGGCCGCGGCGCAGGGGCCGGAGACCTCAAAGATGCCCATATGGCCCACGTCAAAGAGCCCGGCCGCGCCCCGCACCGCCCGGTGCTCGTCCAGGACAGGGCCGTAGCGCAGGGGCATCTCCCACCCGGCGAAGGGGACGAAGTGCGCGCCCATCTGCTCGTGGGCCGCGAAGAGAGGGGTGCGGCGCAGGGGTTCTTCGGACGGTTCCCACTCAAACCGCGGGAGCGCTTCCCCGCGCAGTTCGGCCTGGCGGTGAGCGGAGAGGCCTATGTAGTAGGGCTTTCGGGAAATGGGCGGGACAAAGGGCCCCTCCGGAAGCGGACCGTCCGGCGGTTCGGCCGGCCCCAGGTTGCGGACCACCACCGGGCCGGGCAGTTTGGCCTGCAGGTCCTGGGGGTCAAAGAGGACGTAGCCATCGGAGAGGGCCCGCAGCCAGGCCAGCACCCGCTGGAAGACCGCCGACGGCACCACCAGCCGGTACCGCTGATGCCCGAAGGTGGGTCGGGAGACGTACCCCCGGGCCATCAGACGCCCGTCTGCCTCCAGCAGCGTCACCGGGCGCCAGGCATCCGGCGGCAGGTCGGCCACGTCCTCCACCAGGACATAACCCAGGAAGGCCGGGACGGCGTTCCCCTCCAGTTCTATCATCCCCCACTCTCCCGCCGGGGGCTGGGTGTCGGTAATCAGGCAGTGGTGGGGGTAGCCAGTACAGCGGACCTCGTAGTCCACCGCCGCGCGGGTGGCCAGGTCGGCGATGGCCAGGCGGGCCTCTTCCAGGGCATCAAACTCCACCTTGCCCCGGTGGACGGGGCCGTGACGGCCCGGATAGGTGTAGGGCTGGATAGACTTCAGCGTCTGGGTGATCAGGCGGGCCAGTTCGGCCATCTCCGGTTCCTTCAGCCCCCGCTGGGTGACCCAGGGGGTGCCCAGTCGGATGCCGCTGGCCAGCGCGGGGGACGGGTCCCCCGGCAGGGTGTTGCGGTTGCAGACGATGCCCACCAGGTCCAGGACGCGGGCGGCGGTATCCCCCAGGAGCGGCTCCCCGAAGGGGCCACGGACAGTCTTGCAGTCCACCACCAGCAGGTGGGAGTCGGTGCCGCCGTAGGCGACGCGCATCCCTTCTTCGGTGAGGGAGCGGGCCAGGGAGCGGGCGTTGGCGACAATCTGGTACTGCAGGCGGCGGAACTTCTCCGTCCGGGCCAGCCGGAAGGCCACCGCCATCGCGACGAAAGTGTTGACGTGCGGCCCGCCCTGCAGGCCGGGGAAGACGGCGTGGTCAATCCGACGGGCCAGGAGCGGGTCGGTGGTCAGGATGCAGGCGCCGCGCGGCCCGCAGAGGGTCTTGTGGGTGGTGAAGGTGACGACGTGGGCATAGCCCAGCGGGCTGGGGTAGGCCCCCGCGGCCACCATCCCGGCGGTGTGAGCAATGTCTGCCAGCAGGTAGGCCCCCACCCGGTCGGCGATTTCCCGGAACTTGGCCCAGTCCGGGACGCGCGGGTAGGAAGTATATCCGGCGATGATGATGCGGGGACGGTGCTCCAGCGCCAGCGCCTCTACCTGATCGTAGTCTATCAGTTCCGTGCGGGGGTCCACGCCATAGAAGACGGCCCGGTAGCGCTGGCCGGAGACGTTGGCAGGGGCGCCGTGGGTCAGGTGCCCGCCGTGGGTCAGGCTCATGCCCATGATAACGTCGCCGGGCTTGAGGAGCGCCTCGTAGACGGCGATGTTGGCCGGCGCGCCGGAGAGGGGCTGGACGTTGACATAGATGCGGTCGGCGGGGACGGTTTCGGTGGCGAAGGCCTCGGCGCAGCGCCGTCGGGCCAGCGCCTCGGCGACGTCCGCGTACTCCACGCCCATGTAGTAGCGCAGGTCGCCGTAGCGCCGGTAGAAGGCCATATGGGCCTCGTAGTCCAGAATCTGATCCTCTGTCATCCAGCGGGTTTCAGGGAGCGGGTAACCCTCGGCGTAGATGTTGGTGAAGACGGACCCCAGCGCTTCCCGCACGGCGCGCGGGGTGTAACTCTCCGAGGGAATCATAATGAGTTTGCGGGCCTGTCGCTCCTCCTCCAGGTCAATCAGTTGGGCGACACCCGGGTCCAGTTCATCCAGGGATTCGGGGAACAAAAAATCGCTCATCGGACCTCCAAAGCGGTTTTCACCACGAAGACACGAAGAATTAATTGTTAATTTTTTAATTGTTAATTTTTAAATTGTTAATTTCCCCTTCGTGTCTTTGTGTCTTGGTGGTTATTCTTCCATCACAGGTCGTGGACGGATTCCACGTCCAGGTTGGCCTGCTGCAGGGCGGCGCAGGCCGCATCCCGGGCCGCGCGCGGGATGCGGACGCAGACGCCGCAATCGGAACTGAGGTGGCGGGGGACGGGGATGAGTTTGCAATCTATGCCCGCCGCCCGCAGAATCTTCTCCGCCCGCAGAGCGTGGCTGGTAGAAGGGACGAGAATGACGGTGTACATTGGCCCCCTACTCCCTACTCCCTACTCCGTACTTCCTACTCCCTACTCCGTACTCCCCAAAATCCCCTCCGCCGCCGCCAGCAACTCCCGGCGTCGCTCCGGGGGGACCTCTTTTGCTTCCAGATACCGCTCCAGCAATTGCGACGGGGTCAGTTCCTCCGGGCGCAACGTCCCCAGGCGCAGGCGCGCCGGCCGCTCCACCTCCCGGCTGATGCTCCCGATGAAGGCCGCCTCCGCCAGCAGGGGGCGCACGTCGGCGTCCCGGACCAGCCGCTCCTGCTCCGGGCGCAGTTTCATCTCCACGCGGACGACGGCATCCCGCAGGTCGTGGGCGGCGACGGCCCGCCGCAGCGCGGCCAGCGGCTCCGCCTCCCCCCGCAGGTCGGCCCGGACGGTGACAAAACGGCGGGCGCGGACCTCCACAAACTCCCAGGTCGTCTCCCCGCGCCGCAACTGGACCCAGCAGAAGCCCTTGGGCTCCCGCTCCTCGCCGAAATCTATCCGCTCCAGGCTGCCGGAGTAGACCACAGGCGGGTATCCGTCGCCGTTCAGACTCTGATGCTTGTGGATATGCCCCAGCGCAACGTAGTCCCAGACGGGGTCGGCCAGAGCGGAGAGGAGGACCACCGTATCCCGCCCGATCATCACCCCGCGCTCGGAGCCGTAAGTCGCGCCGGAGACGCTGAGGTGGGCCGCCAAGACCGCGGGGTTTTCGGGGTCCACCTGCCGGGCCAGGGCCTGTATGTTCTCGGTGACAATCCGCCGCAGCGCCTCGTCCAGTCCCTCCAGCGAGAGCCCGCGGAACTCCTCGTGGGCCAGGAGCCGCTGGCGCACCGGGAAGGGGACCACCCCCACCTGGACGGGGCCGCGCCGGGTCGGGATGCGCAGCAGGGCCTCCTCCCGGCCCACGTAGACGTTGGGGACGGCCAGGGTGTGGAAGATGTCCACCGTGGACGCCCGCTGGGGCATCGTCGGCAGGTCGTGGTTGCCCACCAGCAGAAGGACGGGAATCCCGGCGTCGGCCAGTTGCTTCACCCGTCGGGCAAAGGCCCGCTGGTAGGTGGGGTTGGGGTCGCGGGTCTTGTAGGCGTCGCCCGCGAAGAGGACCAGGTCGGCCTCGTGGTTCAGAGCGTACTCCACCACCTCGTCCAGCCGGTCCAGAAAATCCCGCACCCGACTGTTGACGCCCGTGGCCGGGTCCAGGCGCCCGTAGTTCTCTATCCCGATATGCAGGTCGGCGAAATGGAGAAGGCGGATAGCCTCCATACTCCCTACTCCCTACTCCGTACTTCGTCCCTCTGCAACTTCCGCAGGCCGTTCTCCACGACGCGCAGGGCGCGGCGCAGTTCCTCTTCCAGTTGGCAGAGAACGTTGAAGACATACTCGTCGGCCTCTTTGCGCAGCGCGCTGGCCTCCCGTTCCGCCTGTTCGCGGATGGCGGCGGCCCGGGCCTCGGCGGCCCGGACGACGGCGTGCTCGGCGGCCAGTTCCGCCGCCCGCTGTTCCGCCTCCCGGACCCGTCGCTCCGCCTCCTCGCGCGCCTGGGCCAGGATGCGCTCCCGCTCCTGGTTGACCCGCTGAGCCCGGCGCACCTCTTCGGGCACCGAGATGCGCATCTGCTCCACCAGTGCCCCAATTCGCCGCTCATCCACCAGGCGGATAGAGGAGAAGGGCAATCGGCGGCTCTTCCTCACCGTCTCTTCCAGCCGGTCTACCAGGTGCAGGATGTCCATGCTCCACCTCGCGAATGGGGAAATCCCTTCTCATTGCGGCGGCTCTGCCGCCGCAATGAGAAGGGTATTCACTCAATCCCGCAGCGAGACCAGGGGGACGGAGCCCCGCTGCCGTTCCAGTTCGGCGCGCTTCTGCTGCAGTGCGGCGACGACGTTGGGCGGGGCCATCTGGCTCACGTCGCCGCCCAGCAGCGCCACCTCCTTCAGGATACTGGAACTGAGAAACGCGTGCTCCTGCCGGGTCATCAGGCAGACGAACTCAATCTCCGGGGCTACCTGCCGGTTGGTCAGGGACATCTGGTATTCCCACTCAAAGTCGCTGACCACCCGCAGTCCCCGAACGATGACTTTAGCACCAATGCGGCGGGCAAACTCCGCCGTCAATTCGCCGTAGGGGAGAACGTGGATATTGGGCACATTCTTCAGCGCCTCGCGGGCCAGTTCTATCCGTTCCTCCAGGGTGAAGAGCAAACTCTTGGATGGGCGGTCGTAAACGCCGATGACCAGGTCATCAAAGATGGTTGCCGCGCGGATGGCGATGTCTATGTGGCCGAAGTGGATGGGGTCGAAGGTGCCAGGATAGAGGGCGCGACACATCAGATGTCTCCTTTTTTGGGGAATTCTGGGTTCACTGCTCAACTGACTTCTCCTTCACCGGAGGCCCAGAGGTCCGCGACCCGCCGGGCCAGCAGGCGGTGCTCCGGCTTCTGCAGGGCGGGGTCCGTCTCCAGAAGGCGCCCGGCGGCCTCCCGAACCCGCTCCAGGAGCCGCAGGTCGGCCAGGGATGCCATCTTCAGGTCGGGCAGGCCGGATTGACGGGTGCCCAGGAACTCCCCCGGCCCCCGCAGTTCCAGGTCCTTCTGGGCCAGGACGAAGCCGTCGGTGGTGGATTCTACGGCCCGCAGCCGCTCCTCCGCCTCGGCGGAGGCGGATTCGGCCACCAGCAGGCAGTAGGAGGGATGCTCGCCCCGGCCGACCCGGCCCCGGAACTGGTGGAGTTGGGCCAGGCCGAACCGTTCGGCCCCCTCCACCAGCATCACCGTGGCGTTGGGGACGTCAATCCCCACCTCCACCACCGACGTCGCCACCAGGATGTCCAGTTCCCCCCGGGCGAAGGCGGACATCACGGCGTCCTTCTCCTCGCCCTTCATCCGCCCGTGCAGGAGGCCCAGGCGCAGGTCGGGGAAGACGTCCCGCCGCAGCCGTTCGTACTCCTCCACGGCGGCCTTCGCCTCAATCTTCTCCGATTCCTCCACCAGCGGGCAGATGATGAAGGCCTGGCGCCCTTTAGCGACCTGGCTGCGGACGAAGGCGTAGGCCCGCTCCCGCTCCCGGGGCATAATGACCCGCGTCGTGATGGGCTGGCGGCCCGGCGGCATCTCATCTATCACCGAGACGTCCAGATGGCCCCAGATGGTCAACTGGAGGGAACGGGGGATGGGCGTGGCGGTCATCACCAGCAGGTGGGGGTTGTAGCCCTTCTGCCGCAGCGCCGCCCGCTGACGGACCCCGAAGCGGTGCTGTTCGTCAATGACTACCAGGGCCAGGTTCTGGAAGTTGACCGACTCCTGGATGAGCGCGTGGGTGCCCACGGCGACGTCCACGGAGCCGTCGGCCAGGCCCGCGTAGATGGCCTCCCGCTCCGCACCGGTCACGCTGCCCGTGAGCAGGCGGACCTGGATGGGCCGGCCCGGGAAGCGGGCGAACAGGGCGGAGAGGGTCCGGTAGTGCTGTTCGGCCAGAATCTCCGTGGGAGCCATCATGGCCGCCTGAGCCCCCGCCGCCACTGCCAGGGCCATGGCGACCGCCGCCACCACCGTCTTGCCCGAACCGACGTCGCCCTGGAGGAGACGGTTCATCGGGTGGGGGGAGGAGAGGTCCGCCACAATGTGCTCCAGCGCCCGCCGCTGGGCCCCCGTCAGCGAGAAGGGGAGGCTCTGGAGCAGGGCCTCCAGCATGGACGGGTCCACCGGCAGTTGGCGCCCGGGCGCGGAGCGCCAGAGTTGCCGCTGGCGCAGGATGCCGATCTGGAAGACGAAGAGTTCGTCAAAAGCCAGCCGGTAGCGGGCCTTCTCCAGAGCCTTCCGGTCATCGGGAAAATGGGCCTGCCGCAGGGCGGTCCCCAGGTCCACCAGACCGTACTCCTCCCGCAGGGACGGCGGCAGGTGGTCCGGCAGGCGCGGCGCCCAGTACTCCACCGTCCGATGGACCATTTGCCGCAGCCATTTGGCGTTGATACCCTCGGTTAGGGGGTAGACGGGGACCAGCCGCCCGGTGTGGAGGAGTTCCGGCTGGAGGGGCTCCCATTCCGGAGAAGTGAAGCAGAGATGGCCCAGGTACTCGTCCACCCGTCCGCTGATGACGATTTGCTGACCGGGCCGGATCCGTTCGCTCAGGAAGGGCTGGTTGAACCATGTGGCCTCAATGAAGCCGGTGCCGTCGGTCAGGATGGCCTTGAAGATGGGCATCCCGCCGCGGCTCTCCCGCGTCCCGGCCTCCCAGACGCGGGCGATGATGGTGACCTCCTCCCCGTACTCCAGCCGGTTGATGGGCTTGAGGCTGGAGTAGTCGTCGTAGCGACGGGGGAAGAAGTAGAGGACGTCCCGGATGGTGCGAAGGCCCAAACGGGCCAGCCGCTCGGCCTGTTTGGCCCCTACGCCCCGGATGGCGGTGAGAGGGGCCTTCAGGCCCGGCGGCTCCTCGGTCGCCGGAGGCGGGGGACGGCGGACGGCGGACGGAGCCGCACGGGGTGGGGTGGGTTGGGCTATGGGCGGCGCGGGAGGTGTGGAGATGGTCATCTCCGTCGGCGGACGGGCCGGTGGCCCTCCCGCGGACACATCCGGAGTCGGCCCCCCCGGCATGCTTTGAGGGCCGGCCTCCAGCAACTGGAGCAGTTCTTCCAGGGCCTGCGGCCGCTCTTGGGGAGGACGGGCGCTGTAATCCCGCAGCCTTCGGGCAATCTCGCCCACCCACGCGGTCGCTTCGGGGCCGAAAGTACGGCCCGCTTCCCGCAACCAGGTATCGGCGTACCGGGCCAGACCTCCGATCATGGCCCGGTCCTGATAATTGTACTCCTTCTCCAGATGAAGAACCTTCTTCAGCGTCTCAACGGGTGTGGGCATACGGACTCTCTCAACGACCCAGAATCACCGCCACCCCCAGCGCGGCGGGGCCGATGTGGGTGCCGATGACGGGTCCGATTTCGCTGACGGGGACCTCCATATCCGGAAAGAGGGCCTGGACACGGGCGTGGAAGACTTCCCAATCGGGCGCGCAGGAGTGGACCACCGCCAGCCGCTCCAGAGGGCCCAGTTTGGTCAACATTTCCAACAGTTGCTCCATCGCCCGACGGCGGGTGCGCACCTGCCCCACCAGTATGGCTTCTCCCTGGCGGAACTCAATCAACGGCTTGATGTCCAGCAGGCGCGCGGCGAACCCCTTCGCCCAGGAGACCCGTCCGCTGTGCACCAGATACTTCACCGTATCCAGGACCGCCAGGAGACGGATGCGGGGCCGGACGTCTTCCAGCATGGCGATGATCTCCGCCGCACTGGCCCCCCGGGCGGCGGCCTCGGCGGCCATGATGACCTGCCAGCCGATGCCCATCGCCAGTTGCTGGGAGTCCACGAAGTGGACCTTCAGTTCCGGCACCTCCCGCGCCCCCAGTTCGGCGACGGAGATCATGCTGCTGAGCGCGCCCGCCAGCAGAATGGCGATGACCTCGTCGGCCTGCCCGACCAGACTCCGGAGCGCAGCGGCGAACTCATACGCCGACGGGACGGCAGTGGTGGGCACTTTGCTCAGCGAGGGCAGTCGTCGGTAGAACTCCTCGCGGGTAATCTGCTCCCCGTCCCGCAGACTCTGGCCCTCTATCTGGATATACGCCGGAACCACGGTGATATTCAACTGACGGCCAGTTCGGGCGGCACGTCGGATGTGCTGTCGGTGAGAATACGGATGCGCGGAGACATCATCCCGATTCTCCCTCACCCATAACGCGTAGAACCTGCTCGTAGAGTTGCTCGTCTATCCGGAACATTTGACGACGGAGAGCATCGAGTTCCGCTTGCAAAGAGGAAATTTTTCCCTCTCTCTTTGCTCGCATCAGGATTCCGATAGTCCCTGTCTTTCGTAACCCATACCGTTCAGCGGCCCTGCGCCCTTCGGATTCATCCAACAATATCAGACTGTCTTCGCGCTCAAGCCCCAGAGCGATGACCTCGGCTTCTCCAGCATCCAAATCCCGCTTCAGTAATTCCACGAGAGGTTGGTTCGCGGGTGCAACAACTTCTATCCAACCCCTGTAAAAAGCCACTTCCACTTCCCGCGCGCCGGGTCTGCCGTACCCTTCTTCTACAACCTCCTTCCATACTGCTGGCGGAATCCATATCTTCTCGTAGAAGTCCCTGAGCAGGCTCAAGCGACCAATAGCCGCCAGGTGGATTAATACGGAAGAATCAGCGACTACCGAGGGCATATTGCATATCCTCTTCCAGGTCCGCTTGCGTATAGTGGCGCAAAACTCCCCGTTGCCCCAGCAGTTCCTCAAATTCCCAGCGAGTCATTTGAGCCAGAAGTCTGGCCTTGCCCAGAGATAATACCCCCCGCTGGTACAATGCCAAAGCCAGTTCCTTGAGAAACTCTCGCTCTATCTCACCCGGTGGCAATCGTGCGGCGTCCACAACTTCTGCCGGAACTTCCAGGATTAATTTCTCCATTTCTTCCCTCCGCCAGTGTCCAATGCTATTACTCTTCCCCCACTCCCTCATACACAATCAGTCCCACGCCATCCGGACCGACGTGGGATGCCAGCACCGGGCCGTAGACCAGTATGGGAAACGGAGCGACTTTCGGGAACAGCGCCCCCAGCCGCTCCTGCAGGACCGCCGTCTCGTTGGTCGGGTAGGAGACCGGTTGGAGAATCGTCATCTCCTGAACCTTCAGAAACTCGCTGGCGAACTCAATCAGTTTATCCAGCCCCTTCTCCCGACTGCGGACCTTCTCCATCGGGATAATCTCCCCCTCTTCTATGGACAGAAAGGGCCGGATGCCCAGCATCGTCCCCAGAATGCACTGGGAGCGGCTGATCCGTCCGCTGCGCTGCAGGTAATCCAGCGAATCGGTGAACATCACGACGTAAATATGCGGAATCATCCCCCGGATGTGGCGGACAATCTGGCCCAGCGAATGACCGGCCCGGGCCATGCGGGCCGCTTCCCGCACCAGAATCCCCAGGCCGAACGACGTACACTGAGAATCCATCACCATAATGTCGCACCGACCGAGAAACGACATCGCCGCCTGTCGGGCGTTCTCCACAATCGGACTCAGCGGGCCCGAGGAGTGAATGGAGAGAATGGAATCCGTCGTCCGGCTCAGGCGGGCATAGACCCTCTCCATCTCCTCCACCGTCGGCCCGGTTACCATCGGGCGGACTCGCTCCCGGGCCATCCGGTCCAGCAACTCCTCATTCCGCGAGCCGTCCCGGTCCTGATAGACCTCATTCTCTACCTGAACGGTGAGCGGGACAACCGTCACATTCACATCCCGCGTCCAGGCTGCAGGCAGATACGCGTCGCCGTCAGTGACTACTCGTACAGGTGCCACGACACCTCCTCAGGGCGCAGGGTCGCAGGGTCGCAAGTCGCAGGTCGCAGGTCGCAAGTCGCAGGTCGCAGGTCGCAAGTCGCAGGTCGCAGGTCGCAGGAAGATTGTAGCGCAGGATTTATCCTGCAGATGACAGGATAAATCCTATGCTACTGGTAGCGCAGGATTATGAACTTTAAAAAATTAACCCAGACATAAACCGGCATACTGACCACCTGACCCTTTGGGCTCACCCCTCCCCCCGGCCCCCTCCCCGCTGCCGCTGCGCGGCGCGGGGAGGGGGAGAAATGAGGGG
>Ga0308395_1000693_pt1 | contig 25344 bp, 19 predicted proteins | sample Hotspr20SampleP4_FD_202097 | JGI IMG/M metagenome (GOLD analysis project Ga0308395, IMG submission 202097) | Hot spring phototrophic mat microbial communities from Mushroom Spring, Yellowstone National Park, Wyoming, United States - 20050930_P4 ...
TCACCTGGGCGCACTACCGGTTCAAGCAGCTCCTGAAGTTTCAAGCCAAGAAGAAAAACGTGGTTGTCGTGGAAGTATCGGAAGCGTACACCAGCAAAACCTGTACCAAGTGCGGGCACATCCACACCAAGTTGGGTGGCGCAAAGGTGTTTAGATGCCCAAAGTGCAACCATAGGCTACCACGAGATTGGCAAGGCGCTCTGGGCGTTATGCTCAGGGCTTTGCGGGATACCGCCTTTCTGTTTGGACTCCGTCCGAGTAGCGCGGTCGCGTCAGCGTCGCGTAGTGACAACGGAAACGGACAGAATGCTATCGCTTCACCGCTGAGCAGTAATGCTCAGCAGTGTTCAGCGTAAATGTATCAGGATCATCGCATCCAGAAACCGCAGTTCGAAGGATTCGTCGGCAGGGCCTAGGCCTAGCCGATGAGCTCTCTGGATTGAGAGCCCCCCCTTGTTCTCATGAGCAGTTGCCTCTAGCCCCAGCTCCCTGGCAAGCCAGGGATTGCCCAGGACAAACCCACCAGCCAGGATGAGAGCACAGACAGTCAGGCGCATCGCCACTTCTCTCCGAGGACAACAGGTCAATATCCTACGCCTTCCAGCCCCCTCTGGAGTCAAACCCTTTGGCGATCCTGGCGCCAGAGTGGGATCCCTTAGCTTGGTGCCTCCATCTGGGCGCCCCTGGCGTCGCCAGTTCAGGAAGTGGGGTTGGGTGCCAACAACTGCTCCCCTTGCAACATGCGAGCGGCAGCGCTGAACAGCTCTTCCTCCAAGTAGGGCTTGGTGAAGTAGGCAGTGGCTCCCAGCTCGCGGGCTGTCTGCCGGTGCCGTTCTGCCCCCCGTGAGGTGAGCATAGCTACTGGAATATGCCTGAGGTTGCTGTCTGCCCGTATGCGGGAGAGCAACTCCAAGCCGTCCATGCGCGGCATCTCGATGTCGCAAAAGATGAGATCGCAGCGCAAGCCACCGCGAAGCTTTTCCCAGGCGTCCTGGCCATCGCGGGCTTGCTCCACCCGGTAGCCCACCTTTTGAAAGGACATGGAGAGCAGTTCCCGCACTGCAATCGAGTCGTCCACAATGAGCACCGTGGTTTGATGGGTTTCCTCGGCACGTGGCTCCGCAGCGCGACGCTCCGCCCAGAGGCGGCTGAGATCGCGACGGCGGCCTTGGGCCATATCTACCAGTTCAAGGACGTCAGCAATTGGCAGCACGCGACCATTGCCCAGCACCGTTGCCCCAGAAATGCCAGGTGGTTTGGGCACAGGCCCGCGCAATTGCTTGATCACGATTTCCTGCTCTTCCACAAAGCTGTCCACCTGCAGGGCAACGTACTGGCCGGCACTTTGCAGGACGACGATGGGCAGGATGCCCTCCTCTTGGGCGATGCTGTAGACCTCTGAGCGGCTGCGGCTGTGGCTGCGGCTGTAGGACAACAGATTCGAGAGGGGCTGGAAGGGAAGGCGTTGATCCCGCCAGGGAATGGAGGGCCGCCCCTGTTCATCCGGCTGCACCTCGTCGACGGGAACATCCAGCATCTCCTCCACACCGTCGAGGGGGAAGGCGATCAGGGCTTTGTCGCTGACACACACCATTGCCTTGGAAATGCTCAGGGTAAGCGGCAGGCGGATGGTGAAGGTGGTGCCCTTGCCGCGCACGGAATCCACTTGGATGCTGCCGCGCAGATCGGTGATGTTGCGGCGCACCACGTCCAAGCCAACCCCCCGCCCGGCCAGATCGTCCACCTCGCTGGCCTCGCGAACGCTAAAGCCGGGGTGGAAGAGGACGTTGAACACTTCTTCTTCGGTTGCCTGCTCTGACAGCAGCCCCAGCCTTTGCGCCTTGGCCTTGATTTTCTCCACCGGGATGCCGGCACCGTCGTCGGCGACGACGATGATTGTCTGGTTGCCCTGGTAGAAAGCTTTGACGGTGATCTTGCCTTCAGGGGGCTTGCCCAAGCGGCGCCGCTCCTCAGGGGGCTCGATCCCGTGCACCAGGGCATTGTTCACCAGGTGGGTCATCGGGTCGGAAAGCTCTTCCAGGATGGCCTTGTCGATGAGGGTGTCGCGGCCTTCCACCACCAGGCTGGCCTGTTTGCCCGTTTTGATGGAGAGGTCACGGACGGCGCGGGGCAGCCGGTCGGCAATTTGCGAGAAGGGCACCATGCGCGCCCGGTTCAGGCCTTCTTGCAGTTGGGTGGTGACCTGGCGGAATTGGCGGGTGATCTGCTCTGCCTCGTCCACCGCAAACTCGATGTCGGAAGAAGACTCGCGCACCCGCACGATGAGCTCAATGATCTCCTGGGCCAGCGTGTGGAAGGCCGTAAACTGATCCATCTCCAACTTGTCGAACTCTTGGCCTATGGAATGACCCACCCGTCCCCGAGGGGATTCCTCGCCGTTCCGACCAAACCCCACCGTTGCCGCGCTGCTGCGGCTGGAGAACAGCGCCGCTTCCAGCAACGAGCGGTCGTACTGATCCCGCATGCGCTGGCCCAGCTCCCCTAGCTGTTGCACCCGGCCCAATAGGCCATCCAGAAACTGGCGCAGGCGAGTTTGGTTTTGCTCCATGCTGTTGCGGATGACCACCAGCTCTCCCACCAAGTTGTTGATGGAGTCGAGGTGGCGCACCTCCACCCGCATTACAGGATTGCTGAGGGCAGATCGCCGTGTGGTCGGTGCTGTTGGGGTAGCCGGTGCCGTGGGGGCGGCTGTTGCTGGGGCGGCGACAGCGGGCGGAGAAGGCGCCGGCGCTGCTGCAGAGACTTGGGGGGCGACCTCGAGATCGCCTAGGAGGGATTCCAGTTGGGCTGCGAAATCGTCGGCGACCTCGCCGCTCACGGCTGTAGGGGATCCCACAATGGGAGCGATGACCTCCTCTAGCTCAGGGGGCACCGCTGGTTCGGCGGCATCGAAAAGGGCGGCCAAATCGTCCAAACTTGGGGCAGGAGAGGCTTCCGGCGCTTCTTCCTCCAAAGGCTGTGTCTCATCTGGGGAAACAGTCGCGCTCTGGGCAGCCAAGAGCTCATCCTCCGCGAACAGGCTTTCCAGTTGGCTGGCCAGATCGTCCTCTGCTGGCTGGGAAGCTCCGCCTTGCTCTGCTGCAGCTACAAGTGGTTCTGGCTCAGGCAGAGTCACTCCCTCCAGACTGCTCCCTTGCAAAGCCTCTGCCTCGCCCAGGAAAGTGGCCAGATCTGAGGGGATCGCTTCCTGGGCGGCCTCCCCTTCTGCAAAGAACCGGCTCAACTCATCCAAATCCACCTCGCCATCCATGGCCGAGAGGGATCCGCTGGTTTCTAAGCTCAGTGCTTCGGTAGCGGGCTCCTCGGCAAATAGAGCCTCGAGGCGGTCGAAGGCCTCCGCGGGCTGGCCCTCAGGATAGAGAGCTTCTTCCTGAACCGGGAAGAGGTTCTCCAAAAGAGCCCAGTCCTGGGCCTGTGCCGCATCCCCCGTGCCCGGGGCATCCTCCAGCGTCTCCCCGGCGAAGAGATCGGCTAGGCTCAGCTCGGCCCCCAAGTCCGGGGTTTCCGCCGCCGTCGACTCGTCGGAAGGGGCCAAGAAGCTCTCCGCCGCAGCGGCAGGTTCGCCGGGCGAAGATTCTTCGGCGAAAAGGTCTTCCAGTTGCTCGACTGCGGCAGAGTCGGCAAGGTCAGAAGAGGGTTGAGAAGCCACCTCGAAAGAGGGGGAAGGTTCGCCTGCTTCTTCTGGGCTCCACCAGGCCTGATCCGCCGCCGAGACAAGGCTCTCCAGGCCGCCTTCAGCCGCAGAGTCCAAAGATGTCAGGGATCCCGTCTCATCGGGGACAGAAAAGTCCCCCGGCCAGATGTCGGCGGGGAACTCAGCCCACAAGTCTGCGGCCGCCTCCCCATCCCCAGGCTGGAGGGACGGAGACGGCTCCTCTGCCCAAAGATCCGCTTCCGGCCCGCTGTCGGGAGCAGCCCCAAAGTCAGGCAACTGAGACAGCTCCTGCAGAGGAGAGCTCTCTACTGCCAGCTCCTCGAGCTCGAACAAGGCTTCCACTCCGACACTTGCAGCTTCGTCTGCAGCCGAGGCTTCCTCGGGGCTTTCCGCAGCGACTTGGGCCGCCCGCTCCTGGGCGGGGACATCCCAGATGGCCTGGCTGGTTTCCTCGGCTCCTGTCAGCTCGGCAGGCTCGACAGGTGACAGCTCTGCCGCCGCTTCGCCCATTACTTCGGCAAACAGCTCCGCCAAATCCGTTTCCGCTCCCCCCTCTTCTGGGCTCAGCTCCTCAAGCGCCTGCGAAAAAGGCTCGGGGGAAGGAGGGATCAGCTCCGGCGGCGGCTCTTCAATATCGGATAGCTGCTCTGCGTTGGCAAACAGCTCGTCAAAGGCGGCGGAGGCTTCTGCTTCCAGGCTCAAAGGAGGGGCGTCGAAATCGCCTGAGCCAAAGCTCAGCCTATCCTGGAGCCAGCCGCGGGCTGCTGCGGCTTCTTCCGGCGCGGCGACGCCCTCTTGGGCAAGGTCGGCGGCTGCTTGCCAGTCTTCCTCTGGCAAAGCCTCGGTGGACATCTCCGGCCAGCTCAGCCCTGGGCCCTCCTCGCCCGCCAGAACGCTGTCCATCTCCAAAGTGGACGGCGGCTGTTCGGCCAGCAGATCCCAGGCCGCCTCCTCCGCTTGCAGGGTTGCTTCGACGGGGATCGCCTCTCCTGGTTCAGGTTCTTCTTGGCTCCCATCAGGGGCAGAGGATTCTTCTGCCGGGATCCCAGCAGCGGCCCAGTCCGCTGGGGCAGGCGTGCTCTCGGGTTCGAGGAAGAGCGGCTCTGGCTCCTCAAGGGCCGGCAGCACAGGGCGGAAGGCCAACAACTCAGCGGAGGGCTGGATGGTCTGCGCTGCTCCGCTGGCCAGAGCTTGGTGAGCCTGTTTCAAATCTCTCAGAACCGGCAGAGCCAGTTGCCGCAAATCCTGGGCAGGATCTGCCAGGATCTCGCCAATCAGGCGGGCTAGGGCCGTCCAGCCGCCCAGATCCACACCTTCGGCCTGTCCCACCTGCTGGAGCGATTGGGCCAAGCTTTGCAGGGCAGGCCGCGTTGCCGGGTCGTCAGGACGCTTGAACAGCTCCAGCATCTGGCGCAACAGGGCCGGGATCTGCTGGTGAACCACCACCTCCAAAGGATCCGGCGGCGGAGCGGGAGCCGCCGGGCGAGCCAATTGCTGCAATTCCGCCGAGGCCGTCACCTCTTCGGCCCTGCCCGCCAAGATAAGCTGCTGCCCCTGCTTCAAGTCTCGCAGGGCGACCAACGCCAACGTTCGCAGATCGGCGTCGGGGTTGCCCAGGGCTTGCTCGAAGGTTTCTGTGAGCTGCTGCCAGCCCGCCAGATGATGGGCTTGCCCGATCTGCTTGAGAACGGCATTTGCCTCCCGCAACTGCTCGCGAATGCCCGGCTGATCCCCTCGCTTGAACAGCTCCAACATCTGCCGCAATTGCTGCGGCACCACTTCCGCCATCTCTTGTTGTAGGGTGCGGGCCGCCGGCGGCGGGGGGGCAGCCGGAGCAGAGCTAGCGACAGGGCCAGCGCCGAGAAGGCTCTGAATGTAGTTTTCAGTCTCCTGAAAAACCGGCTCCAGTTCCGCCAGCGTCGCGTTGCTGAACTCCTGGGTGAGACCGCGAGGGCTCTGCAGCTCGTCCAACAACGCCGCCAACCCATCAAAAACTCGCAGCAGCAGCGTCTCCAAGTGCTGATCCACCGGCACTTCGCCCGGGCGAGAGCGAAACACGTTGAAGAAATCCTCTAGGCGGTGGGCAGTCCGCTGAATGCTGGCGAGGGCCAGCATGGCCGCTCCGCCTTTGATGGAGTGGGCAGCTCGGAACAACTCGTTGATCAGCTCAGGATCGCTCACGCTGTCCCGCAGGCTGAGGAGCCCTTGCTCGATCGTTGCCAAGTGGTCGCGGGCTTCTTCGATAAAATAACCGAGGATCCGCTTTTGTGCTTCTTCATTCATGGCAGGAGGTTCCTCCTACAGCCCACAGGTACTCATATCAGTAGTAGCAGATCGGACAGGGGAAGCTCTCCCATGCCCGGATTCTGTCTTGGGACAGAGGGATCCCGATGTCCCTGAAGTGCGGCAACTTCCCATCGGGATCCTTGCTTGTCCCTAGGATGCCCGCCAACCGAGCAGATTTGCTCATTCATCCCCCACCCGGAAGCGACCGACAGAAGCTTGCAGCTCGCGAGCGATGCTCACCAACTGTTGCAGCGAGCTGGCTACCTTCTGCGCCTCTTCGGACGTCTCGTTGGCAGTCAGCTCCACTGATTGCATTACCTGGGCCACGGCGCGAGAGGTTTCTGTTTGCTGCACGGTAGCCTGAGAAATAGCCCGCACCAGCCCATCGATCCGCCGGCTGACCTCGATGATCTCGTCTAGGCTGCTTTTGGCCTGCTCAGCCCGCCGCGTCCCCTGGATCACCACCTGCGTGCCCTCCTCCATGGCCGTCATCACGTTGCTGGTCTCCGACTGGATCTGCAGCACAATCTGCTCGATCTCCTTCGAGGCTTTGGCGGCCCGGTCGGCCAGTTGTCGCACCTCGTCGGCCACGATGGCAAAGCCCCGTCCCGCCTCGCCTGCCCGGGCGGCCTCAATACTGGCGTTGAGGGCGAGCAGGTTGGTGCGCGAAGCAATTTGAGAAATCAAGGCCACGATCTTGGAGATTTCTTGGGAGGATTCTGCCAAGCGTTTCACCTTGCGGGTCGTCTCTGCTGCCATTTCCCGAATTTCCAGGATGCTGGCCACCGTGCGATCCACTGCTTCTCCGCCGCGGGCGGCTGCTTCCGTGGCTTGAGCAGTTACGTTGGCCGCCTCGCGGGCGTTGCTGGCTACCTCTTGAATTGATTCCGTCATCTCCTGAATGGAGTTGAGGGAGTTGGAAATCTCCTCCGCCTGGCGCAAGGCATCGGCAGAGAGGCTGCGGGCAAAGTTCTCGCTCTGCAAAGCCGCATCGTTGACGGCAGCGGCGGCCCGCTTCACTTGGACAACGATGTCCCGCAAGCTGCGAATGGTCAGGTTGAAAGAGTCGGCGACGGCGCCGAGCACATCGGCAGTGACCTCCGCCCGCACCGTTAAGTCCCCGCGGGCTGCCCCCTCGACGTCGTCCAGCAGGCGAATGACCTGGCGTTGTAAGTCCTCCTTGGCCTGTCCCTGCTCGGCAGCTCGCTGGCTCAGATCGGCAAAATGGGCCTCCAGGGCGGCAGCCATTTGGTTAAAGCTGTTGGCCAAGCGGCCCAACTCGTCATCCCCTCTCGCCTCTGCTCTGACGGAGTAATTCCCCTGGGCCAAGGCGGCAAAGTGGCTGGCCAGCTCTTGAGCGGTGGAGCGAATGTGTTTGGCACTGCTGGCCCCCAGCACAACCCCGGCTCCCGTGCCGATCACTCCACCCCCGATGACCCCGGCAAGCAAGCGAGCTCCCCCATTGGCGGGGATCCCCAGGCCAATGGCCAACCCGGCAGCCAAACTCACGGCTCCTTGGATCAGCGCTGTGGCCAACTGCCGATCGGCAAGCGGGCGGTTGGCGATCCCAGCGAACATCCCCGCTCCCTGGCCCCCTGGGAGGGGCATCGAGATTGTAGGCGAGCTGCGAGCCGTTCCGCCCGCCTCCTGCGTCTCCCCCTCATCGGGAGAGAAGACCGGCACCTCGCCGCCCTCCATGCCGGCCAGTTCGCGATCCAGACTGTCCAGCTCGTTGAGCTCGAAAAGAGCAGGGCCAGGACCGGCCGTGTCTTCTTCGGGGGCAGGGATCGGCTCGCTCATGGGGGTGGCCAATTCCGTCGGCAGGCCCTCATCCAGGGATCCCACCTCCTCTTCCCCAAAAGTGGGTAGGGAGAAGCCCATCTCCTCGGGAAAAGCCGCGTCGCCAGCCAACTGCGTAATAGAATCACTGTCTAGATCCTGCAGGTGCTGCCGGTCGAACTCGCTAAGGAAGGCAAAATCGTCATCGACCACTGGGTCTGTTTGAGGCTGCTCCCTGCCCGCTCGCAAAGCGGTCTCTCCCGGAACCGCTGGCGGCGTTACCTGAGGGTTGGCGGGCAGCGGGTGAGAGGAGGCAAACGGATCCGCAGGCTCCATTTCTAGCCTTGTCTCAAAAGGATCCGCAAAGCTTTCTTCCTCGCCAAAAGTCATCTCATCGGCGGCAAAGCTGTCGCTTCGCATCGAGAAGAGATCCTGAGCAAAGGGGTCGGCCTCCTGTTCCCTCATCGCCTCAAACTCAAACTGGGGAAAGGGATCCGCCTCCTCCGGTTGAGGTGGGAACTCCCCTTGAGGTTGGAGCTTGTCTTCCTGCGCCGGAGAGGGAACATCCGCCAGCTCCGGCGCCATCTGGAGCAGCTCCTCCAGGCCCCTGCGGGCCGACTCCAGCTCCTCAGGATCGCTGGCCGTCTTGAGGATGGTATCGTAGGTATGGCGGGCTTCCAGCAACTGCCCCGCTTGCTTCTGGGCCGAGGCCAGCAGCAACTTGACAGCAGTATCCTGCGGCTGAGCAGCGGCTACCTGGTTGAACAACCGCACTGCCTCGACGTAGTCTCCCTGCCAAAAGGCGACCATTGCCTCGGTAAAGTCTCTCTGATTGTTTGCGCTCGAAACCATGGATCCTCCCTTCCCTGCTTGGCTACCTCTGTTGCTACTTCAACCCAAATGCCCAGAACTCCCCCAACACCAACCCGCCTAAACCCTTTAGATTGTTAAGCTACAGATAGGTTACCTCTCCCAACTGGCTGCTTTGCTCCCAAAAAGAATGGGCTCTTGCCCTCTTTCCACAGACCATTGGGGCAGCACGGCCACACTCGCCGGGTGGCCGGGCGCCAATCTCTAGGGAACAAGATCGGCTCCATTCTTTCCATTGTGAATGGCTTTGGAATTTCCGCATTTCTGCCGAACTTGCGGCTAGCCATTCCTCAACCCCAACGGTCGGATCTCAGGATGGCTGACTGATCCAGCAGCGGCAAGCGGGCTCCCGTCGCGGGCACCACCCATTCCCCTCGCAAGAAGGGAGCTATCGACTCAGGAGCCACGAGAACAGGCCGCACCGCTTCCGTCTTCAGCCACTCCATGCCCACAATTAAATCCACAGCCAGGCCCATCAGCAAATCCGGTTGATCCATCACGGCCACCACAGGGAGCTCGGCGCGGTCGAGGTTGAGGGGCGGGCTGATCCCCAAAAACTGCCCCAGATCCGCAACCCAGATAATTTCGCCCCGCAAGTTCAGAGTGCCCAGCAGAACTGGCGCGACATTCGGCATGGGGGTAATTTTCTCAGGGCCGATGCTCATCACCTCTACAACCGATACTGCCGGCAGGGCAAATTCTTCTCCGGTGGCGACCTTGAATTTCAGGAATAGCTCACCTTCGGGAGCCTCCATTTCCTGCAATTCTTGGGTCTCATCCCCCATCAACAGATCCAGATCCCCTAGCATGACGCTCCCCCGTATCGATGGTCTTGTGGAGGGGTGGCCGCCGCTCCCTTGTCCAGGGCATGGAACCCCTTTGGGCTCTGCCAGCAGGCATAGAGGCGGGATGGGCGGTTCCTAGCCTCTCAGCAATTGCTTAATCGTACCCACCAGTTCCTGCGGCTGGAAAGGCTTGGCAATATAGGCATCTGCTCCCTGGCGGAGCCCCCAGTAGCGGTCGAACTCTTCGCCTTTGGAAGAACACATGACAATCGGGGTTTTTTGGGTGAGCGGATCGGCCTTGAGGAGACGGCACACTTCGTAGCCATTCATCCGCGGCATGACGATGTCCAGCACGATCAGGTCGGGCTTGTTTTGCTTCACCGCCTCTACGGCTTCCACGCCATCTTCCACCGTCATCACCTCGAAGCCGTTTTCCTGCAGCAACTTGCCGATCATCTCCCGCTGGGATTGGCTGTCTTCCACCACCAGAACGCGACTCATTTTTGGCTGGTCTCCTTGATCTCCCGCAACTGCTGTTTGATAGTAGCCAATAGCTCTTGAGGCTTGAAAGGTTTGGTTACATAGGCATCGGCTTGATTGCGCTTGGCCCACTCGATATCAAAGACTTGATCTTTGGTGGAACACACGACGATGCGGATGTGCTTGGTGCTTTCATCTTTCTTCACTTCCCGGCACACTTCGTAGCCGTTCATGCCAGGCATGACGATGTCCAGCACCACCACGTCAGGCTTCTGCTGACGAATGATGTCCATCGCCTCCACACCGTCCATGGCTGTGGAGACTTCCAACCCGCTCTCGGAGAGCAGGCTGGAAATGGCCTCCAGATAGGTACGGTTATCATCCACCACCAGTACTTTGCTCATGGTCATCTCGCCCCTGCTGTGTTTCGCGTGTCCGGTCAACCCTGGCGGCTACCTGAAGTGGGATCCTGTCTTTCAGCGCTTTTGGCTGCATCTGGCCTTGCAGCCCCAGGCTGGTTGGGCTACCTCCTATTGTTTGGTGAAGTTCCTCTTCTGTCCAGTATTCTGCAGTACTCTGCTTGCTTGGCTCGAATCTCGACATTTTTTAGGGATTTCGGCTGGCCCCCCGCTTATTCGCCACCGCCCCGCTTGGGAGGTGGGCCCACATAAGATTCGACGACGGTCAACAATTCCCTCTCAGAAAAGGGCTTGCTCAGAAACTCGTTGGCCCCGGCCATGCGGGCCTTGAGCCGGTCGGTGAAGCCGTCCTTGCCGGTGAGCATGATCATGGGGGTTTCGCGGAACTGGCTGGATTTGCGCAACATGGCGCACAGCTCGTACCCATCCAACTTGGGCATGGCCACATCGCAGAGGATCATGTCGGGGTTGAGGAGAAACACCTGTCCCAGGGCTTTGAGGGGGTTGCCGATGGTGGTGACCTGGTAGCCCTCGTTTTGCAAGATGAACTCCACGGTTTTTTGGATGGCCATGGAGTCGTCGATGCAGAGGATGTGGGCGGGCTTGTCGCTGGGTTTGAGGGGACGAGTGCGCTGGGGCTCGATGATCAGGACGGGATCGGAGAGGTGGATCGCCCCTTGACGAACATAGGGATAGATGGCTTTGGCTACCACCAGGGTGTCTCGGCCCAGGTAGCGACCCATTTGGCGAATGCTGGTTTTGCCGTCCGACCACTCGCTCAGCGCCTTGAAGACGGGGGCGGGCAGGGTTTGCTGGAGGGGCAGGGGGTTGACGATGGTGGGGGCTTGGTTGGGGTCTTGGATGTAGGGGTGCAGCTTTTTCCACTCCTGCACCTGGGTGACCATCTCGGCGAGCAGAGGGGTGACAGGAAAGGTGGTCAGTTGGGGGGCCAAGGGGGATCCAGCCTCGAAAATGAAGGAGCCCTGGTGGAGGCTGAGCAGGTCGAAGAGGACTTCCCGCACCATGCCCAGCAGGATTTGCTTGCCTTGGCTGGGGTTGAGCTTGTGGTTTTCCAGCAAAGACCAGAGGCGGTTGTATTCGGGGGCATTGACCGCAGCTTTGGGAGGGATCTGAACTTCGTCTAGGGCGGCTTCCAGCTTGAAGCGGCGCAGGTAGTCTTTGAGGCGGGCGATGTGGCCTTCGGTTTCAGAGGCGTAGATGATTCGCCCGTTCAAGAAAAAGACAAACCAGTAGATGGAGGGTCTGGCCTCTACGAAAAGCTCACCGGTGCGCTGGCCCAACTCGATCAATTGAAGGATGCTTCGGATATCGATCTCTTGTAATCTTCCCTGCATGGGATCCCTGCCTGCAGTCAGCAAGATATGACCATTATGACGCTAGCCTTCTTGCTGCCATCCCACAAGGGGAGCTTTTTGGGGAAATAACCCACTTTGAATCCTGAAGATTTCTGGGTTCCTCGGGCTTTTAGGTTGGAACTGGCCAGAAGCGGATCCAGGGATCCCTTTTCAGCGACCAAAGGACTAACTTCTGGTTTGAAGGCAAGCCGATGGATCTGCACAGGCGGCTTTCCTTGGAGCAGAATAGGTGAAGAACCTCCCCTGAAACTCAATTGTTGCAAAAGCAATGCTGCCGATTTTCACCACTTGGGTGCTGGGCCCGCTGCTGGCGCTCTACACCGTTCTGTTTGTGCTGCGCATCTTCTTATCCTGGTATCCGCAACTGGATACCTCTCGGCTGCCCTATTCGCCAGTGGTCGGCCTGACGGAGTTTTTGCTGCGCCCGACACGCCGCCTGATCCCGCCCCTGGGGGGGGTGGACATGGCGCCTGTAGTGTGGGTGGGCCTGGTTACCCTGTTGCGGGAGGTGTTGCTGGGACAGCAGGGATTGTTGACCATGGCCCTGCACTAAAGTGCTTTCCCAGGAGGATTAGCGGCCCTGCAAGATAGGGATCTGCAGGGCGGGGGTTGGCGAAGGCCGGGCAGGAGAGTCCGCCTGGGTTTTCTCCTGCATCTGCTGCAGTTGCCGGATCAGTTCGGGCACCACCTGGTAGAGATCCCCCACGATGCCGTAGTGGGCAAATTTGAAGATGGGGGCAGAGCTGTCTTTGTTGATGGCGATGATGGTCTGGGACTTGTCCATGCCGACGCGGTGTTGGATGGCCCCGGAGATACCACAGGCGATGTAGAGCTGGGGGCGGACGGTCTTGCCAGTTTGCCCCACCTGGTGGGCATAGGGGATCCAGCCGGCATCCACAGCCTTGCGGGAGGAGCCGACGGCGCTGTTGGGGAAACAGGCGGCCAGCTCGCGCATCAGCTCAAAGCCGTCTGCCGATCCCAGCCCGTAGCCGCCAGCAACGATCACTTTGGCCCGCGTCAGATCGACGGCCTGGGAGAGGTTGCGCACCGTTTCCACAATTTGCAGCTTGAGATCCTCCGGCTCCAAGTTAACCGGCACCGGGATCACTTCTCCTTGGCGGGATCCGTCCCAGGGAAGCGGCTGCATCACCCCGGGGCGCACGGTGGCCATCTGCGGGTTTTTCCAGGGGCCGAGGATGCGGGCCTTGAGGGACTCGCCAAAGCTGGGCCGAATGGCGTACAGGCAGTCGGGGAAGAAGCCAGACTTGCCGGGATCTTTGCTGTTGCTGTACTCGAAGGGGCCGATGTCGAGCTCGGTGCAGTCGGCGGTCAGGCCGGTTTCCAGGTGGGCGGCCAGACGGGGGGCCAAGTCCCGACCGGTGGTGGTGGATCCCAGCAGGATGGTGTGGGGCGGCTGGGGCCAGCTTTTGATCAAGTCCAGGATAACGCGGCGGTAGGGCAGGGTGCGGTATTCGGCCAGCTCGGGGTGGTCGGCAACGAAGACCTGATCCGCCCCATGGCCGATCAGGATTGGGGGCAGGTGAGCGATGTTGTGCCCGAGGACAAGGGCGCTCAGGGTGGCTTCCAGCTTATCGGCCAGCCGTCGCCCCGCTCCCAACAGCTCCAGGCCGATGGGCTGCAACTCACCCTTGATCTGCTCGGCGAAGATCAACACCCGCTTGTGCTCCATAGAGCTTACGACTCCTCATCAAAGTAGAAAGGCTGGGAAGTTTGGTCAATTCCTATACAGATTTCCGCAACTTAGCGATAACTCACCTTTGGGCAGGCTGCAACTGAGAAGTTAAGGAATGGGTTTAGAGGGTGGAGTTAGCGGAAGGGGAAAGAGGGTAAAGCCTCTGGGGTAGCCAGGTAGAGGCTCAAGTCAAGTGCCTGAGCCAATTCCTTCACCAGTTGCGGCACGGGCTGCCCTTGAAAGATCTGACAGTTGCCGCCGATTTCCCCTACTTTTTCGGTGGCGGCCACGATGGTCGGGGATCCCTGGAGGCCGCAGCGCTTTGGATCGGCCCCCACATCGTCCAGGTTGAGGATCTGGATGGCCTCGGCCCGCGCCGCCTCATCCCGCATCAGCCGCTGCACCCGCTGCACACCGCGCAGGGTAGGATAGGCCAGACGCCGCGCCGAATTGGCTACCGTGACCAAGGCCGGCAGAGGCACCATCACGATTTGGGATCCCCCTTCGATGGCCCGCCGCGCCACCAGGATCCCATCCCGAATCTCGAAGGCTTCGCAATAGGTGACCTGAGGGATCCCCAACCGCTCCGCCAACTGCGGCCCCACCTGGGCCGTATCGCCGTCGGTGGTCTGGAGCCCGCAGAAGATCACATCGGGCCGGCCAGCATAGCGAACCGTCTGGGCCAGAGTATAGGCAGTGGCTAGGGTATCGGAAGCGGCCAAGCGGCGGTCGGTCATCAAAATACCCCGATCCACCCCGTGGGCAATGGCCTCGTAGAGCACCTCAATGGCCGGGGGTGGCCCCATTGTAATTGCCGTTACTCTCGCCCCGTGTTGCCGTTTGGTTTGCAGAGCTGCTTCCAGTGCATAGCGATCAAAAGGGTTTAACATCCGCTTGGCCTTGGCGCGATCGATCGTGCCGTCACTGTTGATGCCGGCCTTGGCGTTTTGATCGGGAACTTGCTTAATCAGAACAAAAGTTTCCAAGGGCCTAAACTCCCTAGTGATCCCCTCCAGGTTAAAAGGGATCCCTGAGCACCACAAACTTATTCAGCTTTTTTTCGGGATCGGAAAAGCTATCTCGACTTCAAGCACCCCTAAGCTACTCTTCCCAATACATCTGTTTCTCAGGTTTGATTTCATTGACATGCTCCCCATGCCCAAAGGCAGGGGCCTTACGGCGTTCTTGGGTAACCCTAAACAAAGTTCGAGACACTCCCCTACTGCTCCATGCCGCTTCCGGTCTCCCATCCACCAACGCGAACAGGTCTCCCGTCGGCCTCTTTCAGGAGCAGCCTGGGATCCCTGCCATGAAAAGCTTTGGGGATACTTCGCGGATGAGGGATCCAATAAGGACGCAGACCGCACCTGCAGCCAGAAATAGCCTCCCAGCAAGCAGGACAAGTTGGCCTGCACCGGCAAGCCAATAGACAGAGGCTTCAAAATCGTTGCTGGCCTAACCCAGATTATCCAATCATCCGCTCAGACTTGGGTGGGAGCAGACTTCCATCAAACACTTGCTCTAGAGAGGGCTTAGTGGGCAAGCCAAAGCCATCCACCACCTGAGCAATCGAGGTTTCCATACGCGCAGGCACTACATCCCCCAAACCAATTTGTCGCACCTCATCGGTAACAAACAGGCGCGGCATTGCCAGGGTAAGGCGCAATTTCTCAATTGCCGTATCCAGCACTTGTCCGTCGGCCTTGGCTTTGTCCAGAAGGGCCAACATATTGCCATCGGTATCACGAATAGTGTCTTGCCAACCCTTGACATAGGCCCGCAAGAAAGCTTTGAATTGCTCAGGCTTCTCACGCAGCAATTGCACACGGGTGATGACGGCATTGCCATACAGCTCAAGGCCATAGTCGTTGTAAAGGAAAGCCGTGATGTCCTCCAAGCTGACGCCGCCCCGCACCAGATTGGGCATGGCTGAGGTCATAAAGCCGCTGATGGCATCCACCCGACCTTGGATGAGGAAAGGTTCGCGCAACTGTGGCTCCATAGTTACCCACTCCACCGAGCCCGGATCGATGCCGACTTGCTTGGCAAAGACCGGCCAGAGCCGACGCGGCGCATCCCCTGCCGGTGCTCCTAGCTTCTTGCCCGCCAGTTGGGCCGGCTCCCCAATGCCCTTATCTTTCAAGGTGTAGATGCCAAAGGGAGAGCGATTGAAGTGGACATAGATCGCTACCAAGGGCACGTCCGGATTTTTGGCATTGAACTCGATCATGGAGTAGGGATCCCCTTCCCCCAGGTCGTACTGGCCAGCGGCAATCTTGGTGATGGAATCGGCGGAGCCATAGCCGCGCTCGTAGGTGACCTCCAGCCCCTCTTCGGCGAAGTAGCCCTTCAAGATCGCCGTTACAAGGGGGGTATCCATCGAAGAGGGCAACCAAGAGAGGGTAAACTTCAGGGGCGTCAGTCCCTGGGAAACCAGAAGCGGCCCGCGGCTCTGAGCCCTCGCCTTTAGCCCTCCAACGGCAACCCAAGAGGCAGCCGCAGCAGCAGATTGAAGGAATTGACGACGCGACGATTTCGGGATGGACATACTAGTAAACTCCACAGCAGCTGTCTCAGCAGAAATCCGCAAGCGGGAAGGCGAGCATTACCGCCAAACAACTTAGCAAAGCAGAGTTAAACTTTTGTATTCGGTGATACTTTGTACCCAAAAGCTTGGCCTAAAGCTCTGTCCCGTCAATTTGTCAGAGCCATCTTCGCAAAGCAGGCGAGCAAAAGCAAAGTTTGGCTGGAGGAGCATCTATTCTTTTGTCAGATTTTGTCAGAGCCGGTTGGCTGTCGATATGATGATGCTTTTACTGCCCCAGGCATCCCTGGAACCTCTCTCGACGTCTGCCGACACGAACAGCCATGGCCACTCAACCCGTATCCACCTCGCTGATTCGGTTTCTCACCGCCGCCGTAGCCGAGAGCATTCGACGGGCCTCAGAGGCGGGGCAACTGGGATCCCTGGCCCCCCAGCAAGCCACAGCGATTGCCCCCGTGATCCAGATCCCCAGCGACCCTCGCTACGGCGATTACGCCTGTCCCACCCCCCTGGGCATGGCCAAAGCCTGTCGCATGGCACCGACACAGATTGCCCAAACCCTGCAGAGCCATCTGGATCTGCCGGACATCGAAACTCAGGTGGCGGGAGGAGGGTATCTCAACTTCCGGCTAGGGGATCCCTTTTTGGCCAAGCGCTTGCAAGAGCTGCTACATCTGGGAGAAAACTTCGGCAAAACAGCCACCCCCCATCCCGAGCGCATTCTGCTGGAGTTTGTCTCCGCCAACCCGACGGGGCCTTTGCACGTCGGCCATGGGCGCTGGGCTGCCGTTGGCTCTACGTTGGCCAACTTGCTGCACTGGACGGGCCACCAGGTGGAGCGGGAGTTTTACATCAACGATGCCGGCAACCAAATGCGGCTCCTGGGCCAGTCCCTCGAGGTGCGGGTGCGGCAACTGCAGGGGGAAGACATCGCTTTGCCGGAAGATGCCTATCACGGCACCTACTTGATCGAGATGGCCCAACGTCTCTTGGAGCAGGTGAAAGCCGGGATCCGCCCTCTGCCCACCACCCTAGAGGAGTACACCGATTTTGCCTATGGGGAAATGCTGGCCTGGCAAAAGCAGACCCTGCAACAACTACGCACCGAGTTTGATCACTGGTTTAGCGAGCGCCGCCTGCACACCCCGGATCCCCAGACAGGCCTGAGCGCCATCCAACAGACTTTACAGGAGCTGCAAGAGCGCGGCTTTCTCTACAAAGCCAAAGCGCCGCGGGGTGAGGATCCCAAGCCGGGAGCGGAAGAGGCCGTCTATTTCAAAACCCAAGAGTTTGGCGACGACAAGGATCGGGTGGTGCAGAAGGCGGATGGCTCCTTTACCTACCTGGCCGCCGACATTGCCTACCACCGCGACAAAGTGCGGCGGGGCTATCAACGGCTCATCAACATCCTCGGCTCGGATCACCACGGCTATATCGGTCGCTTGCATGCGGCGGTGGGCGCCTTCAGCCCGGATGTCAAGCTGGAGATCCTGATTGGACAATTTGTCAAATTGTTCAAAACCGACCCGGAAACCGGCGAGAAAACCGAAGTGCGCATGTCCAAGCGCACCGGCAATTTTGTCTCCTTAAACGATCTCATCGACGATCCCGAAATTGGCGTTGGGGTGGATGCGGCCCGCTGGTTTTTGCTCAGCAGCAGCATGGACAGCCCCATCAACTTCGATTTGGATTTGGCCGTCAAGCAAACTTTCGACAACCCGGTGGTCTATGTCCACTACAGCCATGCCCGCTGCTGTACCCTGCTGCGGCGGCTTCAGGAAGAAGAAAAAGTGGAGCTAACTAACAAAGTTACCTTGACAGAGCAACAAAAACTGCCCTACCAAGAACCCGAAGAGCGGGCCCTGTTGCTGCGCCTGTTGGCCCTGCCCGATGAGCTGATCGCCGCTGCCGAAGAGCGCGCCCCCCACAAGATCATCCGCTATGCCGAGGCGATTGCCGCCGATTTCAACAAGTTTTATGACAACTGCCGCATTTTGCCCCTTTTGAAAGAGGATCCCCTCTTGGCTCAAGCCCGCATTCAATTGGTGCAGGCCACGCGACAGGTTTTGTTTAACGTGCTTACCGGCATTCTCGGCCTGAGCGCGCCGGAGTCGATGTAGATTTTAAGTAACACCGATCCCCATCTCAATACGAGAGGGAACTTGGGGATCAACTGCCTAAGTTTCGACTCTGTGGGCGCGCAAGAGCACGTTGGTTCCTAGCCTCTCTTGAGCCATCCAAAAAGCGCAAATCCACCACGAAACCTCGTCTTGGCGATAGATGCCACCGGTGAAAAGGTAAGGTTGCAAAATATCGGCCATCTGGGCTAAAGCTGGCACCTCAGCACATGATTGGCCCACACTTCGGGATCCAGAGCCTCATAAACGTAATCGGAAGGGAAATATAGATGGCTTGCTTCCAGGCTAGGTTGGCTGGTCAGCAATAACTGAGCAGGATCCGAAGACTCACATCCCAAGCGATCCCCGATTTGAAACGTGAGTTGAAACAAGCGGTTAATCAGCTCGAATTGTTCGGCGCTCATAGATTGAGATGGGCATCAGAGTTGACAAGTGCGACGGCTGCGTTCCAGCTCCGGCTCGATCCAAGAGAGGGCAAAGTGACTCACACAGGGCAACTGCGGGAAGCGGCGGGCCAGCTCTGCCATTTGGGCTTCCAGGCTGGGGCGTTTTCGCTGCGCTTGTCCCCACAGGCCGGCAATGGCCGGGCAGACAAAGGTTTGGGGAGAGGCCACGGCCAAGACCTGCTCCACCTGCTGCGCCACACAGGAGCCATCCTCGCACTTGGCATAGGCCATTGGGTGCCACTCCATGCCGGGATCGAAGCGATCCCAGGGCTGGAGACGAGCGTCAAACCCTTCTCCCACCGCCTGATTGCCATCGGGGAAAAAGACGGCTCCGCTCGGGATCCCAAGGCTTTGGGCCGGTTGGGCAGCTTGCCGTAGGTAATCGAGGATCCCGTAGCGGGCAAACTCGACGCTGAGCTGCCAGAGCTGCTGCTGCCAGCGCTCCTGTCGGAAAGCGGCGCTGGGTGTCGGAGAGGGGGTGGGATTCGCCGACGGCTGGGAATCCTCGTTTGCAAGGCTTGAATGTAGATCTTCGTTCCCGCCTGCTCTGCCTTGGGCCATCCCGTCCCATAGCTCTGGAGAAAGCGGCCGCTCCCCGCTTGCGCTGGGCCTGGGATCCCCTGGCTGACGCCACTTGGGCTCTTCGCCATAGGTGGCGTCCAGGTGGAGCACATCCGCCACTGTCACGTAGCCCTGGCTGAGGTAACGCTCCAGCAAGGCTCGGCCTGCCGCGTTTTCTGCCAAATCCAGGTAGGCTTGCCGGGCCGCCTCCCCATGGATCCAGAGATCCCGGACGGTGGCTGCCAGGCTGGATCCCCCAGAGCCGCGGGGATAGCGAATGTAGTCGAAGAGGATCCCATCCGGCTGCCGCTGCAGGATGCGGCGGATCAGCTCGGCAAAATCCCGGCGCGCCACGGGATGGAAGGGATCCACAAACACCTCATCCGGGCTGCCCAAATCTTCCAGAAGGGCCGTTGCCGGATCCAAGACGGTGGTGAGGCCACGGCCGTTGCGGGCCAAGACTGCCTGACGATCCGGTCGCTGTCCGTAGCTGTAGCCAAAATTGAGGGAAAACACCCAGGCATAAGCCGAAAGCCCTCGCCGTCGCGCCGCCTTGAGGGCCAAATCCAACAAATCGGCGTTGGGCTGTAGGCTGGGCCAGATCCCGCCCCCACCATCTGGCAAAATGGAGCGGCCATCGTAAAACGTCTCGATAAAGACGCGGTTGTAGCCCAGGTTCACCACCTGGTCAAACACCTGATCCAACACGCCCGGATTGGCATCGCAGGGATGCAAGCGCACCCAAATGGCTTGGATTTGCGGCCAACGGCGGCTACGGCAGGCGATCAAGGCAGCGCGATGTTCTGCCAAAACTTGGTTGTATTCAGCTCGGGCGGCATCTGACTGGGCGGCCCGCTGGCGCAGTTGGGCCTTGCGCGCCACTTCCTCAGGCGGCTGCCGGCAGAAGGCGTCGAGGGATCCCCTCTGTTCCCCCCTACCCTGCAACCCGGAATGGCCGGGCCAGAGGAATTGGGCCTGGGCGGCGATCCCGGATCCCAGGAGTATCAGCGCGCCGAGCACGCCCCCCAGCCAACGGATCCCGTATTTTTTCCACCGTTGCCTCAGCACTCCCGACACTCTCAACCTCTACTGAGAATGGCTTCAATCCTATCCTCTTTCTCCTCTAAAGATCGGCAAATCAAAAGCAATTGTTCCCGCTCGAACAAGCTCAATCAAGCTCATTTAACTTCGAGCCCGTTGTCCTGAAACTTCTCGCACGACTGTGGGCTTCTCAGCGCGGAGAATAACATTGCAGGAAGCTCGATCGTTTACCGATTTCAACAGAGTGAGGAGCCTATCTTTGTAGCAAAAAATACGGCTCTGTTTGAATTCAAGACTCAGCCAAGAGGACAACTAGGAGTTGGGATCCCCGATCTGGGCCAACTGCTGCCGGGCCGCCTGCCGCATCACCTCTACCGGCACGGGCTTGCCCCCCAGCCAGAGGGAGAGGGCTTTGGCCCCCTGGTGGATCAACATTTCCAGGCCGCCAATAGGGGTGTGGCCCAGCTCAGCAGCCATGCGCAGCAGCGGTGTGGGATCCGGCACATAGACCAAGTCATAGACAGTGGCGCCGGCGGGCAGAAGGCGCAGTTGCTCCCAGCTGAGGGGAGACAGCTCAGCAAGGGATCCCGGCTTATGCATGCCCACGGGGGTGGTGTTGACCAAAAGCCGCGTCTCAGCCAGGTGGCGATCCAGTTCTGCCCAGCTCAGCGTCTCCACCTGCGGCCAGGTCTGTTGCAAGGCACGTAACTTCTCAGGGGATCGCCCGGCCACCCGCACTGGCCCCAGCCCCAGCTCCAAACAGCCCTGGATGGCCGCCCGCGCCGCCCCGCCGGATCCCAGGATCAGGGTGGGGATCCCTTTCTCCAGGCCCAGCAAAGGCTGGACAAAGCCGTCGATATCGGTGTTGGTGCCGCCCCAGCCTCCCTCCGGCAGGGCGTAGACCGTGTTCACCGCTCCCACCGCTGCCGCCCGCGCTTCCACCTGGCTGAGCAAAGGCAGAATCGCCTGCTTGTGGGGAATGGTGACATTAAACCCCCGCACGCCGATGGCCGCCAGGCCGGCCACCGCCACCGCTAAGCGCTCTGCCGCCACCGGAAAGGGCACATAGCAGTAGTCTTCTCCCATGGCCGCCAGAGCGGCGTTGTGCATCGCCGGGGATAGGCTGTGGGCCACCGGATCCCCGATCAGGCCCAGCAACTGTGTGCTTCCCGAAATCCGCCTGTCCACTCCAATCCCAACTCCAAATTGTCTGCGAGTCTCGGCTATCGAGATTCCGACTCCACGCGATCTAGAGTTTGCCGGTAGCGCTGCCGCCAACTGGCCAGGGATTCCTCGGAAATGTGATCGATTAAGTTGCTGATCTCTCCCAGAATTTGGTAGGCGCGGTCAAAGCTTTGGCGGGTGCGCTCTTCTTGATCTGGTTGGCGCGCCTGCACCATGTACAGGCTCATCTTGATGGTTTGCAGCCGGTTTTTGCCCAGATCCTCCAGCATTTCGCGAATCTGACCGATGGCCTCCTGCCGCACTCGGCGCTGCCGCCGCCGCAACAGCCAGAACAGAATGCCGTGGATAACCCCCACCACGGTGGCGCTGACTGCCGTTGCCATTGCTACGGAAAGAGCGCTGCGGCTGGCCACCCAACCGCTGAGCAGGATTACGCCTATCCCCACCGCTGTCAGGATCAGCTCGATGTTGTCGAGAAACCACCTTCTTGCTGACTTCCAGGTAGCGGATCCTGCTCCTCGGCCCTGAATAGAATTGAACATCGCTGTTACACCTCTCCCCCACCCATTCTGCTCAAGCCAACCTGATGGCAAACTTTGGGGATCGGACTTACCGGCGCAGTCGCCATTTTCCGCGGCCCAGTTGACGCTTTAGACGACGCCGCGGTTTCCGCCGGCGGATCCACAAGGGCCTCTGAGAGCGGGATCCCGCTGCAGAGGTTTCAGATCCAAGCCTGCCAACCCTTTGGCTTAGCTCTTGGTTTTGTTGCCGCAACTCTTCGAGCTGCCGGAGGTGAGTTTCCAACTCCTGGCGCAGGTTGGCATTTTCTTGTTCCAGACGTTGCAGAGATTTCAGCAGCTCTGAAGACTCCGTCCCCCTGACACGGTCGGAAACGAGGATGGGATGGGGAGCAGTCACCACCGAGGTGTGGACATTTTTGCTGTCTCGCAGGGCTTGGGCAGCCCGTCGCAACAGGGCCACCCCCTTGGGATCGTCCTTATCTGTGAGCGTGGCCGCCCCAAATTGAAGCTGCACCGGCAGCGCTTGCCCATTCACCACAAAGGGATCCTGGATCAACCGCTGGCAGCAGCGCTCGGCAGCGATCTGGGCAGCGGCCAGAGTGCTCCCCGGCAGCACCACGATAAACTGGCCCTCGTCGTAGCAAAAGAGATCATCCCCCTCTCGCAAATTGTGGGCCAAGCGATCCGTAAACAGCTTGAGAAGAGCAGCCCGACCGCCGGCCTCCAGTCCTTGCCCCAGAGCAGCGAGGTTGGCCAAGCGCAGCACAAACAAACTGAGGGGATCCGATTGGGCACGGGCTTGGGCCACCCGCAACGGCAGGCGAGTAACCAGATCCTGCCGATTGCCCAAAGCAACCGAGCCAGAAGGAGATGAGACTTGTTTTTGTCCAGTCTGGAGCAGATATTGCTGGCGGCGGCTCTCCACAATGCGCAGCCCTGCCCGCACCCGCGTCAGCAGCTCCGCCGCCTGAAAAGGCTTAGAAAGAAACTCGTCGGCTCCGGCTTCTAAAGCTCGCTCCATGTTGTCGTTGCCCTCGCGGGCGGTCATGAGGATGTAGTACACCCAGGCATATTCGGGCGCTTGCCGCAACTGCCGGCACAGCTCTAGGCCGTCGAGAGCGGGCATGACCCAGTCGGCAATGATGAGATCTGGAGTTCGGCGGCGGATTTGTTCTAGGGCAGAAAGGCCATCCAGGGCATAGGAAATACTACAGCCCTGCTTGCCGAGAAAATTAGAGAGCATTTCCGCCACCATGTAGCTGTCATCCACGATCAGCACATGGGCCCGCAAGCTGCTGGCTTCGCCTTTGCTAGCGCCCAAGCTTGCCTGAGGGCCTTCAGACGTACCAGTGGCAGCAGCGCTCTCCAAATTGGGATCCACGGGCAAGCCAAAGCCAGATGAGAAGGAAATCCGGGAAAGCAAACTTTCCAATGGTTTTCCATCGCCATTCTAGACGTAGGGATTGGCAGCCACTACCTAACTTTGCCGGGTTATTTTTTTGAGATTTTTGAAGTTTCGTAGTCATTCCCAACCCGAGGAAGAGGCTTCTAGGCGTTCCTCCCTCTCCCAGGGGGAATCCTTCTCTGCCCCAGCGAGAGGGAAGGCAGGGTTCGACGCGACTTCATGGCCGCCACAGGAACCTAGAAACGAATCTCGAGCGTGACTTGGGCGCGCACGGTTTGTTGTCCTCCCTCCACTGGCGTGGAGGCTGCCTGTAGGCGAGCATACTCCGCTCCACCCATGCCTGCCAGAGGAACTGGCGGCGCGATGTAGCCCTCGCTGTGAATTTGGATGCGCTCCACGGAACGGCTGCTCAGGTTCAAGGCCCTCAACACATCGTTGGCTTGACGTTGGGCATCTTCTACAGCCTGCCTTAAGGCACGGCTGCGCGCCTGCAGCAAGGTGGCCTCGTCGGCCCGGAAGCTGACTGATTCCACCTGGGTAGCTCCGGCGGCCACGGCTTCATCCAGCACTTGTCCGGCTCGGGCTATGGGCACCTCAAATTGCAAGCTGTTCTGCCCCTGTACCCCGCTCAGGCGGGGTGGGCTCTGCTGGTAGTCGTATTGGGGATAGAGGGAAATGCCGGTGGTCTGCAGGGCGCTCACCTGCAGCTCCTTGAGGCGGTTCACCAGCCGCTCCGAGCGCTCGGCCACCTGTTGCTGTACCGATTGCGCCGTCTCCCCTTGGAGCACCACCCCCAGCCGGATTACCGCAATGGAGGTTTCCACCGCAACAGATCCCTGGCCGGTTACCGTCAAAGTTCGGGATCCTTCACCGGGACTGGCCATCGCTCCTCCATTGCTGCCAAGCCCATTCCACACCAATAAGACCAGCGCCAGTCCCAAAGCCAGCCAGGGCATTCCCTTCAAGAATCCCAACTGCTCTTTTTTCCAGCCCTTGCTCCCTTCCATGCTTCATCCCCAACTTACTCCCACCGCTCTTCCATCTGGCTGGACAAAAGCCCCAGCCACCAGTGCCCTAGCCTCACCCAGACGTTGCGTTGCTGCCCACCGCTGCAACAGCCCCTGGCCCTGTCTAATTCCTAGGAACAGGGCAACGGCAACTGCTGCCCCCAGCAGGGCCAATGCCAGCTCAGACATAGGGATAGACAGCAAGGCTACTGGCCATCCTAATGAGAGTTGCTCCAAGGTTGGGATCCCTGGCTGCAAAAGTTAACCTTTGCCGCCTCAGCCACCCCCAAAAGAGCGATCTCCGCTCCTGCCCATAGGACGTATGATCGAGTCAGCGTGGTCAAAACTTGATTTATTGATTTGTTAAGGTCTTTTTGAGAATGGCCGAATCAAAACTGCGACAACTGCTGCACGATCTGGATGTTGAGCTGCAAAAAACCTCCGGCTTGGATGAAAGGCAGCGGCAGCACATTGCCGCCATCCGCCAGGAGGTGGAAGCCGTGCTGGCAGAGCTGGGATCCCCAACCAAGGGCCAACAAAACCCAGGGCGCAAAGCTCGCATTGGGGAAGCGCTGGCACTGTTTGAAACCTCTCACCCCAACCTCACGCTGATCCTGGAGCAGGTGATTGACACATTGGCAGGAATGGGTTTGTAGTTCCCGCGGTGGGTATCCAAGGGTTTCAGAATGAACGGCCAAGACCGCTTAGATCGAGTAGAACAACTCCTAGCTCAGGCAGCCGAGCAAACTGCTGCTAACAGCCGCGAGATCCAAGAGCTGCGCCAGGCCATTCGGGAAAGCCACGCCGAGCTGAGCGAGCAAAACGCCGCCCGCAGTCGAGAAATCGAGCAGCTACGCCAGGCCATTCGGGAAAGCCACGCCGAGCTGAGCGAGCAAAACGCCGCCCGCAGTCGAGAAATCGAGCAGCTGCGCCAGGCCATTCGGGAAAGCCACGCCGAGCTGAGCGAGCAAAACGCCGCTCGCAGCCGGGAAATCGAGCAGCTGCGCCAGGCCATTCGGGAAAGCCACGCCGAGCTGAGCGAGCAAAACGCCGCCCGCAGTCGAGAAATCGAGCAGCTGCGCCAGGCCATTCGGGAAAGCCACGCCGAGCTGAGCGAGCAAAACGCCGCCC
>Ga0308395_1000697_pt1 | contig 25302 bp, 20 predicted proteins | sample Hotspr20SampleP4_FD_202097 | JGI IMG/M metagenome (GOLD analysis project Ga0308395, IMG submission 202097) | Hot spring phototrophic mat microbial communities from Mushroom Spring, Yellowstone National Park, Wyoming, United States - 20050930_P4 ...
CCCTTCCGGTTCAGCGAGGAGAGGGAACCGAAACGGAACGCTTCTACCTTCCCTATCCTCCCTGGCCCAGGGTACGGGGAGACGGTTTCAATCGGGAGCATCCCCTCACGGTAGGGCTCTCTACTTTCGATCTGTTTTGGGCTAGCCCCCTCGTGATTGGTCCGGTCCCAGGTGTGCGGGCAACTATCCTTGCTCGTACGGGCCTCGAGTCCTGGTTAGTGGGAGATCCCTTTCCCACCGATCCTTTTGCCGCACCAAGTTCCATCTTCCGCGGGGTGGATAGAAAGGGGAGCTACCCCGTGATCGTACTGCTGGAAACAGGAACCGGGAAACTGATTGTGGTGGGAGACAGTCAGTGCATGGGAGACCTGGTGGATAGTACGAAGAGTTACGAAAATTTCTCCTTCCTCGTGAACGCTCTGGAATGGCTAACTGATCCTGCGGGGCCCCTGGAGATCCGAAATCGATTTTTACGAAACAGTCTGCTCGAAGCGGGGGTGGAGAAACACCCCGAGGTCCAGATTCTCTACAGAGTGCACCTATTCCTCTTGCCTGGGTTGATTCTCGGTGGATCGATAGGGCAGCGAATCCGAAAGAGGAGAAGATCCAGTTGAGTTCAGTTAAGAGTGTGATACCCTAGCTTCTTCGAAGGTCTGGGAAGGCTCCTTCCTGGCGATATACTCTCTGTACTTTCCTGGATCGGAACGGAAACCCACGATACAATCTTTCCAGGTGGCTCCTGCTTTTTTCAGTGCCCCCTCCGCTTCGAGGATCAGCTGTTTCCCGTCGATCAGCCTTCCATTCCTGCTGGAAACTCCGCACCGAGGTAGGGCGAATTGCTTCGTGATGGAGGGGTCTAGTTTTTTCAGGAATCCTTTGAGGGTTGTGATGGACTGCTCGAGAGAAGAGTTGGGCAGCACGATGGCCACTCCATCCAGTCCGTACTCGAACACCAGATCCTCGAAAGCTATGGAAGTCTGGATGGTTTTCGACACCTTCCGGTAAGCCTCTCCGGTCTTCTCCATACCGGGTATCCGCATCAACACGAGGCTCAAGTCCTGTTCGTTGAAGGCGGCTCGTTCCAATTCGAGAGTGAGGCGTTTTTCAAGATGTTGCTGCCACCCCAATCCCGTGGTGGGCGAAAATAGGCATTGCTCGATGCTGGGGCTTTCTATCGGTTCTTTCGATGGAAAGGATTCTGTCGAGGGAGTTCCAGTATCAGACGGTTCCATGCCCTCCTTTTCTAGGGAGGGGGACTCCGATGCAAGGGGTTGGGGAGTAGGGGTTCGTGCGTCCTCACCGGAATTGGTCGCTACCAGTGGTCCAGGAATCTTCTTCCCCGATTCTTTCCCATAGAAATATACCCCCAGGGTAACTCCCGATAGGAGGAGAAGGAGTATGAGGGAGTCCCGTAAGATGGGGATTAACTCGGATGGATCGATCAGGAGGTATACAGCGTCCAGAAGGAAACTGGTACGGGGGGGGATGGAGAGGGAGGAAGTGATTTTTACGTGGGTGAAACTGTTGTAATGGAACTGGGGAAACCCCCGAATGGCATCCAATTCGGAGAGAGGAGTGGTAAGAATATTGGAGTTGCGAGCTCGAAGATAATGAATTCCCTCGTCGAAGGAGTAGACGATCACCAACATCAATGAGGGGGTGCGCTGAAAAGCTTGCTGGATGGAAGACTTTAACAGTGGGGATTGGAAGGATTTTTCCTGGGCAAGCCCCTCTTCCATCATCCTTCGGAGGGAACCGTGTATGGCCTTGGAAGCATCCAATCCTTCACTACGGAGGGAAAGTATCCTTCCCAGGGTGAATAAAAGGGTAGCCACGAGCAAGACCAGACTGATTCCCGTATAGACACTAGTGAATTTCTTACCCATACTTATATTGTATATGCAAAAACAAAAAATGTGCAGGATTTTTGGGAGGTTTCCATGAAAATCCGCAGCAGAGCCTTACCTTACGGATGGTATCCTCGATCCGAGGAGGAAGTTCGTTCGACACTGGAGGAGTATGAACGGCAGTATCCAGCTTCTTCCCGTACTCAAAAGGGGCTTGCCGGAATCGCTCCTCATGCGGGATGGTTCTTCTCAGGAGAACTGGCCTTCCGGGTAGTGGCCTCCTTAAAACCTGCGGAAACTTGTGTAGTCATTGGAGGACATCTGGGATCGTGGGATTCCATCCATCTGTATCCCCAGGATGCATTCGAGACTCCCCTCGGATTATTGGAGGCAAATGCGGAGGTACGGGACCTGATACGGAAGGAGTTTCCTACCACTTGGACGGATGATGCGGACAATACTGTGGAAATTCAGCTTCCCTTTGTGAAGTTCTGTTTTCCCTCTATACGGGTGGTTTGCCTTCGATGCCCTCCGAACGAGGAGGCTATTCGGTTGGGGAGGTTCCTCGCTGATCAACTTAGGAAACTAGGCAGATCTCTTATCGTTCTGGCATCGACAGATTTGACCCACTATGGCCCCAACTATGGGTTCATGCCGGAAGGTATCGGGGAGAAAGCGTTGCAATGGGTACGGGAACAGAACGACAGGGGATTTCTCGAGGAGGCCCTAGAGTTGGATCCCGAGGGACTCGTTTCTCATGCCGAGAAACACAAATCCGCTTGTTCTGCGGGTGCGGCAGCGGTGGCGGCCTCCTTCGCCAAAGAACTGAACCTGAAGGGCACCTTAGTGGGGTACAGCACAAGTTGGGATAAACATCCTTCCCCTTCCTTTGTGGGGTATGGGGCAGTCGTTTACCAGTAAGGAAGCATTTACTGTTCTTTATTCTTGCAAGTACCGTTGGATTTTCTCCGTAGCCCACACTCGGCTTTGCCCCAGTAATTGAGAGGGGGCCATTTCCTCCTTTCCATGTTCCTTACGGATGACTGCACTGATGGGGAGAAGGGTGGTCCAGAGGTTTCGCTGTTCCAGGGAAAGGGAATCCAGGTACGAGAGGACCGGATCGAAGGGGGAAGGAAGATTCTTTAGGTTTCTCAGATAGGATTGCAGGAACTCTTTCCAGGAACAGGTCTTGGGTCCAGCGGAAAAAATCCGCAGGGGAAGGCTCCTTTCATTCCTCTGGGAGAGGGGGGGGACTCGAATGGGTTCCCCCTCGCCAAGAACGGGAACGATGGTAGCTTCTGACTTTTCTATGAGCGCTTCCAGGTGAAGTCTATAGTGTTCCATTCGAACAGGGATGTAACGAATCCCACTTTCTCCTTTCCGTTTCTCGAGTTTCTGGTTACTGAAAAGAAAATGACAGAAAGAAGATTCTAGCGGTTGGTACCGATCGCTACGAGACTCGAAATAGGGATAGAGGTAGGATCCCCGGGCGTAACTCTTGCCTCGAGGAAAGGAAAAATCGGCGCCATACAGGTGGATTTGTTCGGCACCCAGGGTGAGAGCCAGGGAAACTGCCGCATGGGTTACGTTCCCTCCCGATGTATCGATCGAAGGGAATTGTCTCCAGAAGGTGCTTATATAGCGGCAGAAGGGATGAGGGCTTGCAAAAAACACGACTCTATCCGTAAGCCGGGCAAGCAGGGGAGGTGAAGCGAGGTCCAGTACCAGAAAAATACCCTTGGGAAGGCCTTTGAGGAAATGGTGGTAGGAAATGTGCTGACAATCAATCGAAATCACCGCATCCGGTATCAGTTCATTTTCCAGCAACACGGGAAGGGAGGTGTCGGTAGCGAGTAAGAGGCTGTCTTTTTTCTGTTCCCGTACCTCTTCTAGGGAAGACTCCAACGAAGGGCCTGCGGCTGTGATGAGGACTTTCCGCTTGGGGGTCAAGGTATGGGTAGTCTTCTCCGCCATAGGGAGATTGGCAAGGGAGTTCTCGAACCATTTTTTCCCAAATTGGGTTTGTACGGTAAAGTCGTGGGACAGGGTTTCCATGCCCTTCTGAAAAGAGGAGATGCAGGATTGGAAAAAATCGTTTGCCAGATCCACTCGGGAACGAAGAGGCACGGTTTTAATGTCTCCTGAAATGGAAGGGAAGTAGTGGGAAAGGAGGAATTCCAGAAGGGATTCCGATGAGGGATCGATCAGAATGGATACCCGGGGATCCAGTAAGAGTTTTCGAAGGTCGATCCTCCCCAGGATGGCGCGAAATAGTTCCATTCCCGTATCTATGATCAGAAGGGTGGTAACTTCTCTATACTCCAGAAAGGGAAAGATGTGGTATCCGCACCCAAGCCCCAGAAAGATGAAGAACCCTTTCGGTGGGTAAGTTTTTAGGAATCGATTCCCCTCTCTCTCTGGATCCACCAGGGAATGCATCGGATAAAGCCGACCATCTTGTTCGATACATACCACTTCCTTCTGGGTTCGGGAAGCGAGAAACCGTACATAGGGGGGATCCCCTTCAATCCGAGTCAGTTGGGTTGCCAGGTAGGGATGACGTGCGCTGAGGGCAAGGAGGTTTCTTTCGAAAAGGTTGGGGTTCAGAGTTCTCCTCCTAGGTCTTTCAAGATCCGAGCCAGAGTAGTTTCGACTCGAATCCTGGGGTGCAGGGGGCTCCTGTCATCAACCTTGGAAATATCGAAGGCTCTTGCGATGTAGGGATCCACCGTAGGGAGGGAGGCTTGTATTTTCGTGAGAACTTTTATAACTATCCGCTTTCGTTCTTCCCAGGAGAGATGGTACCTTTCATACTGAAGGCTATAGCTGGCAATGGGGGGAAAGGTTCCTAGAAAGGAGAGTGGTTTTTCCTCCATTCCTGTATCCACGGGAGAGGGAGACACCCGAAACACACGGTTCTCCCATCGATGGGCATGCGTCCGAAACCATCCTGCATAAGTTTGGAGAGCGGGAGATGTCCTGTGCTTGGGAGTGATTTTTTCAGGGTACTGGTCCCAGATACGATTTATCCAGGGAGTTACAGCTCCATGCAGACGGGAAGTCTTTCCTGCAAGAAGCTCCTCGAAAGGATGGGGACGCACATGCTCCTCGGAGTTTTCTACACAGAGATCCAAACCCAAGAACACGATAGGGCCTGTGGTGGTGTGTAGGGCGAGTTCTAAGGCAGTGCCCGCCACTGTACCGTTGGGAGGAACGTAGGGTAGGGGAAAAGGAAAAAAGGATAGAAATTGCCCCTCGATACCCGTTCCCTGATGAAATAAGACGGGTTGCAGGGAAGCTCGAGGAGGCAGGAAAGCGGCGGTAAGGGGAAAAGCGAGGGGAAGGGATGGTTTTTTCCTGTTTCTGTCCCGAAGGTAGGGGTACAGGAGGAAGGGTGCATAATTCCCCCCATCGGTCATGATCAACAAGTCGGGGTAAAGGCCGAATTCTATCAGCGCAAAGAGGGAAGAGGGTAGCGCCCAGAGAACGTATCGATCCCGAAACTGTCGCAGGTAGGGTAGGTTCCGGGAGAGGCTAGGGCCGGAAGAGGCGATACAGATGGGATGAGGGGTGGTGGGTAGGCGATAAGGGGGGAAGTGGAACAGGAAGTTCTTTATGGCGTTGAGAATCCATCTGCGTCCGAACACATAGGTGGTCGGGAGAGATCTTCCCATTTCTCGCAACACCTGGAGTACCTGTTCGGAGACACTCTGGGCTGTCCGGGGGTAGGCTTGAAAGGCCGGTTTCCATGAGAGGATTAGAAGTTCTTGTAAATCGGCTCCTTCCAGCCTTTCATAGAGGAAATCCTCCACGGAACGATCCGAATCTGGATACCAGCAGTGGGACGGAGGTAGAGAATGCACTTCCTTTCCCTTGAAAAAGGAACTGAATTGGAGACTTAACACTTTTGCATCCGGATATAGAGAACTCAAGCGGTGCTCGAGGTATCCTAGGCAAGAACCCAACACCAGGAACGTGTGCGGTTGGGATGGTAGAGAGAGGGACCCTAGGTACTGTTCCGCTTCCCTCATGGGATCGTAGAGGGAATGGAGGAGGATTCCATCGCACCGAGCGGTGGGAACACCCGTTTTTGCTTGAAGGAGTTCCTCTCGACGATCCGGCATGGGCACTACAGGGAAAGAGGCAACTGCACCATCGTCATCCGCATACCCAAACTCGGCAAGGTGGACAGTTCCGGGAATAGGTGCTTCAGGGAGGATTCCAGTTGATGGATCAGCAATTCCCCATCTGTATGGGTATCCATGTGTAAGACGTATAGAGTGATGGGTTCAGAGTGTATCAGCACCGGAGCACCGTCCAGGATACTGGAGAGGAAGGAAGCTATGTCTCGTATCATGAGAAACGTATCGAGCTCGGGGTTGTCTGCGCGAAAAGCTTGAACCAGCGGGCGTGGATCTAAGGTAACCAACAGGGCTTTCTCTTCCCGATCGGAAGGTAAAGCCTTATTGAAAGTCTGAAGGTCAAAAAATACCCTGGATTTCAATTTTTCTTGTCGATGTGAGCGAAAAGCATAGAGGAGGGAGGCAGAAAGTTCATCGATCACGGTAAAAAACAAACCCAAAACCTGTGGTTCCCAAGTAAGTAGGGGAGAATCGGATACGATGAGAGCTCCGATGAGTTTTTCTTGAAAGAAAATCCCATAGATCAGAAGAGTGTCGATGAGTCCAAATTCCCGGCTGGAAAAATGAGGTTCCAGATCTAGGGCATTCTCCTTGCTCAGTCGCACGATTACGGAAGGTGAACGATGAAATAGATTGTACACATAGCTTGTGGGGATCCGAAGTCGGAAATAGGTCGTGCGGTCATATCCGGTTATTGCCCAGGGTGAAAGAACCCCTGCGCTGGAATCGGGTAGCAGTAGGGCACCCTTCCTGATTTTCAGATGATTCTTCAGGGTCTGAAACCACTGGGCGGGAACTTCATAGCTTTCCTTCAATAAGGAAAGATCTTTCAGAACCTCTCTCGCCGCATGTTCTGGACTTATTCGATCGGATATGGGGGAAGGTTCAACGGAAAAGGCTTTTTTTTTTCCGGAGATTCCTCGGCCTGTTTACGGAGAATTGAAGCCCGCTTCAGGAGGCTGGAAGGGGATTCTTTCCCTTCCTTCGACACTTGTTCTACGCTCAATGCACGTTCCAACAATCCCATACTTACTCCAGTCCTAACTCTTCGAACAATCTTCTGTACACGTCAAAATGTTCAGACCGAGCGAATTCTTGGATCTTTTCCTCTGGTAGAGCTTCCAAAAGTTGATCCATGTACTTGAGAACAGCCTTGATTTCTTCCCGCAAACTTTCAGGCATTCCGGAAGTCAGGCTAGGTTTTTTCGTAGGTTCTTCTGCCCTAGGTGTGGGTTGTGTCTTCTTCAGGGGTGCTTCCGCTCCCCGGGCTGCCTCCTCGGGAATATGCAACTCTGGTACCGGTTCTTCCAAAGGAACCACCGGCGCTTCTTCGGGAAGGGTTTCGATTTCTTCCAGTTCAGATACTGGGGCCTCTACGGCTTCCTCCGCGACCGGTACTTCTTCCAATTCGATTGGTTTCACTTCTTCTTCGGGGAGAGAAATCTCCATTTCCTCTAGTTCTTCCTCGAAAGCTTCTTGGGGCTCTTGGGCCTTACCGAGTTCTTCCTCTTTGCTTTCTATAGGAGCTTCTTCAGGTAGTTCCTCTACTTCCTCCAGGGTTTCCAGATCGAACTCGATCATCCCTTCTTCCGGGGCAGGGCTTTCCACAGGGCTTGGTGCTTCTGCCGCCGGTGTGGGTGTAATGGTTTCTTCGAAGACCGGTTCTTCACTAGTGGGCTTGGCCGAGACTTCTCCTTCCTCGGCAACAAGATCCGTCAAGGTAGGTACTGCTTCGGGAGCAGGTTTTTCCAAAACGAAGGCTTCCGGTTTGGGTTTCTCTTCCACCTCGAAGAGATCCTCTTTCTCCAAGGTTTCTTCGGGGAGAGCTTCCAATGCCTCCTGATCGATCCGGTCCTCCGCTTCGAAGGGGATTTCTTCTGCGGTGAAACGTTCCAGCTCTTTGTTGTATTCCTCAATGATGGCTTGTTCTTCCGGAGTGGTTACAGGAATCATCGCTTCCGGTGCTGTACCCTCGGCCAAGGGTTCCAGTTCCAGATCTTCCGGCACCGCACTGGGTTCTCCTGTTTCTTCGGTTATATCTGCGGTGTTCAGGATGTTGTCCAGCTCATCTCCCGTGAGGGCTATAGTCTCGTCTTCATCTTCTTCGAAGAACCCCGCCCCCTCCTCTTCCTTAGGAGTAGGCGGAACTTCTTTCGGTTCCTCCACAGGAGGAATCCCCGGAGAGGGACGGAGGGAAGAGAGTTCCCGCTTTAGTTCAGCCAGTTCATTCTTGATCTCTGCCAGTTCTTCCTCGATCTTGGTAAGAATATCCATCTGCAGGGTAGGCCGTTCCCCCATTTCTCGCGCCACCGCTTCCACATCGCTGAACTGCACCGGTGTTTCCTCCTGCAGTAAAGGCTTACTGGGTTCGCTCACTTTTTCTTCAGCCGCTTCTTTGGCTTCTTCGGGTGCTTCCTCCATTCCTTCTGGAGCCGTCGCCGAAGGCCCTTTTTCTGGGACTTCCATTTCTTCGGGCTTTACGCCTTCCTCTTTCAGTTCAGTAGGTTCTTCCAATTCCAGCTCGGGGAGTTCTTCTTCTACTTCGATGACAGGTTCTTCCATTTTGAAGGCTTCTTCTTCGGCTGTGGGAAGGGTCGCCAGGTCCGTGGCTTCTTCGCCCGTTTGGAGAGCCTCCTCTTCGAGTTCGAATTCTTCCAGTTCTTCCAAACCTTCCTGGGCAGGGGCCTTCTCCAGACTTTCTGCTTTCCCTTCCGATTCCGGAGTTTCTGAGGACTCGAGTTCCGGCAGTTCACCGAAGTCCAAATCTAACGCCTCTTCCTCCAATTCGATGTCTTCCAAACCGGTTTTTTCTCCTTCTTCCTGCGCAAGAGTTTCCCCAGGCCTTTCCTCGGTTTCCAGACTTCCCAACAGTTCTTCTTCTTCCGAGGTGAGCTCTATGGAAGCAGCCTCCGGCAGGTCCTTCAATTGGTTCTCTTCTTCTATTTCGAAGACTTCTTCTTCTACTGGTTCCGGTCCCGATTTCACCCAAACCCCGTATTGATCCAAAGTCTTCGTCGGATCCTCCAATTGGGTTACAAAAGGGCTTTTCTGAGAAAGGGAGGATTCGCTTCCGCTCTTTTCGTCAGTTTTTAACATTGCCTACTCCTGGACCTGGAATGGTATTCATTCATTATTTTCGGCAACTATACCACTTCCATGAATCCTTATTTATATACTGTACCCCACGGATTTTTACCTGTCAATAATACTAGAATTCTTCAAGGGAAAGGCATTCTCTTCCGTAATTAAAAGTGATGATTTTACGGCGTCTGCTTTTGAGTCTGTACATAGGGGGGGTGGTCTACCTTTTCACCACCTTGTTTTTTGGTTCCACCGGGCTCGTAGCCTACAGGGAGCTTCTGGCGCAGCATCGACTGCTGCTAGAAAACCTCCGAAGGATCGAGGAACAGGGAAAAAGACTCCAAGAGCGTATTCAAAGCCTACAGTCGGATCCCGAACAGATCCGATTGGAGGCTCGAAGGTATCATTTAGTTCAAAGTAACGAATCCTTTGTTCGGATCACCGGTAGGGATGTGGAGAGCGAGCCCATTTCACCGGGTGGAATCGTGAGGGTTGACCTTCATTCCCCCTATCGTACCGAACCCTTCCTGCGCGCCTTCTCTCTTTGCATAGCCATTGTGGTATTCCTCCTTCTGGGGTTTAGATCCTCTAGGAGGGGGTGATCCTTCTTCCTTCCAGATAGAACCTTTTTTCCAGGGCTTCTCCAATGGAAAAAGCTTTTCGAGGCAACACCCCTTGGGTTTCGATCAAGGGAAAGAGCTTCTCCTTGGCAAGGCCAGGAAGGTAGATCCCTAAAGTATCCTGGCCGCTAGCGAGGGAACGGAGGGTTTCGTCTCCATGGATGTAATCCACCCTGGTATTCGGATTTGAGGAACAGAATGCGTCAATAGCCATTTGAGCCACTTCAGTGATGGTTTGGTGAGGGGAGGGGGGAAACTGGACAGTATAGTAGGCCCCTTGTCGCACAAGACCGATCCGGAAAGAATCCGCATCCACCTCCTTTTTCATTTCCTCGAAGGAGAGACACTCTCGAACCTGGATGGGGGAACGGGTGCGCAGAAACTCGAGAAAATGCGCCGGTTCCAGGGGATGAAGGATTCGATGGATGGGATGGAATTGGATGCCTCTATCGAAGAGACTTACCAATTCCACTAGGGTATACCGGGCTGGATGGGTCGCTCGTTGGGGGGGAGGTAACCGATTTTTCAACTCTTCCCAGAACAATTTGGAAGCAGCCAGACTGTGGTTCCCATCCCCTACCGCATAGAGAAATGAACTGTGTTCCAGGCTTTTCAGGAGGAGTTCCCTTAGGATGTTTTTTACCTTTCCTTCCGGCACGAACCAACCCATAACCCTACCCGCTCCCAAGAGGAGTTCTGCCTCATAGGTAGGGGTGGCGTTGGTAAAGAGAGAGAATAGGGTGTCTACCACCTGGGTGTGGGAATCGTTCAATAGCACCAGGGTGTGCGGGAACTCGATGGATGCATTCCTCCGTATTTTGAGGCGAGGTGGAAGTCGTTCGGGGAGGGTTTGTTCGGTAGGTCGAATCAAGGGTTTCGTTCCCGGACGGTAATCGTACTGTTCCAAATCGAGGGCAATCACCATTCCCCTTCTTCGGGTGTGGGGGGTCTCCCGGTCAACTAACACGAGGCCCGGCTCGGTCTCCCGCAGGATGCCGCTTTCCAGGTATTCTCGCATTCGCCTTTGGATACGAGTGATCCGTTCTTCTTCTTCGGGAGACCCTAAATAGCATTCCGGAAGGATACAGTGAAGGGTGGAGGGGGAGTCTCCTATGTTGGATTGCATCACTTCCCACACTTCGGGCTGGGAAGTGAACTGATCGCAGGCAATCACTGCCCATTTCTTTAAGTCCACACCCGGCCGGGGAAGAAGGATGGGAGAAAACTCGATACCTAGGGACGATCGCTGTGACTGCATGGAAACCTCCCGCATGGTGGTTACGTTTTCCGCATGATGTATCCCGGTTCTACCGTTACACCGGGTTCGATATAGACTTTCTGCCCATGGGATGCCGCTTGTACCGGATTCCCCTCCTCATCCCATAGGGAAAAGGCGTTGTCTAGTAGAAAGGGGACCGAGGGGCCGATGTATTCGATCGGTTGACCCACCTCGATACGGTTTCTTAGGTCTATTCCATAGACGCCCTGCCTACAGGATTCTCCAATAGTACCCACAAACACATGATGCTCCCTATAGACGGTTCCTGCAGGTTCTTCCACTTCGGCTTTCCCGAAGTAGAACCCCGTACAGTACTCTCGATGGCTCACCCGAAATACATCCTGGCGGTAGAGTTCCAGATCTTTCACTGGGATTCCGGCCAGGGCATCCAGATGTTTCCGATAAGCCCGGGTGACGACTGCCGTGTAGTAGAGGGATTTCATGCGGCCCTCGATTTTCAGGGCATCCACACCGGTTTTTTGAATGGCGGCCAGATGGTCGATCATGCACAGATCCTTGGAAGAAAGGATCGTGGTGTACCCCTCGGTTTCTAGGATGGGATAGTATTCCCCTGGACGCTCCGCTTCTTCCAGCACCCGGTAATTCCAGCGGCAGGGATGGGCACAGTTGCCCTGGTTGGCCGAGCGGCCGGCCATCCAGGCACTGAGGAAACACCTTCCTGAGTAGGCCAGGCACATGGCCCCATGGACGAAAATCTCCAGTTCCAGGTCCGGTAGGCGGGTTTTTATTTCAGCCACCTCTTCCAGGGTCAGTTCCCTCCCTAGAATGATTCTCTTGAAACCCAGGTCTCTGTACACTTCTGCCGCTCGCCAGTTGGTGCAATTCGCCTGGGTGCTGAGGTGAAGAGGGGTCTGGGGAAACCACCGTCGAAGGAGGGGAAGCAGGCCTAGATCGCTGAGGATGAAGGCGTCGAAGGGATACAGGGCAAGGTACTCCATCTCTTTCTCGATCCTGCCCAAATCCCTATTGTGGAAACTAATGTTCAATGCACAGTAGAGTTTTCGATTTCCCTTGATCCTGCGGATCTCCTTCCACTCGTCCTGGTAGAAATTGTCCGCCCGACTGCGGAGGGAGAATTGTTTTACCCCTATATACACTGCATCGGCTCCGTAGAGGTAAGCGTAGGTGAGTTTTTCCAGGTTCCCTGCCGGTGAAACGAGTTCCATACAAGGGGAGAGTATCCATTTAGGAAGAACCTTTTCAAGGGTCTATCCTTTCTCTATAATACAGCTCTCTGTAAAACAGGACACGGAATTGAATGAGTATCGATAAACGAGGAATACTACTTTTTTCCTGTCCCGACGTGAAGGGGATCGTGGCGGAAGTTTCCCATTTCATCTTCACTTACAATGGGAACATTCTCCGCTCCAACCAGCACAGCGATCCGGAAACGGGGACCTTCTTCATGCGGGTAGAGTGGGACCTTTCGGAGTTCACCATTCCGGAATCAAAGATACTCGCAGCCTTCGAGCCTATCGCGGCGAAGTTTTCCATGGATTACCGGATCGAGTTTTCTTCAAAGATCTCCCGAATCGCGATTTTCGTATCCAAACTCGACCATTGCCTGTACGATCTTCTTCTTCGGAACAAGGAAGGGGAAATTCCCGGCCAGATCGTACTGATCATCGGGAATCATCCGGATCTGAAACCGGTGGCCGATTATTTTCGCATCCCCTTCCATCATATTCCCGTAGATCCCAAAAGGAGGGAGGAAGCGGAAGCGCAGGAGTTGGATCTTCTTTCGAAGGCAGGGGTGGATGTGGTAGTGCTTGCCCGGTACATGCAGATTCTCAGCCCCACCTTCGTACAGGTCTATCGAAACAGGGTGATTAACATCCACCACAGTTTCTTGCCCGCTTTCGTGGGGGCCAAACCGTACCACCAGGCCTTCGAACGGGGGGTAAAGATCATCGGAGCCACCAGCCACTATGTAACAGAAGAACTGGACCAGGGGCCCATCATCGAGCAGGATGTGGTGAGGGTCACCCACCAGGATACGGTGGCTGACATGATCCAGAAGGGAAAGAACCTCGAGCGGCTTGTGCTGTCCCGGGCGGTAAAGCTGCACCTGGAGCACAAGATCCTCGTGTTTGGAAACAAAACGATCGTATTCGAATAATCCCCTAGGGGAAGGAGTTGTTATGGTAGAACCCTTGAAGAAAAATCCCAAGTTTACCCGGCGAAGAGGGCCTTTAGTGCTGGCCATCCTGGATGGAGTGGGGTACGGTGCCTATAAGGAAGGAGATGCGGTGGCAGAGGCGATGACACAGAACCTCGATTCTCTACGGGCTCATTGGCCCCATACGAAATTGAAAGCTCACGGCACAGCAGTTGGGCTTCCTTCCGATGAGGATATGGGGAACAGCGAGGTGGGACACAACGCCATTGGGTGTGGGCGGGTATACGCCCAGGGAGCCAAGCTGGTGAATGTCTCCATCGAGACGGGGGCTATGTTCAACGGGCCTGTGTGGAAGAAGCTGATCAACTATGTGAAACAGAACAAGGGAACCCTCCATTTCATTGGCTTGTTCTCCGATGGGAACGTCCACAGCCACCTGGATCATCTGAAGGCGATGCTGGTTCGCGCTGCCGAGGTGGAAGGGGTAAAACGAGCCCGGATCCATATTCTTCTCGACGGCCGGGATGTGGGGGAAACCTCGGCACTGGAGTACATCGATCCCTTCGAAGATTTTCTCGCGCAACTGAACAAGAAAGGTGTGGACTACCGGATCGCTTCCGGCGGGGGTAGGCAGGTCATCACGATGGATCGGTACGGTGCCAACTGGGACATGGTTCGGAAAGGCTGGGAAGTGCACGTCCACGGCAAAGGAAGGCAGTTTGCCTCTGCCCATGAGGCTGTGGTCACCCTTCGAAAGGAAACCAATGCCATCGATCAGGATTTACCCCCCTTCGTGATAGCGGAGAATGGGAAACCCGTTGGCCCCATTCAGGATGGGGATTCGGTGATCTTCTTCAATTTCCGGGGAGACCGAGCCCTGGAAATCACGGCGGCCTTCGAACAGGAACACTTCGACAAGTTCGATCGGGGGAAACGGCCAAAGGTAGAGTACGCGGGGATGATGGAGTACGATGGGGACATGCACGTACCCAAGCAGTACCTGGTTTCTCCCCCCGCCATCGATCGAACGGTAGGGGAGTACCTCGTGGCTTCGGGGGTTCGGCAACTGGCCATTAGCGAAACCCAGAAGTTCGGCCATGTGACCTACTTTTTTAATGGGAACCGTACGGGAAAGTTCGATGAAAAGCTGGAAGACTATGTAGAGATCCCTTCGGATGTGGTGCCCTTCGAGGATCGGCCCTGGATGAAGTGCGCCGAAATCACCGACTACGTGATTCAAGCTATCCAGAGCGGCAAGTACGATTTCATCCGATTGAACTACCCTAACGGTGACATGGTGGGGCATACGGGAATCTACGAGGCCGTCCTCTGTGCCATCGAAGCGGTGGACCTCTGCCTGGGGAGGCTGGTAAAGGCGGTGGAACAGGCCGGGGGCGTCCTGATCGTATCGGCCGATCATGGGAACTCGGACGACATGTTCGAGCACGACAAGAAGACGGGAAAGGTGATCCTGAAACCCGATGGAACCCCCAAGGCAAAGACCGCTCACTCGTTGAATCCCGTACCCTGTATCATTTTCGATCCGGAAGGAAAGGGCGAATACGAGCCGACATTGCGGGAAGGTTTGGGGATCAGTTCGCTGGCCGCAACCTGTATCGAGCTTCTCGGCTACCTTCCTCCATCGGACTACGACCCGAGTGTGCTCAGGTGGAAGGCATAGCTTAAGAGGAAGCCATAGGGGAAGGCCCAGGTACAGAAGGGGACGTATAGGGAAACTCTAGTACGAAGCGTGCCCCCCTTCCTTTTTCGATGTGAAGGGTTCCCCCCAATTGCTCTGTCAAAAGAGTTACCAGTTGCAGTCCGAATCCCTCCGAACCCTCCAGGGAGAACCCCTCAGGTAGGCCAACCCCGTCGTCCTCGTACTGGAGGCGGATCGACCCACAGTTTTCTTCGATCTGGAGGAAAATGGAGCCGGACTCCCTCCCCTTGAAAGCGTACTTCATCGAGTTGGTGATCAGTTCGTTCACGATCAACCCCAGGGAGGAGAGAGTCTTGGGGTCCACTGTAAGAGGAGAAATAGTTAGAATCCGCTGAATCTTACCGCTTTCGGGGAAGAGGGACAGGATTTCTTCCACGAGGGCTTGGAAATATGCAGACAGGGGAACGGATTGGATCGATTCGGAACGATACAGCTTGTCGTACAGTACCTCCATGCTTCGGATCCTGCCTTCCGCCGCTTCCAACGCTTTTATCCCATCGGAGTCCCGGAGAAAGGACCGCTGGAGGGAAAGAAGACTGATGACGAGGGCCATGTTGTTCTTGATCCGGTGATGGACTTCCTTCAGGATCAGTTCTTTTTCCCGGAGGAGAGCCAGGATCTTCCGTTCCATCTCCTTTCGGACGGAGATATCTTGATAGATGGCATACACGTACCGTTTCCCCGAAATGGTGATGGGTGCCCCCAGGATTGACACGGGGAATCGAGTGCCGTCCTTTTTTTGGCGGACCGACTCTTTCTGCACAAGGGTTCCCCCTAGAACAGCATAAGAGATTGAAGACGTCTCTTCCTGCAGGTCCGGGGGAACGATGAGATCGTTGATGGGTTTTCCCCTGATTTCCTCCAGGGTGTACTGGAAGAGTTGACTGAACTGGAGGTTGCAATCGAGAAACCGATCTTCCTCATCCAGAAGGGCAATGGCTACGGGAGCATGCTGGAAAAGATGTTCGAAATGAGCTCGACGAACATCCAATTCTTCCTCTTTCACTTTCAAGGAGGTGATATCCTCTAAGGAGATCGCCAATACCCGGCGACCTCCCCAGTGCAGGGGCCTCGCCGTGTATCGGAACCAGAGGATCGGGGGAAGTCTGTCGCGAAACACTTGAGCCAGACCCGTTATCCTGAATGGTTCGTGGAGCCTTTGGCAACGGGGACGAATCATCCGGAAGAACTCGCAGGCGGGGCATAGGTGGGAAAACCCGCAACCGAAGGGCGAGAGGGTGCGGTTTCTGCATGAAACGAGATCGCCCAATCGTAGGGTGAGTGCCGGGGGGACTTTCGAACCAGTCGAAAGCAGGGTGCTGGCTCCGAACAGGTTCCTCGCTTCCTCGTTGTAGAAGAGTACCTTTCCCTCCTGGTCGATCAGGACCAACGCGGCCGGAATACTCTCCAGCAGTTGTTCTAACTGTCGGAACACCTTATCTCCCGCTTCCATGTATCCCCTAAGTATACTGCTAGGAATGGCTTTTTCCAATCGCACTTGCTCGACTTGGGAGGATTGCAGTACACTACCGACATGTTTTTGAACATGCGCTCTGTCTCGGTCGAGGATGCGCGGGAGATAGGAGCTTCCTTCGCAGAACTAGCGGTACGCTCGAAACTGTTTCCCCGAACTCCGGTGCACGTGCATGCCATCGTGAGTCCCACATCAGGGTTCTTTCGCCATCCGGTGCAGGTGCAGGAAACCTTATCCTGGTTACGGATGATCGTACTGGATACGGCTCTGGCAGTGGAACCCAATTCCGAAAGTCGAGTGTCTGTACATATCGCGCGATACAAGGGACATCCTGGAATCCTTGCTGGTGAGATCGTCGAAACCCTCATCCTGAGGGAAGGGATCCAGGGAGACCCCCCCTACCATTTCATCCTTTCCCTGGGGGGAGACGGCACCCATCAGGAGATTCTCAATACCCTGGTGGATTTACCACAGGAAGTGTTGGAACGGATCATCGTTTTTCGCCTTCCCATGGGCACAGGGAACGATGGGGCGGATACGGAAGACCTGGCCTCGGCAGCGAAGTGCCTTCTAGGGGAGGGAAGGTTGAAAGAGGTATGGAGTCTCAGAATACAGCCGGAAGGATTTAAAGGGATCTATGCCTTCAATATAGCCAGCATAGGAATCGACGCCTTTGTCACCCATACGGCAAATCAGCTCAAGACTCGATTCAACACGGATATTTACCGGAAAATAGCCGATGTATCTGTCCTGTTCTATCCCTTCCTGTTCCCCACCCGAACTCTAGGGATAGACATCACCCTTACCGACGGAAGGGTGGAACAAGTATCTGGAAAGTACGTACTCGCAGCTTTTGGGGTTTCGGGGCACCGAAGTTACGGGAACCACAAGTGGATCCTGCCAGGAGAGGAAAACCTCTGCGCCATCCTGGACCGGTCTTTTGGGAAAAAGCTTCAACTGAAAAATCTCCTCTATACGGGGAAACATGTGCACCAGGAGGGGGTGCTGGTACGGAAGGCTCGAGGGGTCCGTCTACACTACGATGCATCCCTTTTCCTGCAGTATGATGGGGAAGCCATCCGATTGGAGAAGGAAAACTTTCCCTGCAGTATCGAGATAGTTCCCACCAGAATCCGAACCCTGAAAGGAAGCAACGGAAGGAAGCAACGGTTAGAAGGAATTCCAATTTCGGTCAGTTAAATAAGTAGCTTGTCCCAGGCCGTTGAAATTCGGGTTTCTTCTTCCTTCACGAAGGAACGGAGGACTTCGATTCTCTTTCGGGGAACGTCCAACCGCAGGTTTCCCGGGGTTCCCGTGCTGGTGCGCTGTGCGATGGCCACATCCGGATCTCGTTGCTTCAGGTCGTCTAGGTGTAGCCCCACCTCTCTATAGGCGTCCCGGAAGGGAACTCCCTTCCGAACCAACTCGTACACCGCATCGGTGGCAAAGATTTCGGGAGTGAATCCCTTACGGAGGGCCTCCTCATGGACCTGTAGGCTCTGGATCAGGTGATCCATCACCTGTACCATCTCCAGGCACAGGGAAAGACCCTTAAGGAAAGGCTCTTTCGTTTCCTGAAAATCCCGGTTATACCCGGAAGGGAGGGATCGGACGATGCTTTTTACCGCGCTCGAGTAGGAGCCAAGCAACGCGGCCTTGGCCCGGGTAAGTTCCAGTCCATCGGGATTCCGTTTCTGGGGCATGATACTGGAGCCGGTGCAGAGTTCCTTCGGCAGGGAAAAGTACCCGAATTCGGGTAAAGAGAAAAGAATGAGATCCGTGGAAAGTTTCGATAGGGTAAGCCCCATCTGGTCCAGTTGATCCAGAATGGCTGCCTCCAGTTTGCCCCGGGAGTTGTTCGCTGCCAGTACGTTGTTCTGCACCCGAGGAAAGGCGAGGAGTTCTGCCGTGTACTCCCGATCCAGGGGGAGGGAGGTTCCGTAACTGGCGGCCGAACCGAGGGGACACCGGTTCCAGAGTTCGTAGCCCCTTTGCAGGAGTTCCAGGTTGTCCAGGGTTTCTTCCCCAAAGGCAGCGAGCCATAGCCCCACCGTACTGGGCATTGCCAGTTGGGTGTGGGTGCGGCCTGGCATGGGAACCTTTCGGTACCGTTCCGCCTGATCGAGGAGGGTTTCGGCCAGGTGGAGGGAGAAGCGAAAAATTTCCAGAAGCCGTTCCCTCCCGTGGATCCGCAGAGCGGTGAGTACCTGATCGTTCCGTGACCTCCCGGTGTGGATCTTCTTTCCCGTCTCTCCCAGCCGCTGGACCAGACGGTTTTCAATGGCAGTGTGGCAATCCTCATCCTCTTTCCGGATGGGAAACTCATCCCTTCGAGCTTCCTGGATCATGAGGGAGAGTTCTTTTCGTAACTCCTCCTCCTCCTGGTCAGAGAGGATTCCGATTTTACGAAGCATCTTTGCCTGAGCGATACTGGAAAGGCAGTCGGCTACTACAAGTTCCTTGTCTATCTGATAGTCTTTCCCGACCGTGTATTCCTCGATCAAGGAGTCTATCGAATAATCTTTTTGCCAAAGTTTGGACACGTTTCCCCCCCTTCCCGGTAGAACGGTTTAGACTACCGGTACAGGCGGGAATGTGTCAACGTTCCTAGACGAGGAACACGAGTTCACCCTGCTTCACATCGAGGGTAACCGTATCCCCCTCTTTCACCTCACCGGCAAGAACCTTCTTGGCAAGCTCGTTCAGTACCAGGTTTTGGATCGTGCGCTTCAAGGGTCTAGCCCCGAAGGCCGGATCGAATCCCCTGTTGGCCAGGAGTTCTCGGGCAGGATCCGTCACTCGAAGACCGATTTTCTTTTCTTCCATTCGTTTGGCGATTTTCTTTAGCTCTAGATCCACGATGGCAAGGATTTCTTTCTTACCCAACCTATGGAACATCACGATCTCGTCCAGACGGTTCAGGAACTCGGGTTTGAAGGTGGCTTTCAGCAAGGCATCGATCTCGGGCTTGATGGATTCCAGGTTCTCCGCCTGCAGGATCAGATCGCTCCCCAGGTTGCTGGTGAGGATGATGATGCAGTTCCGGAAGTCCACCGTGCGACCCTGCCCATCCGTCAATCGGCCTTCGTCCAGAAGCTGGAGAAGCACGTTGAACACATCAGGATGGGCTTTCTCGATCTCGTCGAACAGTACGATGGAGTAGGGCCGCCTCCGCACCACTTCGGTAAGCTGACCACCCTGATCGTACCCCACATACCCTGGTGGAGCTCCAATGAGGCGGGACACGGAATGTTTTTCCATGTACTCGCTCATGTCGATGCGGGTAAGAGCCCGCTCATCGTTGAAAAGGTAATCTGCCAGGGTTTTCGCCAGCTCCGTTTTCCCCACGCCGGTTGGCCCGAGGAACAGGAAGGTCCCGAGGGGACGGTTGATGTCGGAAAGGCCGCTCTTGTTACGCCGGATGGCATCGGAAACCACCCGTATGGCATCCTGCTGGCCCACCACCCGCTGGGAAAGGGTCTCCTCCAGCTTCAGGAGTTTTGCCATCTCGGAGGAGAGCATCTTGGTAACGGGAATCCCTGTCCAGGAGGAAACCACTTTGGCTATGTCTTCCTCCGACACCTCCTCCCGCAGTAACCGTTGTTCTCCCTGAATCTGCTGGAGTTTTTTCGTCTTTTCCTCCAACTCCCTCTGGGTAAGGGGAATCAGTCCGTGCTTGATTTCCGCCGCCTTGTTCAGGTTCCCTTCCCGCTCGTACCGGCTTTCTTCGATGCTCAGGGTTTCCAGTTTTTGCTTCAGGGCACGGATTTCCTCGATGATCTCCTTTTCGTTCTTCCACTGGAGGAACATGGAGTCCCTCTTTGCCTGCAACTCGGAGAGTTCCTTCTCGATCTTACCCAACCGCTCCCGGGAGGCAGGATCCGTCTCCTTCGAGAGGGCCTGCTTTTCGATGGTCAACTGCAGAATTTTCCGTTCGATCTGATCCAGTTCGGTGGGCTGACTTTCGATTTCCATCTTCAGTCGGCTGGCCGCTTCGTCCACCAGATCGATCGCCTTGTCCGGCAGGAACCGACTGGTGATGTACCGATCGGAAAGCACGGCGGCAGCCACCAGGGCTTCGTCCTTGATTCGGACTCCGTGGTGCACCTCGTATCGTTCTTTCAATCCCCGGAGTATGGCAATGGTGTCCTCCACGGAGGGTTCGCCGGTGTACACGGGCTGGAACCTCCGTTCCAGGGCCGGGTCCTTTTCGATGTGCTTTCGATACTCGTCCAGGGTTGTGGCACCGATGGCCCGGAGTTCGCCCCTGGCTAAAGCCGGTTTCAGAAGGTTACTGGCATCCATCGCTCCTTCCGCTGCCCCTGCTCCCACGAGGGTGTGCAGCTCGTCGATAAAGAGGATGATTTCGCCGTTGGATTCGGTGATTTCTTTAATCACCGCCTTCAAGCGCTCCTCGAACTCTCCGCGGAACTTGGTTCCCGCGATCAAGGCTCCCAGGTCGAGGGCCAGGAGGCGTTTGTTCTTCAAGCTGTCCGGTACATCCCCTGACACGATCCTTCGAGCCAGTCCTTCCACGATGGCTGTCTTACCCACGCCCGGTTCTCCGATCAGCACGGGATTGTTCTTGGTACGCCGGCACAAGACCTGCATGATCCGCCTAATTTCTTCATCCCTACCGATCACCGGATCCAGTTTTTCCTGACGGGCCAAAGCGGTAAGGTCCCTACAGTACTTTTCCAGGACTTGATACTTGTTTTCGGGATTGGGATCGGTGATCCGGTTGTTCCCCCGGATGGCCTTCAGCGCCTTGAGAATTCCGTCACGGGTAATCCCCGCTTTTTTCAGTAAGTCCGCCAGTTTCCCTTCTTCGGAAAGGGCCGCGAGTAAAATGTGTTCCCCGCTGGTATACTCGTCCTTCAGGTCGGAGGCTTCTTTTTCCGCCCGGGTAAGTAATCTTCCGAGATCGGCGGACATCCGAAGTTCCATCCCTTCCCCGTATACTTTGGGTTTCGAGTCCAGGGATCGCTGGAGATTCACTTCCAGGGTTTTTCTATTCACCCCCAACCGATCCAATAGGGGAGGGACGATTCCCTCGTCCTGCCGGATCAAGGCCAGGAGGAGATGTTCGCTCTCCAGTAGCTGATGGTTGTACTGATGAGCAAAGGAGGAAGCTTCCTGCAGGGCTTCCTGCAGTTTGATGGTCATTCTGTCGTATCGCATAAAATGTCCTTTTTGTTCTTTATTTAGATTTTTTGTATATTTCGATTAAAATATACTTAAGAAACTCCGGGGCGGCAATGATTCTTGAGCAGAATGCAAAACTAGGGTAGAGTATGCACTTCCTATGCTTGATCGGAGCAAAGCCATCGCGAAAGCTGCCCTTATCGCCCTTGTGGGAAACGGGATCCTGGCGTTCCTAAAGATCGTAGTCGGATTCCTCGCGGGAAGTCTGGCGGTGGTGGGGGACGGGATCGATTCCTCCACCGACGTGATCATCGCGGCCATCACTCTTCTGGCCAGTAAGATTACCGCCAAACCTTCCGATCGGGTACATCCCTTTGGACATGGTCGGGCCGAAACCCTGGCAACCACCCTCCTGGCCTTCGTTATCTTTTTTGCGGGAGCCCAACTCTGCATCTCCACCCTGGAACATTTCTTCGAAGGCCGCATTCGAGAAATCCCTGCTCCCCTGGCCCTCTACGTGTCGATCCTCTCAGTGGTGGGGAAGTTGTGTTTGGCCTGGACCCAATTCACCTTTGGGAAAAGGTACAACAGTGAAATGCTCAAGGCAAACGGAAAGAACATGATGAACGATACCCTCATATCGGGGACTGTGCTGGCAGGGGTATTTTTCACCATCGTTCTACGAAAGCCCTTTCTAGATCCCCTTTTTGCCTTCCTGGTGAGCTTCTGGATCATGAAATCCGCTATCAGTATCTTCCTGGGGGTGCGGACAGAACTGATGGATGGGAATACCGATTCGGAGTTGTACCACGCGATCTTCGATGCGGTTCGGGCAGTTCCTGGGGCAGGGAATCCCCACCGAACCCGGATTCGAAAGGTAGCCAACCTGTTCGATATCGATCTGGATATCGAAGTGGATCCTTCCCTTTCGGTAGGGGAGGCACATGATATTGCCGTGCAAGTAGAACGGGAAATCCGTAACCGGATCGATTCAGTGTTCGATGTGATGGTGCATGTGGAGCCTTTTGGAAATCTGGAAGAAGGAGAAAGTTTCGGGCTTACGGAAAGTCACTTTCCCGAGAGAAAGGAGGAACAAGAACCATGAAGGATCCCCAGTTCAAGACGATTCTGATGCATGGGTTTACCCACGAGGAAGCTCTGGCTGTGATGCGTGCGGTGAAACAAACCTTACAGGAACCCAGACGCTTGATCTTTGCCCTCAGTACCCAGCAGTCCCTCCAAAAGAAGCTGGAGGACCTTCTGTTGGAATTGGAAGCGGAACATCGAGCCATGACCGGGCAGGAGGAACGAGAAAATCCTTGACCCCTGCCTTTTGACAGGTTAGTATCCCAGTGACAGGAGAAACATCCCGATGAAACTCAGAAAAACACTGCAACACATTGTGCCCTATTCGCCAGGCACCCTGAAGGAGGGAGCCATCAAATTGGCTTCCAACGAGAATCCCCTGGGTCCTTCCCCCAGGGCTGTGGCCCGAATCAAGGACGTTGCAGCTACCGCTTCCCTCTATCCCGACGCAGGGGTGCTGAAACTTCGAGACGCCGTAGCAAAAAAACTGGGGGTGGAACGGGAAAATCTTATCTTTGGAAACGGTTCCGATGAGGTCCTCTGTTTGATTACAGGAGCCTACATCGAAGAGGGAGACAATACCGTCACCTCGGAACACACCTTTTCCGAATACACCTTTGCCACGGTACTGTTCGGCGGGAAGGTGAAATACGCGCCCATGCGGGATGGAAGGTTCGATCTTGAAAAGATCCTGGAACTGGTGGATTCCCGGACGAAGATCGTCTTCCTCTGCAACCCCAACAATCCTACGGGAACCTCTTTTGGGGAAGGGGAGTTCAGGGCCTTCATGGAACGGATCCCCTCCTCGGTCCTGGTAGTGTCGGACGAGGCCTACCGGGAGTATGTGGAACGGCCCGATTTTCCCGATACCCTGCGGATGATTCCTCAGTTCCCCAACCTGGTAGTTCTCCGCACCTTTTCGAAAATCTATGGGCTGGCAGGACTTCGAGTCGGGTACGGGATAGGGAACCGGGAAGTGATCGCGGATTTCTACAAGACTAAAACCCCGTTCAATGTGAACCTACTGGCGCAGGAAGCGGCCCTGGCAGCTCTGGAGGACGAGGAGTTCGTGAAACTTTCCATAGAAAACAACCGAAAGGGGAAAGAGTATCTGTACCGCGAATTCAACCGCCTCGGTCTTCGATACTATCCCAGCGACGCCAACTTCGTGTGTGTCCATGTGGGGAAAGATTCGATGGAAGTTTTCAAGGCCATCATGGAACTGGGAGTTACCATTCGCCCTCTTCGAAGTTTCCAGTTGAACGAATGGATTCGTGTAACTGTAGGAACGGAGGAACAGAACCGAAAGTTCATGAGCTGTCTCGAGAAGGTCCTCGAGGGTTGAGTTCCTGAAGATGGGAGGTAGAAGTTGCCCTGGTCTTTCGTGGCTCATCTCCTGCTAGTCCTTTTAGTTCCTCTAGTTCTGTTCGGAGGGGTGAGCCGCTGGGGAAAAAGGATTCCCCCTAGGCGATCCCCTGCAGATCAGGAGGCGGAACTGTCCCTTCTTCCCTCCTTTCTGGGAGGGTTTGTGGTTGCCTTTCCCACCCTGGCTATCCTCCTAGCTCTTCCACCCGGGGAAGAGTATGGAACGTACCTCCGGTTAGCCGCAGTGGAGGAGCTGGGAAAGGCTGTAGTTCCCATGCTCCTGGTCAGATTTAGAGGAACCGTCTCCATCCGTAAAACGATCCTTCTGTTTGTGGCCTCTGGTCTGGGGTTTTCCCTATTCGAAAACATCCTGTTTCTGGTGAAGGATCCGGGGCTTTCATTGCTGCGATCCTTCACCTCCGTTCCCCTCCATGCGTCCCTCTCGGCGATCTTCGGATTCGCCTATGGATACAGCCGCTACCAGTACAGGGCCCGTACCCTCTGGGGAGGCGCGGCGGCTGTACTACTTCACGGTATATACAATGCAGGATGGGAGTATTCCCTGGGGATTCCCATCGGGGGCGTTCCTATCAGTATCCTGGTCCTCTCCATCGGAATCGATGGAGTCCTCTGGCACACGGCACGGAAGCTGGAAGAAGCATGAAACAGTGGGAATGTAGGCCGCAAGGGGGAGCAATCTTGAAACGGAGCCGCGCCCCCTATTGACTCGAGACGCGATATTTTGTATGTATATATATAACGACGCAGGGTAGAGCAGTTGGCAGCTCGTCGGGCTCATAACCCGGAGGTCGCAGGTTCAAGTCCTGCCCCTGCTATCCCCCCCAACGATACGTGGGTGCTTCCGAGTATTACGGACCTGGGCATTATGTTCCGAAAGAAACCTTTCTACCCCTCCGCTCATATAATCATAGATTTCCTTTGATTCATCCTTGTAGGAAAAAAGGTGCAACTCATCGTTCAGAGTCATGATTGGGTCGTTATCGATAGTATTTTTCAAACACCATTCCACAAAATCCACGATGTACTTCCGTTCCCTCACGGTATCATAGGTTTGTATACTCCAGTAATCGTGGGACCCACGGTAATGCCTTACCCGGATCCACCCCTCCTGGCTGACACGTTTAATCAGTTCCTCTCGGGCCTTTCCTTCTTTGTGTAGTTCCTCTTGGTATGTATCGTAGACTTTTTGTATTTCTTCCCTCGTGAGATGGAACTCCTCGGGGTGTGCAGTGATGTAGCTGATATGCGTTCCTTCCAGAGGAGCTCGAAGGAGAATGATTCTATCCTCTTTTACCCAAAAACCCAATCCCTGTGGCATGGAAATGTCTCCCTTTTATTATTATCTTTTGTCTCACTCCATTATACTTGACTCATTATATCTC
>Ga0308395_1000701_pt1 | contig 25276 bp, 23 predicted proteins | sample Hotspr20SampleP4_FD_202097 | JGI IMG/M metagenome (GOLD analysis project Ga0308395, IMG submission 202097) | Hot spring phototrophic mat microbial communities from Mushroom Spring, Yellowstone National Park, Wyoming, United States - 20050930_P4 ...
CCCAGCCGGCAAACGTCACTTTCTCGACCAGGCCGGCTTGGCGCAGCCGATCGGCCAGCTCTGCTTCTTCACCGTGTAATCCCTTGCCCACCACGAGAAGATGTGCCCTGGGCTGACGCGCAACTACCTGCTGGAAGATTCGCACAATGCGTTCCAGCCGAAACTCCAGAAAGCGGCTGTACAACAACAGGATCGGAGCACCATCCGACCTATCTTTGCGTACAGCGACGCGGCGGGTGGCACAATGGGCAAACGCATCGGGCCACACCCCGTTGGGCACGTAGAAGATGCGATCGTTCGGGACGCCGGTCTGGACAGCCAGATGCATCAGCTCCCGACTGGCCACCGTCGCAGCATCCGCGTGGCGTAATCCCCATACCTCTTGCCAGGCAAAAAAACGCTTCTGAACAGGCGAGTACGCTTCCAGATCATTCCACGCCTGTTCCCAATCATCCTCGTCAACCACCAGGCGCAGCTGTCGCTTGGTCAAGCCGGCGAGTCTCAGCCACCATAGCACGAAATGGGCCAGCCCGGCATATGCCTTCGGTTTAAAACAATGCACCACGTCCACCGGCCAAGCGAGCGCTTGTTGCACCAAGTAGAAGGTCAACCAAATATGGAAAAAGCCTGGCAACCGGGGTGGAAGGTTTACATGGATGACTTGCGCGCCATCGTGCATCCCCGTACGTCCGGCTTCGTGAGGGCTATCCCATGGTGGGATGAGCACCCGCACCGTATGCCCGCGTGCCGCCAATGCGCGGGCCAGTGGCAGGGCTCGCGCCCGCATCGTGCCTTTGCGATATAGACCAAATGTGCCCACCATTGCCACATTCATCTGCGGACATTCCCGATATGCACCGCTTCCCTCTCAGCGAATGTAGAGGTAATGGAACGCCTCCCGATAAACCTGACGGCCGTAGGGATCGGTGTCTAAGGCGCGCTGACGCACACGCTCCAGCACTTCTGGATCTATTATTTGACTGGCGTGTGCCTTGATGGCCTCAATTTTCAGCTCAATCGTGTCACTGATATCCACCCAACGGTTTGGCTGGACACTGCCGACTAGATAAATCTCATGCACGGCGTGGGGTTCAAACCCTTCTGCTAACAAATCTGGATGATACATCCGATTACGTGCGGCTGGGAATACCGCTTCGAGCGCCACGACACCTGCGATGCGATGGTCCGGGTGGTTAATATAGCCGGTATCGAAATAGTAGGCTGCTGGGTCGGGACACACAATGATATCTGGCCGGTAACGGCGAATTTCGCGGACTACCTGTCGGCGCAATTGCAAGGTGGGTTGCAGCTCTCCATCCAACTCATCGAGAAAGACAACCTCCTTGACCCCGAGAATTTGTGCCGCTGTGCGTTGTTCGGCCCTGCGCACGGCGGCCAAACGTTCAGGGGTCATCGTCGGGTCACTGCTGCCCTTGTCACCATTGGTCAGGATCAAATAGCAGACTTCCACCCCTTCGCGCACCCAACGCGCGATGGTACCCCCGCAATAGAACTCTGGATCATCGGGGTGGGCTACGATGACCATGGCTCGTTTCGGTTGTGTCACATCCCATCCCTCATGCCCGCGATGTTCTGTGTTCTGGCTGGACATAAAGAAGGGGCGGCATCATTATGTCTGACACCGCCCTGTGAATGAATTCTGAGAGCCCGAGCTGCCTAACAGCATTAGGGCCGATGAGCTGAGCTAGCGTGGACGACGCTGTTCCTCTAAATTAAAATCCCAGTAGCCCGGCCCTTCGCGAAAATACCGAGCATTCATCTCAGCGTCGGCCTCATGACCGGGAGGAAGCTCTTCCAGAGGGAAGATCGCCTGCGGTGGACAGACCGGAACACAGGCCCCACAATCAATACAAGTGTCCGGATCGATGTAAAAGTATTTTCCCCAAACTGGATCGTTCTTGTCTCCTGGCACGATACAGTCGACCGGGCAGACCTCGACACAATCCCCCTCACGGGTACAAAGCGTGGAAATGACATGCGGCATATGGTCCCCTCCTCTCGATACCGTTCAAACGCATCTTGGAGCTAACTACCTGTAAATATCACCATTGTCATTCTAGCATAATGCTCACTACATGACAAGTGGGATACAAAGAGAGCGTTGAAAAACTCTGTCAAATTCAGGTTAGGCTGGTAAGCGCGGTAGAAAGGGGCAAAAGATTGGCAAGCAGAGGATAGGTATAGAAGGGGAACATTTTCAGGAGATCGGGATGAACTCCTTCTGAAGGAGTTTGTCTACCGGCGGGTGGTGTCACCAGACCCATTTCCTGCGGGGGTTGAATAAGGTAATGGATTGGGAGGTCTTGGATAACGGCTGATGGCGCTGGATGTGGGATGTGGGGAGGTGGGACGGCCGCCGTACCCTCTGGTGCTGATGCTGAAGATGTTGCTTTTGGCCTATTTGTTCAACCTGTCGGAACGGCAGGTGGCGGTGTATGTGCAGGAGAACTTGCCGGCGCGCTGGTTTGTGGGCTTGGCGGTCAATGCACCGCGGTTGCTGATCCAGGGCAGATTCTGCCTGGACACGGAAAAAGGGGATGGACACGAGGAGGTCAGAATATGGACAGATGACACTGGATGGGGCGGATCATCCGGGCTGAATGAAGCCTGTGAACGCGCTGCCAAGGCAGCACAACACTTTTCAGCGGACTTTTTCAGCACCCTCACGTTCGAGGGTGCAAACGTATATGGGCCAGATCGGATCGTGCGAGGCTCTCCTGACGCACCACGCGGGCCCCATAAGAACTGGCCACGCGAAGCACCGATTCGACGCGCTGCACCAGCTGGGTTGCAGTGACAGGCTTGATAAGATAGTCCACCACCGTAGGAGCGCAATCAAACGCCCTTTCCACTTCATGGGGAAGCCCGCGTGCGCTGACGAACACGATCAAGGTACGGGGCGAATTTTTGCAGATCAGGCGGGCGGCTTGATAGCCGGTGAGCATTGGCAGGCGCACTTCGAGCATTGCCAGGTCAATGGATTCCTCTCGGACTATTTGCACCGCCTGCGCACCATTCGATGCCTCGAAAACCTGATACTCGGCTTGTCGCAAGACAAACGCAATGAATTCGCGACAGCTGTGATCATATTCTGCACAGAGTAGACTGGGCATTTACAGATCTCCTTGTCAGCCTGCTCAGATTATATCTAGCCACCCAACCACCTGGTATCACAGATATACGGACAGGCGGAGCACGGACCAGATATCGTTCGACCGACCAAAGACCGATCCGGAAAATGTTCGCACCGCGATGCTCGGCTTGGTTGACCATGTCTCGGCGTCCTTGTGACCGCCTTCCCAGCGCACCAGCATGTTAACCGGATAGAGGGGATGCGGTTGGGTCAGATAACCACAGCCCGGCCAGACACTTTGACCCGGTCAACGTACATAACTGATAGACGCGCGTCCACTCGACCGGCCCTCCGGCCAGACACGCGTGCGGTTCCCTGCAATAGTGTCAAGCAGCTAAAATTATATCACGATCTTTTATTTATGGCAAGTATTTATGCCAAGTACTCCTTCAGGAAGCTGTTGAGAAACTCTTTGTTACTGCTTTATTGGCCTGTTTCCCTACCAAAATCTGAGCAATCAAGAGACTTTTTCAACACCCTCCCTTCAGGTTGCGATGTCCCACATGATCACCTACAATTGATTATCTCGACTGGGTCAAGAGTTGTCGGTCAGGACCTTGTTTATGGAAGAGCGTCTCCAGAAACTGCTGGCGCATGCAGGCTATGGCTCTCGCCGGGCGTGCGAGGAACTGATTCGAGAAGGGCGTGTAACGGTCAACGGCCAGGTTGCTCAATTAGGGCAGAAGGTGGATCCGCAACGCGACCGCGTTGCGGTGGACGGCAAACCGGTCCGAATTGAGCAGACGTACACCTATGTTATCGTATACAAGCCGCGCGGTGTGCTCTCAGACGAGCGCAGCAATGGCAGCAAAAACGTCACCACCGTGCGCGAGATGGTGCCTATTCCCGGACATCTCTATCCGGTGGGACGGCTCGATCTGCGCAGTGAAGGGCTGGTATTGCTCACGGATGATGGTGATCTGGCCAACCTCCTGACCCATCCACGCTATCAACACACGAAGGAGTATCGCGTGTGTGTTGTGGGGCGCCCGGAGGAAGAGACCCTGGACAAGTGGCGCAAAGGGGTCTTCTTGGATGGCCGGCGCACGGCTGCGGCTGAAGTAACCGTCCTATATCGGGAGCCCAGTCAGACGTGGCTGCGCGTCGTGTTGCATGAAGGCCGCAAGCGCCAGATCCGCCGCATTGCTGCCATGCTGGGGCATCCTGTGAAGCGGCTGATCCGTGTCCGTATTGGGCCCATTCAGCTGGGCAAGCTCAAGCCCGGTGAGTGGCGTCTTCTGCGTGCAGGAGAGGTTGCCCAGCTGCTGGAGATAAAGAAACAGTGGAAATCTCAGAATGAGCGGAAGAAGCACCATTTGCATCGCGATTGACGGCGAGGCGGCTGCCGGCAAAAGTACACTGGGCAAGATGCTCGCCGCCAAATTGGGATACTTGTACTTCGACACCGGTGTCATGTACCGTGCCGTCGCCTGGGCAGCGCTGCAACGCGGGGTTGACGTGGACGATGAGGCGGCAGTGACCAGACTGGCCGAACAGGTGGACATTCAGCTGGCACTGTCGAACCACGAGAGCGGGCAACCCAGTTCCATATTCGTGGACGGAGTGGACATCTCATCGGCGATCCGTGAGCCTGCCGTGGATCAGGTGGTATCCATCATAGCCGCGCATCCGGGGGTACGCCGTGTGCTGCGCGAACGTCAGCGACAGATTGGTCTGGCCCACAATGTGGTCATGGTGGGCCGAGATATCGGCACCGAAGTGATGCCAGACGCTGATCTCAAGATCTATTTACGTGCTCCCATTGCGGAACGCGCGCGTCGTCGCTATCTCGAATTACGCGCACGTGGCGAAGAGATATCTTACCAGCAAGTTCTCGATTCGATGCGTCAACGCGATTATCTGGACACCCATCGCGCCGTGGCGCCCTTGCGCGTTGCGGACGATGCCATCGTGATCGATACCGGCGATCTCAGCGTCGAAGAAATGCTCGCGCACGTGCTGGAGATCGTCCACTTGAGAGTGGGCGCGCGTCTATGAGCAGGTTCTCGTCGCGTAGTGCTCATCAGGATGCATGCCCGTCGGGACTTGGCGTGCGGGAAACGTGAGAATGAACGTGGACTTGTGTGTAAGTCCGACTGAGCTGAACAATAGAGGAGGCGGTTGTGTAAGGGCCATTGAACCTCATAGCTTGGCAGCACGATCGGGCATCCAACCTGGAGATGTGATCGTCGCGGTGAATGGCCATTTCCTCCGGGATGTGATTGATTTCCATTACTATGCCAGCGAACCCCATCTCGAAATCGTGGTACGACGGGGCAAAGAAACCTGGTATGTAACCGCAGAACGCCGGTTTGGAGAACCCCTGGGCATTTCCTTTGCCCACCCCACCTTCGATACAGATATCCGTCGGTGCGTTAACCGATGCGAGTTCTGTTTTGTGGCTCAGGCGCCGCGTGGGATGCGCCGCGAATTATACATCCGGGATGACGACTACCGCTACAGCTTCCTGTTTGGGCAATTCGTCACGCTCACCAACCTGACAGAGGAGGATTGGCAGCGCATTGAGGAACAGCACCTGAGCCCGCTTTACGTAAGCGTGCACACCACGGAACGGGATTTGCGCTGCCGTATATTGGGCAAGGCAGATGCACCAGACATCCTGGAACAGTTGCGCTGGTTGGCTGAGCGAAACATTGAGGTGCATGCCCAGCTGGTATTGATCCCAGGTGTCAATGATGGCCTCCACCTGGAACGCAGCGTGACCGATCTGGTGGCTTTGTACCCTGCGGTGCGCTCGATCGCGATTGTGCCCGTAGGTGTGACCCGGCACCATGCCCCATGGGTGCGGGCATACACCCCGGAGGAAGCCGTACCATTGCTGGAGCAAGTGCAGCCATGGCAAAAGCGTTGCCGGGAGCAGTTGGGCGTAACGCTGATCTATCTTTCGGATGAGTGGTACTTGCTCGGAGGAAAACCGATCCCATCCACAAGGGAATATGACGAGTTCGCCCAGCTGGAAAATGGCGTGGGGATTGTGCGTCGCTTCCTGGACGAGTGGAAGCGGTTGAAATCGCGCATTCGGCGCAGACAGCACCGCCCACGCCACTTGAAAGCGGAAGAGAAACCTTCTTCGGAGAGGGTACAGAGTCAGGACCGAGGGAAGACAGGGATCGCGGTGGTGTGCGGTCGGCTGGCAGCTCCGATCCTGCGGAAAGTGTGCGCCGAAATGGAAGCCCTCGCCGGCAAAAGTATCACTGTGTTTCCTGTCATGAACAACTGGTATGGGGGCAATGTAGCGGTCTCGGGATTGTTGACCGGCAGGGATGTGATCGCGCAGCTGCAGGGCGAGGAGATAAGGGGCCAGACCCTGTTGTTGCCGCGGGTGATGTTTGACTCTACAGGGCAAGTGACCCTGGACGACTTGACCGCTGAGGACATTGCGCGAGCATTGGGGACCTTTGTGGTAGTGGCCCAGAGCCCGGGTGACATATGGGACGTATTGTGAAACGATCCGGCGGACGAACGAACAGAGGACACGGGAAACGTGACCGATTCCACGTGATCACCTTGGGCTGCCCCAAGAATCAGGTGGACTCCGAGGCGATCAGCGCCCAGCTGGTGCGCTGCGGCTACCGCATCGTGGCCCATCCCGGAGGAGCGGATTTCATCATCGTCAACACATGTGGTTTCCTGGAGGCAGCGCGCCAGGAAGCCATCGCTACCCTGCGCGCACTGGTCGCGCACCGACGTCCAGGTCAATGTGTGATTGCAGCCGGTTGTCTGGCACAGCTGTGGAGGGCGGATTTGGCTCGTGTTGTGCCGGGGCTGGATGCGATCATTGGAACGCGCGGCTGGACCGATATACCCCAGGTGCTTGAACGCCTGGCATCGCGGGTGGCTCATCATGATATCCCAGTCGTCCAGGTTGCGGAGGTGGAACGTACGCTGCCCGACCCAGGCGTGCTACGGCTCAATGGCCAGTCGCCGCGTGCCAGCGCCTATCTCAAAATCGCCGATGGATGTTCGGCCCGGTGTGCCTTCTGCCTGATTCCCACCATCAAAGGCCCGGCACGCAGCCGACCACGTGCCGCGATCCTGCGCGAGGCGCGAGAGCTGGTGGATCAGGGCGTCCGGGAGCTCATTTTGATCGCCCAGGACACCACGGCCTACGGTTGCGACCTCGGCGAGCGCGAGGGATTGGCCACGCTGATCGAGGCGATCTTGCAGGTGGTGCCGGAATTGCGTTGGCTGCGCTTGATGTATGCATACCCCGGACGAATCAGCGAACGGCTGATCGAGGTCATGGCCACCCATCCCCAAGTGTGTCACTATCTGGACCTGCCGGTGCAACACGGACATCCGGCGACATTGCGCCGTATGCGTCGCCCCCATGATGTGGCTGGGTTGATCCGCTGTATCGAGCGTCTGCGCCAGGCGATGCCCGATATCGCGTTGCGGACCAGCTTGATCGTGGGTTATCCGGGTGAGACCGAGGAGGAGTTTCAAGCCCTGTTGGACTTCATGCAACTGGTGCGCTTCGATCGCGTCGGTGTTTTCGCTTATTCGCGTGAGCCAGGCACACCGGCATATGCGCTGCCCGGCCAGCTTCCTGAAGAGGTCAAGCAAGCGCGTTATGAGCGCGCCATGCAGCTGCAACAATCAATCAGCTGGGAACACAATCAAGCGCAAGTGGGCCGGCAGCTAGAGGTCTTGGTCGAAGGGGCCAACGATGGCATCTCGGTCGCGCGTTCGTATCGCGACGCGCCGGAGGTGGATGGATTCGTGCTCATCCAGGAGGAACATCCCGTTGGCAGCTGGCTGAACGTGCGCATCACCGCAGCAACCCCTTACGATCTCATTGCCGTCACCGAAACCGCACAGTGTGCATCCCCTGCATACACGAGGGCTGGGATTGGATGAGTGAACGTATCCAGCTCCATCTCTCCGCCATGGCGCATGGAGGACCGGCTCTGGGGCGTCATGAAGGACGGGTCGTCTTCGTGCCGTATGGCGTTCCCGGTGACACAGTGGTGGTGGAAATCGAAACGCGCAAGAAAGATTGGGCACGTGCTCGCCTGATTGAGGTAGTGACACCCTCACCAGAGCGCACGTCCCCGCCCTGTCCCTATTTTGGACCACACGGGTGTGGCGGTTGCCAATGGCAGCACATTCGCTATGAAGCGCAATTGGAGTACAAGACAACCATCGTGCGCGATCAACTCGCTCGTCTGGCCGGCCTCAGTGAGGCTCCTGTGCACCCCATGCAACCGGTGGGAGAGCCGTGGGCCTATCGCAATCACGTGCAACTCCACCCCGCGCCAGAGGGATTGGGTTACATTTCCGCAGATGATGATCGGCGTGTGCAGCCTGTCGAGCAATGCCTCATCATGCATCCTCTGCTCGCCGAGCTGTACGCGCAATTAGACCTGGAGATCGAAGGGCTGGTGCAGCTCTCGTTGCGCGCTGGCGTGCGCACCGGCCAACGCATGGTGATTTTCGAGACGGAGGATGAGGAACCCTTTGAGATCGAAGTGGATGTCCCGGTCTCGTGTGTGCTGCTGCGGCGTGATGGATTGCCCATCACGCTGGTGGGATGGGATTTCTTAGAGGAGGAGGTGGCAGGTCACCGTTACAAAGTCTCCGCCGGCAGTTTTTTCCAGGTCAACACCGCCGGTGCCGAAGCCCTGGTCCACATTGTGCGCGATATGCTGGCGCCCCAGGCACACCAGCAGCTCTTAGATCTCTATGCCGGGGTGGGATTGTTCAGCGTGCCGTTGGCGAAGCACGTCGCGCGCGTGATCGCTATCGAGGAAAATCCCATCGCGGTGCTGGATGCCCAGGAGAATTTGCAGCGTGCCGGGGCGGATAATGGAGAGGTGATCCAGGGTGACGTAACCGAGATGCTCCCTTCGCTGGAAGGTCCGATCGAATTAGCCGTCGCCGATCCACCCCGTGCGGGGTGCGGAACCGCTGTGGTAACCCGTCTGGCAGAGTTAGGGGTGGAGCGTCTGGTGCTTGTCGCCTGCGATCCGGCAACCTTGGCACGCGATGCGCGCACCCTTGGAGAGCGTGACTACCGCTTGGTTGAGGTGCGTCTGCTCGATCTCTTCCCCCAGACTTACCATATTGAAAGCGTTGCCCTTTTTGTGCGGGGGTGACGCGTCATTCTTAGATGAAGACGAGAGGCAGCTCCCATCGGGGCAGTGGAGCTGCCTCTCCCAAAGGAGGAGAACCCGTGGGTTGGGTGATGACGGCTACTCAGGGTGGAACTCGACGGTGGCGGTGCCAATGCCATCGAGGAAAAGCTCAACCCCTACTCCGGCGCCTTCGAGGATCACCTGGTAAACGCCGGCATTCAAACCACCCACATCACAGGCACCGGGACCATGTTCGGGTTTGGTGCCCGTAATGCAGGTCGTCTCAAATCCAGGGGGTGCCTTAATCCGGATGGTTTGGTCGTTCATTCCGGTACGCACCACCAGGATTGAAGCAGGTCCAAGTGGTTTGTTGCCGCTGGTGTTTTCCACCACATTGGCCACCCAACGCGTACCGCTGGCTGCCGCCACGGCAACGCCTCCCTCCGGCGTCACTGCCTTCTTGCGAAATTCCACCAAAGGCCGGTGTCCGGGATGGACCTGTGCTCGGACGACGCGCGTCGGCTCGCCTTCGATGAACACATCATAGAAGCCCGGAGCAATATCGCGGAAGACCGCCGTAGGCACCCAGCTGAACTCGAAATTGACACTGGCAACGCGCCGTTTCACCGCTCCACTGGCATCGCGCACGATGACCGGCACTCCCTTGCCGTCCCACACCATCACCATGAGGGTGGTCCGCTGCTGGGGATCCTCCGGATCAGCCGTCTGATTGCCCACCCAGACCTCCTCGGCGCGCACCACGGTCACTCCCGGTTCAGAGCTCGGAGCATAGCTGGCCGCTTGCACAATCAGGGCAATGCCACCGGTTGTGGCTGGGCAGGGTGGCGTTGTGCAAGGCAAAGCGCTGGGCGGCTGATAGGTCGGTGGCTGACTGGCCTGGGTCGGCGGAAGGTAGGTCATCCCCGGCGGATTAGGATTGTACTCCGGCGGGATAAGCGGTGTACCTGCTGAGGGCGCAGGCGGCTGATAGCTGGGCGGCGTATAAGGCGCCGGCATCTCGTATGAATAAGAGGGATAGGTGGGAGGCGACGTAGGTTCTGGAATGACCGGTACCTCCACTTCCGGTATACTGGGAACCATATCCATAGCACCAGAGGGTACACACAGCCGCTGACCAACATAAATCAGATTAGCATTTGCGATGGCGTTTGCCTGGATCAGCGCACTTACCGTTACCTGATAACGCATCGCGATGCTGAAGAGGGTTTCTCCAGGCTGCACTGTATGGTGAGTGAGACAGCCAAAAGCAGTTGGGGAAACATCCGGCTGACCGGGTGGAATCACCAAAACCTGACCTGCGAACACAAAGTCACCGGTTCCCAGACCGTTGGCGGCGGCGAGCTGGGCCACACTGATGCCGTAGAGCGCTGCAATGGACGTCAACGACTCGCCAGGGTTCACAATGTGTTCTTTGGGCACACCCGCAGGTCCCCCAGAGGTTGGGATGAGCAGGCGTTGACCGGCATAGATCAAGTTAGCATTCCGGATGCCATTGACCACCATGATCTGACTGATGGTCACTCCATAACGCGCAGCAATTGCAGCTAGTGTTTCGCCTGCTGCCACGGTATGGTAAACACCCTGTTGCTCTTCCGGAGCAGCGAGAACACCGGGTGGCAGCAACGTGATGCAGCAAACAACCACCAGTGCAATTGGACCGAGCACTTTGATGGACATCTGTTTTTACCTCCCTTTAATTTAGACGCAGTGTAAACACACTGCGTCCCTATGCAGATCGTTTGCGAGGATGTGCACTTTGTCAGGTACAACCTTGTCGTTTACATAATACACCAATTCGTTTAATATGTCAAGAGCTTGTTCGCGAGGAGTGTGTTCCAGATCGAGAGGGAGGTGCACAGAGACAAGGGAGAAAGAATGCCGGCAGTTGGATCACCCCGTGACGAGCGTGTAGGTGCAATACCGAAACTCCACGGAGGAGATGGCCACCGCAGAGGGTGGAGGCAAACGGGACACCAATCCGCAATTGGTGATCCCGTTAGCTCTGCCCGGCATCCTCGGGCAAGAGGGTGCCTTCCAGATTGGCGTCGGTCAGTTGCACCTCGGCCAGGTTGGCGCCGATCAGGTTCGTGCCTTGCAAGTCTGCACCGCTCAGATCTGCCCCGCTGAGGTCACATCCTTGCAGGTCGGCGTGCACCAGGCGGGCTTGGCTGAGATTGGCGCCGCGCATGACAGCACCATCGAGTTGTGCTTCGCTCAAGTCGGTATGCGTCAGAGCAGCCAGATTGAGGTTGCTATGGCTTAACAAAGCGTGGGCCAGCCGCGCCCCGGTGAGGTTGGCACCGCTCAAATCAGCACCGCGCAGGTCGGCGCGGCGCAGGTCCGCTTCGCTGAGGTCCGCTTCATGGAAGTCGGCGTGGTGGAGCACCGCTTCATACAGCTTCGCCTGGTGTAGCACGGCGCCGCGTGCGAGGGTACCCTCCAGGCGGGCACCGCGCAGGTCGGCAGCGCTCATATCGGCGCCATTCAGGTTGGCGTGGCTGAGATCTGCGCCGCTCAGATTCGCGTCGCGCAGGTTTGCCCGGCTCAAGTCCGCGCCCGATAGGTCGGCACGGCTTAGGTAGGCGCCTTGCAGGTCTGCGCCGCTCAGCCACAAGGCGCGCCCCGGCGGGCGTGTGTTGAGCAAGATATAGAGCTCATTGCTGGTAAATTGCATTGCGCAGATCTCCTTCCCGTGCGCACACGCAGGGGCTGAGGCAGCCGATAGGGCGGCAAACTATTCAGCCCCCAGCGACTTCAGATAGGCGTAGCTCTTCTGCACCGCCTCATCGCCGGCGACTTCCAACGTGGTGTAGCCGTCGAAGCCGATCTTCACCAGCTCCTGATAGACGCCCTTGATATCCACCACACCGCTGCCGAGCGGGATCACCGCCATTCCGGTGCCATGCAACGTGCCCCGCTGCGCTTCCATCTCCGCCGGCATATCCTTCCAGTGCACATGTTCGATCTTGCTCCCCAACCGCCGCACCATTTCGACCGGGTCGGTGCCGCCCAGCCAGGCATTGCCGGTGTCCATGTTGACGCCCAGGGCAGCGCTATCACATACTTCCAGAATCTTTTCCATCCACTCGATCGAATCAGTGTAGCGACCATGGGGTTCCAGCAGGATCTTCACCCCGTGGTCTTGCGCCACGCGCAGCGGCTCGTACAGCTTCTCGCGGATGCAGAACAGCGCTTCTTTCTCGCTCAGGTTGCGCCCGAAATCGGTGTGTGGGTCGCCTTCGCTGGTGATCACATGGCGAATGCCCAACGCCGCTGCAGCGCGCACCGCCTTGATAATCTGGGATGTTCCATAGCGCCATGGAGCGGTGGGATCCAGCAGATTGGCGTGGGCGCAATAGCTGGTGATGGTGAGCCCATACTTGTCGAACAGCCGCTTGATGTCGAAGGGGTTGGCGTCCAGGCTGGCAACCGCGGCGAACCCATATGCCACCCCCAGCGAGGCGCCGTCACAGTTATCGGTGACATCCGCATATTTGAAGCCCCACGCTTTGATGCGGCTCAACTGGTGGTCGAGGGTTGAGAAGGGGTCAATGAGCGCGAAGCAACCTATCTTGATCGCCATAAATCTGTCTCCTTTCTGAGCGCAAATGTTGATCTATCAGCTTTCCTGTGCGACTCCCGTCGCCATGGACAAAGGGGCACAGGCGACCTTGCTACAACTTGCGACGCACTGGGAGGTGTTATCCGTCGCAGCTCACTGCATGTGCACCACCACCGGGGCATCGCGCCAGAGCTCTTCCAACGCGTAGTATGTGCGCAGCTCGGGCGAAAAAATATGCACAATCACCGATCCGAGATCCACCAACACCCATCCCGAGTCGGATTCGCCTTCCACGGCGAGCGGCCGGACACCCCGATCTCGGATCGACTCGAGCACCCCTTCGGTGATGGATTTGATTTGTCGCAAGCTTTGCCCACTGCAGACGATGAAATAGTCCGCGATGAGGGTTATTTTTCTCAGGTCAAGCAGCACAATGTCCGACGCCTGCTTCTCAGCAGCTGCGTCGACGATGATATGGGCCAGTTCGTTCGATTCCAGTCGCGCTTCCCTCCTTTGGAATGGAACACCTCAAGGCACGATCTCCGCTTGCGGCGCGTCCTCGGCGATCTCCTGACGAGCGATGGTCTCCATCACGATCTTGCCATCGCGGGCATCCACCTGCACCGTGTCACCGGGGCGGAATTGGCCACTGAGCAGCCCTTCGCTCAACGCATCCTCCACCTCATTCTGGATGACGCGTCGCAGCGGTCGCGCACCGAAATGGGGATCGTAGCCCTTCTCCGCCAGATACTCGCGCGCCGCCTCGGTCATCACCAGCTGCATGCGCTTGTCCTCCAGCCGCTTGAGGATCTTGTTGATCTCCAGGTCCACGATCTGCTTGATCTGATCGCGGTTCAGCGCGTGGAAGACGATGGTGGCATCCAGGCGGTTGAGGAACTCGGGCCGGAAGGTGCGCTTGAGCTCTCCCATCACCTTTTCCTTCATCCGCTCGTAGCGTTCTTGTTCGCTCTTTGCCTCATCGCGCGGTACATTGAAGCCCAAGGTGGTCTCGCGGCTGATGAGATCGGCCCCGATGTTGGATGTGAGCAGGATGATGGTGTTGCGGAAGTCCACGCGCTTGCCCTTAGCATCGCTCAGATGGCCATCTTCCATGATCTGCAGCAGCATATTGAACGCTTCGGGGTGCGCCTTTTCGATCTCGTCGAAGAGGATCACGGAGTAAGGACGGCGGCGCACCGCCTCGGTCAACTGGCCGCCCTCTTCATAGCCGATGTAGCCGGGCGGTGAGCCCACCAGGCGCGAGACGTTGTGCCGTTCCATGAACTCGCTCATGTCAATCTTGATGAGCGCGTCCTCGCTGCCGAACATGAACTCGGCTAGCGCCTTGGCGAGCTCGGTCTTGCCCACGCCGGTGGGGCCTAGGAAGATGAAGGCGCCGATGGGGCGGCGTGGATCTTTCAGGCCTGCTCGCGCACGGCGCACCGCCCTGGCGATGGTAGCGATCGCCTCATCCTGGCCCACGATGCGCTTGTGCAGCGCCTCTTCCATATGCAGCAAACGCTCTTTCTCTTCGGTTGCCAGGTCCTGCACCGGCACGCCGGTCCACATTGAGACGACCTCGGCCACGTCCCTGGCGGTGACTTTGATCTCCTCTTCTGCGGCCAGGTTCTGCCAACCCAGGCGCAGCTGGTTCAGTTGTGCTGCCAGGGCGCGCTCGCGGTCACGCAAGTCGGCGGCGTCCTCGAAGCGTTGCGCGCTGATGGCCTCTTCTTTCTGACGGCGCAGCTCGCGCATCTGCATGGCAGCGCGTTCCATAGCGCCGGCGAAGGGGATCTTGTACAGCCGCACCCGCGCACCCGCTTCGTCAATCAGATCAATCGCCTTATCCGGCAGATAGCGGTCAGGGATGTAGCGCGCGGCCAGGTGTGCTGCCGCGACCAGCGCCTCGTCGGTGATCTCCAGGCCATGGTGCGCCTCATAACGGCTGCGGATGCCTCGGAGGATCTCGATGGTCTCCTCGATGGTGGGCTCATCCACCCGCACCGGTTGGAAGCGTCTCTCCAACGCGGCATCGGCTTCGATGTTCTTGCGATACTCATCCAGTGTGGTAGCACCGATACATTGCACCTCGCCGCGCGAGAGGGCAGGTTTCAGGATGTTGGCCGCATCCACCGAGCTGCCTGCTGCGCCGGCACCCACCAGCATATGGAGCTCATCGATGAAGAGGATGGCACGCGATTCGCGGATCTCCTCGATCACGCGTTTCAGACGTTCTTCGAACTGGCCACGGTACATCGTGCCGGCCACCAGGGAGCCGACGTCCAGCTGCACCACGCGGCGGCCGAGCAGTGTCTCGGGCGCTTCGCCGTTGACGATGCGCTGGGCTAATCCTTCTACGATGGCGGTCTTGCCTACGCCCGGCTCGCCGATCAAGGCGGGGTTGTTCTTGGTACGGCGTGAGAGAATCTGGATGACGCGCTCGATCTCGTTCTTACGCCCGATGACCGGGTCGAGCTTGCCTTCGGCCGCTTTCTGGGTGAGGTCAGTGGCCAGCTGGTCCACCAGCGGGGTGGGCTTCTGGCGCTCAGGGCGTATCGTCTCGGCCTGGGTGACCGATTCGACGATCACCTTGGCGGTCTGGGCGCGCACCGCTTCCAGACTCACACCCAGGCTCTTGAGAATTTCCACCGCCACTCCTTCGCCCTCACGCACGATGCCCAGCAGCAGGTGCTCGGTGCCGATGTAGTGGTGGCCCATACGGCGCGCTTCATCCACGGCCAGCTCGATCACGCGCTTCGTGCGCGGCGTGAGAGTGAGCTTGCCCTGGATGGCACGTTGACCACGCCCGACGGTGCGCTCGATCATCTCGCGCACCTGTTGCGGATCAACGTTGAGCTCGCGCAGGACGCGCACGGCGACGCCGTTCTCCTCGCGCACCAGGCCCAACAAGAGATGTTCCGTGCCGATGTAGTTGTGATTGAGGCGAATGGCCTCTTCCTGTGCTGCTGTCAGGACACGACGAGCTCGTTTGGTAAACCGATCGAATTTATCCGTCATAGCGCTCCATCCTCTGCCAAACCCAAATCCACCGTTTTCCCGCTCAGCCGGTCGTGCCGCTACCCCTGAATCGGCGAGGGCACTGCGTCGTTGGCGTCCGCGCTCATTGCGGCAGAGGGCATATCGTGCGCGCTTTCAGAGGGTGCCGGCATCGCGTGCTGAGCGGACCGATACTCCTCCCAATCGGCAACGCCACGCGCCTGTTTCAAGCTCAGCCCCATGCGCCGGCGTTCCGGCTCAATCTGGATGATCTTCACCTGGACGGCATCACCCTCCTGCACCACCTCGCGCGGATGGGTGATGTTCTCGTCCGTCAGTTCCGAGATATGGATCAGTCCCTCCACCTCACCGACCCGCGCGAAGGCGCCGAAGCTGGCCAGCCGGGTGATCGTGGCCGGGACGATCTGGCCGATCTCATATTGACCCAACACCTGCGTCCATGGCTCCTGTTGCAGGCGTTTCAGGCTCAAGCTGATGCGCTGACGTGCATGATCCACGTGCAGGACGTAGACCTGAACCGTGTCGCCGACATTCACGACCTCGCGCGGATGCGACACGGGCGTCCAGGATAGCTCCGAGAGGTGGATCAAGCCGTCCGCTCCGCCCAGATCGACGAAGGCGCCGAAATCCACCAGGCTGCTCACCCGCCCGGTGAGCACATCGCCCTCCTTCAAGCTGTTCATCAGCTGCTCGCGCTGTCCCTTGCGCCATTCTTGCATGGCTGCGCGCTCGGACATGATCAGGCGGTTGCGCTGCCGATCGATCTCGATGATTTTCAGGCGCAATTTCTGCCCGATCAAATGACGCCACGCGCTCTCGTCGCCCGCCCTGGCAGCGTCACGGCCGCTTTCCAGCTGCGAGATAGGCACGAAGCCGCGCACATGGCCGAAATTGACGATCAGCCCGCCTTTGTTGTAACCGGAAACGGTGCCTTCGTACAGCTCGCCACTCTCAAACATATGTTGCGCTTTGGCCCAATCCTCCTCCACCCACGCACGCATCAATGAGAGTGCCACATGCCCCTCATCCTCGATCTCCGGTCGGAGGACGTAAGCGCTGACCTTATCGCCCACTTTGAGCGCCGCCCGATCCTCCGGCGAAAGGCGTTCCAACTCGCGTCCACTGACCACCCCTTCACACTTACAGCCGATGTCGATCAAAATCTCGGTGGGCGAGATGCGCACCACTGTGCCGGTGAGGATGTCGCCATATCTGACATCCTTCAGCCCTGCCGAGGGATCAAACAGGTCGGCCATTGTCATCATCGCCTCGTCGCGCATAGCATCCTTGCTGCCGGATAAGTGCTCTTGCTCCATGAACCTCTTCTTCGTCCTCCTATCGGGGGCTCGATTACACCTCTATTATAAACTTATTTCTGGCAAAAATCAACTGAACATGTGCTGCCTTGGTGCACAATCAATAGAATGCCCGTGCCCACTTCTATGCGGGCGGATGGCTGCGTGAGCACATTGCTGAGTGTCAGAGTGTCGCCCAAGTATAGAGTGCGATCGCGCAACGGCCAACGCACGCCGGAGAGCGTGACGCCGTGCACCTGCAAGGTCAGCGGCAAAAGTGAGAGGGTGTCGCCCACCGTGGCCGCGATGGTGCATGCCTGCCCATCGCGCAGCACCCATGCAGTCTGGTCACCTTCGAGGATGCGCACCCGCACCGTTGCCCACTCCGGGCGCGCCAGGAGCAGCACGTTTCCCAGCGCCTGATCCAGCCGACCACCCTGTGTGCCCAGCAGGTCAACCTCCGTGGCACCCTCGGCGACGGCCAGCTGGAGTGCCAGCTCCAGGTCGGTCTTGTCCTTGAGTTGGGGATGGACCTCGAAGCGTACCCCCGCCGTTTTCAGGGTGGCATAGTGGGCAGGAGATAAAGAATCCAGATCACCCACTACCACATCCGGGATCACCTTCAGGGTGATGGCATGGACTGCGCCGGCATCCGCACAGATGAGTTGATCGGCCGCCTGGATATGACGACGTGCCCGCTGCGGATCGGGCAGCTGTCCGTTTGCCAGGATGACCACGTGCCGGGCTGTCATGCGTGCGCTATTCGATGGGCTGTTTGGGGATGCGATAGACGCACGCCGCGGCTCCGTTGGAGATGCAGGCGACCTCTTCGACGCGGAATTGCTTGCCGGTAGCCCAGTACATCGCTTCCTGGAGCACGCCCACGGTGACGAAGCAGGCTGGGCTGGTGTGTGGAGGACGCCAGCGGCATGGGCACTCCTCCCCCACAAAGTAGAAGGCATCCGGCTCTTCGCGCAGATGGGCTGGCTGGTTGACATCCTGGTTCGCTGCCTTGACAACCCGTTCCAGCACGACCTTCATGCGCATGCCCATTGGCAACGCCTTGAGGGCCAGCCCGGCCAAGCCGAGGATAGCAGGTTGTTCGCGCATAGTATATTGAAAGGTGGCCCGACCGATGCGGATCAGGATGGCGCGCGCGCCGCGCGTCCCGTAGAGGTCTTCCACGGCCTGCTCGGCAGCGCCGTAATCGGCGAAGGTCGATTCCAGGGCAGTGTTGTTGGGCGGATAGTTGTCGATGAAGCGTTCCAAGCCACCCGCCTTCAGCACCGCCCGTGTGCCGTTGACACCGGTCACTTCTTCGATGGCCAGGAACAGGGTACGCAATGCGGCGTTGGGCAACATGCGATCCTGGGTCATCGCTCCGCTCCTCTCATCTCCGAATCGCCCTGCCTTATCGCTCTGTTTCCTCTTCCGCGAGCTCCGTCTCCTCGAGCTCCAACTGTTCTAAGATAGTATACAGGAGCTCTAGAAGGACATTCTTCACCTGTTCTTTGTCGGTGGCGACGCAGGGGATCACCTTCACCTCGGGATCCACCTTGAGTGCAATGCGCAGGTCTTCCGGCGACCACGCCTCACTGAGGTCCTGCTTGTTGGCGGCTACGACGTAAGGGGTGGGGGCATAGCTGCGGAAGACCTGGAGGATGTAGCGCGCCTCGCGGAAGGTTTCCGGGCGGGCGCTGTCCACCATCACGATGAAGCCCAGCATGCCCTCGGAGAGGATCTCCCACATGAAATCGAAGCGGCGTTGTCCCGGCGTGCCAAAGAGATAGAGCACCAGGTCGTCCTCGATGGTGATACGACCGAAGTCCATCGCCACGGTGGTTTCATCTTTGATACGTTCGGCAGGATCGGTGATTTTGCTCTCCGTGGAGACAACGTCAATCTCACTGACCGCGCGGATAAATTGCGTCTTTCCAGCGTTGAAAGGTCCGGTGACTACGATTTTGACAGCTTGCATGCTCAATCCTGATGCATAGCCAAGATGGCTCAGATGCGCTTGATGCGGTTGATAAGCCGTTCGATGAGACTGCGCTTAATAGCGGGTGGCTGTTCGGCGCCGGGTTTGCCAGGAGCACCCGCGCCAGCCGGTGGTCCGCTCGAGCGCACCAGCTCCACGATGCCGGCCTGCATAAGGCCATACACAATCTTGCGCACCTGGAAGTCGTCCATATTGTTGGCCTGGGCGATGACGCGGATGGTGTTGCGTGGGCTGACGAACGAGATGACGCGCCACTCTTCCACGGTCAGGTTGACCGTGCGCAGGCGGGCATCGGCACCGTTGGTGAAGCGCAAGGCGGTGTGATCCAGGTCCGGCAGCTCATCTTGCAGCCGTTCGTGCTCTTGCAGGCGGCGGCTGCCCTCGAGGATCACCTGTTCCAGATTGATGGGAACCAGGATACGGTCAGCAGAGGGCAACGCCTCCGGTGTGAACTCGAATTCCCCATCGTACCAACCGAACAGCGTATACACAATGTCCAGCATATAGTGTCGGACGCTATGAATGATATCCTCGCGAGAGACGTGCCCGGCTTTAATGAGGAGCATTCCCAGCTGCACGTCGTTGCGCCCTTCGGGACGGGTCAAGATTTTCTGAGCCTGTTCGGCGGTGAGCTTGCCAGCCTTGACCAACATTGTGGCAAGATGTCCGTCGTGACTCGCGGTGTGAGCATGGATGAGTTTGCCGTCGCGGAAATAGAGTCGGGCCGCTTCAGAGGGCGTGCGCACCGTGAGGCATCCGGTTTTGCGAGCGAGATGGATCAAGTTGAGCAGCTGGGTGGTGCTAAAATCGCGTAGATTTCCTCTTAAGGCCATTGCGCTGAGCCCTCGCTGAGCGGATGGATTTCTGGTCCTTGGAGCATGCTGCCGCTTCCTGGAGGTGATCCTTTCTTTTTTTACTATGCCCATTATAGTGGGTTTCGCGGTGCGAGTCAATCGCATGAGCGAAGAGGATCTTTCAATTTCGGGATGAACTGGAGGGCGCATGCCAGGCGAGGAAAGCTGGCGGTTGAAATCCCGCCAGAAGGTGTGCTGACGGATGCGTTCTGCGGGGCGCGACTATAGCGACGGACTTCTACCACGAAGAGCATATACCGTAACAAAGGTGCCCTTTGTCACCAGGGTGAAGTATGGTATGATGTGCCTCAGGTTTTCAAAATTGACTGAGACCCAACAGCGATCTTGTCACAGGAGCTATCTATGAGGTCTTCCCCACAAGCTGCCATCGAGTATGTCGCGACAAACCAGACGTATTATCTCCAGCAACTGGTCGAATTTCTGCGCATTCCCAGCGTAGGCACATCGCCGGCCCATCGTGCCGATATGGCACGCGCTGCACAGTGGCTGGCAAGTTTCATGGAACACATTGGTCTGCACAGCATCCAGCTGATCCCCACAGACCTCCACCCAGTTGTCTACGGCGTGTGGGGACCGGATGACCCTGAGGCGCCCACGTTGCTGGTATACGGTCACTACGATGTGCAACCCGCTGACCCTGAGGAACAATGGCACACCCCTCCTTTCGAACCGACCATCCAGGACGGAAACATCTATGCACGGGGTGCTTCGGATGACAAAGGGCAGCTGTTGACCCACCTGATCGCTGCCGAGGCCTATCTACGCACTTCGGGCAAGCTACCTGTGACTCTCAAATTCTTCATCGAAGGTCAGGAGGAATGCGGCAGTGCTGGCTTGGAGGATGTCATCCAGCAACACCGGGCGCTGTTGACGTGTGATGCTGTGGCCATCTCCGACGATGGTTTTTGGGATGCCACCACCCCGAAGATCACCATTGGGACGCGTGGCTTGGTGTACTTCGAGGTGGAGATTCAGGGACCACAGCATGACCTGCATTCTGGCATCTACGGCGGTGCAGTGCACAATCCGCTCCAGGTTGCTGCCGAGATGATCGCCCAGTTGCACGATGCACAGGGACGGGTGGCCATCCCGGGATTCTACACGCGCATCCAGCCGCTCTCACCTGAGGAACGCCACGAGATGGAACGCATTCCCTTCGATGAAGAACGCTTCCTGCGCGAGGAGGTCGGCGCGCCCGCGCTGTGGTCCGGTGAGCTGGGATACAGCGTGCGCGAGCGCATCACCGCCCGCCCCACGCTGGAGATCCACGGCATCCGCGGAGGCTTCGTCGCCGACGGACAGAAGACGGTCATCCCGGCAAAGGCCACTATCAAGTTGAGCATGCGCCTGGTGCCCGATCAAGATCCCCTGGAAATTGCCCAATTGTTCGAGGAACACATCCGGCGGATCGCGCCGCCCACGGTGCGTGTGTCCGTGCGTCGGCTCTCCTATGCGTATCCGGCCCTGGTTGACCGCCGCGCGCCGGCAATCCAGGCGGCTGTAGAAGCATACCGCTTAGGGTTTGGGACGGCGCCGGTGTTTTTGCGCAGCGGTGGCACGCTGCCGGTGGTGGCGGACTTCATACGCATCTTGAACGTGCCGGTCGTTATGATGGGCTTCGGGCTTCCCGATGACAATCTCCACGCACCTAACGAGAAGCTGAGCCTGGCCCAATTTTTCGGCGGCATCCGCACCGCTATCCACTTTATGGCGTGCTTGGCGCGCCAATCCACTTCCCTGGGAAGCGGCTGAAATACTCGCCTCCGTGCTGCCATCCCATATCCGAGCCGTGGCTTGAGGGAACGGATACCCCTTACCCTACAGCGGGCGCAGAGGTTTGCCCTGGTTCGCATGCTCGGCGATATCCCCGCCGTTTGCCCACGCACGGCGCGGTGGATGCATCCATTTGGCGGTTATCAATCCGGTAGGGAGAACTTGCCGGATGCGTCGTACACGATCGGGCCATGCCCCATACAGACAATCTGGGGCTGTAACGCCGCCTGCTTGCGCAGCGAGGCGATTGCCAGCTGCTCATCCCATGTGACGAGCGCGAACGGCCGGCGCATCTTGCCGTTGTGATAGGCGATCGAGTCGCCGGCGAACAGGATGCCGCTCGCCGGGGCGAAGAAGGAGAGATGTCCGGGTGTGTGGCCGGGCGTTTCGATCACGTGCAGGCCGCCCAGGCCCGGCAGGACATCCCCTTCTTTGACCACCTCGGCGGCGTCGAACGGCGTCACCCGATACAGGGGCCGCGCCAGCCAGAAAAGGAAGCGCGGCAGGCCGCGCAGACGCAACGGGCGTGAGAACTGGCCGCGCGCGAGCGCCTGTGCTTCGACGGCGCTCGCATACACCCGCGCGCCTGAAGCGGCCACCAGGGGCACCAGTCCACCCACATGGTCACCATCGGCATGGGTGATGAGGATATGGCGCAGCTGCGTTGGCTCATAGCCGAGGCGCTCAATGGCGCGCAGGATACGCTTGTGGCCTCCGGCGATGCCGGCGTCAATCAACACCAGGCCCTCTTGTATGACGATCAGATAGACGGTGCTCAAAAAGTCGGCAATGCGATATAGTCCAGGGACGATCTCCATAGATGACCGCTCCACAGATGGCCCGTCATTCCGTTCCCAATACTGCCTGTGCTTCTTGAACCCAGTCGGGATTTCGGAGCATCGCGCGCCCGATCGCCACCAGGTCTGCCTGTCCAGAGCGGACCACTTGGTCGGCAAAACGGGGATCGGTGATGCCACCGGCCACGATGACGGGCACCGATACGATGGCTTTGATGCCGGCAGCAACAGGGACAAAATATCCCTGGCTCTTGCCATCCCAGCCGGGCCTTTCGGCGCCGCACATCCCGCCTGAGATGTCCAGCACATCCACGCCGGCGGCGACCAGTGCTTGTGCCGCCTGGCGCGCCTCCTCCTCGCTCAGGCCACCTGGCATGAAGTCGCCGCCCGGCAGCCGATAGAGCAGCAGGAGCGCCTCCGGCAGCACGCGCCGCACTGCCTGTACTACGCGCAAGGGAAAGCGCAGGCGATTCTCCAGGCTGCCTCCGTAAGCATCGGTGCGACGATTGGCCAGTGGCGAGAGAAACTCGCACAGCAAGAAGCAGTGGGCACCGTGCAGTTCCACACCGTCGAAACCCGCCTCGACGGCGCGCCGCGCGGCGACGACATAGGCCTCTTCCAACGCATCCAGGTCTGCCAGCGTGAGAGCGCGCGCCGGCTCCCTGCCGCCAGGACGCAACACCCCATCCGAAGGAGCCACCGGTTGGCCTCCCATGCTTGTGAAAGTGGCACGAGCGCCGGCATGGGCGAGCTGAATGCCGACCAGTGCACCGCACGCTTTGACGGCGCGGGCGAGCTGTGCCAGACCCGGTAGCACACTGTCATCATGGATGCCCAGCTGGCGAGGATTATAACGTCCGTCACGCCGGACGTAGCAATGTTCGACGATCACCATCCCCACCCCGGCAGCGGCGCGTTGTACGTAGTGCCGGATGTGCGCTTCAGTCACCTGACCGGAATCGTCGGCCATGTCGTTGGCCATAGGGGGCAGCACGATCCGGTTGCGCAGCGTGAAGCCCTTGATCTGCAGCGGGGAAAACAGACCTGGCACCTCTTCCATCTCCGGTTATAGGGTCATCAAAGGTGTCACCTGGTGCAGCAGCCTTCTGGCCTGCTGTCAGACAGGGACGCGTCGCGATGTTCAGATGTGATGTGCCTGCGCCAACGTTGCCAGAGCGCCTTCGGCGGGATAGCCGTAGGCGAGTGCCAGCAGCTCCACCGGATGCACCGCTGGCTTGCCGGTGCCATGGGTAATCTGCCAGCGGCATGTCTCGCTGTCGCACACCACCAGCGGGCCGCCCACCTGCCCGATGAAATCAAACAGCGCACGGCCCACTTCCATAGCGATGGCGTACTTTTCCACCTTGTAGCCATAAGTGCCACCAATGCCGCAGCACGCCGCGTGGCTTTCCACAATCTCCAGCTCCGGGATCAAGCCCATCATCTCCGCTGCCGGCCGCCCTAACCGATGGGCGCGGTATTGACACGGTGGATGATAGGCCAGGCGCCAGGGCAGGGGCTTGAAGTCTGTGCGCAAGGTGCCCTCTTCCCACAACATGAGCAGGAACTCGTGCAAGTCATAGGTATTGGCAGCGACCAGCTGCGTATCCTCGTCCCACATGTCCAGCAGCTCAGGCGCTTCTTCTTTCAGGGTAAGGATACAGCTGGTAGATGTGCCCACAATGGGTATCCCCTGACGGGCATAGGCGACCAGATGACGCACGTTACGTTGGTGATATGTCCGCGCGGCGGCGAATTCCCCATTGGAGAGCAGCGGCAAGCCACAGCAGTTCTGCGGTGGGACGATGACCTCGCACCCATTATGTTCGAGCACATAGACCGCGGCGCGCCCGACACGGGGTTCATAGTATTCGGTTGAACAGCCGTGGAAGTACACCACGCGCCGCGCAGCGCCATTTGGCCGAGCGTGACGACGAAACCAGACGGTAAACCGTTCCGAGGCGAAGCGAGGCAGCGGCGCCTCCCGTGCGATGCCAAGCGTGCGCTCGGCCAGCCAGCGCGACAACGGATTATGCAACAACCTGTTTGCCAGGGGCGCTATCGGCTGCCCTAGCCGTCCCAACAGCTCGGAACGCGCCAACAAATTGTTGCGCAGACGCAAGCGGAGTGGCACGCGTCCCTGTTGCACCATCACCGCCCGCGCCCGTGCGTTCATCTCGGCGATCTTGACCCCGCTTGGACACACCATATTGCAGACGCGACATCCGCTGCAATAGTCCACCGAATGGTCCGGGCTCGGCTGGCCGGGCGCACGGAAACGCGCCGCTTGCGGCCCGACGTATTTCGGCCCAGGGAACAGGTCACTGACCGCTGTCACCGGGCACGCCGAGGTGCAAATGTTGCATTTGATACAGCAATCTAAACTCAATTCAGCCGGTTGGAAATGCTCTGTGCTCATCCCCTATTCGTCGCTTCGCACTGTTGTGCTGCCACAAATCCTGTGCTGAGGGCCACACCCTCAAAGGAACGTTCCAGCAAGGCGTCGCAATGAGCCAATGTCGTGCCTGCCACATACAGGTTGGTGTATAGCACGTTATTCGCCGCATCCAGCGGCTGCAGGCGTTCGTTCACCGCAACCCCGGCGCGATAAATCGGATGGCCACGCAGCGAGAGGAACTCTGGATCGAACCAGTGGCTGCGCTCCGGCACGGCGGCCAGGGGCA
>Ga0308395_1000705_pt1 | contig 25191 bp, 26 predicted proteins | sample Hotspr20SampleP4_FD_202097 | JGI IMG/M metagenome (GOLD analysis project Ga0308395, IMG submission 202097) | Hot spring phototrophic mat microbial communities from Mushroom Spring, Yellowstone National Park, Wyoming, United States - 20050930_P4 ...
TCTTGCAGCAATATCTCCCGCAGTCGGGCGTGATTACAACCCCTAAGTAGGCCCCCCTTTTTTACGATTGCATCCGCAATCTCGCGCTGATTCAACCCCGCATCTAAGGTGACTACCCGCCCCTCTCCTTGGATAAGGCTGCTTCAATCGTATGCTCCCCCTTGACCTCTTCTTGAGCTAGCACGAGCTGCACCTTTTGACCTGCCGCCACAACCACGCTCAGCGCAGGCAACTCACGGCGACTCCCACTAGCGTCCACGCTAATCGCCTCTCCCAGGCTGTCCTTCAACCACTGCCTCACCGCTTCTTCCACTTGTCGTACGATCGGGTGCATTCATGGATAGGGGCAGGACGCTGGGTGGGCGACGGCACTGCCGTCGCCCACCCTCTCACTTCGCCGGCGGCATCGCTTGGTGGAATATTGGTGAATGCACCCCGCGCAGAGGGCGTTCGCCAGTGGTTTCGCGCGGTTCAACTCTTGAGCGGACACGTGCTCAGGGCAGATTCTCAAGCTGGGGTTGAATCGCCTTCCTAAGACGATCCATTGCATCAATCATAGATTCCTGTAGATCGTGCCAATCCTTGCGCGTATGGAGGCCGCCGCGACCGCGAATGTAGTAGCAGATGCGTGCAGCGCGCTTTTCTTCTAGCCGTTGCCAGGCCAGCGCTGCCCCAAACGCTCGTTCGATGGTCTCTTTGTGCTGGGCGAGGAAGTCAAAGATCGCCTTGTTGCGCTCGCTGTCTCGGGTATCAATGTAAAGCTCCACCCGCGCGTGGTCTTTAAGGACCACGTAGCTCCAGGCGAGTCCAGTGCGTCCAGCGCCGGTGCTGATCCAAGAGTCTTTTGACGGAGAGATGTTTGCGAAGAGCGTAGATCGCCCGCGCGCCTTCTCCAGCAATTGCTGCCAGAACTCCAACCGCAAGATATGTCGCTCGGCCAGCTCTTTGCGTTGAGCGCCGATCTGGCGACCTTCGGGACTAGGCCCCGCGACCACCGTGAAGAGTGGTGCGGGAGCGGATTGGTCAATCTGAACTGCTTCTACCTGAACGAGGTAGAAGGCGGTGTCGGCTGGAAGCAACTCATTGAGCCAGTGTATTGCTCGCTCGTGTTCAGGTCGGGGCTGGGCTGTCACCCAGATGGCTGCCTTCGCCTCGTGATTGGCCATGTAGGTGATCAATTTGCCCAAGTGCTCATGGTCTGTGCGCTCTAACTGGTTCTCGATCACTACGAGATTTCCATCAGAGTCTTCGGCCAAGATGTCTACAACAAAATTACCGGTGATTGCTTCGGTCTCGATCAGTGATAGCGATAAGCCTGTGCATTCCTCCAGGTAATCAAGGTTCTTGGCCAGCCAACGGCTGAAGTCGCGCTCTTCGTGCGACCATACTTCGCGTAGTGGAATGCGGGTGAGTTTGCCAGTCTTAGACATGTTGGTTTTCCCTGTGTTCTCTATCAGGCCAGATGCGCGATAGCCATGTGGACGGGCGAAGACAACGCCTGCACCAGGCAGCACTGACATCTTACTGTGCTTTCTTCCGTGATTAGACGTCATTTCTCGTCATTTCTATTGGGCCACTCAGGTGCGTTCACCAATAGGGGCAACCTAGAAGCGCGGCGCTCTATGTGGAAATCTTCCCCCGCGTGCGGAGGAATAAGAAGGGGGCATTGCCCCAAACCGTGAATGCACCCGTACGATCCATCACGTTCCATAGCGTCCCATACTGCGGAGGACTTTCTGCCCACTGAGTCGGTCGCGGATTCGTTCCCAGTGCTGCTCGGCGTATCCCTCGCAGTGTGCTCTCACCGTTCACAGCGGCCAGTGTGAGCATCGTAAGAATGCTTGCCAGCGGATATATCCGTCCCTGCCGACGACGAGGGTCGCGTATGTCTCGTAGATACATGCTTAGCGCCTTCCGCTTCTCCGCCTCCATGGCTGCCTCCTACACCTCTACTAATACCAAAAGTTGGAGTGTTGATAAGCCCTGCATGAGCACGTCGGCTGCTTTGTCAAGCTTTGCTCAGCGTGACAATCGTCCCCTGCGTGCGGGGGACTACAGGGGGCTTACCCCGCACATGGGGAACAAGAAGCGGGCAATGCCACCAACCACGAATGCACCCGCGTCATACCCAGCCCAGCGCGTGGGCGAGCAACCCGCCCAGCAGTGCCCCTAACAGGCAGCCGCCTAGCAAGGCGTTGGCATTTAGCCGGCGGTAGCGCAACAGCCACCATAGCAGCAGCGTGATCGCCAGCGGGAGCAGGCCGGGCATGAGCGCATCGAGCAGCCGAGTCTGCACGGCCAGCGACACTGCGCCGATCTGCACACTGCCGTTGCCCGGCAAGGCGATCCCGACGAGCGGTGTGATGAGCGCACCGAACACGAAGCTGCCCAGCCGGGTGGCGCCGAACAACGCTGGCCGCAGCCACTGGCTGCGCCGCGCCCAGTCGCCAAAGCGCTGCATGAGCATGTAGCCAAGCTTGAAGCTGACGAAACCGGTCAGCAGCACCAATGCTGACTGGACGAAAACGAACAAGAGCGGGCCGAGCAGGCTGCCCTGGTTGGCCAGGGCTGTGCCGATCGCCACGCCGAATGAGGCCAGACCGCTGGTCATCAGCGTCGTGCCCAGCACATCCAGGGTGGTCATTAAGCTGGTCCGCGCGCCCACCATCTCCGCATCGCTGATCGCCACGCCGTCGGCGCGCCGCTCTTCCAACGCGATGATCGCGCCAAGCAATGCTGCGCCAAACGTCCATTCGCTGTTGAACAGGTTGAGGGCGCGCCGGAGCAGGAGCACGCGCTCGCTGGCCGTCTGGCAAAGGCGCTGCGCAACCGGCAGGAGGGCCGCAGCGAAGCCCACGTTTTGGAATCGCTCGAAGTTCAAGCTGGCGTTGTGGAAGAACATCCACAGCACGAAAGAGGACTGAAGCTCGGCCTCTCCTAGTCGCTGCGTCGGTCGGTATGGCTCGTCCTGCTCAGATGGGCCGACGTCGGCCAACAGCATGTCTGGATTGGTGCTGGCCTGCCGGCGCGCGAGGAAGGCGTGAATGATAGCGATGCTGCCGCCGAGCAGTGCGCTGTTGATGAAGCTGAGATAAGGGCTGCTCAGCCACCCCAACAGGAAGTAAGCGACGCTGCTCCCTTGCATCACCGCGCGTAGCCCCAGCGCGATGCCCAGCGCAGCCAACGCATAGCGACACCAATCCATAGCCAGTTGTAACCAGGGTGGGATGGTGGCAGCGACGCCGGCGATCGTGGGAGCGTCAAACAATAAGATGAACAACGCTGGCACGAACGAGGTGAACACCAGCCAGATTTGGGTCGGGACGACGTTTAGCAACGCTACGCTCGTTGCGTCGCCGCGATCAGCGAATAGGTCGGCCCAATGCGCGATGATGCTGTTGAATAAGCCCTGCGCGAAGTTCAAAGCCACCCCAAAGACCACCAGCACGCTGAACAGCGCTGCGGTCGCTGGTGCATCCGGGCGCAGCCCACTGAGTAGCATGAGCGGGACGCCGATATAGCCAATCAGCGCGATGTCTGGCCCAACAGGCACGCGCAACTGGCTGAGCGCGAGCGTGCTCAGATTAAACGCGCCGCCGATCTGTGCACCGCGCAGTGGGTCGCCCAGCAAGGCGCCGGCAATTGTGCCCGCCACCAACGGTTGAGACAGCACATATCCGCCCAGGCCGGCGTTAAACGACGAGCGGGCGAACGCATAGAAAAGCGCGATGAGCGCAGCTTGTAGCACGCTCATGACTGCTATTTGCGCTTGCGCGACTTGCCCTTGGTAGCAGTCGCTTTCGACTTAGAGGTGACGCGCTTGCTTTGCACAGCAGGTGTTTTGCGCTTCTGCTGCGCGCCTGTTGACCGTTTGGCGCGCTGCTTGCCTGCGGATACTCGTCTCTTGCCCGACTGACTAGACTGCCGCTGCGCCATCAGACGATCGTAAGCGGCCAGTGCGTTGGCCGTGTGTAGTTGCATGGCGACGCCGCCCAGCAGAACGCGCGATAGGCCGCATTGCTCGATTGTGATGGCGCGGGCGTCGTCTCGACTACCGCCGTTCTCGATCAGCTTCTGAACCTTGTTATGCAGGCTGTCTATGTAGTTGATCTGCTTGCGCAGCGAGTCCTTGATCTCGCCGCGCAGGATGATCTCGCCATGGCCTTGGATGATGCTCTCCAGCGAGAGCGCGCTGATCTTCTCCAGGGATTTTTTGAGCTGCTCCGGATCGCCGTTGACGATGCTCGGGAGGCCCATTACAGTGTCGCCGGCGAACAGCAAACGTTCTTCGTGGAGGAGCACTGATAGGCAGTCGGCAGTGTGGCCAGGCGTATGGAAGATCTCTAGCGTTTTGCCGGGCAATCGCAGCACAATGCTGTTCGAAGCAAACGTGAAAGTGGGCAGGCGCAGCTTGACCGGCCCAAGTTCAGGCGACTGTTCCTTGGCCTTCTCCAGCGCAGCAAACCCCCGCTCGCGCAGGATCTCTCGCGTCAAATCGTGGGCGATGATCTCAGCCTTTGGGAACAAGAAGGCGCCGTAGACGTGATCGGCCTCGTGACCAGTGTAGATGATGAAGCGAACACCGTTGGGGCAGCGCTTGCGCGCGAGGAGGGCGATCTGTAGGGTCTCGTTAGGGAAGGGCAGCGTATCTATCAGGATGCCAGTGCCGCCAGAAATAATCAGGCTGGCAGTGACCTGAGCGTAGCGCTCGCTGGTGAAGATATAAACATCTTCAGAGGCGCGTTCGCAGTGCATAAGGCGAGAATACCCGACTTTGCCCTGCTGCGCAAGTTTATTAACATAACTATTGGGCGATCAGTTGTCCGTAGCAATGAGGCCGGCGCTGGTGCAGGAGGGGGAACAAGCGACGCCAAAAAGCCATCACGGCAAAGTCCAGATCGGCAGTGATTACAGCGGGCCGATGCCGTGGCGCGCGCGCCAGCAGCCGGCCAAGCGGATCGCAAATAAAAGACGATCCGTAGAAATTAACTATACCTTCATTACCAATGCGATTCACAGCTGCTATGAAAATACCGTTAGCGATAGCGTGGCCGCGCATCACAGTTTGCCAGCACGGTTGTGTATCGAGACCAGGGTAATCTGGCTCAGAGCCGATCGCTGTCGGGTAGACGATCAGCTCTGCCCCTTTGAGGGCGTAGATGCGCGCAAGCTCCGGGAACCACTGGTCATAACAGGTTGGCGTCGCCAGCCGAATAAAGCCCAGATCATGCACGGGATATTCTGAGTCGCCCGGTTCAAAGTAGTAATCCTCGTGGTACCCACTGCCGCTGGGAATGTGCTGCTTGCGCGTCTGGCCGATCAGATTGCCGCGTGGGTCAAAGACGACGGCAGTGTTGAAGTAGCGCCCATTCGCTCGCTCGAAGAGCGAGCCGACCACGCAAGCGCCGGCCTCGATGGCTAGCCTGCTGCACAGCGCGCTGGTTGGGCCATCGCCGACTGTCTCTGCCAGTGCGAACTGGGCCGGGTCTTTGGCATCGGCGAAATAGCGGTGCAGCGATAGTTCTTGGAGGCAGATAAGCTGGGCGCCGCGCTGGGCGGCGGTTAACACCCCGCGCCGCAGGGCTTGGGCGTGCTTGGCTGGATCAGGATGCCAGCGCTGTTGGACTAGGCTGATGCGCACCGTGCGTGCGGAAGCGACTGCTGAGGATGGAGAGGGTGTTGGTGCTGACATGAACGTATGCGAGAGTCAGGACATACGTGTCCGAGATACGTGAGCCAAAAAACGTAGTTTGGGGAGGTGTCTGTTGCACGAACGACGCAGTGCGCACGCCTTGGGGATGGCTACAGCTGCTGCTCCGCGCTGACCTCGCTTTGAGTCTCGGCTTGGGACACGCTCTCGTTCTGGCGACGGAGCAGTTCCTTGGTCTCGAGACAAATCTCCGCGTTGATCCGGCGGTGGAGCTGTGTGAGCAGCGCGATGTCCCTGGCTCTCAGCGCTTCCAGGATGGCTCGGTGATCCTCCAACACCCTGCCCATGATGCGATCCGCATCGAATCGCCAGCGGCGCACGGTCAGCACTTCCCATTGGCTAATGAGCTGGTCCCAGAATGCGAGCAGCCGGCTGCTGTTGGCCTTCAGCACCACCAACTCGTGAAACATCCGGTCGCTGTTCACTAGCGCCACGTAATCTAGTAGCTTAATCAGGCTCTCTTGCTTCCTGATCTCCTGCTCGAGTTGCTCAAAGTCCTCCTGGGTCAGGTGAGGCAAGGCGCGCTCGCTCGCGTAGATCTCCAATGTCGCCCTCAGGCAGTAGATCTCTTCGGCATCCTGCTCAGTCGGCGACCAGACGCAGGCACTGTAGTTGGTAGAGCTCTTTACTAGCCCCATCACTTCCAGGCGACTAAGCGCCTCACGCACCGGACTGCGACTGACGCCCAGTTGAGTAGCTAGGACGGTTTCGGTCAACTTCTCGCCGGGCGCGAGCTGTCCAAGCACAATTGCAGAGCGGATTTGTTCTGTTACCCGATCAGCCAGCGATACGGGGGCAATTCGCTGCAATGCCTGTTCCATGCCCATATGGCTTGTCCCAATGCCTCCAAACACAATCGCTGTGTAGTTTGTTGTCTGTAAATATGTCATCCGCGGCGGGCACGCGCTGCCCCTATAATGCCCTCGCTTATGACAGGTGTATTCTACACGCGCGCTGGCGACGATGGCTATACCAGCCTGCTGGGTGAGGGCCGGGTCGCTAAGTACACCCTGCAGCCCGAAGCCTATGGCACGGTTGATGAAGCCAGCGCAGCGATGGGCGTGGCGCGCGCAGCCGCGCAGAGCACGCGCACGCAGCAATTGCTGCTAACAGCCCAGCGTGATCTTTATCACATGATGGCCGAGCTGGCTTCTACCCAGCAGACCGCGCCGCTATTCCGGAAAGTTGATGCGCGCCGCGTGGCCTGGCTGGAAGAGCAAACCGACGCTGTGACTGCCCTGATTACGCTGCCAAAAGACTTCGTCGTTCCGGGCGATTCCCTGCCAGGCGCCTACCTCGACCTTGCGCGTACCATCGTGCGCCGAGCAGAGCGCTTGGTCGTTCGCTTGATACACGACGGCCTCGTGGAGAACGTCGAGCTGATGCGCTATTTGAATCGCCTCTCTTCGCTGTTGTTCGTGCTGGCCCTGTATGAGAACGCGCTGGCTGGCGTGAGCCAGGTCACCCTGGCTAAGGCACAATCGTTAGAATGATCGAAGCGTCAATTTCCGCCATTGCAACGCAGCGCGTAGAATCGAGCACAGGCTGGTCGAGTCGTTAAGCGCCGCCGAGACTGCCTCGCCACGATGCGTTGCGCTGTTTGTCGAGAGGTGTTTCATAGAGGGCTTGCCTCTCTATGACAAACACGTATGGCATGTGCGCTTTCGCTGCCAAAGCGGAGCGCAGGAGCGAGATCACATGGATAGAGAGAGTCTGATTGCGCTGTACCGGCAGATGGTGCTGATTCGTGTGTTTGAGGATCGCGCCGCGGAGATGTATGCCAAGGCCAAGATCGCCGGCTTCCTACATCTGTACAACGGCCAGGAGGCGATTGCCGTCGGGGCGGTGTCCGCGTTGAATCCTGATGACGAGATTGTCGTGAACTATCGTGACCATGGCTGGGCATTGGCGCGGGGATCATCGGCCCGCGCGGTGATGGCCGAGCTATTCGGCCGCGTGACCGGCACCACTGGGGGGCGCGGCGGCTCGATGCACCTCGTGGACGTCAAAAACCACTTCTGGGGCGGCTACGCCATCGTTGGCGGCCACTTGCCCTTGGCCACTGGCCTGGCGATCGCGGCACAACACCTGAAAACCGGCCGCGTGACGTTATGTTCGATGGGTGACGGCTCGACCAACATCGGCACATTCCACGCCGCGCTCAACTGGGCGAAACTGTGGAATGTGCCGATCATCTTCCTGGTGGAGAACAACCAGTATGCGATGGGCACGGCCTACGATGTGCATAGCGCTGTGCCGATGATCCAAAAGGCAGCCGGCTACAACATGTATGCCGAGGAAGTAGACGGCATGGACGTGATGGCGGTGCGCGAGGCGATCTGCCGGGCAGCCGAGCGCGCCCGCCGCGGCGACGGCCCATCCTTCCTGAACGCCGTGACCTATCGCTACCGTGGTCATTCAATGGCCGACCCAGACGTCCAGCGCGACAAGGCCGAGATCGCCCGCTGGAAAGAGCTCGACCCGATCACGCGCTTCGCCAAAGACGTGTTGCTCAAGCGCAACCTGGTCACACCGAAAGACCTGGAAGACATTCAGAAAAGCGTTGAGCAAGAAGTGGAGGATGCGATCGCGTTTGCTGACCAAAGCCCGGAGCCGCCGCTGGAGTCGCTCTACGACTACATCTACCAACAGCCCGTCCCGAACATGCAGGTGGCCGGCTCGCTCATTCGCCCGCCGACAATAGCGCGCGAGGTGCCGAGCAGGAATGGCAAACGCCCCTGAACATGCAATAAGCCAAGTCTATGAGATATGCCGGAGATCACGTATCGTGAAGCCCTGAAACGCGCCCTCCGCGAGGAGATGCAGCGCGATCCCACCGTAGTGATTTGGGGAGAGGACGTCGTCGCTTATGCCGGCGGGGGCGCCTATGGTGTCACGTCCGGCCTGGCCAAAGAGTTCCCCGGCCGCGTGCGCGATACGCCCATTGCCGAAGAGGCTATCGTTGGCGTGGGCATCGGCGCCGCAATGGGTGGGTTGCGCCCAGTGTGCGAGATCATGACCGTGAACTTCACGCTGGTGGCGTGGGATCAGATCGTTAATCACGCCGCAAAGCAGAGCCACATGTTCAACGGCCAGATCAAAGTGCCGATGGTCATCCGCACGCCTAACGGCCATGGGCGCACCGGTGCCACCCACTCCCAGAATTTCGACGCTTGGTTTGCTCACGTCCCTGGCTTGAAAGTCGTCGCGCCTTCCACGCCATACGACGCGAAGGGGCTGCTCAAGACCAGCATCCGCGATGATGATCCGGTCGTCTTTCTGGAGCATTTGCAACTCTACGGCACGCGCGGCGAGGTCCCCGACGAGGAATATCTGATTCCCATCGGCGTGGCCGATTACAAGCGGCGCGGTAAAGACCTCACCATCGTCACCTGGGGACGCATGGTCATGGAGAGCATGAAAGCAGCAAACATCCTGGCCGAGGAAGGCGTAGAGTTGGAGATTGTGGATCTGCGCAGCCTGCGCCCGTTGGATCTCTCGCTGGCGCTCGAGTCGCTGCACAAGACCCACCGCGCCATCGTCGTGGAGGAGGGCTGGCGCACTGCTGGGCTGGGTGCCGAGATCGCCGCTTCGCTCCAGGAGATCGGCTTTAACGACTTAGATGCGCCTATCGCCCGTGTCGCTGGCCTGGAAGTGCCGATGCCGTATGCCAAGAACCTGGAACGCGCGACCTTGCCATTCGCCGAAGACGTCGTGGCCGCGGCGCGCGCCATGCTTCAGAATCAATACTAAGCACATCCCTATGGCGACTCAGATCACCATGCCCCAAATGGGCTTCGACATGACCGAAGGCACCATCGCTGCCTGGCTAAAGAAAGAAGGCGATCCGGTGACTAAAGGCGAGCCTATCGCAGAGATAGAAACTGATAAAACAACGATTCAGATAGAGTCCTTCGCCAGTGGCGTGTTGCGCAGGATCGTCGCGCCGGCTGGACAGAAGGTGCCAGTTGGCCAGGTCATCGGCATCATCGCCGAGCCGGGCGAGCCCCTAGACGAGCCAACCCAGGCTGCGCCGCGCCCAACTGAACCGCCGCCCGCTCCGACAGCTATTCCCGTAGCCGCGCCGGCAGCCAACACTGGCCGCGTGATCGCCACGCCGGTCGCCAGGCGGCTGGCTGAGCAATACGGGGTTGACTTGCGCCTGGTCAAAGGCAGCGGCCCAGAAGGTCGGATCACCAAGGCTGATGTAGAAGCCTATGTCGCTACCGCACAGCCAGCGCTTGTGACACCCGCGCCGAGCATCGTGGAGCCGCCGGCTGTTGCACCCGTATTCGTCCCTTCGCAGCCATTGCCCGCCCCTGAACCCGTGCCTGCGCCGGTAGCCAAGCAGCCCCTCACCCGCATGCGCCAGATCATCGCGGCCCGCATGGTGGCCAGCAAGCAGCAGGTGCCGCACTTCTACATTACGGTCTCTGTCGAGATGGATGCCGTGCTGGCCTTGCGCGCTCAGATCAACGAGGCGCTCAAGGGGGAAGGAGTTAAGGTCTCGGTGAACGACATGGTGATCCGCGCCGTGGCGCTGGCCCTGCGCCGCTTCCCTAACATGAACGCTTCGTTTAGCCAGGAAGGGATCGAGCCGCACCCTCATGTGCACGTCGGCTGCGCGGTGACCGTGCCCGATGGTCTGGTTACAGTCACTGTGCGTGATGCCGACACCAAGACGCTCAAGCAGATTAGTAAGGAGATGAGCGCGCTCGCTGAGCGCGCGCGCCAGAATAAGATGCAGCCGGGCGATGCCGGCGGGCAGACTTTTACCATCAGCAACCTCGGCATGTATGACGTGGACAACTTCCTGGCGATCGTGAACCAGCCCGACGCCGGCATTCTGGCAGTGGCCACCGCCAAGCCTACGCCTGTTGTGCGCGACGGCCAAGTGGTCATCCGCACAATGATGAATATGACCCTCTCCGGCGACCATCGTTTGACGGACGGCGCGGAGGGCGCTCAGTTCATCAATGAAGTAAAGCGCCTGCTGGAGAATCCCTGGAGCCTGGTCCTCTGACCTCTCCGCTTGCGCGATCGGTCTCCTTGAACCTGTAAAATCTCGACGCTCTGTATGAGCGCCGAGTTCGTTATCCACGGCGGTAGGCGGCTAGAAGGCGAAGTCATCGCTTCTGGTAATAAGAACGCGGCGCTGCCGTTGTTGGCGGCCTGCTTATTGACCGACGAGCCGCTTATATTGCACAACGTGCCCCGCATCCGGGACGTGGAGACCATGATCCGCCTCATCCAATCGCTGGGCGTCACAGTGACCTGGCTTGGACCGAACAGCGTGCGATTGTGGGCTACAAATGCCGAGGTTCGTCCGCTCGATAAGGCGCTCTGCAGCGAGATCCGCGCGAGCATCCTGCTGGCCGGCCCTATGCTGGGCCGCTTTGGCGAAGTGCATTTGCACCCACCTGGCGGCGATGTCATTGGCCGCCGCCGCCTAGACACCCACTTCCTAGCGCTGCGCATGCTCGGAGCGCATGTGTCGGCCAATGGTCAATTCGACCTTACCACGTGCGGTTTGCGAGGAGCGGACATCCTGCTGGACGAAGCCAGTGTCACAGCCACGGAGAACGCAGTGATGGCTGCCGCCCTGGCTGAGGGCACAACAGTGCTGCGCAACGCGGCCAGCGAACCACACGTTCAGGACCTGTGTCGCTGTCTGATCCAGATGGGCGCCTCGATCGAGAACGTCGGCTCAAACACCCTGGTGATTCACGGCCGCGGCCGGCTGGGAGGAGCGGAATTTACCTTGGGGGCAGATAACATCGAAGTGACCAGCTTCATCGTCATTGGTGCGCTGTGCGGGGGCGACCGCGGATTGTGGATCCGCAACGCTGGCCCTGAACACCTGGCCATGACGCGCTTGGTGCTGCGCCGGCTCGGGATTCATTTTGAGATTCACGGCTGTGATGTCTTCGTGCCCGGCAACCAACGCCTGGTCGTGCAGCCTGAGTTCGACGGCTATATGCCAAAGATAGACGACAACCCCTGGCCAGCCTTTCCGGCCGACGCGATCAGCCTGGCGATCGTCGCAGCCACTCAGGCGGAGGGCAGCGTGTTGTTCCACGAGAAGATGTTCGAGAGCCGGCTGTATTGGGTGGATAAGCTGATCAGCATGGGCGCGCGCATCGTGCTCTGCGACCCTCATCGCTGCGTGGTCCAAGGTCCCAGCCGGCTGCGGGGTGAGCGGGTGCAAAGCCCGGATATCCGAGCCGGCGTCGCGCTGGTGATCGCTGCGCTATGCGCCGAGGGCACCAGCGTCATCCAGAACGTAGAGCAGATAGATAGGGGATACGAACGCTTCGAGGAGAAGTTGCGCGCCCTCGGCGCGGATATCGTGCGTCGCTAGCCAGCCTTCAGGGCCGCCATCGCGCGTTGCATTGCCGACCAGATCAGCAGACCGCCGCCGAGCAGCCAGGTCATGATAATGGCATTCGCCATCATCTCCGGCACCAGCGCTGTGGGGTCGCCATCTATCCAGGGGAGAGGAGGATAGTAGCCGTAGCCACCTGGCCGGCCGGCTGCGATGGGCGCGTAGTCCACAAGATCGCTCAGCGCGAACCAGCCTAATACCAGCGCCGAATCGGCGATGCTTGGTCGCACGTATTGCAAAAGCAGCAGCCCTATGATCGTCAAACCGAGATGCGTGACGAACATCACCGGCCCGCTGAAAGCGCTGCTGAGTTCCACATCGCCAGTGCGCGCCCAGTACAGCGCCCAGAACGACATCGTCCATACGCCATACTTGATGCAGAACAGTGCCGCGAGCTGGTTGAGCAGGTTGCTCCGCCGGCCCAGATGCATCAGCAGCAGCGCTGTGCCGAACAAAAGGGCCGCCAGCGGACAATCAGGGATGAAGGGATAGGCCCACAACGGCGCGTTGACCTCGCCGAAGAAGCGCCCATACCAGCCCGCCGTGCCAAAGACGAAGGCGAATGCACAGCCCAAGAAAGCAAACCAGGCGATTGCTGGGCTGCGAATCGCCCGATCGCTGAGGTCGTGGATGAACCTGGTCATCGGTAACAACAGTATAAAACTGCGTGTCTAATCGAGATCGTTGGTAGTGCGGTAGCGCGAAGGAATGACCAGCATGAGCACAGGGCTAAAGATCGTGAACTGGCTGAAGCGACTATTCATCAGCAACCGTGGCGTGGGTGATGACGCGCTGATTTACTACGTGAAAGGGCACAAGTGCGGCGCCATCACCCGTGTGCGCATCAACCCAAGTAGCGAGCTGAGCCGCGATGACGACGACACCTTCTTCGTGCGCAAAGTCGTGGTGGATAGCCAGTGCTACGGCAGGGTGGAGATCGTGCTGCGCTTCGACGCAGCCTACAGAGAGATCAGCCGCCACATCAGCGGAGGCGAATTCACCACCCACGAAGAATGGCAGGCTCAGCGGCATAGGCGCATCGGGCAACCTTAAAGCCTCCGCGCTTCCTTAAGAATGTTAAAAATTATTTTTAAGCCGTCAAACCCGCCATTTGCTATTGACAACTGAAAGGCGATCCATAGAATCGCGCCAAACGAGAGAGGGCAGATCGTGGCGCTTCGACGAGAACATGGGTCACTGGAGCCAACAACGGACAGCGCGGATTTAGCGAGCATCGGCGTCTCTGCGCTCGCAAGCCACGCAGCCCAAGCCGCCTGCTTTCCCGCTCAGCAGACTTATCGCATCGCGTTGCTGGTCAACTTGGCCGAGAACGCGCCGCCGGTGCATCGGCGCGTCGTTCCCCCTGACGTATGGGCTGAGCTGGACTCGATCAAGAGCGCAGAAGCGTATGCCGAGGCGCTGCGCCAGGCCGGCCATCAGGTGTTCATGCACGAGGGCGACGCCTACCTGGCGCCTTGGCTGGACGAGATTCAGCCCGACATTTGCTTCAACACCTGCGAGGGCTTCGGCGGGGATAGCCGCGAGGCGCAAGTGCCGGCCTTGCTGGAGATGCTCGGCCTGCGCTACACCGGCCCGTCGCCACTCGCAGCGGCGATCACCCACGATAAGCCCACCACAAAGCGCATTTTGCGCTACTACGGCCTGCCGACGCCGCCTTTTCAGGTGTTCTATTCACCGAGTGACGCGCTGAGGACGTCGCTGCGCTTCCCGCTGTTCGTCAAGCCGGCCCATGAGGGCACTGGCATGGGCGTGCACAACGAGAGTGTGGTGTTTAACGAACGCCAGCTGCGCGACCGCGTCGCTTGGACTGTCGAAGCCTATCAGCAGCCTGCGCTGGTCGAGACATACATCGCTGGGCGCGATCTCACGTGTGGCCTGGTCGGCAATGGTGACGATGTTCATTTCTTCCCCATTAACGAGGTGGACTTTAGTGGTTACCCGCCGGATCTGTTGCCCATCTACGGCTTCGTTCAGAAGGTTGAGCTTGGTTGCCTCTATCGCAATAAGTGCCCCGCGCCGCTGAGTGAACGCCTGGCTCGCAAGGTGCGGCAGTTGACGTATCAAACCTTTAAGGTCACAGGCTGTCGCGACTTTGCGCGCGTTGACTTTCGCCTGGATGATCAAGGCCGCTTGTTCATCCTGGAGATCAACGCGCTCCCCGGCATTACGCCCAGCAGCGACCTGACGTTGATGGCGCAGGCTGAAGGGTGGACACACGGTGAGCTGGTGCGCGCCGTGTTGAACGCTGCGCTCAAGCGCTACGGCATGCTCAACGAGTGATCGCATGGCGCCCGCATTGCTCCTCCTCTACGGCCTGGATGAACGCAGCCAGGACTTCGAGATCACCTCGACCCTCGCGCTGATAAGTGCTGTTAGCCATGCGCTACTGCCCCGTGGCTGGCAGATCCTTCCCCTTCAAGTGACGCACAACTTGGTGCTGCCCTTAAAGCCCTTTGACCCCAGCCAATGGCTGGTCTTTAACTTGTGCGAGGGCGAGCCAGGCCAGGCGTTTTACTACGCGCGCGTCACCCGCGTCCTCTCGGAACTGGGCTACACCTTCACGGGTTCTGAATCCTGGGCGCTTGACGAGACGCAGTTCAAGTGGCGGATGAAAGCTTTGTTCGATCGAGAAGGCGTGCCTACCCCGCGTTGGGCTGTCTTTGAGGCCGCCGAGCGGGTGGACTTCGATATCTTCCCCGCCATTGTCAAGCCGGCGGCGTCGCACTGTTCCTATGGCATCACCCGCGATTCCGTGGTGCTCAACTTGCATGAGGCACGCGCCCGCGCGCAACATCTCATCGCTGCGTTCAACCAGCCTGTGCTGATCGAGGAATTCCTCGACAGCCAGGAATACAACGTGTCGTTGTGGGGCAATGGCGACGATGTCGCCGTGCTGGGGGTGAGCACGATGACCTACGACGCTTTCGAGGACATCCGCGACCGGTTGTGCACCTTCGAGGCCAAGTGGGTGGCGGAATCGGCAGCCTATCGCCAGATCCCCGCCATCTGCCCTGCGCCGATCTCGGCTGAACTCAAGGCGCAGGTCGAGGCTGCGGCGATCATGGCATACCGAGCGACGGGCTGTCGCGATTACGGTCGTATAGACCTGCGCTTGAAGCACGGACGACCGATGGTGTTGGATGTCAACGCCAATTGCGATGTCAGCCCGGAGGGTGGCTTTGCCAACGCTGCGCGCGCAGCCGGCCTGAGCTACGCAGAGATGCTGGAGCAGATCATCTATATGGCGATGCGCCGCATGCCGTCGCTGGAGAAGCCAGTGCTTCTAGAAGAGGCTGTCGCATGATGACCGCAGCGAGAGCATTCACCGCCGCGCTGGATATCCGCGCTGCCGAATTGGCCGACGCTTGGGTCATCGGCGACTTAATGCGGCGCTGCGAGGTATTCGGACCAGCCGAGCGAGATTGTGTGGACGAAATGTTCCGCGAAACCTGGGCCGCGCCGCGCCCCGACAACTATCGTTGGCTGATCGGCTGGCGCGATGGCCAGCCCGCAGGGTTCGCCTGCTACGGCTTGGAATCGCTGACGCGAGATACGTGGGATCTGTTTTGGATCTGCGTCGCACCCGAAGCGCGTGGTCAGGGCGTGGGGCAGGCCCTGTTGGCCTGGGCGGAGCGCCAGGCGCGTCAGGAGGATGGGCGTTTAATGGTGATCTACACTGCCTCGACCCCTGCCTACGCGCCGGCGCGCCGGCTGTATGAGCGCTGTGGCTTCGTCCGCGTCGCCACCGTGCCCGATTACTATGCCGACGGCGACCATCTCCACATCTACTGGAAGCGGTTATGCGGATGATCAGACCAAAGGTGCGCCCGCCGGTCGTTATCCTCTATAACACCTACCAGAGCTGGTCTCCTGAAGACCGCGCTGAGTCCGACCGCCTCACACAGTTTATGGCGGATGGGCTGCGCGCGTTGGGCCATCGCGTCGCTGTGGCCGAGTTCTGGAAGGATGTGCGACCGGCCCTTCAGCCATTTGACCCAGAAGAGTGGATCGTCTTCAACTGGTGTGAGGGCGTCGAGGATGAGATCGGCGGCGATGCGCGCGTGTGCGCTGAGTTGGAGGCGCTGGGCTTCACCTACACCGGCAACCCGCCGCATGCCCTGCGCCTTTCGGTGCAGAAAGGGCGCGCCAAGCAGGTGCTCCAGCAATTTGCCATCCCCACTGCGCCCGGGCGTGAGTTCCAGCACCCAGACCAGGTGACGCCCGAAACCTGGGACGAGGCGCACTTCCCAGCCATTGTCAAGCCGGTGAGCGCGCACTGCTCCGTGGCCGTCACGCGCGCGTCGGTTGTATGTGACCTGTCGTCGCTGCGCCAGCGGGTGGCTTATGTGACCGAGACGGTCAAAGAGCCGGCCCTGGTCGAGAAGTTCATCGTCGGGCGCGAGATCAATGTCGGCATCTGGGGCAATGGCCGGCCACGCCTGCTGCCGCTGCGCGAGATCGACTTCTCCCAGATAGACAACCCCCTCCATCATCTGCTGACCTGGGAGAGCAAGTGGGTGCCGACCAGCCCCGACTGGAACAGCATGCCGGTCATCACTCAGCCGGCGGTCTCCGAGACACTGCGCGCGCGCATCGAAGCAATCGCCCTGGCGACTTATCGCGCCTTTGGCTGCCGCGATTACGCGCGCGTGGACCTGCGCATTGACGAGCGCGAGCAACCCTACGTGGTGGATGTCAATCCAAACCCCGATATCTGCCCGGATGGCGGGTTTGCTGGCGCGTGCTATGCCGCCGGCTACACCTATGCCGAGGCCATCAGCGCCATCATCGCCATGGCCCTGGCCCGTCGCAATCGCCGGCGTGCGCTGCGCTCGACCCTGGCGCGCCTGGGCCGGATCAACGAACGCGCACCAGCCGCTGCGTTGGCCGCCGGCTAGCCCACCATCGCCAGAAAGTTGGCGATGATCTGCTTCCCGCCCTGGGTGAGGATGCTTTCGGGGTGAAACTGCACGCCGAAGGTGAGGTGCTGGCGGTGGCGCAGGCCCATCACCTCGCCCTCTGTTGTGAAAGCGGTCACCTCCAGCGCCGGCGGCAGCGGCTCAGCGACGATCAAAGAGTGGTAGCGCGTGGCTTCAAAGGGGTTAGGTAAGCCGCGAAAGAGGTCGCGCCCGTTGTGATGGATGAGCGAGGTCTTGCCGTGCATCAGCCGAGGCGCGCGCACCACCTGGCCGCCGAAGATGTAACCCATGCACTGCTGGCCCAGGCACACGCCGAGGATGGGCACTTCCCCGCTGAAGGCACGCAGCACGTCGTTGCTGATGCCGCTGTCCTTCTCCGGCGTGCCCGGCCCCGGTGAGATGACGAACGCCTTGGGCCTGAGCGCGCGCAGGGCTTCGATCGTTATCTGGTCGTTGCGAAAGACCTGCGGGTCGGCGCCTAGCTCCCCCAGGTACTGCACTAGGTTATAGGTAAATGAGTCGTAGTTGTCAATGACGACGATCATGGCCTAACTGTCCTGAAGCTCGCTTTCATCAATTGCCACCATCAGCGCGCGGGCCTTGTTATGCGTCTCGTGAAACTCCGCGGTGGGGTCGCTGTCGGCCACGATGCCCGCGCCGGCCTGAATGTAGCACGTGTCATCGCGCATCACGATCGTGCGGATGCCGATGCAGGTATCCATCTGGCCGTTAAAGGAGAAGTAGCCCACGCAGCCGCCGTAGATGCCGCGCCGCTCGCCTTCGAGCGCCTCGATGATCTCCATCGCGCGCACCTTCGGCGCGCCGGTCAGCGTGCCGGCCGGGAAGGTGGCGCGCAGCACGTCGAAGGCGTCTAGCCCGTCGCGCACCTGGCCTTCCACCAGGCTGACGATGTGCATCACATGTGAATAGCGCTCGATCACCATCAGCTCAGGCACGCGCACGGTGCCGTAGCGCGCCACACGGCCGATGTCGTTGCGGCCTAGGTCCACCAGCATCACGTGCTCAGCGCGCTCCTTGGGGTCGTTCAGCAGCTCGGCAGCCAATGCGGCGTCCTCGTGCTCGGTCAGCCCGCGCCGGCGCGTGCCGGCGATCGGCCGCACGCTGGCGATCCCTCCCTCGAAGCGCGCGTGCATCTCGGGCGATGCGCCGATCAGCCGCAGGCGCTCGGGCAGCAACCCGTTGAAGTTAAAGTAAAACATCCACGGCGAGGGGTTCAGCATGCGCAACGAGCGATAAATCGCAAAGGGATGGGCGGTGGTGCGCCGTTCGATGCGCCGCGAGAGCACCACCTGGAAGATGTCGCCGGCCTTGATGTGCTCCTTGGCTATCCGCACCATCTGCTCGAACTCTGCCTGCGTCTTATTCGCGCACGGCGGGGTGCAGATGGCCGCTGGATTGGCGCGCAGGGTGGGCAAGGGCGCGCTTAGGCGCGCGTGGATGGTCTTGAGCCGTGCAATTGCATCCTCATAGGCATCGACCAGCGTCGGCGCACCATCCAGGTAGGCATTAGCGATCAGGAGGAGGCGGTGACGCGCATGGTCGAAGGCGACCAGCGTATCGGTGAACAGATACACTGCGTCCGGCAGGCCAAGCACATCGCGAGCTGTGTTCGGCAGCCGCTCGAACTGCCGCACCACGTCGTAGCCGGTGTAGCCCACCAATCCCCCGCAGAAGCGCGGCAGCTCCGGCGAGGGCACAAAGCGGTATGGCGCCATCTCGCGCCGAAGCTGATCGAGCAGGTCGCCCGCGCTGGCGGGGATTTCCTCGACCTGCAGGCCGTGTGGGCTCAGGGTGTGTCGCCACAGCCGGCTATCCCGAAAGACGAGCGCGCGGCGCAAATGCACGCCGAGGAAGGAATAGCGCGCCACCTGCTCACCACCGGTGACGCTCTCCAACAAGAAGGCGGGGTCGTCGCCGGCCAGCCGCAGGAAGAGTGATACTGGCGTGTCCAGGTCCGACGGTAGCTCGGCATATACGGGGATGAGGTTGCCGTGCGTGCTCAGAGCGCGCACGTCGTCGAGGGAGGGTTTGATCGTTAGTCGTCCCATTCAGCAGCTCGCTTTTGCTCAAAGGTCCGGCTGAGGCCGATAGTCTGGATTGCGCCATTCCAGCAGCACGCTCCAGCCATCGGTGGGCGGGTCGTTCAGGTAGTGCGGCAACAGCCCGCGCACCTCAAAGCCATTGCGCAGTTGCGTGGTGAGCGTGGGGTCGTGTAGCGCGCCGGCTTGCACGCGCTGCACGTATTCCTCAGCCGAAAGCTCGTGTTTATGGTAGGCGTAGCCGGGGATCATCCCGCCGATCACCTGGCCTCTCAGGTTCAGCCGGCGGCACAGGTCCTTGCGCGCGTCATAGAGCAGGCGCGCAATCCCCCGTCCGCGGTAGTCCGGATGCACGCAGAGATCTGCGCCGTAGTAGTAGTTGCCCAGCGGGTCATGGTTGGTGAACCAGCCGCCGCCGATGGCGCCCAGGTAGGTGTGTCCTTGAAAGTGCGCCGGGTCTATGCTGTCGTACCAGACGAGCAGGCCGGCGGTGCTGCCGGCGACGCAGCCGGTGGCGCGGTCAATCGCCACGAACTGGCCTTCTGGAAAGACGCGGATGTGGCTGAGATACTGCTCCGCAGTGAGTTGCTCCTCTTTGGCCAGCGTCGGATAGCATAGCCCCTGGAGCATCGCGCATGCTTCAGCGTGCTCCGGCCGTGTGTTGAGGATCAAAAAGTCGCCCATAGCCTGTCTGTTGGCAGGATCGGTGTGCCGGCGTCGCGGCGGAACCAGACGTCTTGGGCGCGGATGAAGCGCCGAGTGGCGCGCTTGATCGCCTCGATGGCCTGATCCAGCGTCATGCGCCCCAATACCACCATCACCATCTCCCGATAGCCGAGCGCAGACATCGCCGGCAGGCGCAGCGCGGCGTCAGCGTCAATCCCGCGCCGGGCAAAGAAGTCCAGCAGCGCCGCGGTTTCATCCAGCCAGCCTGCTTCGATCATAGTCAGGATGCGTGCGTCGGCGCGGGCGTAGAGCGCGTTGCGCGGCAGGTTGAGGTAGATGACCTTGGTGCGCAGCAGCGGCTGGTCGCTGCGCTGGAGCGCGCTCCAGCGCAGGCCGGTGCTCTCGATCACCTCCAGCGCGCGCACGACCCGCCGCACGTTGCGTGGGTCAATTGCTCGCGCTGCCTCTGGATCGCGCCGGCGCAGCTCGGCGAATAGCGCCTCGTGACCGTGCGCTTGCGCATAGCGCGTCCAGCAGTCACGCAATGCTGGATTGGGCGGCACGGGCGGCACGCGCCAGCCGCGCAGGATGGCGCGAACGTATTGGCCGGTGCCGCCCACCAGCAACGGCGTTTTGCCGCGCTGGCGGATGTCCGCGATGGCGGCCCAGGCCAGCTCAAGATACTCGGCTAACGAGAACGCCTCGTCCGGCTCGCGGAGGTCAATGACGTGGTGAGGAACTTTCTGTCGCTCCGCAGCGGTCGGCTTATTCGTCCCGATGTCCATGCGCCGATAGACATGGCGCGAATCCGCGGAGACGATCTCGCCGTTGACCTGCGGCGCGAGGTCCAGCGCATAGGTGGATTTGCCGACCGCCGTCGGGCCGACGATGGCGATCAGTTCAGGCGGTTCATCGAAGCCATCACCCATGCTAATTCGAGGGCGTGGGCGATAGCGCGCCGTCGAAGCGGACGAAGTAGATGTTCGTGGTGGTCTGGCCTTGTTCGCGTGTGCCGATCACCACCAGCAGCGACTCGCTGCTGCCAGTGCCCTTGCTGAACAAGCAGAACACGTCGTTGCTCGTGTTCTGATCGGTGCCTTCTATGCAGCCGATCTGTTCAGGCGAGTCCCAGCCGGCGCCTCGCATCCGATCTAGGGTGTAAAACGCTTTCACGTCCGCGGGCGATTTGCTGGATGAGGTGAAGGCCAAGAGTTGAAAGTTATCCACGCGAATGCCCTCGCCAGCGCCGGCTGATTGGACCAGGCCCTGTAGGATGAGCCGAAGGGGCAAGGGCAGGTTGAGGTTCTCCTGGGTCATGCCCTCCATCTGCGGCACGTCAGGCCACATCGTCGCCGGCCGGTTTGCGTTGCCGTCCCCGAAGAGCGCCTCTATAAAGCCACAGCCAAGTGTCACGACCATCGCCAGCGCCAACAACAGCGCCGCCCCTTTCTTCTTCATCTCGTTCATCCCTCCTCAGGTGTGTAGGATTTTCTTGCGCTGGTGAAGCAGCGTGATCGTAAGCGCTCTCCGGGCCAGCGGTTCAAAGCGGATTATAGGTCGCGCGAATGAGATGGGCGCGCTATTGACGCATGGGCCCAGTCCCCTTGCGTCCTCCCGTGGCGGACTTAACCCTGGCCCATAAACGCGCCCTTTCGCGTTCTAACCCAGCCTTGTGGTCGCGCGCTGGCCATGGGCGCGGGAGGATTAAGCCCAGTAGCGCAGCCGGCGCACAAACTCATCAGCCGCCTGCGCGGGGTCGGGCGCTTCACCAGCCGCGCGAATGAGCGCGCTGGCGACGATCACCCCGTCCGCATATTGACCAACCTCGCGCACGTGCTCGGGTTTGCTGATGCCAAATCCGACCACGACCGGCGTATCGCCAGCCTGCGCCTTTACCCGCAACACATATTCGCGCAGCCCCTCGGGCAAATGGTCGCGCGGGCCAGTGACGCCAGCCACGGAGACGATGTAGATGAACCCTGTGACGTGCCTGGCTGCGAGCTGAATGCGCGCTGGCGTGCTGGTGGGTGCGGTGAACTGCACGAGTGCCATCTGATGGGCGTCGCAAGCCTGTTTGAGCGAGGCGTCTTCCTCGGGCGGCAGATCGGGCACGATCAACCCATCCGCGCCGGCGCGCTGCCAGTCGGCGACGTAGCGGGCTTCGCCATACGCAATGATGGGGTTCAAATAGCCCATAGCAAGCAGTGGGGCTGCGACGCCAAGTGCCCGAGCCTGGGCCGCCAGCGCCATGCACCGGCTGACGGTGATGCCAGCTTCCAAGGCGATCTGGTTGGCGCGCTGGATCACCGGCCCATCGGCCAATGGGTCGCTGAAGGGCACGCCCAGCTCGATCAGGTCAGCGCCCGCGCGCGCAATGGCCTGGATCACGCGCAGCGAGGTCTCCACATCCGGGTAGCCCAGCGGCCAGTAGGGCATCAGCGCTGGCCGGCCCTCGGCCCGTGCGCGCGCAAATGCGCGGGCGATCGCATCCAGACCCATGCTGCCTATTCGTCTGTGGCCACCCCCCCGAGCGTGTGGTAGCGCCCGTTGAAGTAGAGCAGCGGCGCATCGTTCGGGCGCTGAACCCCGCCTGCCTGCACTGCGCCGACGAAGATCGTGTGATCGCCAGCATCAAAGGCGCGGGCCACCACGCAGTCCAGATAGGCGATTGCGTCCTCCAACACCGGCGCACCGGTGGCCTCAGCGCGATAGCGCACGCCCTGAAAGCGCTCTTCGTTTGGATAGCGGCCGGCAAAACGGTCGGACAGGTGAACCATGTCCGGACCGAGGAAGTTCACGCAGAACACCCCGCCCTGCGCGATCAGCGGGTGGGTGCGCGTCTGTTTATAAACGCTGATGAACACTTCGGGGGGATTAACGCTCAGCGAGGAGAAGGCAGTGGCGGTTAACCCATAGACAACGTCATCCTTTCGCGTCGTGACGATCGTGACAGTGCTGGCCCAGCGGCGCATCACCTGCTTGAACGCATCGGGAGAGAACATAGCGTTAGGCGATGATACCTTGCTCAGTCTGGCCATTCACCCAGACGCACGCGCTCGACGTGATAGCCAGCCTCGGTCAGCCGGCGCATCACCGCCTGGCCATGCGCTTCGTCGCGCACTTCCAGCACCAGCTCCAAGCCGGTGCGGGTGAGCGGCGCGAGCCAGACCGCGCGACGGTGGATCACGTCAATGATGTTGGCGCCGCAGGCGGCTACGTTGTTGATCACCTGGGCCAGTTGGCCGGGGCGGTCGAGCACAGTCAGCTTAAGCACGATGATCCGTCCCTGCTGGACCATCACCTGCTCAATCACGCGCGCCAGCAGGTTGCCGTCTATGTTGCCGCCGCAAAGCACGGCGCAGATCACGTCGTCCGGCCGCACGGCCACCTTGCCAGCCAGCAGCGCAGCGATGCCGGCTGCGCCGGCGCCCTCCACGACCAGGCGAGCGTACTGAACGCAATGAGCGATGCCGCGCGCGATCTCATCGTCGCTCACCTCCACAACGTCGTCCACCAGCGCCTGGATGTAAGCCAGCGTCAGTTCGCCGGGCTGCTTGACGGCGATGCCATCGGCGATGGTGTGGGCGGAAGGCGCAGTGACCACCTGGCCAGCGGCCAGCGAGGCGCGCACCGCGGCGCACGACGCCGATTGCACGCCAATGATCCGCACACTCGGCTTCAGCGCCTTCACCGCGATCGCTACACCGCTGATCAATCCCCCGCCGCCGATCGGCGCCAGCAGCACGCTGAGGTCGGGCAGCGCCGTCATAATCTCCAGGCCGATCGTGCCCTGGCCGGCGATGACCAGCGGATCATCGAAGGCATGGACGAAGACCAGCCCGCGCTCTGTCTGTTGCTGGCGAGCAAACGCCACCGCGTCGTCAAAGGTCGCGCCGTGCAGGATCACCTCAGCGCCGAAGTCGCGCGTGCTCACCACTTTGGTGAGAGGGGCGAACTCCGGCATGACGATCACCGCCGGCGCGCCGAAGATGCGCGCGGCCAGCGCCACGCCCTGGGCATGGTTGCCGGCGCTGGCGGTGATCACGCCGCGTCGGCGCTCATCCTCGCTCAGTTGGCTCAGCCTGTTGTATGCGCCGCGGATCTTGAACGAGCCGGCCCGCTGAAGCGACTCGGCCTTGACGTAGGTGCGTGCGCCCAACATTCGCGTCAGGCGCAGCTCCGGCAAGACCGGGGTGGGGATCAACTGCTCGCGCAGCCTGTGTTGTGCCGCGTAGATGTCGGCCAGCGTGACTATGGCGGGCGTCATGGCATTTCAAGTGTAACCCTCGTCTTGCTTCTGAAGGCATGGCCTGCTGGGTGGCACTACGGGAAACTGGTCACGCGCGCAGCGCGATGACCACGTCCGCGACGTTGGTGCCGGTCGGGCCGGTGCGGATCAGGTCGCCCAGGCGGTCAAGAAAGGTGTAGCTATCGTTGCGGGCCAGATGCTCATTTGGGTCTAGCCCCATCGCCTGGGCGCGTTGAACCGTGTCGTCAAACGCAAACGCGCCGGCTGCGTCGGTTGGCCCGTCCGTGCCGTCGCTGCCCAGCGCGGCCAGCGCGCAGTGCGCGTCCTCTGCCAGGCGGCCAGACAAGCGCAGCGCGTGCCAGGCGATCGCTGCTGCCAGGGCCAGCTCCTGATTGCGCCCGCCTTTGCCATTGCCCCGCACAGTGACGGTAGTCTCGCCGCCGTAGATCAAACAGGCCGGCACATCATGCACTTCGGCCACCTCGTGGGCGATTCGGCGGCCACAGTCGCGCGCCTCACCTGCAAGCGTCGTCGTGACCACGTTGGCCCGTAACCCCAACTTGGCCGCCGCCTCGGCGACAGCCTGACAGACCTGGGCATTGTTGCCGACCAGCACCTGATGCGCCGTCGGATCGTGAGTAAGCCCACTAGCGATCACGTCCAGCGGATCGCCGACCACATCGCTGAGGATCAGGGCGAGCACGCGCGCCGGTTGGGCCAGGCGAACCAGGCCGCCGCCTTTCAGGCGGTCCAGCTGCGCGCGGATCGCGTTCATCTCGCGGATATCCAGGCCGCTGCGCAGCAGCGCCTCGTTCACCGCGCGCAACGCGGCCAGCGAGATGCCGGCATGAGGCGCGACGAGCAGCGCCGATGCACCCCCGCTGACGCAGACAACGATGAGCGTGCGCGGCGAAGTGTTGTGCAGTGCTGCGCAGACGACCTCGCCGGCGCGCTGGCTATGAGCGTCGGGCAACGGATGGCCGGCTTCGATAAGGGTAAGTGGGACATTCAGCGCTGGCCAGCGCACGCCCGCGCTATGGCCATGCTTGGTCACCACGACAACACGCGTCAGGCGATCCGCAAGCAACCCGATCACCGCCTGCGCCATCGGCACGGCCGCTTTGCCTGCGGCGATCAATCGCACGTCGTCCCACGCGCGCAGGTCGTATGCGTCGCCGTCC
>Ga0308395_1000710_pt1 | contig 25091 bp, 23 predicted proteins | sample Hotspr20SampleP4_FD_202097 | JGI IMG/M metagenome (GOLD analysis project Ga0308395, IMG submission 202097) | Hot spring phototrophic mat microbial communities from Mushroom Spring, Yellowstone National Park, Wyoming, United States - 20050930_P4 ...
GGGCGGCTTCGCCGCCCGCCGCAAAACCCCCTCCCTCATTCCCCTCCCCTCTCCCGCTGTGCGGGAGAGGGGAGGGGCCAGGAGAGGGGTGAGGGCCCCTGCCGCCGAAGGCGAGCGGGAGAGGGGCACGAATGATTCAGAGATTTTTATGAACCTGGGGGCAGGGGGTGGGGTGAGGGCACGATTTTTTGAGACTTTAGCCCGGTACGATTTTATAGGACTCAACACCGGGTTGGACCAGAGACCACGGACGACGGGCGGCAGTTGGTCAATTCGGCCTCTTTGTGGTACAATCCCATCAGTGTTGACCCCACCGGGGAAAGGAGAGAAATGGCAACGCTGTACGGTAGCATCGGGAAGTCCGTCAGGGCTCAAAGGGCGGAGAATGTTGCTGAGGGGATACAGGACTATCTGGGCCGGGTGGCCGCGCACATCCCGGCCGAGGTCATCACCGTGTACCTGTTGGGGAAGACGGTCGCCCCCAACGAGCCCATCCTGGGCATCTGGGGGGTCGTCTGCTGGGTGATAGCCTTCGGTCTGCGGTGGTGGGGGACCCAGGGGCCGGGGAAGGTTCTGAATGTCGTCCTGACCACGCTGGCCTTCCCTATCTGGGCGATGGTGATGGGGGGAACCATTCTGGGCTTCACCTTCGGCCAGCCGATTGCCACCCTGGTTGTGCTGGTCTTTGCCGTGGTGGCAGGGGCTTTGTACAACAACCAGTAAGTTTCCCCTTGAACTCCAATGAATCAGGAGCAAATGGGATGAAAAAATTCACCGTTCCATTCGTTCTGGCTCTCATTGTGAGCGTGCTGGTAGGCTGCCGGAGGACGGGGACCCCGGTCAGCAACGTGCCCACCGTGACCCCGACGGTCTCCACTGCCACCTGCCGGGCCGTCCCCTCCCTCTTCGCCTCCCTGCCTGCGCTGGATGTCCCGCTGGTCACCGATGCGGATTGGACCCGTGGCCCGGCCGACGCGCCGGTCACGCTGGTGGAGTATTCGGACTTCCAATGACCGGGCTGTGCAGGGGTGGAACCCCTGCTGGCGTTTCTGTTAGAAACGCATAAAGACCGTCTGCGCATCGTATACCGGCATTTTCCGCTCATCCGCATCCACGACAAGGCCCAGATCGCGGCCGAGGCTGCCGAGGCCGCCGGGGCTCAGGGAAAGTTCTGGGAGATGCATGGCCTGCTCTTCGGGCGGCAGCGGGAGTGGGCCGCCCTCCCCGCTGACCAGATGCCCCAGGTGCTGGCCGGTTACGCGCAGGAACTGGGGCTGGACGTGGAGCGGTTCAACCGGGACCTGCAGGAACACACCTTTCAGGCCCGGGTGATGGGGCAGTACCAGGAGGCCGTTACGATGGGACTGCCGGGGACACCGTCGTTCATCGTCAACGGTCGGATGTATCCCACGGACCAGTGGGGGATTTCCTATCAGGGCCTGAGCGCACTGATCGGTCTGGCCCTTCTGGAGCCCCGCCTTTACAGCGCGCCGCCCGCCCTCCAGATTGACCCCGCCCGCCAGTACGTTGCCACCATTCGCACGCCCAAAGGGGACATCGCCATAGAACTCTACGCGGCCCAGGCTCCGCTCAACGTCAACAGTTTCATCTTTCTGGCCCGCCAGGGCTGGTACGATGGGACAACCTTCTTCCGCGTCATCCCGAATTTTGTCGTCCAGGCTGGCGACCCGACCGGGACAGCAGCCGGAACCCCCGGCTTCCAGTGCGACGACGAAATCGGCGACCGGAAGTTTGACGCGGCGGGAGTCGTGGGCATCGCCAACGCTGGTCCCAACACGGGCAGCAGCCAGTTCTTCATCACACTGGCCCCCCAGCCCGACCTGAACGGGCACTACACGATTATCGGGAAGGTAGTGAAGGGGCTGGAGATTCTCCAGGCGCTGCCGCAGCGGAACCCGGCCAATCCAACCGCCCCGCCGGGGCTGGAGATTGAGAGCATACAGATAGAGGAGCGGTAAAGGGTTAGAGGGGCCTCCCCTCCTCATCCACCCCCATTACCGTCAGTTCCCTCATCGGGAAATGGCGGGGGTTGGTGGTGACCAGAACCGCGCCGCATCGGATGGCCGAGGCGGCAATGACGGCGTCCAGCCCGCTGAGGGTGATGCTCTTTCGCTGCCAGGCGCGAATCATCTCCCCTGCCAGGTCGGCCGTCGGGGCATCCAGGGGGTGGGTCCGGAGGGCATCCAGCAGGGCGAAGGTGGCTTCCCGCTCATGGTCCCGCATCCCCCGCACGATTTCCAGCCGGGTAAACGAGGCGATGTACAGTCGTCCCTCCTGGGCCAGGCGGTATATGATTCCCGATAGCCGGGCCGGTTCCGCAGGTGGCGGATGAGGATGCCGGTGTCCAGCAGGTAGTCAGCCATTCTCCGTCTCTCCGGGGAGGCGGTCCCAGTTCAATCCGGTCCGTCCCTCCTGAATCCAGCGGTCTATGTCGGCCGGCGTCGCCAAGTCGGGGTGGTCTTCGTCCCGCCAGGCGCCGGCAGAGGCTTCAATCGCCGCCAGAAGTTTCAGCCGGCTCAGTTCTGCCCTCAGTACCCGGCTGACAAAACGGGCCCGCTCCCAGGCCGGGACCAGCCGCCGCAGGTCTTCGGCGACATCGCAGGGCAGGTATACATTCAGCCGTTCCCGTTCCATTGGTGTCACTCCTGATGCGGTATTTGTTTGCACTCCATTTTAGCACTATATGATGACACTATCAAATACCTCATCTACTTCCCGATTCCTGGGGCTGATAGGCATCCTGACCGGCGTAGTTGTGGCCACCGGAGGCGTGATGATGGCCGTCCTGATCGCCTTCGGCGCTCAGGCGCGGGGCGGCGAAACAGGCCTGGGCGGGATGGTTCTCCCTCAGGCTGCCGCAGTGGGAGTGCTGGGCCTGGCCCTGGGGGCCATCCTGGCTGTTGAGGGGGTCCGGTGGCGGCGGGGCATCCCCGCGGCCCCCTTCCGCCCCCGGCGGGTCGGGTGGCTCTGGCTGGCGTTCGCTGTCCTGCTGACCGCCGGGACGGTGGCGTCGGTGCTGAATGCGCCGCCGGTCCTGATGGCCCTCTTCCACGCGCCGACGCTGCTCCTCCTGCCCGCGCTGGTCCTTTCCCTTGTCGGATGGGGCCTACGGGGGCGTGACGTCTCCTGGGCGGACGTCCGCGGCGGGCTGCTGAGTGGGGCGATTCTGGGTACTGGCACGGCGCTGGTCATAGAGGTCGCGCTGTTCGTCCTTCTGGCGGTCGGCCTGTTCGCGCTGGGCCTGCTCCCCCAGGAGTGGCTCCAGCAGGCACCGCAGGCCCTGATCCCTGGCGAAAGCCCCTTCCCCACCGGGGTAGAGGACCTGCTGGAATGGGTCACCCCGTCGCTGGCTCTGGCCGCGCTGGTCCTTGTGGGGGGATTGGTGCCGCTGGTGGAGGAGGTCACCAAGACCCTGGGGGTCGGGCTGGCGGGGCTGTGGCTCCGTCCTTCCCCGGCCCGGGCGTTTCTGCTGGGGGCGGCATCGGGGGCAGGGTTTGCCCTGACGGAGAACATGCTCAACAGCCTTTTCGTTGGTCCGACGTGGGGGCCGGGGATACTGGCCCGCCTGGCGGCGACGGTGATGCACTGCGCCACCGGCGGCCTGATGGGCTGGGGATGGGGCCAGTGGTGGGCCGGGCGGCGGCCCTGGCGGCTCCCGCTGGCCTTCGGGGGCGCGGTTCTGCTCCACAGTCTGTGGAACTCCTGCGCGGTCGGGCTGGTCCTGAGCGGGCTGATGGCGCTGGCCCAGGCCGACAATCTGATATGGACAGGAATGGCTGGCCTGCTGATGCTGACTCTGCTGGCCCTGCAGTTTCTACTGGCCTGCGGGTCGGCAGCCGCCATCCTCTGGGCCAGTTACCGCCTGGGACGTCCCTCCTTTAACTGACGCTCTCCACTTCACGTTTCACGTTTCACTTTTCACGTTTCACTTTTCCCGTCCCACCATGCCTCACTACCTCTCCATCCACAACCGAACGCGCGGCACGACCCTGCCGGTTCGGGCACGGTGGTGTGCATCTTTCTTCTGCCGCCTGCGCGGGCTGACCTTCCGCCGGAGGTTGCCGCCGGGGGAAGCACTCCTGCTGGTGGGCACGCGGGAGAACCGCGCAGAGACGGCCATCCACATGCTGTTCGTCTTTTTCCCCATTGCGGCCATCTGGCTGGACCGGACAGGAAGGGTGGTGGATGCCGTCCTGGCCCGCCCGTTCCGGCCCTTCTACGCCCCGCGCGCGCCCGCGCGGGACATTCTGGAGGGCCCGCCGGACCTCTTGCGGGAGGTGTCGGTAGGGGACCTCCTGGAATTCGGATGATCTCCGCGATGACTGCTGACCGCCGCCCCCGCTGGACCCGCTGGGTTGCCCTGGCGCTGGCCGCGCTGGTCATCGGGGCCTACATCGGCCTGACCCCTCCCGGCCTGCTGACCAAAGCGGACTGGGTGGGCGCCGCCGTCTGCCACCGCATTCCCTCCCATTCGTTTTCTCTGGCTGAACGGCCGCTACCGCTCTGTGCCCGCTGCACCGGCATCTTCCTGGGCGCGCTGATTGCGTTGACCGGTCAGGCCTTCCTTCTGCGCCACCGGGGAACCCATTTCCCGCCTCCCGCCATCACCGTCGTGCTGGTCAGTTTCATCTTCCTGATGGGGATAGACGGCCTGAATTCCTACGTGGACCTGATGCGGGGAGTGCCCTTATTCTACGAGCCGCGCAACGAACTGCGGCTGGTCACCGGGGCGCTGAACGGCCTGGCGCTGGGCGCGCTCCTGTGGCCGATGGTCAATTTCAGCCTCTGGCGCGACCCTCAACCGGAGCCGGTCATCCGAAACGGGAAGGACCTGGGCATCCTGCTCCTGCTGGAGGGCGGAATGGTGGCGATGGTGCTGACGGGCTGGCCGGCCCTTCTCTATCCCCTCGCCCTGGCCAGCGCCCTGGGGGTGATCTCTATGCTGACACTGACGATGACGGTCATCATCGTCATCACCGTGGGGCGGGAGAACCGGTATGGAGGTTGGCGGGACGCTCTGACCCCTTTGCTGGCGGGATTGGTGCTGGCTTTCCTGCTCATCGGCCTGATAGACCTCTTCCGCTACGGGCTGACTGGCACGATAACCGGATTCCCGGGGCTGGAGTAAAAATTCGCGACCTGCGGACCGAGTAGCACGGGATGTAGGGCCGGTTGCGCTCCAGGTAGCCGATCAGGTCGCGGAGAGCCTTTTCATCCTTAGCCCTAAAAAGAAGATTATTTTTCGTTGCGGCGGCTTCGCCGCCGCAACGAAAAATATTTTCTTTTTGCTCTTTTGGCCTCGCCGGAGGCGGGTTTTGGAAATTTTCCCGCCCCTGCTCTGAAAAAGGCCCAACTTCAGGGAGAGGGGAGATCAAGGGGGGTGAGGGGAAACAAATTACCCCTTCGGCTATTGTCGGAACAATTTGTTAAAGTGCAAAACGGCCTGGCTCACCGGGCTCCCGACGATTTTGGGACATACCCCTTCTGCCTGGCGCTTGCGAAAATCAGGGAAGTGTGGTAAAATATAAACAACCTGGTCAGGCCGACCAGACCATGCCGAGGTAGCTCAGCCTGGTAGAGCACCTGACTGAAAATCAGGGAGTCGGCGGTCCAAATCCGCCCCTCGGCACCTCGGGGAGCCCGGATGGGCGGCTCTGGATTGCGCCTTTGAGCGCCACTTTAAATGCGCCGCGAGCGCCCGGTTTGTGCCTTGGAGCACGTAGAGCCAGCCCGACAAAGCCGGGTTCCCCTTATTTCTGTAGAAAAGCAGGTTGGCGGCGCCAGCCTGCTTTTTGCTATCTGGGGAGGCGAGCGATGCCGTTCATTGACCTGCGCAGCGATACGGTCACTCACCCCACCCCGGCTATGCGGGAGGCGATGTACCGGGCAGAGGTGGGGGACGATGTCTTTGGGGAGGACCCCACAGTTCGGCGGCTGGAGGAGATGGCCGCGGAGCGGATGGGGAAAGAGGCCGCGCTCTTCGTCGCCAGCGGGACGATGGGCAATCTGGTGGCTCTACTCACCCACTGCGGCCGGGGAGACGAGGTCATCCTGGGCGACCGCAGCCATACGTTCGTCTACGAACAGGGCGGGATGGCAGCGCTGGGCGGCATCACCCCCCGTCCTATCCCCAATCAGCCCGATGGCACGCTACGGCTGGAGGACATCCGGGCCGCCATCCGGTCGGAGAACGTCCACTATCCGCGCACCCGCCTGGTCTGCCTGGAGAACACCCACAACCTCTGCGACGGCGCGCCGCTGACGGCGGAGTACACCGCCGCCGTGGCCCGTCTGGCCCACTCCTGCGGCCTGCGGGTGCATCTGGACGGAGCCCGCATCTTCAACGCCGCCGCGGCTCTAAACTGCGACGTGCGGGACCTGGTGCGGGAGGTGGATTCGGTGATGTTCTGCCTCTCCAAGGGACTGTGCGCGCCGGTGGGGTCGGTCCTCTGCGGGAGCGCCGATTTCATCTACGAGGCGCGGCGGGCGCGCAAGGTGGTGGGCGGCGGGATGCGGCAGGCAGGGATGCTGGCGGCGGCGGGGATCGTCGCCCTGGAGCAGATGACCGGGCGGCTGGCGGAAGACCACGCCCGCGCCCGGCGGCTGGCCGAGGGGCTGGCCCAGATTCCGGGGGTCCAGGTCGGCCCCCTCTACACCAACATTTTCTACTTCTGGCTGACGGAGGACGTCTCCCTCTCTCCGGAGGCGTTCCTCGGACGATTGCGGGAGCAGGGGGTGCTGGTGCTGGGACGGGAGGACGGTCGCTTCCGCGCTGTGACCCACTACTGGATCACCGACGAGGACATAGAGGCCACTCTGCGCGCGGTGAGGGCGGCGCTCTCTTCATAAGCAGAACGCGCCAGGCACTTTTCCAGTGCCTGGCACGTCTTTTTCAATCCCCGTACCCGTGGGGATGGGTGCGGTGCCAGTTCCATGCGTGCTCCACAATCGTCCGCAGGTCCGGGTACCGGGGCTTCCACCCCAACTCCCGCCGGATTTTCTCACTGCTGGCCACCAGCACCGCCGGGTCGCCGGGCCGTCGGGGGCCCACCACCGCCGGGATGGGATGACCGGTCACCTCCCGACAGGTCTCTATCACCTCTTTGACCGTGAACCCCTGCCCGTTCCCCAGGTTGTAGGTCCGGCTCCCCCGGTCCAGCGCCTCCAGCGCCAGGATGTGCGCATGCGCCAGGTCGGTGACGTGGATGTAATCCCGCACGCAGGTCCCGTCGCGGGTCGGGTAGTCGTCTCCGTAGATGGTGACCTTTTCCTCCAACCCCAGCGCCACCCGAAGGACCAGCGGGATCAGGTGGGTCTCCGGGTTGTGGTCCTCCCCCCGTTCGCCCGAAGGGGATGCCCCGGCGGCGTTGAAGTACCGCAGGGCCGCGTACCGGAAACCGTAGATGCGGTCCAGCCAGAAGAGAATCCGCTCCAGCAGGTTCTTGGACTCCCCGTAGGGACTGCCGGGGACGATGTCCTCCTCTTCGTCTATCGGAATCCGTCGCGGCCGGTCAAACAGGTTGGCCGTGGAGGAGAGGATGAACCGGCGCACGCCGTGGGCCACGGCCTCCTGCAGCAGGTTCAGCCCGTTGGTGACGTTCTCCCCCAGGTACTTGAAGGGCAATTCCATAGATTCACCGACCAGCGTGTACGAGGCGAAGTGCATCACCGCGTCTATGGGGTAGGTCTCAAAGACGTTGCGGACGGTCTGCCGGTCGGCCAGGTCTCCGTAGATGAAGGTGGCCTGAGGGTGGACGGCGGCCCGATGACCGGTGTAGAGATTATCCAGCACGACCACCGAATATCCTTTGCGGATGAGTTCTTCCACCACGATACTGCCGATATAGCCGGCGCCGCCGGTAACCAGAATGTTCATCACTCCCTCCGGTGGGTAGATTTGATGACGATGATACTTCTTTCCGAAACGCGCAAATCCGGTATAACGAAGAAGCGTTTGTGTGGCAGGTGTCGCTGCCGCACAAACGCTTCTTTTGAACGGGCTGGTCAGGCTGGGGGCGGAGGATTCGAACCCCCACACGCAGATCCAGAGTCTGCTGTCCTACCCTTAGACGAGCCCCCAGGGTGTGATTATTGTACCATATTTTCCCCATCTGGCAAGTCCACGGTTACGGGTGTGTCCCCCAGTCGTGGGACAAGTGCTCGCAGTTCTCCTACGATGGATTTGCCTTTTCTCCGCTTTCGTAGTACACTTAAACAGGTAGAGGTTTCGCCAATCTTCCCAGCCTGAGGCGGTGGTCTGATGAAAGACGAAGGGCGGAAAAAAGCACTGGAAGCGGCGCTGGCCACGTTGACCAAGCGGTTTGGCGATGGGACAGTGATGCGTCTGGGGGAGGCCACCCAACTGGCCGTAGACGTGATCCCCACCGGGGCCCTCTCCCTGGATATTGCCCTGGGCGTGGGCGGCATCCCGCGCGGCCGGGTCACCGAAATCTACGGCCCCGACGGCGCCGGCAAGACCACCCTGGCCCTCCACATCGTCGCCGAGGCCCAGAAGCGGGGCGGTGTGGCGGCATACATTGATATGGAGCACGCGCTGGACCCCGATTACGCGGAAGCGTGCGGCGTGGACGTGGACAACCTGTACATCGCCCAGCCGGATACGGGCGAGCAGGCGCTGGAAATCGCGGAGACCCTGGTTCGCAGCGGGGCAGTGGACGTCGTCGTGATAGACTCGGTGGCTGCGCTGGTCCCCCGCGCCGAGATTGAGGGCGAAATGGGCGATTCTCACCCCGGCCTTCAGGCCCGACTGATGAGCCAGGCCCTACGGAAACTCTCCGGCGCGATCAAGCAGTCCAATACGGCGATGATTTTCACCAACCAGTTGCGGGAGAAAATCGGCGTCGTCTTTGGCAGTTCGGAGACCACGACCGGCGGTCGGGCCCTGAAGTTCTACGCCAGCGTCCGGCTGGACGTCCGGCGGGTCACCGGCATCAAAGAGAAAGGGGAAGTCATCGGCAGCCGCACCCGCGTGCGCGTGACCAAGAACAAGGTTGCGCCCCCCTTCCGCGTCGCCGAGTTTGACATCATCTACGGCAAAGGCATCAGCCGGGAGGGGGACATCCTGGACCTGGCGGTCCAGTACGGGATCATAGAAAAGCGCGGCTCTTTCTACAGTTACCGGGGGCAGAACATCGCCCAGGGGCGGGAGAACGCCAAGCAGTACCTGCGGGACCACCCGGAGGTCACCGCCGAACTGGAACAGCAGGTTCGGGAGAAGGCGATGGAAGCCCCGCCGCCCCTGATCACCGAAGACGTGGAACCGGCATAAAGGCCAGCAAGCCACGGCAAGGCATATCGTCCTGTCATCCGACCCGACAGGTGATTTTCCAGGCCGCATCAGCACTCCTGTGAGTGGCGGTATGGACGCAGAGCATTTTCTTTCTAAGGCATAATACTAAGGCATAATACCGGCGTCCGCTGCAACACCCAGGGCTCGGGTTTTGCGGGGTCCCTGGGTTGAGAACGGCCGTTCTGGCTGCGTCTACGCCGTACCCGATTGTTCTGGAAGAACTGTTCGGGTCGGACCACAGAGGGCATACGCCGCGCGCCGTGGCTGGCAGACTACGGCGCGCGGTTTTGTATCGGAGAACGTGCCGGCACTTTTGGAAGTGCCTGGCACGTCAAGAACTGGCACGTCGGGGAATGGGACCAATGGGCGGACGGATCACGGCACTCCGGGTCCAGCGGCGCAACCGCAACCGGGTGAACGTCTACCTGGATGGCCGCTTCGCCTTCGGATTGGCGGCCATAGAGGCGGCCCGCTTGCAGGTGGGGCAGGTCCTCTCCGACGAGGACATCGCCCGCCTCCGGCAGCGGGATACCGCCGAACGGGCCGCCGGGCGGGCGCTGGACCTCCTCTCCTACCGTCCCCGCAGCGAGGCGGAAATCCGGGAGCGGCTGACCGAGCGGTACGACCCGGAAACGGCGGGGGAGGTCCTGGAGCGGCTGCGCCGCAGCGGGCTGGTGGACGACCGGGAGTTCGCCCGCTACTGGGTCCAGAACCGCCTGGAGCATAACCCCCGGGGGGCCGTCGCCCTCCGGCAGGAACTCTACCAGAAGGGAGTGGACGAGTCGGCCATAGAGGAGGCCCTGGCGGAGTATGACGAGGAGGAGGCCGCCACCCGAGCGGCGGAGACGGCCCGCCGCAAACTGCGGGGGCTCCCCCCGGACGTCTTCCGCCGTCGGCTGACGGATTACCTGCTCCGTCGGGGGTTCTCCTACGGGGTCGTGCGGGCCGTCGTCCAGCAGGCCCTGGAAGAATGAGCCTCACACAAAGACACGAAGACACAAAGATACAAAGATACAAAATAAAAAATTCTTTGTGCCTCTGTGTCTTGGTGTGAGAAACGGATCTCTGAATCTGGATAAGGAAACAGGCCTATGGAAACGGTGCTCTGGATCATCGGATTGTTGATTGCAGTTGGTGCGGGGATTGGGATTGGATACTGGTTCGCCTCATCCCGCAAGGGGAGCATCCTCCGTCAGGCTCAGGAGGAGGCCCAGCGCATCCTGGAGGAGGCCGGGAGCGAGGCCCAGCGCACCGTCCTGGCGGCCCAGGACCAGGCCATGCAAATCCGCAGCGAGGCCCAGGCGGAGATAGAGCGCTGGCGGAACAACCTGCGTCGGGAAGAGGAGCGGCTCCAGCAGCGACGGGAGAAACTGGACCAGCGGCAGGAGGCGCTGGACAAGCGGGAACAGATGTTGAACAAGCGGCAGAGCGCGCTGGACCGGCAGCGGAACGAACTGGAGCGGCTCCAGGAGGAGCGGACGAAGGCTCTGGAGGAGGTCGCCGGGATGAGCCAGGAGGAGGCGCGGGAGGAACTCCTGCGGATTGTCGCCGAGACCACCCGTCAGGAAATGGCGCGGGTCATCCGGGAGATTGAGCAGGAGGCCCGCGAGGAGGGCGAACGCCGGGCCCGCAAAATCCTCACCACCGTCATCCAGCGGATGGCCGGCGAGCAGGTGGCCGAACTGACCGTCTCCTCGGTGGACCTCCCCTCCGACGAGATGAAGGGCCGCATCATCGGGCGGGGCGGACGCAATATCCGCACCTTTGAGCAGGTCGCCGGGGTGGACGTCGTGGTGGACGACACGCCGGAGACCATCACCATCTCCTGCTTTGACCCCGTGCGGCGGGAGGTGGCCCGCCGGGCCATGGAGCGGCTCATCACCGACGGCCGCATCCACCCTGGCCGCATTGAGAAGGTCCTGGCCGATGCCCAGAAGGAGGTGGACCAGCAAATCCGGGAGGAGGGCGAGCGGGCGGTCTACGAGAGCGGCGTCGCCAGCCTCCATCCGGAACTGGTCAAACTGCTGGGGAAACTCCGCTTCCGCACCAGTTACGGGCAGAACCAGCACGCCCACGCCATTGAGACGGCGAAACTGGCGGCGATGCTGGCGGCGGAACTGGGAGCCAACGTGGAGGTGGCCCGACTGGGCGGCCTGCTCCACGACATCGGCAAGGCGGTGGACTTTGAGGTGGAGGGGACGCACGCCCTCATCGGTGCCGAAATCTGCCGCCGGTACGGGGTGCCCGAGGAGGTCATCCACTGCATTGAGTCCCACCACCACGAGACCGACCAGCAGAGTCTGGAGGCCATCATCGTGGAGGTCGCCGACGCCATCTCCGGCGCCCGCCCCGGCGCCCGCCGGGAGAGCCTGGAGCAGTACATCAAGCGCATCCGCGCACTGGAGGAGATGGCCTCCTCCTTCCCCGGCGTGGCCGAGACCTTCGCCATCCAGGCCGGGCGGGAAATCCGCATCATCGTCAAGCCGGAGGAAGTGGACGACCTGGGCGCCATCCAACTCTCCCGCGACATCGCCCGCAAGATTGAGGAGAGTATGGAGTACCCGGGCCAGATCAAGGTGACGGTCATCCGGGAAACCCGCGCGGTGGACTACGCAAAATAGCGGATCGCGAATCGCATATCGCATTTGAAAACAGGACACGGATCAACACGGATTCTACGGATCAGCACGGATAAACATCCGTGACTTCCCTGCAAAAACTCACCGCAGAGACGCCGAGAGCGCAGAGTTTTACATCAGTATAATCTCTGCGTACTCTGCGTCTCGGCGGTGAAATGACCTTTTTGCAGGAGACTCTTCCGTGAAAATCCGTACTATCTGTGCCCATCCGTGTCTCATTTGGCGAATGGGGAATTCGGGCCCTGCCTGATCAACAGCAATATACGCAACGAGCGATTCGCGATCAGCGATTTGCGATCAGCGATTTGCGATACGCGATACGCGATTAGCGATATGCGATATGCGCTTCGCGCCAACCTGATGCTGCTGGGAGCGGCGCTGGCCTGGGGAAGCACCTTCGTCCCCTGCAAAATCGCCGCCGCATCCCTGGGGACGTTCTTCTTCAACGGCCTCCGCTTCCTGCTGGGCGGACTGTTCGTCCTGGCCATGGCGGGGCGCCGTCTGCGGGGCCTCTCCCGGCGGGAAGTCGGCGGGGGCGCGCTGGCGGGGTTTGTCCTCTTCGCCGGCGCCGCTTTCCAGCAGGCCGGGCTGGCCTTCACCACCGCCGGCAAGGCCGGCTTCATCACCGGCCTCTACGTCGTCCTGGTCCCCCTGCTCCTGACCCTCTTCTGGCGTCAGCGGTCGGGGTGGAACGCGTGGGTGGCTTCCCTGCTGGCATCGGTCGGGCTCTTCCTCCTGAGCGCCGGGGGCCGCCTCTCCCTGGCCCCAGGCGACGGCCTGGTGCTGGTCTCGGCGGCCCTCTACGGCTTGCATGTCATCCTGATCGGCCAGTGGGTCGGGCGGATGGAGCCTCTCCGACTGGCCGCGATGCAATACCTGGCCTGTGGGCTCTACAGCCTGGCCCTCGGCCTGACCCTGGAATCCCCTTCTTGGGAAGCGCTCCGGCCCGTCGGGTGGACCGTTCTTTACACTGCCGTCTTCTCCGTTGTTGTGGGCTACACCCTCCAGATGCTGGGCCAGCGGGACGCGCCCCCCACCGTCGCGGCCGTCATCCTGAGCCTGGAATCCGTCTTCGCCGCCCTGTTCGGCGGACTGTTCCTGGGCGAACGGCTCGCTCCGGCCCAGTGGGTCGGCGGCGGACTGATGCTGGTCGGGATGGTGCTGGCGCAGGTGCCGGTCAGGCGGCCTGCCGGGCTTCGCCCTTCGTCACGCCCAGCATACACAAAATCGCCAGCACAAAGAACGCCGGAGTGACCAGGAAAATCGTGTTGTAGTTGCGCCCCGTCAGGTCAATCACCCACCCGTTCAGGATGGGCCCCACCACGGCCGCCAGCGTCCCCGCCACGTAGTAGAGCCCCGTATACGTCCCCAGGACCTCATCGGAAGTGGACGTATCCACCACCATTGGCAAACTGTTGATGTTCACCAGCGACCAGGCCAGGCCGCCGATCGCCAGCAGCCCGATAATGACCGGGACGACCGGTGTGAAGAACGCGACCACCAGCACGATGGTGAAGGCGACCAGCCCGATGAGGATGGTGCGCTTCCGCCCGATGCGGCTGGCGATGATGCCGCTGGGGATGGAGAACAGGATGAAGGTGACGTAGGCGACGCTGAGAATCATCCCCGCAGTCCCTTCGCTGACGCCCAGGACTGCCACGCCGTACGAACTGAAGAAGGTCTCCACCGCGTTGTAGCCCACAAACCAGCAGAAGATGGCCAGGATGAGGAAGGTCAGGCTGCGGACGTTCTCCCGGGGGATGTTGCGCAGTCCCCGGAAGACGCCCAGCCCCTCTTCGTGACGGGCCGCCTCTACCAGTTCCTTGGGCTCCTTAACCTTCCAGAAGAGAATGGCGACGGCGATGAGGGTGAGCAGTCCGCCGAACCAGAAGGGGAGAGGGCGATAGAGGGTGTAGAGCAGGCCGCCGATGAGGAAGGCCAGAATCCCGCCCAGGCCGCCCATCAAGTTGATGACGCCGTTGGCCTGGGAGCGAAGGGGGGAAGGCACCAGGTCCGGCATCAGCGCGATGACCGGGGTCCGGAAGACGGCCATCGCCAGGAGCATGACGCCGAGAGAGATGATAAAGAAGGCGAAGAGGCCGCCCAGTTTGTCCACCTGCCCGTTCAGTTCCGGCGGGATCATCTGGGGGGCCAACGGGATGAGGGCGAAGGCCAGGACCGCGATGGGCGCGCAGGTGATGATGTAGGGCATCCGGCGGCCGATGCGAGTGTAGGTGCGGTCGCTGACGGCGCCCATAATCGGCTGGATGAAGAAGGCGGCGATGTTATCCAGCGTCATAATGAAGCCAGTGAGGGTGGCGCTGAGGCCGAAGCCGAAGGTCTGTACCGCCAGTTTGGCGTCAAAGGCCGGGTCTCCGGCCTGGAGGAAGATGGGCACGTACACGTTGTAGACGGCCCACATCACACTGGTGGCGAAGAAGCCGAAGCCGATGAGGAAGACTTTCTTGTAGTCCAGACGCATGGAAGCCTCCTTGGGTAGGGAATGATGGTCTCGGCGCCGGACGCCGCGCAGGGAGAGTTTAGCATTATCTGGTCAATGTGTCAAATAGTACCTGGTTGACAAAACCCTATCCCCATGCTACCATAATCCCAATCCGGACGATAGGGGTGGAGGTAACTTTCAGGCTTCCTCACCCCACCCCCGCCGCCTGCGGCGGCACCCCCTTCCCGAAGTTTGGCCTTTTTCAGAGCAGGAGCGGGAAAATTTCCAAAACCCGCCTCCGGCGAGGCCAAAAGAACAAAAAGAAAATATTTTTCGTTGCGGCGACGAAGCCGCCGTAATGAAAAATAATCTTCTTTATTAGGACTGCGGAAGCAGCCAGGGACTCATGCAGAGAGACCACGGGCAAAAAGCCAAAGTTGAGGGAGGGGGTAGCGGCGAAGCCGCTGGGGGAGGAGTGTGAACAGTTACGGGTGGAGAAATGCGGACGGTAGAGTGGAAAGAAGGAAAAGTCTGTCTGATTGACCAGCGGGTTCTCCCAGCGGAGTTCCGCGTCCTGGAACTGGAGACGCCGGAGGAGGTCGCGCGGGCCATTCGGGAGATGGCGGTCCGGGGCGCGCCGGCCATCGGCGCGGCTGCCGCCTTCGGCCTGGCGCTGGCGGCCCGCCGCAGCCGCGCCGCCGACCGGGCCGGCCTCTGGCGCGACCTGGAGGAGGCCGCCGCCGTCCTGCGGGCCGCCCGCCCCACCGCCGTCAACCTGGCGTGGGCGCTGGAGCGGGTCCTGGGGCGGTGCGCGGCGGAGTCCGACCCCCAGGCCCTCCGGGATCGGGTGCTGGCGGAGGCTCAGGCCATCGCCGATGAGGATGTGGAGGTCAACCGGCGGCTGGGGGAGATCGGCGCGGCCATCGTCCCCGATGGTGCGACCATTCTCCACCACTGCAACACCGGCGCGCTGGCGACGGTGGACTACGGCACCGCCCTGGGCGTCATCCGCACCGCGCATGAACAGGGCAAGCGGGTCCACGTCCTGGTGGACGAGACCCGTCCCCTTCTGCAGGGAGCCCGCCTGACCGCGTGGGAACTGCAGCAGTTGGGCATCCCCTTCACCCTCATCGCCGACAACGCCGCCGGCCACTTCCTGCGCACCGGGCAGGTGGACCTGGTGCTGGTGGGCGCCGACCGGGTGGCCGCCAACGGCGACGTCGCCAACAAAATCGGCACCTACAAACTGGCGGTGGTGGCGAAGGAGAACGGCGTCCCCTTCTACCCCTGCGTCCCCACCTCCACCATTGACCTCTCTACCCCGACGGGGGACGATATCCCGATAGAGGAGCGGCCCGCCGGGGAGGTGACCGACCTGCTCTTCCGGGGGATGCCCATCGCGCCGGCAGGGGTGCGGGTGGCCAACCCCGCCTTTGACGTCACGCCCCACCGCTACGTCACGGGCATCATTACCGAGAAGGGCATCGCCTATCCGCCGTTCGGGCTGAGTTTGCAGAGGATTGTAGGAGCGTAACCGTGCGCTATCAACTATCTCTGTTTCCCTTCCAGGACATTGAGACCGTTCCCGAAGTAGAAACCCTTCGTCCAGGGGGAATTCGGGAACGGCTGTCTGCCTTGCTGGCGGGCGACCTGGACTTTCGGGGGGCAGAGACCGGATACGCTTCTCACCGCTTTCACTCCTTCGCGGCCAAATTTCCTCCCCAACTGCCCCGTCTCTTTATTCAGAACCTCACTGAAGTGGGAGACACTGTCCTGGACCCAATGGCGGGTTCCGGTACCACGGTTGTAGAGGCGGCCCTGCTGGGGCGCCGGGGGGTTGGCGTAGACCTGGACCCTCTTGCGGTTCAGATTGGGCGGGCAAAAACAACGGGGGTGCTCTGGGAAGACTTGTCCCGCGCGGCCCGAAGAACGCTCATCCGGGCCCACCAGTGGCTCCAGGCCGACCGGTCGGGAAAACTCCGGGAGTTCCGCTCCCGTTTGAACGATGCGACGCGGGATTTTCTGGACTACTGGTTCCTGCCCTCCACCCAGGAGGAACTGGCGGCGCTGATGGCGGCTATTCGGGAGGAGCCCCACCCGGGTCTCCGCCGACTGATGCTCCTGGCGTTCTCCTCCACGATTGTGACCAAATCCGGAGGGGTATCCCTGGCGCGTGATCTGGCCCATAGCCGTCCGCATCGGGACCCGGAGAAGCGGCCGGCCAGCGCCCTGGATTTGTTCCGGGAACGCATCCAGCGGTATCGCCAGCCTTTGCTGGCAGAACGGATCAGCCCCGGAGACGCTCTGATCCTGCATGGAGATGCCCGATCCCTTCCGCTGGGAGACCAATCCGTTCATCTTATCGTCACTTCTCCTCCCTACGCGAACGCGATTGACTATATGCGGGCTCACAAATTCTCCCTGGTCTGGATGGGCAGGCCGATAGACGAACTGGGGCAGTGGCGTTCCCGGTATATCGGCGCGGAGCGGACTCAGGAGGATGAGGCCATTTTGCCATCTCGTACCTGGGAGACCGTTCAGGCTATAGCGGAATATGACCCCCGGCGGGCCCGGGTGTTGCAGAGATACTTCACGGATATGCGCCGGGCGATCCAGGAGATGTACCGGGTGCTCCGTCCCGGGGCCGCTGCCGTTATCGTTGTGGGGCCCTCTATGATGCGGGGGGTCCCTGTGGAGACCCATCTGTGCCTGGCCGAGATCGCGGAAAGCGAAGGGTTTGACCTGGTTGGGATCGGAGAACGGCGGTTAGATCGGGACCGGCGAATGATGCCAGTATCGGCCCATTCCCAATCCCGCTCGTCCATTGAACTGCGGATGCACAATGAATACGTGATTGGATTGGTAAAGCCGGAGGTGGTTAACCCCCTGCCAACCCGAATTGCATCCCTGGCTCTGGGAACTGGGGACCTGGACTGTGTTTACCACTTTGCCCTTCCCGAACTGATTCGAGCGGTAGATGAATCCGGCAACGAAAGCCAGAAAGAAATGCTGGACATGCTGATAGAGGGCCGCCGGCTGCGGGATATTGCGGACCTTCCGTTTGACCTTGCCATATAATGAGCACAGGTGGAGAGAATCCCAAAATCCTCCTCGGCGACCGGGTCTTCACCCGGGAGGAGTGGTTCCAGGAAGTGGAGCGAGCCAGAGCGGAGCGGGCCCAACTCCCCTTTGAGGAGAAAATCCGCATCCTGGTGGAACTGCAGCGCCTGGCCCGCGACTGGGGCGGTCAGCCCGACATCATCGTCTGGCCACTCTGAACCTTCACGCTTCACGTTTTACGTTTTACGTTTTACGCTTCACGTTTCACAGGCGATTGCCCACTTTGTAGCACCAATCCAGCCAATACGGGCCGACAGCCTGCGCTACATTTCACGTTTCACTTTTCACGCCTTACGGAGTCCCTATGAACATCATCGTCACCGGTTCCATCTCCTACGACTACCTGATGCGCTTTCCGGGCCGTTTTGTGGAGCACATCCTGCCCGACCAACTCCACCGCATCTCCCTCAGTTTCCTGGTGGACGATATGCGCCGTCAGTGGGGCGGGTGTGCGGCCAACATCGCCTACAATCTGGCTCTCCTGGGCGAGCGCCCCTACCTGATGGGCACCGTCGGGCAGGACTTCTCCGAGTACCGGCAGTGGCTGGAGGCCCACGGGGTGGACACCACCCTCACCCGCGAGGAGCCTGACCTCTTCACCGCCTCCTTCTTCGCCAATACCGACCTGGATGGGAACCAGATTTGCAGTTTCTACACCGGCGCGATGGCGCGGGCGCGGGAACTCTCCTTCCGTACCCTGAACCTCCACCCCGTAGACCTGGTCGTGATCTCCCCCAACGACCCCCAGGCGATGGTCCGCTACGCGGCCGAGTGCCAGGAACTGGGCATCCCCTACCTCTACGACCCCAGCCAGCAGATCATCCGCCTGAGCGGGGAAGAGTTGCGCGCGGGGCTTTTCGGCTGTGACCTGCTGGTGGTCAACGGCTACGAGTTTGAGATGCTCCGCCAGAAGACCGGCCTGAGCACCGAAGAGATTCACGCGGCGCCCGCGCGCGCCTGCGTGGTGACCTACGGGGCCGACGGCTCCCACATCTGGGCCGACGGCCGCCTCTACGAGATTCCCGCCGTCCCGCCCCGCCACGTCGCCGACCCCACCGGCGTGGGGGACGCCTATCGGGCCGGCCTGATCAAGGGGCTGGCCCTGGGCCTCCCCTGGGACCTGGCCGGGCAGATGGGGAGCCTGGCCGCCACCTACGCCCTGGAGAACCCCGGCGGCCAGGGCCACTTCTACACCCCCGCCGACTTCGTCCGCCGCTTCCGGGACCATTTTGACGACGGGGGGAGCCTGGACGGCTTGCTGGCCGAATAGCCAGGCGATAGGCGAAGGACGACACAGTTTGAAACCAGCCCACGGATGAACACGGGTTGCACGGATGGACACGGAGAAAAAAACCGTGTCATCCGTGTTTATCCGTGTCCGATTCAAAATAGCACACGGATAAACACGGGTTGGACAGATGGACACGGAGAAAAACCGTGTCATCCGTGTTTATCCGTGTCCGATTCAAAATAGCACACGGATAAACACGGGTTGAACGGATGGACACGGAGAAAAACCGTGTCATCCGTGTTTATCCGTGTCCGATTCAAAATAGCACACGGATAAACACGGGTTGAACGGATGGACACGGATACACACCCGTGAAAACCCGCCCCATCCGTGTGCCATTCTTCACGTCCTACGTTTCACGTTTTACGTTTTACGTTTCACGTTTTACGTTTCACCCATCCCACCACAAGGAGCAACCTATGCCCATTGACCACGACATCAAAGACCTGAACCTGGCCCCGGCGGGCCGGTTGCGTATAGACTGGGCGGAGCGGGAGATGCCTGTCCTCCGCCTCATCCGGGAGCGGTTCGCGGCGGAGAAGCCTCTGAAGGGCGTCCGTCTCTCCGCATGCCTGCACATCACCACCGAGACGGCCAACCTGGCCCGCACCCTCCAGGCTGGCGGCGCGGAGGTCGTCCTCACCGCCTCCAACCCCCTCTCCACCCAGGACGACGTCGCCGCGGCCCTGGTCTCCTACTACGAAATCCCCGTCTTTGCCATCAAGGGGGAAGATAACGAGACCTACTACAAACACATCCACGCCGCGCTGGACCACAAGCCCCACATCACTATGGACGACGGGGCGGACCTGGTGAGCACCCTCCACAAGGAGCGGACCGACCTCATCGGCAACGTGGTCGGCGGGACGGAGGAGACGACCACCGGGGTCATCCGACTGCGGGCGATGGCCCGCCAGGGCGTCCTGCGTTACCCCATCATCGCCGTCAACGATGCTCTCACCAAGCACCTCTTTGACAACCGCTACGGCACGGGGCAATCCACGATGGACGGCGTCATCCGCGCCACCAACATCCTCATTGCCGGGAAGACCGTTGTCGTCGCCGGGTACGGGTGGTGCAGCCGGGGCATTGCGATGCGCGCCAAAGGGCTGGGGGCCAACGTCATCATCACCGAGGTGGACCCGCTGAAGGCGCTGGAGGCGGTGATGGACGGCTACCGGGTGATGCCGATGCGGGAGGCCGCCCCCCAGGGGGACATCTTCATCACCTCCACGGGCGACATCAACGTCATTGACCGGCAACACTTTGAGGTGATGAAGGACGGGGCGATTCTGGCCAACTCCGGCCACTTCAACGTGGAGATCAACATCCCGGCGCTGGAGGAACTGGCCGGGGAGCCGCCGCGCCGGGTGCGCCCCTTCGTGGACGAGTACACCCTGCCCGACGGCCGCCGCCTCTACCTGCTGGCAGAGGGCCGGCTGGTCAACCTGGCTGCCGCCGAGGGCCACCCCAGCGCGGTGATGGACATGTCCTTCGCCAACCAGGCCCTCTGCGCGGCCTACATCCTCCGCAACGCCGAACGGCTGGAGCGCACCGTCTACACCGTCCCTGAGGAGATTGACCGGGAGATTGCCCGCCTGAAACTCCAGGCTATGGGCGTGGAGATAGACGTCCTGACGCCGGAGCAGGAGCGCTACCTGGCCTCGTGGGAAGAAGGGACGTAGTGTAGCGCAGGATTTATCCTGCCGTTGATGGAAGGACGGGGTTTTGCGACGGCCAAAGGCCGCCGCAAAACCCATTCCCTGCTGGCATCATCCATCAACAGGAGCAGATGACCGTGGAGACCCTCCGCACGTTCATTGCCATTGTCCTCCCCGACTCCATCATCCGCCAACTGGCCCAGGTCCAGCGGCAACTGGAGCGGCAGACCCCGCCGGAGAGCATCCGCTGGGTGAAGCCCGAGGGGATTCACCTGACGTTGAAATTTCTGGGGGACACGCCGGTGGGGAAACTGGATGCCATCCGGGCCGTGCTGGCAGCGGTGGCATCCCGGGCCTCGCCCTGCGCCTTCACCGTCGGCGGACTGGGGTGCTTCCCCAACCCGCGGCGCCCACGGGTCATCTGGGTGGGGGTACAGACCGCTGGCGGGGAATTGGCCGCCCTGCAGCGGGCGGTAGAGGCCGCGATGAAGCCGCTGGGGTTCCCTCCCGAGGGGCGGGAGTTCACCCCGCACCTGACCCTGGGCCGGGTGCGGGACCGCATCCCTCTGGCGGACCTCTCCCGCCTGGGCGCCCTGGTCTCCTCCACCGACATCGGGACGCTGGGAGAAGTGCAGGCAGATCGTTTCGCCCTCATCCAGAGCGTCCTGAAGCCGTCGGGGGCCGAATACACCCCGCTGGCGGAGTTCCGGATGGGTCCACAATGATTTTGCATCGGCGGCAAAGCCGCCGATGCAAAATCATCCCCTGATCAGCCGCTCCAGCGCGGCGGCGAAGGTCTCGTAGGCCGGACGGCCGTACAGGCAGAAAACCACCCGTTCCAGCCCTGTCTCCCCCTGCAGGTAGTCGGCCGCCGCCCGCAGCATGACCTCTGCCGCCTCCTCCATCGGATACCCGAAGATGCCGGTGCTGATGGCCGGCAGGGCGATGGACTTGAGGCCGTGCTCGTCGGCCATCTGCAGCGCAGCGCGCACCGCCGAGGCCAGCAGTTGGGCCGACCGCTCCGGGGATCCGGCGTCGTATACGGGCCCCACGGCGTGGATCACGTAGCGGGCCTTCAGGCGCCCTCCGGAGGTGATGGCAGCGGAGCCAGTGGGGACGGGGCCGTGGCGGCGGACCCACTCGTCGCTTTCCCGCTGGATCGTTGGGCCGCCTTTGCGTGCAATGACTGCGGCTACCCCGCCCCCGTGGGCCAGGTGCTCGTTGGCCGCGTTGACGATGGCGTCGGTCTCCAACTCCGTGATGTCCCCTTCTACCAGTTCCAGCACAGTGCGGTGGATTGGGTCTTCATCCCCGGCCTCCCTCTGGGCAATGTATCTCCATTTTACCACAGCAGCCACGCCAGAAGAAAAAGGGGTTTGGGGGCGGGGGGGGGGGCCGCCCCCCCCACCCCCCCCAGATCTCCCCCTTCCCTCTCCTGGCCTTCGGCCAGGAGAGGGAAGGGGGCCGGGGGGAAGGGTGAGGCAGAGCCTTTACTTCCCAAACACCACCCGGCCATCCCGGACGTCCACCCGCACGGTGTCCCCCTCGCGGAACTCGCCGCGCAGGATGGCCAGCGCCAGCGGGTCCTGCACCTTCCGCTGGATGACCCGCTTCAGCGGCCGCGCACCGAAGACCGGGTCGTAGCCCACCTCCGCCAGGTACTCCCGCAGCCCGTCCGTCCATTCCAGCCCAATTTGCCGCTGGGCCAGCAGGCTCCGGAGCCGCTCCATCTGGATGTCCACAATCCGCTTCAGGTCCTCGCGCGTCAGGCTGTGGAAGAGGATGATTTCGTCAATCCGGTTCAGGAACTCCGGACGGAAGGTCCGGTCCAGTTCCTCCATCACCCGCTCCCGTGCCGCCTCCACGCCCAGTTCCTTGATCCAGCGGCTGCCGATGTTGCTGGTCATGATGACAATCGTGTTGCGGAAATCCACCGTCCGACCGTGCCCGTCGGTCAGGCGGCCCTCATCCAGGAGTTGGAGCAGGGTGTTGAAGACCTCCGGGTGGGCCTTCTCTATCTCGTCAAACAGAACCACGCTGTAGGGCCGACGGCGGACCGCTTCGGTCAGTTGGCCGCCCTCTTCGTAGCCCACGTAGCCCGGCGGCGCGCCGATGAGCCGGGAGACGGTGTGCCGCTCCTGGTACTCGCTCATGTCAATCCGGACCATCGCCTCTTCGGTGTCAAAGAGGAACTCCGCCAGGGCGCGCGCCAGTTCGGTCTTGCCCACGCCCGTTGGCCCCAAGAAGATGAAGGAGCCGATGGGCCGGTTGGGGTCCTGGAGCCCCGCGCGGGCCCGCCGGACGGCGTTGGCGACGGCCCGTACCGCCTCGTCCTGCCCGACGACGCGCCGGTGGAGCGCCTCCTCCATCCGCAACAGTTTCTCCAGTTCCCCTTCCATCAGTTTGGTCACCGGGATGCCGGTCCACTCCGCCACCACTTTGGCGACGTCCTCCGGCCCGACCTCCTCCTTGAGTAGCGGGCGGTCGGACTGGAGTTGCTTCAACCGCTCCTCCTGCTCCCGCCGCTGGCGCTCCAGTTCCATCAGCACGCCGTACTGGAGTTCGGACGCGCGGGCGTAGTCCAGGGCCCGCTGGGCCTCCTCAACCTGGTGGCGGACTTGCTCAATCCGCTCCTTCGTCTCCCGCAGGGCCTGGATGGCCGCCTTCTCCCGCTCCCACCGGGCCCGCAGGGCCTGACTCTCCTCCCGCAAGTCGGCCAGTTCCTTCTCCAGTTTCTGCAACCGCTCCCGGCTGGCCTCGTCCGTCTCCTTCTTCAGCGCTTCCCGCTCAATCTCCAGTTGCATGATGCGCCGGTCCACCTCATCCAGTTCGGCCGGCTTGGAGTCAATCTCCATCCGCAGGCGGGACGCGGCCTCGTCTATCAGGTCAATCGCCTTGTCGGGCAGGTGCCGGTCCGAGATGTAGCGGTGGCTGAGGACGGCGGCCGCAATGCACGCGGCATCCTGGATGCGGACGCCGTGGTGGACCTCGTACCGCTCCTTCAGCCCGCGCAGGATGCTGATGGTATCTTCCACCGACGGCTCATCCACGTAGACGGGCTGGAATCGCCGTTCCAGCGCGGCGTCCTTCTCAATGTACTTGCGATATTCGTCCAGCGTCGTTGCGCCGATGCAGTGGAGTTCGCCCCGGGCCAGCATTGGCTTGAGGATGTTGGCCGCGTCCATCGGCGCGCCCTCGGCCCGCCCCGCGCCGACGACCTGATGAATCTCGTCAATGAACAGGATGATTTCCCCTTCGGCGTCGGTGACCTCTTTGAGGACGGCCTTCAGGCGCTCCTCAAACTCGCCCCGATACTTGGCCCCGGCAACCAGCGCGCCCAGGTCCAGCGCGACGATGCGCTTATCCTTCAGCCCCTCCGGGACATCGCCCCGGACGATGCGCTGGGCCAGTCCCTCCACGATGGCTGTCTTCCCGACGCCGGCGTCGCCGACCAGGACCGGGTTGTTCTTGGTGCGGCGGTTGAGAATCTGCATCACGCGCCGGATTTCCTCATCCCGCCCGATGACCGGGTCCAGTTTCCCCTGGCGGGCCAGCGCGGTCAGGTCCCGCCCGTACTTCTCCAGCGCCTGGTAGGTGGCCTCTGGACTCTGGGACGTGACCCGCTGGCTGCCGCGGATGGCGGTCAGGGCCCGCAGGACGGCGTCCTCGGTAACGCCGTGGGCGGAGAGGATGCGCGCCGCGCCGTTCCCATGCGGTCCCAGCAGGGCCAGCAGGAGATGCTCCGTGCTGATGAACTCGTCCCGCATGCGGGCGGCAATCTTTTCCGCCTCCTCCAGCGCGCGGGAGAGATCGCGGGAAAGCCCCACCTGCGTCGCGCCGTACACTTTGGGTTTCTCCCGCAGCGCGCGCTCCGTGGCCAGCGCGACCGTCTCCGGCGGGATGTTCATCTTCGCCAGCACCTGGGGCACCACCCCGTCGGCCTGGCGCACCAGGGCCAACAGCAAATGCTCCGGCTCAATCTGGCCGTGATGGTACTCACCTGCCAACCGCTGAGCGGCGAAAATCGCTTCCTGTGCTTTCTCTGTATACCGGTTCAGGTCCATACTCATACCTCCGTGATTCGTGATTAGTGATTAGTGATTCGTGATTCGTGCCCTTCGGGGATGATAGCCTGATCTCGTTAGAAAAACGATGGACATATATTAGATTTGCGTTAGAATCCCTGTCCGGGCGCTTCTGAATTGGTAATTGCCGACCCAAGAATTGTTCTGTAAAAACCACGAAGGACACGAAGGCTATACAAAGGGCACAAAGAATGATTTTTATCCCCTTTGTGTCCTTTGTGAGTACTTTGTGCCTTGTGGTAGGTAATTACTCTGATTGACAGAATCTTCTCCCCTCTGTATAATGACGCCCGCCCTGGGGAGTTGTCAGGGGTCAATCGTCAGGGGTTAGCATATCTTTCTAACCCCTAACCCCTGACGGCTGCCGGCTCTATTTGCGTTGTGGCAGGTCATCCTATTGATCTTCGCTTTTTCAAAGTAACAGTCACCACTCCAATCCGGTATATCGGAAGCAAGAAAGCAATAAGGCAGTCTCCGTTTCCATTCGTTCCAGAGAAGCGCTGACAGCTTCCCGGAGATGG
>Ga0308395_1000712_pt1 | contig 25076 bp, 23 predicted proteins | sample Hotspr20SampleP4_FD_202097 | JGI IMG/M metagenome (GOLD analysis project Ga0308395, IMG submission 202097) | Hot spring phototrophic mat microbial communities from Mushroom Spring, Yellowstone National Park, Wyoming, United States - 20050930_P4 ...
CATGGGTGAGATGCAATATACAGAAATTCCACCGCCCTGTCAATATGGGCATAGATATTGATTCTTTCCCAGGATTTTGATTAACTAGATGTACCGGGAGGAAAAACTATGAGTGATATGCTCTGGTCTGAAAAGCAAAAAGCGACCTGGCGGAATAAAGTAGGGCTGGCAGAAATGTTGAAAGGCGGGGTCATCATGGATGTGGTGAACGCCGAACAGGCCAAGATTGCCGAAGAAGCGGGAGCCGTGGCGGTAATGGCACTGGAACGGGTTCCCGCCGATATTCGAGCCCAGGGGGGAGTCGCACGGATGTCGGATCCCAAGCTGATCCGGGAAATCCAGGATGCGGTGAGTATTCCTGTAATGGCCAAGTGCCGGATCGGCCATTTCGTGGAAGCTCAGATTCTGGAAGCCTTGGGAGTGGACTTCATCGACGAGAGTGAGGTGTTGACTCCGGCAGATGACCGGTACCATGTGTACAAGCACGATTTCAAGGTTCCCTTCGTATGCGGGTGTCGAAACCTGGGGGAAGCCTTGAGGCGTATCGCTGAAGGTGCAGCAATGATCCGCACGAAAGGAGAAGCGGGAACGGGGGACATTGTGGAGGCGGTACGGCACATGCGGACAGTGATGGACGAGATTCGCCGAATCCAACATCTTCCCATCGAAGAACTGATGACCGTATCCAAAGAGATGGGTGCCCCCTTCGAATTGGTACTGGAGGTAGCCCGGAAGGGGAAACTACCTGTACCGAACTTTTCCGCAGGGGGGATTGCTACGCCAGCTGATGCGGCCCTTATGATGCAGCTGGGTGCGGAGGCAGTATTTGTCGGTTCAGGAATTTTCAAATCCAAGAATCCGGCCAGAAGGGCTAGGGCCATCGTGGAAGCTGTTACCTACTACAACGATCCGGTGAAGTTGGCAGAAATCTCCACAGATCTTGGAGAACCCATGCTGGGCATCAGTGCCAGAACTTTACCGGAAGGGGAACAGTTGGCGGTTCGAGGGTGGTAATGGCAAAAGTTGGAGTGTTGGCTCTGCAGGGAGATTTTGAAAAGCATATCCAAGCGTTGGATCGTCTCGGTGTACCTGCGGTGGAAGTTCGGGAAAAGTCCCAATTGGAAAAAGTCGATGGACTGATCATTCCCGGTGGGGAGAGTACCACGATCGGGAAACTTCTGGTACGGTATGGGATGCTGGAATCTACGCAGACCTTTGCAAGGGAAGGAAAACCGATATTCGGAACCTGCGCGGGCGCTATCCTCCTGGCAAAGGAGATCGAGGGCAGCAATCAGGATCGGATCGGGGTTTTGGATATCACTGTCAAACGAAACGCGTACGGGAGACAGATCGAGAGTTTTGAAGCCGATATCTTTGTTCCCAAGATAGGCGAACTGCCTGTTCGAGGGGTGTTCATCCGCGCACCGATCATCAAGCATATCGAGGATGGAGTGGAAGTTCTGGCACGATTTGGAGATAGCCCTGTGCTGGTGAAACAGGGAAAGATTCTCGCAGCCACCTTTCATCCCGAACTGACCAACGACACCCGTATCCACGCCTTCTTCCTGAGCCTGTTTCCGGGGGAACCTTCTTGAACAAACGGTCTCCATGACATACATGTCAGAAAAGGGAATATAGTTCGATGCGGGTAATCGTGGCCAAATATTCTGGATTCTGTCCTGGGGTAGTGCAGGCCGAGGATGCCATTCTCTCTACCAAAGAGAACACAAAAGAAAAGATCTATATTTACGGATACCTGATCCATAACCACACCTACATCGATTACCTCTCTTCTTTAGGGATTGCAACAGTGGAGGATCTGGAATCGGTAGAACCCGGTAGCCTTTTGGTGGTACGTACCCATGGGATCGATCGCAAGCTGGAAGAGAAGTTACGGGCTCAGTACGCGCTTCTCGATCTCACCTGTCCTAAAGTGAAAAGGGCGCAGAAGATCATTCAATCCTATGCCCAAAAGGGGTACTTCATCGTGATCACGGGGAAACCGGAGCATCCCGAAGTGAAAGGACTGGTGAGTTATGCCGATCGGTTTACCGTGATCGAGAAAGAGTCCCAGATTCCCCAGGTGATCCAAGAGCTTTCAAAAGAATCGAACCTTTCGATTCTCATCATTTCCCAGACTACAGGAGATCGTACCCTTTTCGAATCCGCGATCAAAGCTTTCCAGGAAACTGGTTCAATGAAAGGCTGGAAAGTGGAGGTTCACGATTCCATCTGTTCCATCACGGCCCTCCGGGAGCGGGAGGCTCAAAAAAATCTGGAAAAAGTGGATGTCACCTTCGTGGTAGGGGACAGGCTTTCTTCCAATGCAACGAAACTCTACAATACCTTACGTTCCAAATCCCCCTATGTGTACTTCATCGGATCCCTGGAAGACCTAAAAGCATTGAAACTCGACTACTCCCGGTGGAACACCGTGCAGGTGGTTTCCTCCTCCTCCACCCCCGCCTTTGTTGAGAAGGAAATCGTGTCCTACCTCGAAGGTCTTTGAAGTCTATTGAACCTATTTCCCCCGATTGCGATTGTACTCCACCAATTGAAAGAGTTTTTCCCTCCATTCCGGTGTTACCTCCAATTCCAGGACGATCATCCGAGATTCCTGCTCCAGTTTGTCCATCAGGCAATCTACCCTTTCTTTCACTTTCGTTTCCGTTAATAGGGAGCGAAGAAACAGAAGGTCTTCCCTACGAATCTGGGAGGCGCCGAAAAGTTCCTGCACCCGCTTTTTATTCTCCCCCTTCACTGTCTGAAACAGGTAGTACCGGTAGAGAGTCTTCTTGTTGGAGATCACATCGGAACCAATCGGTTTTCCTACATCCTCCGCATCTCCGAAAAGGCCCAGTTCGTCATCCTTCAACTGGAACAGGATTCCCATTTTTTCGCCCAGGATGGAAAGGGCTTCCAAGCTAGAAGAAGGAGCCTCTGCCAGGATGCCCCCTGCCATGAGGGGGAGGGAAAAGGTATAGCGACCGGTTTTGTACCGATAGAGGGAGAGGATCTGTTCCTCAGTAGGGGATGATTCTACCCCTCCATAGTATACATCCTCCATCTGTGCGAATCCCACATAAACGAGTTCCCGGCTAAACAGTTTCAAAAGGGATTGCAGGAGCTTGCCGGTAACCTCCAGGGTGCCCAGAAGTTCGAAGGCAAGAAAGAGAGCTACATCCCCTACGCAAATTCCTAGACTGTCGGCAAGGTGTTCCGTTTGTGCCTTTGCCGTGACTCTTTCCTGTGACTGCAGGACTTCCCTGTACTGGGCATGGATGGAGGGTTTTCCCCTTCGGAACAGGTCCTGATCCATGATATCGTCATGGATCAGGAAGGCCGCTTGAAACAGTTCCATGGCGGCCCCCACCTGGAGGGCCTGTTGGCCCCGAGAGCCCCCATACATTTCATGTCCAACGGAAACCAGAGCACCCCGGATCATCTTTCCCCTGGAAAGGTATTCCTGTAACCGATCCACGGTGTCCGGTCCCCAGGAATTGATTCTTTCCGCATCCTGTTTTACCCGCTGCAGGAAGGATGCGAAGATACCGTTGATCTCGGATTTCTTTTTCGATAGATAGGTGAGCATGAGTTCATCTTAAACGATTCCAGGATTTTTTCCAATACAGGTTATTGTTAATTTGTTACATGCTCTAATCTAGGGAATAAGGAAAGATCTCTTGAATGCATTTCAATTTATAGATAAAAAATTATATAAATAAGAAAAATACCGTAAAATAATTAATATTTTTTTGCCTTTATTTAGAAATCTAGTTGACATTGTGGAAAATATTGCTTATATAGTGGGTATTCACGGAGGATCGCATGATAAAAAAGCAACGTACCGGTGCCGAGGTGATCATCGAAACCATCGAACAGCATGATGTATCCTACATTTTTGGGCTTCCTGGTGGAAGTGCCATACCAATTTTCGATGCATTGGTGGATTCTTCGATCAAATTGATCCTATCTCGGCACGAACAAGGGGCCACTCATATGGCTGACGGGTATGCCCGTGTTTCAGGAAAGCCGGGAGTGGTGCTAGTAACCTCTGGCCCCGGAGCTACCAATACCATCACCGGGATCTTCACTGCCCAGATGGATTCGGTACCTCTGATCGTCATCTGCGGACAACAGGTCACTTCCAACCTCGGGATGGATGCCTTCCAGGAAGCGGATATCTTCGGAATATCTTCACCTATCGTCAAGCATAGTTACCTCATCAAGAATCCCCACGATATCCCCCGGATTGTACGGGAAGCCTTTTACCTGGCCACCAGTGGCCGGCCAGGACCCGTAGTGATCGACGTTCCCAAGAACGTGTCCAGTGCCCTCATCGAACCATCATTCACCGAAGAGTTTCATTTACCTGGCTATAAAGTGCCCAGGGGAGGGGATCCTTCCTCGATCGAAGAAGCGGCGCGGCTCCTGGAAAAGGCGGAACGGCCGGTAATCATCGCGGGGCACGGGGTGGTGATCTCGGGGGCGGAACGGGCACTGTTACACCTGGCCGAGAAGATGCGGATCCCCGTTACCAATACCCTCCTAGCAAAGGGCGCCATTCCAGAAACCCATGAACTGAGTCTCGGTATGCCGGGGATGCATGGAACCGCCTACGCCAATATGGCCTTGAACAACTGCGATCTGGTAATGGCTGTTGGTTCCCGGTGGGACGACCGGATCGTCGGAGACATCAAAAAGTTCTGCGTCAATGCCAAGAAGATTCATATCGATATCGATCAGGCGGAAATAAACAAGGTGATTAAGCCGGATGTAGCCATTCTAGGGGATGCCAAACTGGTGCTGGAAGAAATGGCAGGCTACCTTGCCCCCGGTAAAACCGAACCCTGGCTAAAACAGATCGCAAAGTGGAAAAAACTCTATCCCTTGAAGTATAAAAAAGAAGGGAAGTTGAAAGCCGAGCATGTGATCGAGGAACTGTATAACCTCACCCAGGGGAAGGCAATCGTAGTGACCGATGTGGGACAACACCAGATGTGGGCTGCCCAGTACTATCTCGTATCTAACCCCCGACACTGGGTAACCTCCGGGGGGGCGGGTACCATGGGTTTCGGTCTTCCTGCAGCCATTGGCGCCCAATTCGCCGAACCGGAAAAAACTGTTTTAGCCATCGTGGGGGATGGGGGCTTTCAGATGACTCAGTACGAACTTGCCACCGCCGTTATCCACAAGCTCCCCATTAAAGTCATCATCATCAACAACAAGTACCTGGGAATGGTCCGCCAATGGCAGCATCTGTTCTACGACAATCGGCTTTCTGGAGTGGATTTGGAGGGGAGTCCAAACTTCGTGAAATTGGCAGAGAGTTATGGGTGCAAAGGGTTCCGGATCAAACGGAGCGCCGATGTTCGAAAGGTCCTTGCGGCAGCTCTTGAGTACAACGATGGGCCCTGCGTGATCGATGCAGAGGTGGAGAAGGAAACCAACGTATTCCCCATGATCCCCGCAGGGGCGGGTTTGTGCGACATGATTCTGGAAGCACCAAAATCGACGAAACTGGCGAAACCGGTGGGAGGTACATAGGATGGACGCTGTTGCCGCAACCAACAATGTGAAAAAACATACCATCAGTCTTTTAGTCAGCAATAAGCCGGGGGTATTGATCCGGATCGCGTTAGTGTTTGCCCGAAGAGGGTACAACATCGACAGTCTGGTAGTGTCGGAGTCGCCCGACCCAGCCTTTTCGACCATGAATATCTCTGCCACCGGGGATTCTAAAACACTAGAGCAGATTCTGAAGCAGTTGAACAAATTGGTGGATGTAATCCATGCTCGGGACCGGACGGATGAAGACATTATCCAGCGGGAACTCGCCCTCATAAAAGTACGGTGTGCGCCGGAGGTCCGTACGGACGTCCTTCAGATCGCCCGGGCGTTCGATTGCAAAATCTTGGATTTATCCGAAAAGACGGTGATACTCCAGGTGGCAGGGAAAACGGAAAAGATCGATGCGGTGAACAAGATCTTCGAGCCCTACGGGATCATCGAAACGATGCGGACAGGAAAAGTACTTATGGCCCGGGGTGAGGAGTATACCCCCTAACCTGTGTACTTCCCTTTCATCAGGGTGAACCCGAAGAGTTTGCAGTCCAGGGGGCCGTTCTTAAGGGCAACCTTCTTGAAAGGGCGAAGTCCGATGAGCTTTGCCGCTTCCGGGTTGCCGCTCAGGATCCAGGCCTGTACCCCCGCGTACTTCTGTTTCAGGGTGTTGCCAATGGAGCGGTACAAAGTTTCGAGTTCGGGATCCTGAAGCCTTTTCCCATAGGGTGGATTCATCAGAAGGAATCCCCCCTGTTCCGAGGGAAAGGGAGGAGGGAGGGCTTCGAAGGCTCCCGGAAACAGCCGCACCTTGCCTTGAAGTCCTGCCCGGATCAGGTTCCGCTTGGTTATTTCCAGCGCCTTCGGATCTTTGTCGCTTCCAATGAGGGCATATCCTAGGGAAGTCCCTCCGGCTGCGCCTGAGGTGTCGGATCCTTTTTCTGCGTTCAGTCTTTCGACTGATTTTTCCAATTCCCTTCGAACCTGTTCGTACAAATTTTTGTCGAAGACCTTCCAGTTTTGGAAGGCGAAGTGGGTTCGCAGGATCCCGGGCGGGATTCCGTAGGCCATGAGCCCCGCCTCGACAAGAAACGTGCCAGATCCGCACATGGGATCGTACAGGGGAATCTTCGGTTCCCATCCTACGAGTTTTAAGATCCCCGCGGCCAGCACTTCATTCACAGGAGCCAGAGTTTTTTCCAACCGATACCCCCTTCGGTGGAGGGATTCCCCGGAGGTATCCAACGAAAAGATACCTACTTTTCCTTCCAGATGAAGATGTATGGGTAGGTGAGGCGCATGGGGATCCACCGATGGCCGCTTCCCGTAGATCTCGGAAAAGCGGTCTACCACCGCATCCTTCACGGCAAGGGGCAGGTATCGAGGGCTTGCCCAACTCACCCCTAGGCAGGAAACAGATACCGCTATGGTTTGGTGGGGGTGTATGAAGTGTTCCCAGGGGAGACTCTTCGTTTCCCGATACAGGTCTTGCACCGATTGGATAGGGGCCCGATGGATCTCCCACAGTACCCTTAGGCCGGTGCGGAGGGAAAGGTTCAATCGATACACCGATTCCTCTGTACCGGAGCAGGAAACAGCCTGCCTCTCGGCTTTTACTCCTTCCATTCCCAACTGGGTGAGTTCTTCTTCCAGCACTCTTTCTAGCCCGGGCAGGGTTGTGACAGTGAAAGGGATCCCCATGAGCGCACTATACGATACAAACTTTGCGCATGTATACTGTATCTCCATGAAACTCTCCCTCCAACTTCGAATCACCAGGGCAACTCCTGCGGGATCTGGAGACGGAAAACGAGAAGGTCACCTCCATCCTGAAAATCGCCCTCTCCGTGAGCCTGGGGGTGGGCGCCATGGGAGCCCTGTTACTTTCCCGGAATATCAAGAAAACTCTCTTCGGTCTGGAACCGGCAGAAATAGCCACGGTGCTGCAGGAGCGGAACATCATTCTTTCTTCCATCAAAGAGGGGGTAGTCGCGGTGGATCGGGAAGGCAGGGTGATCCTGATCAATGAAAACGCAAAGAGCTTGTTGGGACTCGATCGGATACCCGAAGGGTGCAGGGTGCAGGATCTCATTCCTGGTTCCCGTTTGCCTACAGTGATCGAAACCCGGACACCCGATCTGGACGAAGAGCAGATCGTGAACAATCGAGTGCTTCTGGTAAACCGCTTCCCCATGGTATCCAAGGGGGAGGTCATTGGAGCGGTGGCAACCTTCCGGGATATGAGCGAGATACGTTCCATGGCAGAGGAATTGACTTCCGTGAAACAGTACGTGGAAGGATTGAGGGCGCAGCACCATGAGTATCTCAATCGGCTCCATGTGATCGCGGGCCTTCTCCAACTCAAGGAGTATCGGAAAGCGGTGGATTTCGTTCTAGACACGGTACAAAAAGATCAAGGGGTACTGGATTACCTACGAACCCATGTGAATGAACCTGCGATCTCGGGCCTGTTACTCGCAAAGATCACCACTGCGAGGGAACACAACATCGAGATACATGTAGAGGGGATCATCCCGCCGATCCGGAAGGAAATCGTGGGCTCCCTGGTTACGGTGTTGGGGAACCTGATCCAGAATGCCATCGAAGCCTTGCGGGAGAGCTCGAGGCTGCCCAGGAGAATAGAGATCCTCTTTTCCAATTCGGAAAATCGATTTACCCTGCAGGTAAGAGACACGGGGCCGGGGATACCGCAGGAAATACAGAATCGAATGTTCCAAAGGGGCTGCACCACGAAACAGGAAGGTAGGGGAATGGGCTTGTACCTGACCAGGCAGCAGGTGGAATGGATGGGAGGAACCATTTACTTTCGAACTTCCGTGGAGGGTACGGTTTTCATCCTAGAGCTGCCCAAGGAGAGGGTCCAACTATGATTCGGGTCTTGATTGTGGAGGACGATTTTCGGGTAGCGGAGATCAACCGGAAAATGACGGAACGGGTGAGCGAGTTTTCCGTAGTAGGTACGGTAGGAACGGGTACCGAAGCCCTGCAATTCGTGACGGAGAATCCCGTGGATCTAGTCTTATTGGATGTGTTCCTTCCCGATAGGGCGGGAATCGATGTATTGAAGGATATCAGAAAACGGGAACTGCCTATTGATTTCATCCTGGTTACCGCGGCCCATGACAGTAAGACAATCCAGGAGGCTTTACGGTACGGTATCGTGGATTACCTGATCAAACCGATCGACATGGAACGGTACCACCAAACCTTGAAAGCGTATCGGGACCAACGGACAACATTTCAGCAGGAATCCGAATTGGACCAGAGGGTAGTCGATTCGGTACGGATGGGAGGAGGGCCTTCCCCAACATCCTTACCGAAAGGGATTTCGGCTCCTACCCTTAAAAGGGTGCTGGATGCCGTCCACACTTATGAACAAGTACCCTTTACCCTGGATGAAATGGCCGCCTATGCTTCTATTTCTAAGATCACTGCCCACAGGTACCTCGAGTTCCTCCATCGAACGGGTACCCTAGGGAAAGAGTACAAGTATAACAGGGTGGGACGCCCCACCGCCCTCTATTTTCCCAAAGAGCGGCAGGGCAGCCCTTAAGATCTTCAGCTTGGCGCTCTGGGCTACCCGGAGTTCACTCTACCCGGTCGCTTCCCTGCAACCATCATCTTCCTCACCCCTTCAACAGCCTTGGCACGAAAAGGATGATCTGGGGCACGAAGGTAAGGAGCAGTAGATCCAAAAGAAGGGCGTAGAGGAAGGGGAGTGTAGCTTTTACCACCCGTTCGATCGGTACCTTCGTGATAGCACTGGCCACGAATAGGTCTAGCCCCACGGGAGGAGTGATGCAGCCGATGGCGAGGTTTACCACCATAAGAACTCCGAAGAATACAGGATCTATCCCGAAGGAATGCACGATGGGTAGAAAGATGGGAGTTAGAATCACCACTGCCGCAGAGGCGTTCACCATGGTGCCCGCGATGAGGAGAATGATGTTTACTGCGATCAGGAATAGGGCAGGGGTTTTGATGATAGCGATTACTTCCCTGGCAATCCGTTGGGGAAGCTGAAGGTTGGTGAGCATCCAGCCGAACACATTGGCAGCTCCTACGATGAACATGATGATTGTAGAGGAAATCACTGCCTTGAAGAGAATTTCAGGAAAATCTTTCAATTTTAACTCTTTATAGATGAACATGCCGACCAGGATCCCATATACGGCAGCCACTGCAGCAGCTTCGGTGGGGGTAAAGATCCCCCCATAGATTCCCCCGATGATGATCACCGGTGTGAGGAGGGCGAAGAAGGAATCCTTGAAGGACACCCACACCCGTTTCCAGGAGAACTTTCCTTCTCCCGCCCATCCTTTCTTCCGGGCGATGAAGTAGCTGACGAAGCACATGGTGATACCCATGAGGAATCCGGGGGCAAATCCTCCCACGAAGAGTTCCCCAATAGAGACTCCTGCCACCACACCGTACACCACCATCGTGATGGAAGGGGGAATCACGATCCCTACGGTACCCCCCGCGGCCACCACTCCCGTGGCGAACTCCCGGTCGTACCCTTTCTTCACCATTTCGTCGATCATGGTGGAACCGATGGCTGCCGTAGTGGCGGCGGAGGAACCGGAAATGGCCGCAAAGAACATTCCCGATACGGCCACTACCTGGGCAAGCCCTCCGGTGAGGGATCCCACGATGGACTGGGCAAAGTTCACCAGCCTGCGGGTTACTCCCCCTGCGGACATGAAAGCTCCTGCCAGCATGAAAAAGGGAACGGCCATGAAGGAAAAGGAATCGATCCCCATGTACATCATCTGTGCTACCATCACCTGGGGAAGATTCAATTTTACCAGGAGAAACGACACGGACAAGCAGAGGGAAAATGCCACGGGAACCCCAACCAGAGTGAGAAGCATAAAGAGAAATATCAACAAATAGTCCATGATCACCCCCTAAGTTTTGGCCTGATTGCTGGAATGGGATCGGATTTCCTTGAAGAGTCGAGCTGTGTCCCGTATCAGGTAGAAGAGCATCAAAAGGGAACTGAAGGGAATGATGGCATACACAATCCCCATGGGAAGATCCAGACCAGGAGAACGCTGGAACATCATGGTATCCGCCATCTTGTATCCCTGGGTGAAGAGTATGAGGATGAAGATATAGCTGCAGAGTTTAATGAACAGTTCCAGTAAAACTCCTATCTTTTTCCCCTTCCAGCGGTTAAGAAGGAATTCCACAGCCAGATGCCCGTTTTCTCCCATGATGAGAGCTCCCCCGATGAATACCGACCATACGAACAGGTATCGGGCAGCCTCCTCTGCCCACTCGGCGGAATAACCGAACAGGTAACGAGTAAGCACTTGACTGGAGATGATGAGAAGCATCAGCGCCATTGCCACTACCGAAACCCAATAGAGAGCGGTACGGAGGGCGACAAAGATCTTATTCATAGTATGTTATTTTTTCTTCAGGGCGTTGATTTTGGCTAGGTTGTCCCTGCCTACCGAATCGGCAAACTCGTCATGAACTTTTTTCGTGGCTTCCATGAAGGGCTTCCGATCTACCTCGGTCACTTTCATTTTCCCTGTGGCTCGTATTTTGTCCCAATACACCGAATCTTCCTTCTTGGAAAGTTCCCGCTGCCAGGCAATGGACTCCTTGGCCGCTTCCCAAAAAATGGCCCGCACCGGTTCGGAGAAAGCGTTCCACTGTTTCATCGAGACGAGCATCGGTTCCGGAGCATAGCAATGGGCGGTGAGGGAAGCGTATTTCTGCACTTCGTAGAATCGTTGGGTGTAGATGTGAGCGGCGGGATTCTCCTGTCCGTCCACCACTCCCTGCTGCATGGCGGTGTAGAGTTCACCAAGGGACATAGGAGTGGGAGAAGCGCCGAGAGCTTTCATCATGGAGACGAAGATCTTGTTGGTCTGCACGCGGATCTTCAGGCCTTTCATGTCTTCCGGTGTCTTGATTTCCCGAACATTGTTGGTCATGTGGCGGACGCCGTTTTCCATGTATCCCAGCAGTTTCAGCCCCTTGGGTTCCAGTGCTTTTCCCAGATCCATTCCCACGGTGTCGAGAGATTTGTACGCATGGTCCAGATCTTCGAACAGGAAAGGCAGGTCGAACAGGCTGATCTGCGGCTGGAATTGCCCCAACGCCGCGGTGCCTACCAGGGCCATATCGATGGTTCCGTAGATCAAGCCCTCGATGAGGGTTTTCTGATCTCCGAGCTGGGAAGAATGGAAGGTTTTGATTTCGATTTTCCCTCCCGATTTCTTCTTTACCAGATCAGCAAAGTAATCCCCGCCCCGGGCATAGGGGTGGCTAGGCTCAGCGATATGTCCTAGCCGTAGAGTCATGGAAGGGATTTCTCCCGCCACCGCCTTGGAAGAAGCGCTTTCTTTCCCTCCCCCTGCGAAAGTCCACGCAGGGATAAGCAGAACGACAACCAGTAGAATTAAAGCTCGTTTCATGTATCTCCTCCTATAAGGATAGAATCATGGGACACATTCTGGGGTGATTGGGAAGATCTGTACACAAAACGAACGTTTTTTTTATTGATTTCATTTATTTCACCGTGGATTGACATAGCGTGGGAATTGTGTATATAAAACGTACGAGGGATACCGATGATGCAATATCCCGTGCAGGAATTCTCGAACCTCTCCTTTCGATACAGGGTGGCTCTTTTCACTAAGGTAATTCTTTTCTTCATCTTTGTTTCTACTTTCGGATGTGGACAAACAGAAAAAAACCTATCCATTGCATCAAAGGGAAATGTCAAAGAGAAATTCATCGTTGGATTCAGTAACGGATTTTCGGGTAACTCCTGGAGGGCTGAAATGTTGGCATCCCTCCAACAGGAAGCGGTTAAGCATCCGGAAGCGGAGCTGATCGTCCTGGATGGAGAGGGAAGCATCAATAAACAAGTAATGGATATCGAAGCCCTGATTGCAAGAAAGGTAGATGCAATTCTCTTGATCCCCAACTCGGAGGTAGCGATCGTCCCAGTATTGAAGAAAGCGATTGTCATGGGGATCAAGGTTGTGCACTTCAATTTGCCCCTGGAGGATCCAGAGTGCTACCATGTATACGTGGGGCCGGATGAAAAAGAACGAGGAAAGATCTGGGCCCAGTGGCTGGTAGGAAAATTGAATGGGCAAGGATCCATTGTGATGTTTGGGGGGATACCAGGAAACCCGGGAACGGCTGCTGCCGTTGAAGGAGCATTGGAGGTATTCAAGGCCACACAGATAAAGGTACTAGCCTATAGGGATTCCTACTGGCAAGAGGAAAGGGGGAAACAAATTATGGGGGAACTCATCTCGAAGTTTCCCACTATCGATGGGATCTGGTCCGATGGAGGGCAAGTGACTGCAGGAGCCATTCGAGCACTTTTAGAATCGGGTCGTCCCTTGATCCCCGTTACCGGGGATGACTATAACGGCATGTTCAAGCTGTACCTGGAATATCATCCGAGGAATCCCCGCTTTGATTTTGCCGCCATTGCCACTCCGACATGGCAAAGTAAGATAGCCTTTCAAAAAGCTCTCGATCTTTTAAAAGGGAAACCCGTGGAAAAATGGGTAAAGATAGAGCCGCGATTGATCACAGGAAAGGATGCGATCCTGTTTGCAAAACCTACTCTATCCGATTCGGTGTTCGTGGACACCGATTTGCCCGATACCGTGTTGAGGGAGATACCCTAGGTGCAGTCGTTTATTCAATCACTGTATCGTTGGTATACTGACCTGCCTTTATCCAAAAAAATTTATCTCCCTAATTTTCTCATCATCTTTATGCTCCTACTTTTCTCAGGCTTTATTTCCCGAATTCTAGTATCCGATTTTTTGTTGAATCGAGTGATAGAAAATACGCGTCAAAGTTTGGACATCATCATTCAGAGTATCGATAGTGTGCTGAACGATGTGGAAACGGGAGCCCTAAGGGTTGCCTCGGATCCTGTGGTGCAGGGAATCCTGATAAAAGAACCAGAAAAAGAGCTAACAGAAGGCCTGGATCAGTATTTTCTGGTCAAATCCATACTGGATAAGATCTTATACATCCGTAACTACATCGATAGCATATCTGTGTATCGACTAGATGGGAGTCCCGTAGGGTCTGGATACATCAATTACGGGAAAGCGTCCGAAAAGAAGCGGTTATCCGCAGTATTCGTGAGGATGGTGATGGAGGCACAGGGGCGAAATCTATGGACCGACCCAGGATCACTCAAGTATACCCTGGAACAACCGGTGGCTTCAGGACCCGTGATGTACCGAACAGTAAGACAGGCAAATCTTGGTCGGGTAATTGGAATTGTAGAAGTGAATATGAATCGTAATATTTTTTCCAGACTGTACAGCCACCTGGATTATGGGAAAACTGGTCGATTCATTGTGGTAAACAGAAAAGGAATACTTATTTTCCCTGAATCCTACGACTATAGCCTGTACAGTGAATTCTTCCGGAATCGCTACTTGGATCTGGTTACCGATCAAAATAACCCCAAAGGTCGAATTGCCACCTTTGGAAAAGAACAGTTCGTGGTAATTTCAAGCCATATGGAACGATTGGGGTGGCTGATCATCGGAATGATCCCTATGAACGAACTCCAAGTGTATAGCAAGAATCTCAGCCTCTCTATCTATGCCATCGGTTTGTTTTGCATCCTCCTGGAAATTCTGTTCGCTATCTGGATCTCTCGCTCCATTTCTCACCCAATCAGGTCCCTTTCCGATTGCATGTTAGAAGCAGCCCAGGGGGATATGCTGATCCGGATGCCTTCCAACAGGAGGGATGAAATTGGGATTCTGGCCCAATCCTTCAACGAGATGCTAGAGAGAATTTCCTTTTTAATGGAACAGCTATACAATGAACAGAAGAAGGAACGGGAGTTGGAATTGATCGCGTTACAGTCGCAGATCAATCCCCATTTCCTGTATAATTCTTTGGAAAGTATCTGCGCTCTTTCTAAACTGAACAGGAACGAGGATGCGTACACCCTCGGAAAAGCCCTGGCCATGTTTTACAGGGGGGTCCTCAGCCGCGGTAAGCCCTTCGTTACCATAAAAGAAGAGATCGATACCCTCATACACTACTTTACGATTCAAGAAACACGATACCGGGGGAAGTTTTCCTATCGGATCTGTGTGGGGAAAGAGTTGTACGATAAAAGAATCGTGAAACTTACCCTCCAACCTCTGGTGGAGAATGCCATCTACCATGGATTGAAAAATGTTCGACGCGTGGGGTCGATCTGGATTCTGGGAAAAGTGGAATCGCAGGATCGGATCGTGCTCACTGTAGTGGACAATGGGATAGGAATGTCTCGAGAACAGATCGAAGAAGTGCTTAGCAACGGCAAGAGGGGGGATATCGGGCCTGGGTATGGGCTTAGAAACGTCGATCAGCGGATTAAGCTTAGTTTTGGGGATTCATATGGTCTGAAGATCGAAAGTCGACCTGGTTACTATACGAAGGTGCATGTTTTAATTCCCTGTATTTCCCAGGAGTAACGGATGGATACAGTATCGATTTCTGTATTGATTGTCGAGGATGAATACCTGATCCGAAGCTTGATCCGGAATTCCATCGATTGGGAAGCTCTTGGGTTTCAGATCGTTGGAGAAGCGGAGGATGGGGAACAGGCATTGGAATTGGTGAAAAAAATTCGACCTCGTTTATTGATCGTGGATATAAACATCCCTTTTGTGAACGGAATCGAGCTGGCCACTACGGTACGTTTGCAGAATCCTCATATACAGATCATCATCCTTACCGGATATGAGGAGTTTCAGTATGCCCGAAAGGCGCTTCAGGTTGGGGTGTTGAGCTATCTGTTGAAACCGTTGAATCCCGAAGAATTGATCCAAGCCCTTTCCCAGGCTAAACAAACGATCCTCAAGGATGAATGGGAGATCGTTCAAAAGTTCGGGGTTTCCAATCAGGGTCTTGGAGTGGATGTTTCCATCGTGAAAACAGAATTCCTACGATCCCTACTGAAATCTCCTTTGGAAGAACAACTCGAAGCTCGATTGCAACTGTATAAAGTGCAGATTCCCCAGATAGCTCGCCTGGGCCTGTCCAGTGGAAAACGGATCCTCGATCCTGTTTTTAGAAACCTCCTGCCCCGGAACCTCGTTGTATTTCCCGATGAGAGCGGGCGTCTTGTCTTACTTTTACCCGATGATCCTGGGAAAGCCCGTATGCAGGATACAGAGTATTATGGAATCTGCAGGATTCTTATTGAAAAAGGAAAAGAGTTGGGTGAGGCTGTTACCGTTGGCATCAGCGGATCCCTCTCTCAGATTGATGAACTACCGCGGGCTTACCATGAAGCAGAACAGGCGTTGGAGGAGAAATTCTACAAAGGTTCCCAGAAAATTTACCTTTTCGATCCTAGTACTCAAAAACAGAGAGAAACCGAGTTGCCGCCGATAGTGGATAAGCGGCAACTTTTGATCGTGTTTCGGGAGATGAAAAGGGTGAAGGAAACAGTATCCACCCTTTTAGATCAATTGAAAGCCATTCAAGCATCTCGAAAGTCCTGTGAATTGGTCTGTATAGAGATAATTTCCGTCCTTCAGGAGTATTTCGAAGAACAAGGGATAGATAAAATGGCAGAGCTTTTGAAGAAGGATATATTCCTGATCCTCGAAAGCCTGGATACCTTTTCCTCTTTTAAAACTTGGCTTTTGCAATTTGTGGAAGAGGCCTTGCTACTTAGTAACGGTAAAGTTACCCACAGAACTCGTTTCATCGTACAGAGAGCGAAAGAGTTCATGGAACGGAACTATGCGAAGAAATCTCTTACCTTAGAGCAGATCGCGGACGTGGTGAACGTGGCCCCAAACTATTTGAGTACCGTCTTCAAGAAGGAATTGAGGGTTTCCGTAATCGAGTATCTAACCTCGTACCGGTTAAAGAAAGCAAAGGAGCTGCTGGATGAGGATCCTCTCCTTACCATTACCGAAGTGGCAGAAAAGGTGGGGTATATGGATCCTTACTATTTCAGCAAGTGCTTCCGAAAGCAGTATGGTTTAGCCCCTTCCTTTTACCTACGCAGGAAGAACGGTACCTGAAAAAAATCCTACAGTTCTGAAAATCTTCTATTCCACGGTGGAACATATAGGCTGAGAATGGGGTAACCATATTCTATAGGGAGGTTATTATGAAAAGAGTCGGAGTGTTAATTCTGGCCGCTCTCCTAGTGGTTTCCTTGGTAGTGGCCGGAGGGAAACAGGAACAGAAATCGCCAGGGGGAAAAAAGTGGCGTATTGCCCTGAGCAATGACTATGCGGGAAACTCCTGGCGACAGCAGATGCTGAAGGATTGGAAAAGTGTAGTGGAAAAAGCGAAGGCACAGGGATTGATTGCGGAAGGGCCTGCCTTCACAACGAACGAAAGTTCGGCTGCAGAACAGGCAGCCCAGATTCAGAACCTTATCCTGGAAGGCTATGATGCGATCGTCCTCAATGCGGCTTCGCCAACGGCCCTGAACGCTGCAGTGAAAAAAGCGATCGATGCGGGCATACCAGTCATCTCTTTTGACAACGCCATCACCGAGCCATCGGCCTATAGGTTACTCACCGATTTCGAGTTCTATGGCCGATCGCAAATCGAGTATTTGGCTACACGATTACCGCAAGGGGGGAATCTATTGGAGATCCGTGGGTTGGCCGGCACCTACGTGAATGATGCGATCCATGCGGGGATCATGCAGGGAATTAAAAAGTATCCTCAATTCAAGATCGTGGGAGAGGTGTATGGAAACTGGACTCAGTCAGTGGCTCAGAAAGAAGTGGCAGGAATTCTTCCTTCTTTGCCGAAGATCGACGCAGTTGTTACCCAGGGTGGTGATGGGTATGGAGCTGTGAAAGCCTTCGAAGCTGCCGGAAGACCCATCCCAATCGTATTCATGGGGAACCGGTACGATGAACTGGCGCTGTGGAAAGAATTGAAAGAAAAAACCGGGTGGGATACATCTTCCTGCACAATCTCTCCCAGTGTGGTACAGATCGCCTTCTGGGTTGCCTTGGAAGTGCTGAATGGAACGGATGTACCTAAGGAGATAAAGCTGCCTCCATTGACGATTACCAGTGACAAACTGGATTATTTCCTGGCTCATACAGAGAAAGGTGGAGTGGCTTCCATCGAATACCCCCAGTCCTGGGTAAAAGAACTCATCCAAAATGTGAAAGCGGGAAAACCGGCTCCTCCTGATCCACTCCCGAAATGAGGTTCTAGGTAAAGTTAAGAAGGTTATGTTTAGGGGGGCTACCAAGCCCCCTTTCGTGGAGGCCAGGCATGAATGGGGATGTGCTAGCGGAAGTCCGGAACCTTTCGAAACGGTTCTTTCACTCGGAGGCGTTGAAAAATCTTGACCTGGAGATCTTTAAGGGTGAAACACTCGGAATCGTGGGCCACAATGGTGCCGGAAAGTCTACCCTTGTAAATATCCTCATAGGAACTTTTCCCCCCACCGGTGGGGAAATTCTTGTAGAGGGAGCGCACGTACCGGAGCCGTATTCAGTACATGTTGCCAATGCATTGGGTATTCGGGCCGTGTTCCAGGAACTGAGTCTTTGTCCCAATCTGACGGTAATAGAAAACATGAAAGTCTTTCACCCTTCGTTGCGTGGAAGGGGATGGAGACGCAGAGCCGAAGAAACCATCATGGAAGTGTTGGATATTCTATTCCCCGGACATGGAATCGACCCTAACACCGTTATTGAGGAACTGCCGTTAGGACAGAGACAGATGGTAGAAATTGCAAAGGCTTTCACCGTGGTTGATCAACCGATCAAACTAGTTATTCTGGATGAACCCACCAGTGCTCTGGATACGCAGCGTACAGGTCAACTGATTCATTACTTGAATACGATTAAAAGTAAGGAAATGGGATGCATCTACATTTCCCACTTATTGGATGAGGTGTTGGCCTGTACCCAACGTATCGTCGTCTTAAAAGATGGAAAGAAAGTGGGAACCCTCAATACCAAAGAGGCGAATCGGAACAAGATCATCGAACTCATGGGAGAAGCGAAACCTGAGATCGAGGAGGTTCCACAAGCAGGGAAGACTGCTCCCTCGACCAACGGAGAAAAAACCCGTATGACTCGCCTTATCGTGGAACCTCTTCAGACAAAAGAGGGAAAAGTCACGTTTCGGGTCCATAAAGGCGAAATCGTAGGCCTTGCCGGCCTGGCAGGTCATGGGCAAACGAAGCTTCTATTGGATCTGTTCGATTACCAGCATAATGATGAGTTCCACATAGAGGGACCTGTAACCTTCATCCCCGGGGATAGGCAAACAGAGGGAGTGTTCCCCCTCTGGTCCATCGTAAAAAATATTACAGTTCAGGTGTACGACAAGGTCAAGCGATTGGTGTTGATTGACCCGAAAAAAGAAGAAAAAATAGCGGAACGATGGAAGATGGGCATCGATATCAAAGCCTCTACCTTGAACGATACGATCCTGTCTCTCAGTGGAGGAAATCAACAAAAAGTTCTATTTGCCCGTTGTTTGGAGTCTTCCGCACCCCTCGTTCTCATGGATGACCCCACACGGGGAGTGGATGTTGGAACAAAGGAAGAAATCTATAAATTGATCTTGAAAGAGAAAGAAAGAGGAAGGAGTTTTGTGTGGTATACAACCGAGATGGATGAATTGAAGTACTGTGATCGGATCTATGTATTCAAATCGGGAAAGATCATTGCAGAACTGTCCGGTTCCGATGCGACGGAAGAAGAAATTCTCAAATCATCCTTCTAGGGTTATGGGATATGCAAAGAAAACAAATTATTCCTACGGACTTTCTACTGCCTCTAGTATCGGTGGTGGTTGTTTTCATTCCTATCGTGATCTTGAAGCCGAGAGTGTTGCAGTATGAGGGGTTAAATCTTCTTTTCAATATGGCAGTTCCAGTCACTCTCGCGACGATTGGCCAGCTTTTTGCTATGACGATCGGAGAGATCGATTTTTCGTTAGGTAACCTCGTGAGCCTGGTCACCTGTATCGTGGGTACCGTCATTCCGTTGAACTTTTCATTGGGATTGATTTTTTTGGCGGGAATCTTGTTGATCTATGTTTTGATCGGAGCGTTCCTGTATCTTAAGAAACTCCCCTCCATTATCGTTACGATCGGTATGTCTTTTGTATGGACGGGAATCGCTGTGACGATTCAACCCCATCCAGGTGGAAATGTGCCGAAATTCGTTCAGCAGATCGTGAGTTTCCGGCCCCCCTGGATTCCACTTCCTCTCATTTACTTAGGAGCCCTCGCGATAGGTATCCATGTGATTTTGAATAAGACGAATTTCGGCATCCTGGTGAGGGGGTTGGGAGGGAATCAGAAGGCTATTCATCAGGCAGGACATTCCATTCTAAGGATCCAAATGGGAGCCTTTCTCCTGGTAGGGTTATTTGGAATTCTCAGTGGAGCGGCGCTGGCGGGCATTACTACCAGTGCGGATGCTAACCTGGCAAGAAACTATACCCTTTTAGCTGTGGCAAGTGTCATTCTGGGAGGAGGAAGTTTCGCGGGAGGGAAAGTATCTCCCGTAGGCGCAGTCCTGGGAGCTTGTACCATGACTCTGGTTGGAACTCTGCTGACATTCCTGAAAATTTCACCCGATTGGCAGATCGGAGCTCAGGGCCTCATCATTCTTATGGTGCTCTTTGTGAACAGTCTAATTAAACATCCACGGAAGGTGCCTTATGTCTAATTGGGTCATGGAACATAAATGGACTTGGTCGTATCTAGGTTCAATCGGTGTCTTCATCCTTATTAGTCTCGTGTCCCAGAATGCCTTGGCAACCTTAACAGCTTCTATAAGTTTTGCTTCCTTTTTCATCCTCGTGGGAATAGGCCAAATGTTGGTCATTACCACAGGGCCGGGTAATATCGATCTCTCCATACCCTATACCATCGCTCTCACCGGCCTGGTTGCTACCAAGGTGATGAACGAAGCAAACGCTTTGATTCTACCTGGGATGGCTGCGGGGATCCTCGTAGGTGCCCTGGTAGGTTTGTTCAATTTCGCATTGATACGTTTCGCTTTCATTCCTCCCATGATTGCCACATTGGCTTCCAGTTTCATCATTAGGACCCTTTCGATCGTCTTTTTCCGGGGTCTCCAATTGAAACCTCCCCGTGATCTCGAATTGTTCGTTACTGTTCGGTATGGGTTCGTACCTCTCATGTTCCTTATGGTGCTCATAGTGGCGGTCTTGATGCATTTCATTCTGACCCGTTCTACCTACGGACGGAACATCCACGCCATCGGTCAAAACATTCGTGCAGCCTGGTTGTCGGGGATCAACGTAATCCGTCATAAGCTGATCACCTATACCCTATGCGGGGTATTTGCCGGAATTACCGGTGTGTTGCTTTCCGCATTCTCTGGGGGAGCCACCCTGGATATGGGGGAGGAATACATGATGTATTCGATTGCCGTCGTTGTGCTGGGAGGAAGTAGCATCGCAGGAGGAAACTCCAATGTTCCGGGAATTGTAGGCGCCTCTGTTCTACTTTACCTGATCGTGAACCTCCTGAACATTCTCGGATTAGGGGCGAACCTAAGGCTCATTTTTACAGGTATTGTGATAGTGATCATCATTTTTGCAAGCGGTGAACGGTTACGAAAGGCGGCAGGCTAATGAACCGATACTATGATTTGACCCATCTGGTGGATCAAAATACCTACCATCCCTTTGGGGGAGCGTATTTCCGGAATGTACAGGCATTTTCAAGTCATGGGTGCAGACATGCGTATATCACTATGAGTTTGCATTTTGGAACTCATATGGATGCTCCCTGGCACATGGTAGCGGATGGAAAACGATTGGATGAGATCGATATAAGGGAATTGATAGGCGAAGCCATCATTGTGGATCTCTCGAACCTTTACGGGCCGACGAAAAAGAGCGGATCTCCCATCTCGCGGAAAGATCTCGAATCAGCCCTGGTGAAACAGGGGCATCAATTGAGGCCAAGAGATGCAATTATTATCTATACGGGCTGGATGGAGCTTTTCCAAGCCGATCCCATACGGTATTTCCGTTCCTACTGTACCCTGGGTCAGGATGCTTCCGAATGGCTGGTCCACCAGGGAGTTCGTTTGATCGGCCTCGATGTTTCCGATATCGATCTTCCTTCTGCCTATGAAACCGCTCCCTTTCATCCGACAAACCATCGGCTGGTATTGGGGGCAGGGATCTATGTGATCGAGAATGTGGGAGGAGAGCTTCCCAACCTGGTGGGGAAACGAGTAATGCTGATCCCAGCACCCTTCCGTCTAGGAGGCGAATACGCCTCCGGTGCCCCCATTCGTCTTCTCGCACAAGAAATTTCATCTACCTGAGGAGTCATTTCATGTACCAACTTCTATCCCATACGATGTCAACCACAGATCCCGCATGGCCAGGGGAACCCACTTTGAAGGTAGAGGCACACAGTCTAATCGAGCGTGGGGACAACGCGGATACGTATGTGCTTCATCTGTATAATCATTTTGGTACCCACATAGATGCTCCCAAGCATTTCAATCCCCTTGGGAAACGGATCAGCGAGTTCCCTATTTCGACTTTTGTGTTCAATAAGCCCCTTCTGTTGGACATTCCTAAAAATATGGGAGAGATACTCGCTAAAGAAGAATTGATACAGTATCGGGACAAGATACGGGAAGCGGATCTCCTTCTCATACGGAGTGGAACTTACCAATGGAAACAGCAAAAGCCATTGGAGTTTGCCTCACGAGGTCCAGCACTCCATTCTGAGGCGGCACGCTATTTGATGGAAGAGTTCCCTTCGTTGCGAGCCATCGGTGTAGATTGGCTATCGATTGCATCCCCTTCCTTTATGCCGGATGGAATCTATACCCATCAATATTTACTCGGCAGGTTCCATGACCATCATCTGTTCATCATCGAGGATTTGAACCTGAAAGATCTCGACGCGAAACGTCTCTTGCGGGTTTTCGCATTTCCACTTCTCGTGGAAGGAATCGATAGTGCTCCAGCCACCGTGGTTGCGGAGGTCACGACATAGCTTTCGGCAAAGTTCCCGTTTTGTACCCTCTCAGTCGAATGATGTAGTCGCCTATCGTAGTATCGATCTTTGGGGAGAAACGCATTCTCCGGGGTCGTGTGGGTTGTCTCAGAAGGCAGTTTGGCGCCACAGCTCAGACAACAGTATCTTTATGTTTAGTTCCCTAAACCTTGCGTTTTCTGCCTAAATTGCCTACACTTTAATCAACCGATGACGAACAACGATTTTCTTAAAGGCAATGATATCCTCTATAAAGTAAAAACTGAGAAAGGGCTTGATCGAACCGCGTATCTTTGGATCACCCCTGATGATTGCCTTTCGCTAGATGTTAGTGATGGAAGTGATATTACTAGAAATATGTTTGGCGGAGATTACGAGTTTTCCTTTAAAATCAAACCCAAGGATATCCCTTTGCTATTGCAAGTATTGGAATTGGAACATTTCAAAGATAACGATCCTAACGCAAAGAGCGAGTTCTACGATACGCACCTGCTCACGGTAGAAGATCCTCCCCGAAAATGCCGCACCGAATTGGAAAAAGCACAACTTCTCATCTTCACCTTCTACTCGCATCCAGAAGGGGATATCGCATTCCATAAATTATTGGACAAGCATTCTGTTCCCTATGAATTTTTTACATGGTTTGACATGGATGATTGAGGGTTTTAGGGGGCTCGATCCAAACATGCAAGTGGCCTTCTTATTCATACATTGAGTATAATCTTGAATCTGTTCCGTATTGTTGGTGTTGAATGTTAAACATATGCGCAGGGATTACCACGCCGGTTTATCCATATATAAATAGATGCTAGCCTGCCCGAAATTGCACATACATTCTAAGTAGCCTTTCCGTCCCACGCGTTAGCATACAACATTGTATGTCTGAGAGGTAAAGTTTCAATCTTGTAATGGCCTATTTCAAAAGTTATGGAATTGCTTTTGGTTCAATATTCCTAGAGTTCTGCTTTCTACCTCTAAACCTAAGTCTGCTATCATCGCCAAGTCTTCAAGGGGAGTACGTCCCTTGGTAGTTAAATAGTCTCCTGTCATTAACCCATCCGCTCCCGCGGCAAATACAAGGGGCGCCAGGGACCGCAGACTGGTAAGTCGACCTCCGCAAACAATGAGGGAAGTGCGAGGAAGCATCAGCCGCAAGGACGCGATACACTTCAACGCCTCTAGGGGTTGCAGCGGGTGGAGGTGTTCTAATCTGGTGCCAGGCAGAGGATTCAAAAAATTAATGGGCACCGCCGTTACATTCAAATCTCGCAAAGCTACAGCAAACTCGTAACGCTGGGCTATTGTTTCTCCCATGCCAAAAATTCCCCCCACACAGACTTCTAAGCCTACCTCCTGGGCTGCCAGAATGGTGTTTACCCGTTGTTGGTAGGTATGGGTAGTGCAGATCTGGGGGAAATGGGATGCGGCGGTTTCCAGATTGTGATGGTAGCGGCTTAGGCCTGCTTCCTTAAGTTCCTCAAGAAACGACCGTTCCACGATCCCTAACGAGGCGCACAACTGGATAGGAACCTCTTTACGAATCGTATGGAGGGCCTTCAGAAGTGCGTGCCGTTCCTGAAAAGAACTAAGCCCGCGTCCCGACGTTACGAGGGAAAACCGCCAGGCGCCCTGGTTGTACGCTACAGTCGCCGCTTCCACGAGTTTATCCAGCGGGAGAAGGGGATATTTTGCTACCGAAGAACGGGCGCCTTGTGCCTGGGCACAGTAGGCTCAATCCTCCGAGCATAACCCGGATCGCGCGTTTAGGATGGTACAGAGCTTTATGCTACTTCTAAAGGATAACTCCCGGAGACGACTAGTCTCTTTCAATAATGGCCACAGGTCCGTCCAGGGGAGACTGAAGATTTCCTGCCATTCGGGAAAGGTTAAACTCATAATCCATAAAATTACCTATTTGCTTCGATGTGTCAATGAATCACGCCAATGGATTGTAAACCTTCCATTTAACCGAACTCGTAGTGCGTCACCTCAGTTTGTCTTTTTTCCCATGCCTTGATCTGACGGATACTATCCTAATTGCTCACTTGGCCTTAATTCCCCGTATTCTTTTCGTAGTAATATAAACTTTTTGTTGAGAACTTCCATAGATTTTTAGAGATCGAGACGAAAAATACAAATAGATTGTCAACAGCTACCTATCGCCGAACGGGCGCTTTAAAATCGGTGGGTAATTTCTGTTAGTCAACGCGACTCTTTGGGCGATACCGGACTTGAACCAGTGACTTCCTGCTTGTAAGGCAGGCGCTCTCCCAACTGAGCTAATCGCCCGTAGTGGGGGAGAACATAACACAGCCTCGGGCCAGATGTCAAGTTATGGAAATTCGGCAGTTTTACTGACCTCCTGCCCTGAGTTGCGACGCCTTCATCCAGGGGCTGGAACCCCATGAATAAACTCATGGAAAAATAGGAACGACAGGCGATAGACCTCTTTCCTCACATCCTCCGAAACCCTCCAACA
>Ga0308395_1000714_pt1 | contig 25009 bp, 23 predicted proteins | sample Hotspr20SampleP4_FD_202097 | JGI IMG/M metagenome (GOLD analysis project Ga0308395, IMG submission 202097) | Hot spring phototrophic mat microbial communities from Mushroom Spring, Yellowstone National Park, Wyoming, United States - 20050930_P4 ...
TGGCGCTCAACGTCATTCGTCAGCAAGGCTTCCGTTATGTTCCTGATGGACACAGGGCAGCCTCCGCACGCCCAGACCGAGGCCTGGCCTGGCTGGGCATTTGTTAGAGCATTGATAAGCCCTGGGCCTGGCCTGAAAGAAGTTGCCAAATCAGGTGGCTTGTAGTAAAATGGCTAATGGTTACCCCCCAAAAACGATTCCAGGTAACTGCCTACCCAAGAGTCGTTTCGTAAAAAACCACGAAGGACACGAAGGCCACACCAAGGACACGAAGGACAATTTTTACCCTTTTGTGTCCTTCGTGAGTACTTTGGGCCCTTTGTGGTAGGTAATTACGATTCCAGCCAGAAGGAGGTGATCCGGGGTTTCACATCAGGTACTGTTCAACCGTTCGTCCGCCTTCCGTACCGTTTATCCACCATTGTTCCCCATTTTATCAGGAGGAAAAAGGATGAACGCGCTTGTGGTCCTGATTCTGGCCGCCATCGGTGTCGGCGTCGGCTACGGCGTCTACGCCAAGAGTATTGACCGCAAGGTCATCCAGCCCGACCCCTCCAAAGCCACGCCCGCCAGGATGTACATGGACGGCGTGGACTTCATCCCCGCCAACCGCAACGTCCTCTTCGGCTACCAGTTCAAGTCCATCGCCGCCCTCGGCCCCATCCTGGGCCCCATCATCGCCGTCCAGTGGGGATGGCTCCCGGCGCTGGCCTGGATCATCCTGGGCACCTTCTTCATCGGGTGGGTCCAGGACTACTCCAGCATCATCGTGGGTGTCCGGGAGGAGGGGCAGACCTTCGGCGCTCTCAGTTACCGCCTCATCTCCCCGCGCGCCCGCAATATCCTCCTGGCCTTCATCTACGTCTACCTGCTGATGATTATGGGCGCCTTCGGTATCCAAGTGGGGGGAGGCAGTATCACCGACCCTAAGAGTATCCTTGAGGTGTCGGGCCGCGCCTTCGGAGTCCAAGGAGGTTTGCTGCCCAACCCGGCCGTACCCTTGGGGGTTATCATCGTCACCCTGGCTGGCGTCCTGGCCGGGCAGATGACCTATAAGTGGAAGCAGGACATTATCCTGACCACGGTGGTCACGGTCGTCATCGCCCTGGTCGGCATCTGGGTGGGAACCCTCCCGGCCGTACAAAACTTCTTTAAAGCCATTTACGGGTATCAGGTGATTGACGGGAAGACCGCTTCCCCCTTCCTGTTCCTCAGGGTCACTCAGGCCGGTTTCATCGGGAGCCTGCTGCTGCTGATCTTCTGCTACCTGGGCGCGGTTTTGCCCATCTGGCGTTGGGCCCAGCCGATTAACTACGTCGCCTTCTGGGTCGTCCTCTTCGGCGTCCTGGGCGGCATTCTCGGCCTGCTGATCGGGCGCCCCAGCCTGGGGGACTTCCCGGCCTACCAGACCTTCATGGGCCCTGCGGGTCCCCTCTGGCCGATGCTCTTCGTGACCATCGCCTGCGGCGCCATCTCCGGCTGGCACAGCCTGGTCTCCTCCTCCGGCACCGCCCGCCAGTTGGAGAAGGAGACGGACGCCCTCTACGTGGGCGGCGGGGCGATGTTCCTGGAGATGGTCTTCGCTACCCTCGCCTTCCTGACCGCCACGGCTGGCGTCGGGTTCGCGAAGTACACGGAATTGAAGGGCTGGACCGTCCCGGCGGCCGTCTTCCCCCAGGGTCTCTCCACCTTCCTGAACTACTGGGGGCTGGACGCCGCGCTGGGCCAGGGCTTCGGTGTCGCCTACGGCTCCGTCTTCCTCACCCTGATGGCGCTGACCATCATGCACCTGGTGGTCCGCTTCATGCGGGTGGCCAGCGCCGAGGCGCTGGGTGACCGCTTCCCCATCCTGCGCAACGTCCACGTGGGCACCATCATCGCCCTGCTCCTCACTATCTTCCTGATCTGGTTCGCGCCCTTCCTGCGCATTTGGGGCATCTTCGGCGCGGCCAACCAGTTGATGGCTTCCCTGGCCCTGCTGCTGGTCACTCTCTGGCTGATGTCCAGGGCCAAGAGTTACCAGTGGACCTTCTGGCCCTTCGCCTTCATGTTCATCACCACCGTTGGCGCGCTGCTCTGGCAGACCTATGACTCCTTCTTCGTCAAACTGCCAGCGCAGAAGGATTGGACTGGGCAGGTAGCCTTCATCACGATGGGCGTGCTGGCCCTGATCCTGGTCGTGCTGGCGGTCATCCTGGTGGTGGATGGCATCGGCTCTATCCGCCGCTACCGGGCGGAACTGGCCAAGGCGCGCCGGTAAGACCGGTCCGCTGGCAGGCAAACGCAAGGAGCAGGGCGGGCTCCCCACCCGCCCTGCTCTTGTAACGGATGAGAGAGATGCAAATCCAGGTTCTGATGCCCATCCCAACCACGTTCCGCCACTGCCTGGCCTGTGAGGCTCTTTCGGGAGATGTGGTAGGAAACGTCGCGCGCGCCGAGATGGTGGAGGAGTACCCGACGGAGTTCCTGGAGGAGTTTGACCGCCTGATGCGCTGGATCAACGAACTCAGCCTGCGCTTCGGGCCGGCGCTCCAGGTTCGGGTGGTGGACCCTCAGTCCCTGGAAGGGCTATGGAAGTGCCTGCGGTACGGCGTCCGCCGATACCCGACCTTTCTTCTGCCCGGCGGGCGCAAGGTCGTGGGTTGGGATTGGGAAGCGCTGGAAGGGGCCCTGCGGGAGGTGGCGGAAGGACGGGATGCAGGAGGCAGGACGCAGGATGCAGGATGAATCCTGCGCTACACCCCCGTAGCACAGGATTTATCCTGTGGATGCAGGGCGCAGGATGCAGAGTGCAGGATGAATCTGCGCTACAAGAGGGTCAAAGTGAATCAGAGCGAGGCGAAGCGGCAGCAATGGCTGGAAGAACTGGAATGCCGTCTGCGGGACGCCGGATGCGCCCTGCGGGACATCCTCTACGGGATGACTCTCTACGACTGGGTGCTGGAACTGCAGAAGGCGCGCGGGGAGGTGGAGCGCGTCTTCACTCTGCTGGTCTTCGGCGACCTGCTGGGCATCCCCATCCTGACCCCGTACTACACCATGCGCCTGCTCCCGTACATGGTCCCTCGCATTGAGGCCTGGCGCCGCAGCATGCTCCGGGAACGGGACCTGACCGACCTGTTTGACCAAGAAATCGGTTAGAGGTATAATCCTAATAGGATAGCAGGAAGCACGATGGTATCATGGCAAGAACGCGAAGCACCAAGGGTTGAGCGCAAGCGCAGGGAGAACGAAAGAAAATTTGGCAATTGGGAAGAACTACCTGACGGCGGTCGCCGTTACTTCTATGAGATTCAGGGACGTGCTGGTTGGAAAGCGCGCTATGTCAAAGAGGTAGATGCTTTGGAGCAAACAATCCGGTTCTACCAGGAAATCTACAATGAACGGGGACAATTAGTAGAAATTCACGAGAAGTATCCGGTGGACAAAGGGCATAAGAGAGTGCAGGAGGGCAGTTATGAAGGTTTCCCGACAAAGGGTTGCTCAAAAAATCATTGACTACCTCTATCATCGCATCACCCTGTCAGATCTGGTAGACTGGGCAGAGTCAGCAATGATGGAGGCAGATTTTGAGGAGCGAGATGTTGAACTTCTCCGGGACATCATTGGCCGCATCGGTCTGGCAGATGTGAGGGCTTTTGGGATGACCTGGGAGGATTGGGAAGATTTCCTGTCACGGCTGGGCTATCGCATTAGCATAACGGTTTCAGAAGCCCCAGTGCTGGCAGAGCCATAACCATTGCCGCGAAGGTTACACCAACTCCGAGGAGGTATGGATCAAAATGGCTGAGCAGAGAAGCAAATGGCAGAACTTCCTGGACAGTATCAAGAGCGTCCTCTACGGCATGGCCGGGCACGATATGGCCCGCTTCGCCCTCAAGACGCGCGGGAGCATGGAACATCTCTTCATCCTGGTCACGATGGGCGACCTGCTGGGTGTCCCCATCCTCCCACCCTACTACTCCCTGCGCCTGCTTCCCTACGTCGTCCCCCAGATTGCCACCTGGAAGCGGCGTATGCTCCGGGAGCGGGACCTGACCGACGCCCTGGCCTGACCCACCGTCCACCAACCCACCTGCATACTTGCACACTGGCATACTCGCACACTCGCTCAAGGAGGTCACCTTGTCCCTCGCAGAAGTCTTTAAACAGCACCCCGAGCGCCGCTACATCATGTTCGGCGGCAAGGGCGGGCTGGGAAAGACCACTTTCTCCGCCGCCACGGCCTACTGGCTCGCCCAACAGGGCTACAAAGTCCTGGTCTTCTCCGTAGACCCCCAGGCATCCCTCTCCGACATCTTCCAGCAGGACATCTTCGGCAAGGGAGCCGTGGAGATTATCCCCGGGCTGTTCGCTCAGGAGATAGACGCGGACCGGCGCATCCGCGAGTACCAGGAGGAAATCCGGCAGAAAATCCTGAACATGTACGGTCTGGAGAAGGTGCCGAACGAGATTGAGGACTACATCCAAGCCGCCGCGGCCGAGCCGGCGATGGAGGAGAGCGCCATCTTTGACCAGGTGGTAGACATCATTGTCGCAGGCAACTACGACTACTATATCTACGACCTGGTCCCCCTGGGCCACGCGCTCTACTACCTGAGCATGGCCAGTGTCTACGACCAGTGGATCAGCAAAATCACCAAACTCCGGGAGGAGATGCAGGAATACGCTCAGGTCGCCGCACTCCTGCGCCGGGATGAGGAACTGGAAGAGGACAAAATTCTGGCGGAGTTGCAGGACATCCGCTACCGCATCAACACCTCCTCCAGCATCCTGACCGACAAGGAGAAGACCGCCTTCTTCTTCGTCCTGGTGCCCGAGGAGATGATTATCCTGGATACGGTCAAGGCCGCAGGACTCTTCGCCAGATTCCAGGTCCCCATTTCCGGTTACATTGTTAACCGGGTGATCCCGACGGAACTGGAGCAGCAGCAGATTCCGGAGTACCTGCGCCACCGCATCCAGATGCAGCGAAAGTACCTGGAGGAGATTCGCCAGCGTTTCGGCAATCAGGTACTGGCCTACATCCCGGAGTTTGAGCGGGATATTACCGGCCTGGAGATGATCCGGCGGATGGCAGAGGCGATGTTCGGAGGTGTGGAATGATTGAGAAGCCCATGGTTCAGTTCGTACAGGAGCATCCGAAACTGAAGTACGTCTTCTTCGGCGGCAAGGGCGGCGTGGGCAAGACGGTGATGGCCGGGACGGCCGCGCTCTGGTTTGCCCGCCAGGGCCAGCGCACCCTGCTGGCATCCACCAACCCCGTCCACTCCCTCAGCGGCCTCCTGCGGCAGGACGTTTTTGGCAAACCTACCCCGGTGGAAGGCGTCCCCAACCTCTGGGCCTACGAGATTGATACCAAAGACACCATTGAGCGGTCCAAAAAGGAGATTCGGGAGAAAATTGAATGGTTCCTCAAATACGCCGACATCCGGGTCAAGACCGACGAGTTCGTGGAATCCGCCACGATGAATCCGGCCTTTGAGGAGTCGGCGATGTTTGAGAACATGATTGATATTATGTTTGAGGACAAGTACGAGGTCTACGTCTTTGACACCGCGCCCACCGCCAATGCCCGCCGTCTCCTGGGGATGTCCAGCGTCTACTCCATGTGGGTCAACAAGATGGTCCAGAGCCGCCAGGAGGCAATGACGCTGCGGGAACTTCTCTCCTACAGCAAAAAGAAGCAGGAGAAGGACCCGCTGATGGAGTACCTGCTCCGCTTCCGGGACCGGATGGCCCACGCGAAGGCGCTGCTGACGGATGCGGAGAAGACGGCCTTCTTCTTTGTCACCCTGCCGGAGGCGTTGCCCATCGCGGTCATCCGCCGGTTCATCAACTGGTTTGACGAATTCGGCATCCCGGTCGGCGGTGTGGTGGTCAATATGCTGATTGACCCACAGGCAGTGGGAGAAAACCCGCCGGAGTTCGTCCGCAACCGCATCGCGATGCAGGCGGAGTACATGGAAGAGATCCGGCGGCTCTTCCCCAACGTCCGTGCCCTGGTGCCGCTCTTTGAGACCGAAGTCCAGGGCGTACCCATGCTGGAGCGCACCGCCGCCTATCTCTTCGGCTGATATATCAACCACGAAGGACACAAAGGGCACAAAGAATGCTTGTTTTATACAAAATAACCCCTTTGTGCCCTTCGTGTTTCCTTTGTGACCTTTGTGGTTAAAGAATATCCGAGGTCGCCGTGCACCCATCCCTGCTGATCCTTCTGGTCGGATTCCTGTACATCCTGGGCTTCAACGGCCTGTCCTACCTGCGCCACCAGGGCCTCTCCTCCCGGTTCATCCTGGAGGGACTGCTCCTGACCGGAGCCGGAGCGGCCCTGGCGTTAGTGGCTCCCCTTCACCCCATCATATTCCTCCTGCTCCTCTACCTGCTCACCATGCGCGTGCGCATCCTGATAGACCTGGGCAACGGTATCGCGGGCCGAGGGCAGCCGGAGCGGGCCCTCCGGTTTTACGACCTGGCCCTCCGCCTGGGCGCGGATGCCTTCAGCCAGCGGGTTGCCCAGATCAACCGGGGCGCGGCCCTGCTCCAGTTGGGCCGGGCCGAGGAAGCCTGCCGGATTCTGCGGGAGGTGGTGGCCGACCAGAGCATCCGGCTGGGGGCCAAGTACCAGGCCGCCGCCTGCTACAATCTGGGCCTGGCGTGCCGTCGCACCGGGCGGGAGGCGGAGGCCATCCAGCGCTTCAACGAAGCCATAGACGCCCTGCCCGGCTCGGTTTACGCCTACGGCGCCCGGCAGGCGCTGAAGAAAGAGCAGGAAACCCGGGATACCGAACCGGAAAAACAGCCGTAGCGCAGGCCGTCAGGCCCGTTTGTGGGTTTTTATGGCGGCGGCTTTGCCGCCGCCATAAAAACCCCTCTATTGTTATCCGCCAAAGATAGCCCGTCCCTTCATCGGAGGAGGTTTCCCCATGCGCATCCTGGAATCCGGAATGGGCGAATTGCTCCAACCGATAGACCTGGACGAGTTCCGGGAGTGGAACCGGGAGAAAAAGGCCCACGGTCTGGTGGATAAACTCATGACCGAACAGGAGGCCATCTCCCGGTTCGTTTATGACGGGTGCTACATCGGCACCGAACTCTACGGTACCGTCCGCGCCCCGATGAGCCTGGCGCGGGAGGTCGTCCGCCAGGGGAAGAAAAACCTGCGGGTCGCCGGACAGGGCGTGCTGGAACTGGACCTCTGGCTGGGCGCCTACCTGGTCAAAACCCTAGACATCACCTACATCGGCCTGGAGGTCTACGGCACCTCTAACTGCCTGCGCCGCGAGGTGGAGAGCGGACGGGTGGAGAAAGTCGTGGAGTGGTCCAACGGCAGCATCACCTGGCGCTTCAAAGCCACCGCGATGGGTGTTCCCTTCATCCCGGTCCGCTCCATGCTGGGCACCGACACCTTCCGCTACAGCGCGGCCAAAGTGGCCGAGTGCCCCTTCACCGGGATGAAGGTCTGCCTGATCCCGGCCCTCATCCTGGACGTGGGGCTCATCCACGTCCACCGGGCCGACCGCTACGGCAACGCCCAGATTGAGGGCATCAGCGGCTTCGCCTTTGAAATGGCGCGCGCCTGCAAACGGCTCATCATCAGCGCGGAGGAAATCGTAGATACGGAAGAAATCCGCCGCTATCCGGACCGGACCATCATCCCGTACTACCTGGTGGACGCGGTCGTCCACGCCCCCTTCGGCTCCTACCCCGGCGAGATGGTCTACATGTACGAACGGGACGAGGAGGCCATCCGGGAGTGGGTAGAGGCATCCAAAACAGAAGAGAGGACCCAGGCCTATCTGAACAAGTACGTCTACGGCGTCGCCAACCACCAGGAGTACCTGGAGTTGGTCGGCTGGGAGCGGCTGGAGCGCGTGAAAGCCGCAGTGGAGGGACGGTGATGGCTACCCCAGACTACAACCCCACCGAACTGATGATTTGTCTGGCAGCCCGCCAGATTCCGGACGGCGTGACGGCGTTCATCGGCACCGGCATCCCCATGCTGGCCGCGAGTCTGGCCCAGAAGATGCACGCGCCGAACCTGATCCCCGTCTTTGAGTTCGGCGGGACCGGCGCCATCCTGAAGCGACTGCCCCGCGCGGTGGGCGAGGGCCGCACGTTCTACCGGGGCCTGGTCGCCTCGGGCATCTGCGATACGATGGAGACCGCCGCGCGCGGCTTCATTGACTACGGCTTCCTGGGCGGCGCGCAGATAGACCCCTACGGCAACCTGAACTCCACCGTCATCGGCCCCCAGCACCATCCGCCCAAAGTCCGCCTGCCCGGCTCCGGCGGCGCCAACGACGTCGGCTCCCTCTGCTGGCGCACCATCATCATCATCCGCCACGACAAACTCCGCTTCGTGCCCAAAGTGGACTTCATCACCACCCCTGGCTACCTGACCGGCCCGGGCGCGCGGGAGGCGGCGGGGCTCCCGCCGGGCACAGGGCCCTACCGCGTCGTCAGCACGCTGGCCATACTGGACTTTGACGAAGAGACCAAATGGATGCGCCTGCTGGCGACGAACCCGGGGGTCACCGTGGAGCAGGTGATAGAGAACACCGGCTTTGAGTTGATCATCCCGGAGCACGTGGGCCAGAACGAGCCGCCGACCGAGGAAGAACTGCGCATCCTGCGGGAAGAGGTGGACCCGGACCGGTTCTATATTTGAGTCCACGTAACTACCTACCCAAGAACCGTTTCATAAAAACCACGAAGGACACGAAGGCCGCACAAAGGGCACAAAGGACGATATTTTATCCCTTTGTGTCCTTTGTGAGTACTTTGTGTCCTTTATGGTAGGTAATTACGTCCAATGTGGGGCCGCCCTGCCAGCGGAGGTCGCGGCCCGGGCCCCATCCCCCGTTGAGCCCGCCTTCGCCGTCCCCCCTCCCCCACCCTCTCCCATCCCTGCCGGACCGGTACCGGTAGAGAGGCGGTATCCCATCCTGCGGACCCTCAGCGTCATCTATAAGGTGCTGGGCGGGATTGCTGCTGCGCTCACGCTCCTGGTATCTATTGGCACCTGCATCACCGTCATCGTTGGCGGCCCGATGGTCAGAGAATCAGAGAAATGGGACGGCAAATGGGGATACAGGTGCCTGATGTGGGAGGTGTGGTCAGTGGGGTCATCCTGGGTCTGATCTCCCTCCTCTACGGCGGATTCGCTGCCCTCACCCTCTACGGCGCTGGTGAACTGATCAACCTGTTCATCTCTATGGAAGAACACCTCCGCTCCCTGGCCCGGCGGTAAAGCGCGCCCACCATCCAGGCTCCTGTTTCTGCCCCATGCGGTCCATCAGGGGAATTGGCATCGGCGGTTAGCAGCCTGATCGACCAGACATCTGACGCTCCACTGCGGGGGTAAGATTTGCGGCGGCGGCCTTCAGCCGCCGCCACAACTTTACCCCCTGGCCGGGTGCGTCCCAACTTTGTTTGAGCCCCGAAGGGGTCTTGCAGAATCAGCCCAACGCTTCAGCGTCAGGCGAAAGGCGAGCGAAGGCAAAGAGGAATCCCGCAGCAAGGTTGCCCGACGATTTTGGGGACACATCCGCTGGAAGCGCCCTCCCCCGGAGTTTTTCGGGAACACGGGTTGCCAGGGCGGAGAGAGGCGCTTTAGCGCCTCGTCTTTGCCTGAGCCTGGCCGTTTACGGCCAGGCGAAAAGGCCGACGGCCCAGCCCGACGAAATTGGGACACCCCCCTGGCCAGCCTGTTTGCGCAAATCCGGAGAATATGGGATAATAGCAACCTGCACCGGCACCAACAAAGCGGTCAACAACCGGCATGCCCCCAATCCAGCATGTCAGGGAGGTTTGCAACTTTGGCTGGGAGCCAGAGCGAAACCGGTATTTCCGTATCCACGACCAGGGATCGGACAATAGAGGCCCTGATCACCCTGTTGCTGCAGGCAGAGGAGGCCGGTCAGCGGTTTTACCTGCACCTGATGGAAGCATTCGCCCACGAGCCGACCGCGGCGGAGGTCTGGTGGATGATGGGGGCGGACGAAGCCGGCCATATCCGGCTGCTGGAACAGGTGTTGCACTCTCTGTCCCCCGAACAACGCCAGGCCCCGGCCGACCCCCTGTGGCTGGAGCAGGCCCGGTCCGCCGCCCGGTTCTCCCCGGAAAAGGCGCTGGCCCGCATTCAGACGCTGGAGGATGCCTACCAGGAGGCCCACGCGCTGGAGAACTCGGAGATCAACGCGGTTTTTGAATTCGTGATGACCAGTTACTTTCCCAAATCACTGCAGCGGTCATTTGTCCTGAACCTGCTGCGGACGTATGTGGAGCGCCTGGAGAGATTGCGGACGCGGGAATGGCGGCAGAGCGTTGTCGTGAAGGCATCGTAACGCAAAGAGTACAGTTGCCGCCCTCTGTGGCCCCCCTTTGCCGATGGAACCGCTCCTTGCCCTCCGCTGGTATCTGGTCCTCCAACTCTTCGGCCTGGCTGCGCTGCCGTTGGCGCTTCGCCTTTTCCACCGGATGCCTGGCCGGGGGTACGCCTTCGCCCGCCCGCTGGGGCTGATGGTCGCGGGCTACCTCTTCTGGATTCTCTCCGTCTTCGGCTGGCTACCCAACACCCCTGGTGGCGTCGCGGCCGTCCTGCTCCTCCTGGCCCTTGCCGGGGCCGCGGTCTGGTTCTCCGCCCGGAACCCCGACCCGCCCCCTGCGCCCTGCGACCTGCGCCCTGCGACCTGCGCCCTGCGCCCTGCGACCTGCGCCCTGCGCCCTGCGACCTGCGCCCTGCGCCCTGCGACCTGCGCCCTGCGCCCTGCGACCTGCGCCCTGCGCCCTGCGACCTGCGCCCTGCGCCCTGCGACCTGCGCCCTGCGCCCTGCGACCTGCGACATGCGACATGCGACCAGAGTAGAACTCCTCTTCGCTCTGGCCTTCGCCCTCTGGTGCGTCGTCCGTGCCCACATGCCCCGCATTGAGACCGCAGGCGGGGAAAAGTGGATGGAGATCGCCTTCCTCAATGCCGTCCTGCGGGCCCCCCAGTTCCCGCCTCAGGACCCCTGGCTCTCCGGCTTTGCCATCTCCTACTACTACTTCGGCTACGTGATGATGGGCATGCTGACCCATCTGGCCGCCGTCCCCTCCACGATGGCCTTCAACCTGGGCATCGCGACCCTCTTTGCCCTCACCGTCACCGGCGCCTACGGGCTGGTCTACGCGCTGCTGGCCGGAGAAGGGGAGCGGGTGGCCCGCTGGGGCGGACTGCTGGGGGCACTGATGGTGGCCGTGGTGGGAAACCTGGAGGGGGTCCTGGAGGTCCTCTACGCCCGCGGCCTTTTCCCCGCCCGGTTCTGGCAGTGGCTGGACATCCGCTCCATCAACGTCGCGCCGCCGCCCCTCGCCGAGGGCTCGTGGATGCCGAAACGGTTTATGTGGTGGTGGCAGGCCTCCCGGGTCCTGCACGACTACGCCCCCTGGCACACCCCGGCCAACCCCGCCGAGTGGGAGGTCATTGACGAATTCCCGGCCTTCTCCTTCATCCTGGGAGATATGCATCCCCATCTCCTCTCTCTCCCCTTCGCCCTCCTGGCCCTCGCCCTGGCCCTGAACCTGTTCTTCCCACCACAGAGAACGCAGGGAATGCAGAAATTCTCCCTGAATTCTTTGATTCTTATGATTCTCTCTTCCATCTGTCTGGGCGGGATGGGCTTTCTGAACACCTGGGACCTGCCCGTTTACTTCGCTATCTTCGCCGCGGCCCTTTTCCTCTCGGCTGGCCTGGGAAACTGGAAAACCACCCTCCTTTCCTCCATCCTGCTTCTTGCCTCCTGCATCTTTCTCTACCTTCCCTTCTGGCTGGGCCTCCGCTCCCAGGCGGCGGGCATCCTTCCCAACCTATTCAACCCGACCCGTCTGCCCCAGTTCCTGGTGATGTTCGGCCCCCTGCTCTTCCCCATCGGGGTCTGGACGGTCGCCCAGACCCGGGCGCGGGGGGTCCGCTGGAGCGACGTGGCCCGCTGGACGCTGAGGATTGTCCTGGGACTCCTGGTTCTCCTGCTCCTGGCAGTTCTGGTTCACCCCCAGGGGCGGGTCTACCTGAACGGTATAAGGAGCGGCGGGCCTATCCCCGGCCTGGAACATATCCCGGACGCGCCCCGCCTGATCGCGGCGCGACTGGTGACGCGATTTCTCTCCCCCTGGACGGCCCTTTTCCTGACCGCGCTGCTGGTAGCGGCCTCACCCCTCCCCCTGACCCCCTCCCCTCTCCTGACTAAAAGTCAGGAGAGGGGAGGGGGTGGCGGCGAAGCCGCCGGGGGTGGGGTGAGGTCTGCGACGTGCGACCCTGCGACCTTCGTCCTCTTGCTGGTCGCCGCTGGCGCCGCCCTGACCCTGGCCGTGGAGTTCTTCTATCTCCGGGACCACTTCGGCACCCGGATGAACACCGTCTTCAAGTTCTACTTCCAGGCCTGGACGATGTGGGGGATTGCCGCCGCGTACGCTCTGGCCCGCTTCCTGGCCCGGGGGCCCCGCCCGGCCGCGTGGGTGGGCCTGGTGCTGGTCGCCCTGGGGCTGGTCTATCCGGCGCTGGCGATTCCGACCCGCGCGCGGGAGTACGGCGGCCCGCCCACGCTGGACGGCGCGGCCCACCTCCGCTCCCTCTACGGGCCCGACATGGCGGCCATAGACTGGCTGAACGCGCACGTGGACGGGACACCGGTCATCCTGGAGGCCCCCGGTGACCGCTACCGGGCCTACATCTACGAGGGCCGGGTCTCCGCCTTCACCGGCCTCCCCACCCTGCTGGGCTGGGGCGGGCACGAGCACCAGTGGCGGGGTACCTACGACGAGCCTGCCCGCCGGGAACCCGACATCGCGACGCTCTTCACCACCCCCGACCCCGGGCAGGCCTTGCCCCTCCTGCGCCGGTATGGTATAAAATACGTCTACGTCGGCCTGTTAGAGGTCTCCCGCTACCCGCCGGAGGGCCTGGCCAAGTTCGCCCGCATCGGTCAGGTCGTCTACGACGCGGGGGGTGTAAAAATATTCCGTATTCCGTAGACGAAATACGCAACACACACCATGCGCAACCCCGATTCCAACGAACGCTTCCTGTGGCTTCTCCTGCTCCTCCTGGTCGCCGTGCTGCGGCTGGCCGGGCTGGGGACGACCCCTCTTTCCTCCACCGAGGCCGTCCAGGCGCTGGCCGCGCACCAGGCAGCCCACGGGGGCGGCATCTCGCCGGAAGCACGGACCATTTCGCCGCTCCTCTTGCACATCAACGTCCTGCTCTTCGCGCTCTTTCACGGGGAGGACGGGCTGGCCCGCCTGTTCCCGGCCCTCTGCGGGGTTGGGCTGACGCTGACCCCCCTCCTCCTGCGGCGGTACCTGGGCCGCTGGGGCGCGCTGGGAAGCAGTCTGATGCTGACCCTCTCCCCCACCCTGCTGGCCCTCTCCCGTACTCTGGACGGCTCCATCCCCGCCGCGCTGGGAATCATGCTCCTGGTCGGGGCGGTGGCCCGCTACCTGGATACCTGGCGGCTCCTCTGGGTGCCCCTGGGCGGGGTCGGGCTGGCGCTGGCCCTGACCGCCGGGCCCACCGGCTGGGGACTGCTCCTGGGGCTGGCCCTGGCGCTGGCCGCAGGGATCTGGGTATGGAGGAGAGACGTGAAGTGGGTCTGGCCCATGATCCGCCCGGCACTGGGGCGAGGATTGGCTGCCTTCGCCGGGGGCCTTTTCGTTTTCGGCATGGGGCTGGGCCTGCACCCCGCCGGTCTGGCCGCGACGGGGGAGCAATTTCTCCGGTGGCTCTCGCCAGAGACGGTATCCGTTGGGGACGGGATCAATCCTGTGCTACTATCTGAACCCCTTCTTCTCCTGGCGGGACTGGCCGGGGCCGCACTGGCCGTCGCCCGACGCCACGGAATGGGGCTCCTCTGGCTTTTCTGGGCTGGGGTGGGGGTAGGGGCAGGCCTTGCGCCTGCCCTATTGGGGCAACCGCAGGGGCAACCGCAGGGGCAACTGCAAGGGTTGCCCCTACATGCCCCGGTCCTGTGGCTGGTCCCGCTGGCAGGGCTGGGCGGACTGGCGATGGAGGGACTGGCCCGCGCGACCCGGGCAGGTGGGGCAGGTGTACAACCTGATCCTGTAGGGGCAGGCCTTGCGCCTGCCCCAGATCGCGCGCGAGGTGCCTACGGCTGGGTCTACGGCGCCCTCTCCCTGACCCTCTGGATCCATTCCGGCCTGACGCTGGCCCGCTACTCCCGCTACGGGCAACCGGCGGACCTTCTCCTGGCAGGTATCGGGCTGACCCTGCAAGTGCTGCTGATCCTGCTTTTCGGAATGGCCCTTTCGGTCCCCGAAGAGGAGGAGACCCCGGAGGAGGCCGCCCGGCGGGCCCTGGTTTCTGCCCTGATCCTGGCCGCACAGGTGCTGGGAGGGGTCCTGCTGGCCTTCACGTTGGCGGCCGGGTGGCGGGTGGCTCGGGTCTGCCCGGGCGAACCGTCCTGCGCACCGGGGGTGGTTCCGGCCCCCACGGCCCCCGACCTGCGCCTGCTGGCGAAAGAGGTGGAGCGGGTTCGTAGTGCGGTACGGAGCAAAGCGGAGTGCCGCCTCTGGCTGGCAGACCCCGACCCCGCGGTGGCCTGGGCCCTGCGGGACCTGGATTTCCAGACCGTCCCGGCGGAGAACTTGCGGGGCGAAGACACCCCGGCCCTCATCGTTGCCCCGGCGGGGATGTCCGTCCCGCCCGGTTACTACGGCACCGCCTTCACCCTCCGCCGGGCCTGGATCCCGCCCCAGTCCCCCTCCCAGTGGGTGCGCTGGGGGCTCTACCGGGACCCGCCCTCCCCGCCCCCGCCCGCTGACCAGGTCGTCCTCTGGGTGCGGGAAGACCTCATCCCGGCATCCGAATAAAGCATAAACCACAAAGCATAAACCACAAAGACACGAAGGCACAAAGACTTTTCTGAATCGTTACAAATCTTCGTGTCTTTGTGTCTTCGTGGTGAAAAAACGGAGTTTGCCCAATGAGCCAACCCGAACCGAAATCCTGGTTGGACCGCCCCCTCCTGACGGGGATCCCCATCACCCGCGAGCAGGGACTTTACCTGCTGATTATCCTTATCTGCCTGGTCTCCCGGCTGGTGATGCTGGGGTACCGGGTCCAGACCCACGACGAGAGCCTTCACTGCAAGTTCTCCTGGGACCTCTACGCCGGGCATGGATTCCAGCACAACCCGATGATGCACGGGCCGCTGGAATTCCATATGACGGCCCTGATGTTCTTCCTGTTCGGGGATAGCGACTTCACGGCCCGCCTGTTTGACACCCTTTCGGGCGTTGTCTTGGTGGCCTTCCCCTTCTTCATGCGCCGATGGCTGGGACGGTGGGGCGCGCTGGCTGCGTCTTTCCTGCTCCTCATCTCCCCCTCTATCTCCTACTATTCCCGCCACATCCGCCAGGATATTCCCACGGTGCTCTTCGCCGTCTGGGTTTTCTGGGCCATCGTCCGCTACCTGGAGGAGGGCCGGGACCGTCATCTCTATATCCTGGCGGCCGCGCTCTCCCTGATGTTCGCCACCAAAGAGAACGCCTTCATTTACACTGCCATCTTCGGCCTGATCCTGGTTGGCCTGCTGATCTTGCAGGCGATGAGCCGGCCCTGGGATCGCCGGGGGGCCGAAACGGCCTTCGTCGGCGCGCTGATCGGGCTGGCAGTAGGGTTGCTGGTACTGGCCGTTGGGCTGGCCCTGCGCGCCCGGCCTGAGGCCGCTGCTCCTGCCCCGCTCCCCGTCTGGGCCTGGCTGGGCGGCGGACTGGCCGTCCTTTCCCTCCTGATCGGCGCGGCCGCCCTGGTCTACGGCCTCTGGCCCCGCCGGACGGAGTACCGGGCTCTGGACCTGATCTTCCTCATCGGCACTCTCACTCTGCCGTTTCTGAGCCCGCTGCCCATCCACGGCGCGGCATGGCTGGGTGCACGACTGGTGGAGCACTACCCCCACCTGGGAAACATCCCCTTCTGGCTCTACCTCTCCCGGTTGCACCCCACGAACTACACCGCCCCTGCCATCTACTACTCCGGCGTCATCCTGGCCATGACGATTGCCGCAGCGGTTGCCCTGGGCCTCCTCTGGGACCAGCGCCGCTGGCCCATCGCAGCGGCCATCCACACCGGCATCTTCCTCTTCTTCTTCACCACCGTCTTCACCAACGGCGGGGGCATCGCCTCCGGCTGGGTCGGCTCCCTGGGCTACTGGCTGGAACAGCACGGCGTCCGGCGGGGCAACCAGCCCTGGTTCTACTACCTGGTCATCCTCCCGATGTACGACTTCCTCCCCATGCTGGGCTTCATCGCTGCGACCCTCTTCCTGCCCATCCGTGCCCTCTGGACCATCTTCCGTCGCCGCACGCCCTCCACCCATCCATTGGATGCTGGCTCATCGGCCATTGGTCCATTGGTCATTCGTTCATTGGTCATTTGGTCACTCCTCTCCTGGTTCGGATATTCCTACGCCGGGGAGAAGATGCCCTGGCTGGTCGTCCACATCACCACGCCGATGGCCTTGCTGGCGGGCTGGCTGGTGGGGCAGGTCGTGGAGGCAGTGGACTGGGGGACGGTGTGGAAGCGGTACGGCTGGCTCATCCCGCTCCTACTCCCCACGCTGGCCGCGGCGCTGGCGACGACGGTCGCCGCCGCGCGGGGACCCATCGCCACCGACACCCTGGACGACCTGCTCCGCCTGGGCAACCTCCTGGGCGGGCTGGTGGGCATCCTGGCCGTGGGCGGCGCGGTGGGCTGGCTCTGGGCGCGCGTGGGCCTGAAAAACGGCCTCCTCCTGACCGCTCTGACCGTCTTCCTGATCCTCTCACTACTCACGGTCCGCATCGCCCACCGGCTCAACTTCGTCAACTATGACCGTCCCGGCGAGTTCCTGGTCTACGCCCACGAGGGGCCCGATGTCCGCACGACGATGCAGCAGATAGAACATCTCTCCCTGCGCGTCGCCGGGGGGCCATACCGGATAGACGTCGCCTACGGCCCCGACGGCTCCTGGCCCTTCATCTGGTACCTGCGGGATTACCCCAAGGCGCGCTACTATCCCGAAAAGCCTACCCGCGAGCAGGTTCTGGCGACGGTTATCATCGCCGGACGGGAGCAGTGGGCTGTGGTGGAGCCGTACGTGGAGGACAATTACTACCGCTACGACTACTTCTTCCTCTGGTGGCCCATGGAGGACTACCGACGGCTCACCCCGGCGAAACTCTGGGAGTGGCTGACGGACGGGCAGAAGCGGCTGGCCCTCTGGCGGATTTTCTACGATATGGACTACACTCTCTACGACGAGATTACGGGCGGGAGGCACGTCCCGGAGAAGTGGCCCCTGCGGGCCGACTTTCGCCTCTACATCCGCAAGGACGTGGTGGACCGGTTGTGGGAGTACTCCCTGGGGCCGCAGCCGGAGAGGCCGCCGACGGCGGAGGCCGACCCGTACGCCGCGGGGTGGCGGGCACTGGCGCCGGTGCGGACCTGGGGCTCCGAAGGGAGCGGCCTGGGCCAGTTTCTGCGCCCGCGCGGGGTCGCCGTGGGGCCCGACGGCTCCGTCTACGTGGCCGATTCCGGCAACCACCGCATCCAGAAGTTCACCGCCGAGGGCCAGTGGGTGACCGCGTGGGGTACCTTCGGGAGGTGCCCGGAGCAGACCCCGCCGCCGGGGACCTTCTGCGAGCCGTGGGGGGTGGCCGTGGGGCCCGACGGCGCGGTCTACGTGGCCGACCTCTGGGCCCACCGGGTGCAGAAGTTCTCCCCGGACGGGGAGTTTCTGGCCCAGTGGGGCTTCTCCAGCAACTACGGGGCGGACCTGCGGCCGGGGGCTTTCTACGGCCCGCGCGGGGTGGCGGTCGCGCCCGACGGCACGGTCTACGTCACCGACACCGGCAACAAGCGGGTGCAGGTCTTCACCGCCGACGGGGCCTTCCTGCGGATGTGGGGCACGCCGGGGTCGTCGCCCGGCCAACTGAGCGAGCCCGTGGGCATCGCCGTGGGCCCGGACGGCAACCTCTACGTCGCCGACACCTGGAACTACCGGGTCCAGGTGCTGGACCCGCAGGGGAAGCCCATCCGGGAGTGGCCCATCGTCGGCTGGAACAACCCCATGGCGGAGGAGAAGCCCTATCTGGCGGTGGATTCCAGCGGTCGGGTGTACGTGACCGATCCCGGCCACTACCGGGTGCTGGTCTTCAGTTCGGAGGGGGAGTACCTCTACATTTTCGGCCAGTTCGGGTTTGACCCCGCGTCCTTCGCCCTGCCCATGGGCATTGCCCTGGCCCCCGACGGCACCCTCTACGTGACCGACGCGGGCGGGCACAAAGTCGCCGTCTTCCGGCCGTGAGGGACGCTTGTCCATTGTAGGACAACTGCTCGCAGTTGTCCTACAAGCGGCGCGGCCCCGCTTGCCTCATCGGGTTGCATGTGCTATGATTGAAAAGCCCTTCGGGCAAGTCACAAATAAGGAGCCGGGAAATGGGCCCTATTATTGCAGCCGTATACAAAAAAGGCGCTCTGTACCCCCTTACCAGGCTCGTCCTGAATGAAGGGGAAACCGTCCACTTGCGGATTCTGGAATCTGCAGAAGCGGAAGTGCCAGATGAGGCCACTCGCGCTCTCCGTGCCCTGATCGCTGCGGGTCTGGTACAGCCGGGCCCGTCTCGCCCGGACGTACTGCCTGTATCTGAACAGCGCCGTCGGGAACTGGCCCAAACTTTAGGGGCCGCAGGTCCTCTCTCTGATCTCATTATTGAAGATCGGGGCTGAAAATGTCCACATATTACCTGGATGCCAGCGCTTTGGTGAAACTTTACGTGGCGGAAACCGGGAGTGCCTGGCTACAGTCCATCACGATTTCGGAAACCGGCCATCTGCTGTTAACGTCGCGCATTACTCTGGTAGAAGTTGCCAGTGCTATTGCCCGCCGTCGCCGTGAAGGGTATCTGTCTCTCCCCGACTACGCAGACGCGCTACAGGCTCTCCGTTACGATGCATTGACCCGGTACAGTTTGATAGAAGTGAGCACAGAGGTCAGCGCCCTGGCTATGGACCTGGTAGACCGTCATCCCCTGCGGGCCTACGACGCGCTGCAATTGGCCTCAGCCTTGCTGGCGAACCAGGCACTGCGTCTTACGGCTTTATCCCCGCTGACATTCCTCTCCGCTGACAATCGTCTTGTCTCTGCCGCCCGTGCGGAAGGACTGATCGCTGATAATCCGAATCTCCATTTGGGGGAACCCCAATGACCATCCAGTGGACCGACATCACCGATGAGGCCGTCCGTCACCTGCAGGCCCTCATCCGTATCCCCACCGTCAACCCGCCGGGGAACGAGAAACTGGCGGCGGAGTATCTGGCGGAAGTCCTCTCCGCCGAGGGATACGACCCGGTAGTACTGGAATCCGCGCCGGGGCGGGGGAACGTCGTCGCCCGTTACCGGGGGAGCGGCGAAGCCCCGCCGCTGTTGCTCCTCTCCCACCTGGACGTGGTGCCCGCGGAGCCCGAGAAGTGGGACCACGACCCCTTCGGCGGCGAGTTGGTGGACGGTTACGTCTGGGGGCGCGGGGCGCTGGATATGAAGTTCGCCACTGCGATGCAACTGGCGACGATGCTCCTTCTGGCCCGCCAGAAACTGCCCCTGAAGCGGGACGTCATCTTCTCCGCCACCGCCGACGAGGAGGCCAGCGGCGTCTACGGCATCGGGTATCTGATAGACCACCACCTGGAGAAAATCCGGGCCGAATATGCGCTGACGGAGTTTGGCGGCTTCCCCCTCGGCCTGGGCGCGAAGCGCATCTATCTCTGTCAGACGGCGGAGAAGGGCATCTGCTGGGTGCGCATGCGGGCCCGGGGGACGCCGGGGCACGGCTCCGTCCCCCATCGGGATAACGCCGTGGTCAAACTGGCGGAGGCCGTGGCGAAACTGGGGCGGGCGTCCCTCCCCTTCCACCGCACCGACGCGGTCGCCGGAATGGTGGAGGGAATGGCCGCCGCGCTGGGCGGAATGCGCGGCGCGGTCCTGCGGGGCGTCCTCCACCCGACGCTGAGCGCCTTCGTCCTGCGCCGGGTCATCCGGGACCCGCAGCAGGTGCACTATTTCCACGCGCTGCTGCACAACACCGTCTCCCCGACCGTCCTGCGGGCCGGGAGCAAGACCAACGTCATCCCGTCGGAGGCGGAGGCGGAACTGGACGGGCGGATTCTCCCCGGACAGGACCTGGACTCCTTCCTGGCGGAGGTGCGGGCGGTCGTCGGGGACGGATTTGAGTTTGAGCCCATCATGATCGCGCCGCCGGTAGCGGCGGACTCCCGGACCCCGCTCTTTGCGGCGATGGCGGATGGGTTGCGGCGGCACGACCCGGAGGCGGTGGCGGTGGTGCCGATGATGATTACCGGCGGGACGGACGCCAAGCACCTGGCCCGGGCGGGCATCCCCTGCTACGGCTTCACCCCCATCCAGTTGCCGCCAGAGATGAACTTCATGCAGATGATTCACGGCCACAACGAACGGGTGCCGGTGGACGGCCTGGCCTTCGGCGTCCGGGTGCTGTATGAGGTGGTAATGGAATTTTGCCAGAAATGACTCCACTGCAAAAAGGTTCTTTATCGCAGAGACCGCAGAGTACGCAGAGCAATATTAAAGAAAGTCTCTGCGCTCTCCGCGTTCTCTGCGATGAGTTTTTGCAGTGAACTCAGAAATGAAAAGACTATGCGAGGAGGCATCCCTATGGAGTGCAAACAGGAGCGCAACCTGACCCGCTGCACCTGTACCTACGAACCCTGCCCCCGCAAGGGGCTCTGCTGCGAGTGCATCGCCTACCACCTGAGCCACGACGAATTGCCGGGGTGCGTCTTCCCGCCGGAGGCAGAGCGCACCTACAACCGCTCCAAGCGGTATTTTGCCCAGATTTACAGCCGTCGGTGAAGGGAACCCGTCCCTTCGGAGGAAGCGGGGAGCGATGAAAAATCAGTGGCCCGGCATCCTTGTCGTCGTTGCCTACTTCCTGACCAGTCTGGTCTACAACGCGGTCGTCCCCCTCTGGGAGACCCCAGACGAGGTCGGGCATTTCGGGTACATCGTTCACATCGTGCAGCAACGGTCCCTTCCCAAAGCGGAAGTGGGGCACCTGGGCGAGGCCCATCAGCCGCCGCTGTACTATCTCCTCGGCGCCCTGATGGTGGCTCCGGTGAACCTGAATGACCCCACTGGTGCCTTACAACACAACCCACGGTTTATCTGGAGCGGCGGCGGGAGCGAACCCAATATCGGCTTCCATAGCCCGGAGGAGTTCCAGTTCCCCTACCGCGGATGGGCGCTGGGCCTGCATCTGGTACGCCTTCTCTCCTCCCTGCTGGGAACTGGAACGGTCTGGTTCGTGTACCGGGTAGCCCGGCAGATTTTCAACCAGCAGACTCTCCCCGCACTGGCCGCCGCGACCATCGCGTTCAACCCGCAGTTCCTGTTCATTACATCTTCGGCGAATAACGACAACCTGCTCGCGTTCACGACCACAGGACTGCTCTGGTACACCCTGGACCTTCAGGAGCGGATTACCCAGCGCGTGCCGGTTTCTCTGCGCCGCTGGGTCGGCCTGGGTGGGTGGATTTGGGCGATTTTGATGACCAAATGGACAGGGCTGGCAGTTGTCGGCGTCGCCGTTTTGGCCCTGCTGGCGGTCGGGGGGCGATCCCGTCAGGCGTCCCGGGTGGTCCGAGGGCTGGCGGTCGCTCTGCTCCTGGCCGCGGTCGGAACTTCGTGGTGGTGGCTGCGGAACTGGCGCCTCTACGGTGACCCCCTGGGATGGCAGGCCTACCAGCAGGTCTTCGCGGTCAACCTGCGGAGCACGCCGTTGACTCTCTCGGATGTGCAGGCCATGTTCCGAACCCAGTACCGGTCCTTCTGGGGCGTGTTCGGCTGGATGACGGTCTATGCTCCGCCCTGGTTCTACCGGGTGACCCTTTGGATGGGAGGGGCCGCTCTCTTGGGATGGATGGTCCAAATCCCCCTCCGGAGGTTCCGTTCGTACAATCTGGGTGGGCTCCTGTTCCTGCTGGCTGCTGGTCTGGCCCAGGAAGAGTTTCTCTTATGGATCGCCCAACGGGCCAATGAGTCCATGTGGCAGGGCCGTTATCTCTTCCCTGTAGTTGCCCCTATTGCCGTTCTTCTGGCGGGCGGATGGGCAGGATGGGCCCCAAGGAGGCTGCGGGCATTTCTTGGAGTCCTCATCAGTCTGGCTGCACTGGGTGTGGCCCTATTCCTGGCCCTGGTTGTGATCCGGAACGCCTATGCGCCCCCGTTGACCCCGGACCGGGTCGTTATCCCCAACCCTGTGCATGTCCAGTTCGGAGACCAGTTCCTGCTGCGAGGCTACGAGGTCCGGCAACGTCCGGGCCAGATGACCGTGGTTCTCTACTGGGAGGCCTTGCGTCAGCCCGATTTTGATTACTCCGTCTTTGTCCACCTGATGGAAGAAGACCGGTTGATTGGGCAGCGCGACCACCCCCCGGGCGGTGACCGTTCCCATCCCCCGACTACATGGCACCCAGGGGAATTGGTGATAGACTCCCATCCGGTACCGGTCCCGCTCCGTTTCTCCGGGAAAGTAGAAATACGGACGGGGATCTACAACTGGATGACGGAAGAACGGCTCCCCATCCTCCAGGAAGGCCAGCCCGTTGGGGATTGGATTTCGCTTGCAGAAGTCTCGGTTAACCCGATTCCCCATTGGCTTCTCTGGACGTCCATCCTGGCAATCGGAGCAGTCTTGGCCTACTTCGGGCTTCGGGTTTTCCGGAGGCCGCCAGGGGTCAGGAGGACACCAAATGACAAAGCGATTCGTATAGATAGAGCCATAAACACACAAAAATCTTCCAAAAGTCATCCATAAATATACAGCAGGAGAATTCTTTATGCGTGTTAGGAACTTTTCAAAACTTGTAATTCGCTCTGTCCCTGCCCTGCTCCTGCTGGCAGTCGTCCTGCCGCTCTACCTGACCTTCCGTAGCTGTTCAATGGACGATTTTGATTCCTACAATTTCGCCCTGGCTCTGCGGGAGTTCAACCTTGAACTGCAGCAACCGCAGCCGCCAGGCTTCCCGGTCTACGTGGCGTTGGGGCGGCTGTTGCTGGCAGTATGCCCTGGCCCTCTTTCTGCACTCACATTGTTAAGTGCACTGGCCGGGGCAGGATTGGTGCTGGTATTGTACGGCCTGGGCGAACATCGACCGCTGACTGGCGTAGGGGCAGCATTGCTAATAGGTCTCTCACCAATGGGTTGGTTGACAGCAGAAAAGGCGCTCAGCGATGTACCGGGCCTGGCACTCACGTTACTGGCAATATGGGCTTTATGGCGTGGTCGGGAGAAGTTGTCCGCTTTCGCCATGGGTTGCTTCTTTGCTGGACTGGGACTTGGCTTGCGTCCCCAGAACGGCCTGCCGGTACTGCTCCTTCTGACCGGCTTGGTTGTCCGTCATCTCTGGCTGCGTCGCCCGGTGCGAGCAATAGGCTTAGGGGGATTAACCTTCGCTGGGGGTATTGTTGTCTGGATGCTACCCACACTGCATGCCGTGGGCGGCTTCTCTGCTTATATGACCTATTTGAGGAATCACTCGGCTCATGTGTGGTACTCAGACTCGCTCTTCAGCACACCGTTAACTGCAGCATCACTCCATGGACGAGTGGTGGAGTTCGCCGATGCATTCCTTCAGTACACCGTGGGGCTTACCCTCTATGCTCCATGGGACCAGCCACAGATTACGCGTGCTTTGATCGCCATTGGAGTGGTGCTGCCAGGGTTGGTCAACGCTGATTGGCGACGTCCACGAGCGTGGTTGCTGATGGGATGGGCAGCGCTTATTGCTGCTCAAATTTTCCTCTTTGAAGCAACTGGCCGCCCTCGTTTGCTCCTACCACTATTACCACCCCTGGCACTGCTGGTAAGCGAAGGATGGGCACGGGTACAACGTCCGCGTTGGCTTGCTCCAGCGGTTCTATGCTTTACCGCCTTGGGTCTGCTTCGGCTCACCCTGCCACGGGTGGTGCAGTTAAGCACTGTTCCTGCCCCGCCAGTCCAGGCTGCCACTTACGTGGCAGCCCACTATCCACCGCAAGAGACAGTATTGGCGGCCGCAGGTTCTTTTCGCGCCGTGCAATGGGAACTCCCTGAATATCGGTTATTATACCTTTACCAATTTGACCCCATTAAGGCGCGCTCCATCGTACAGGGCCCTGTCCGTTATTTGGTCATCTTTGATTATGAGCAGTTTTCCGAGGAAGTCCTGCATATTCTCACTAACGCCGGGCAAATGATACCGTTAGAGGAACGAGTTTTTCGCCGCGACCCTCGTGTGCACATTCAGCACTGGCAAGTAAAGGTAAAAGTGTTCGTCTCTGCCGCCTTAATGGCAGAAGCACTGCCCCTCCCCTCAAGTGGTTGCCTGGACATCGGCAGCACAGAAGATGAGCGGTACCTGGATCGTGGTTGGTACTATGCAGAGAATATTGGTGGAGTTAGTGGACGCTGGGCTGGCGAAGTACCTACCACCACCGTACGTCTGTCGCTGCCGCCAGGGCACGATTATCGCCTTACCCTGCGCGCCCTGGCTTATCCCGACGGGCAGGAGGTGACTTTGCGCGTCAACGGAAAGCCCGTCGCTCATTTTGGAATCACCGGAAGTTGGGAAACGTATACCGTCACCGTGCCGGCAGAGGTAGTATCGGCAGGGGTCAACTACTTTGAACTGATCCACACCTGGCTGGTCGCCCCATTTGACCGGACCAACGGCGAGAGTTCTGATCAACGCCCATTAGCGGTGGCTTATGACTGGCTATGCTTATCGCCGCTCGACAAGTGAGAAAGTGGTTACCGTTACTTTGGTAATTACTGGACTTTGGACAAAAATCCCCCTGCCCCGGTGATTAGCCGGGCTCAATGCCGCACCTTTAAAATATCTCAATCGGGCCGGGAGGCCGCTCCGGAGCCCTGAAAAGCCCCTTTGCGGACGATT
>Ga0308395_1000715_pt1 | contig 25000 bp, 25 predicted proteins | sample Hotspr20SampleP4_FD_202097 | JGI IMG/M metagenome (GOLD analysis project Ga0308395, IMG submission 202097) | Hot spring phototrophic mat microbial communities from Mushroom Spring, Yellowstone National Park, Wyoming, United States - 20050930_P4 ...
CGGTACACCTTGCAGATAGGTTCTCAACCCTTTCCCCTGGTTTTGTTCGTCTCCCATCGCTGCCACCTCCTACCCTGGCGTTTGGCCTCTATTCTACCACAATGTTAGAGCGTTGATAAGCCCTGGACCACCCCCGGTGCACTGGATACGATCCGGCAAGCTGTTGCTATGTATGGCGAAAAGGTAGCTTTTGGTGCCGGTTCGGTGTTGGACGCAGAAACTGCTCGGGTAGCGATTCTGGCCGGCGCCCAATTTGTTGTTTGCCCTACCCTCAACTTGGAGACCATCCGCCTTTGCAAACGTTACAGCGTTCCAGTGGTCCCCGGTGCTTATACCCCGACGGAAATCCTCACCGCCTGGGAAGCGGGCGCAGACTTGGTGAAAGTTTTCCCTGCAGAAGTTGGCGGTCCGGCTTATATTAAAGCCATTAAAGCGCCTCTCCCCCAGATCCAACTGGTCCCTGTGGGCGGAGTGGATTTGAATACCACTGCCGAATTTATCCGCGCAGGTGCAGCCGCTGTGGGGGTTGGCAGCGCTCTGATCAATCAAAAATTGCTGGACGAAGGAAATTTTGCCGAAATTACTCGCCGCGCTATCCGCTTCCGTGAGGAAGTGGAAAAAGGCCGGTCCCAGAGGGGGTAAAATGATTGAGCGCCACGTCACCTTTGATGTGATACCAGAAAAGGCAAAAGAGTTTGAAACCTTCTTTGTGGGGGAATACCGTCCAGCGATGGCCCAAACACCGGGCTTTATTCAGGCCAGCCTGTTGCGTGCCCAGGAAGAGCCTACCCGATACGTTATGGCACTACGTTTTGATTCCCCCGAATCTGCTGCAGCCTGGCGCGCCTCCGAAGCCCATCAGGCTCTCCGACCCAAGCTGAGCACCTTTCACCGGGGAACCACTCTGGTTGTTTTTGATGTCATTGCCTGATGGGAACCGCAATGCGTGGCAACAGAAATAGTGAGCAGTATAACATCCGGGTGCTGGATCGCGCCGTCCAAATACTGACTCTCCTTTCAGATGGGCGGCCTCGCACCCTCACGGAAATCAGCGAAGAGATTGGTTTCAGCAACAGCACGGCCTTTCGTCTATTGGTGACCCTCGCAGCCCATCACCTGGTGGAACGCGACCCGAAGGATGGCCGCTACCGGCTGGGGCTGAGGTGTCTGGAGTTAGCCCGGGCCTATCACGACAGCAGCGATTTGCGCCGCGTTGCCCTGTCCGAATTGGAAAGATTGCGCGATGAGACGGGCGAAACAGTCCACCTGGCCATTTTAGACGAAATGGAGGTGGTTTACCTGGAGAAACTGCACGGGCACCATGCCATTGGCCTGATGTCCTCGAGGGTTGGTGCCAGGCTGCCTGCCTATTGCACTGGTTTGGGAAAAATTCTCCTGGCTTATGTCAACCCTGAAGAAGTGAGAGAGCATTTTTCCCGCAGAGAAATGCGCCGTTTCACCCCCGAAACGATAACGAATGTCCCGGATCTGATCAATCATTTAGAGGAGGTGCGCGCCCGCGGGTACGCTCTGGACCGGGGTGAACATGAGGCAGAAGTTCGTTGCGTGGCTGCGCCAGTTTTTGATGCGGATGGCACAGTGATCGCCGCGATCAGCGTCAGTGGGCCAGCAAGTCGGATGGATCCTGTAGAAGCGAACCACGTTTTGATAGAACGGACCCTGCAAACTGCACAGATCATCTCAACAAAACTGGGGTATCGGCAGGGCCTATCAATGCTCTAACGAAGATGCTCGTAGTAAGCCACGAAGCGAAGCGGAGTGGCGTCCAAAAGGCTCGGAACGGCACTCCGCTGGCGCTCCGTGCCTGACTACGAACGAAAAATGTTAGAGCGCTGATAAGCCCTGGGTATCGGCGCTCCGCTTCTAAAACCCAATTTCCCCAGGGAGGAAAAAATGCGTAAGGTCATCCTGCAACGCGAAAGCGAACCCTCTCCCGAAATCCTGAGGGGATTCCAGGAACTTCTGAAGGTCTACAGCCCCTCCTGCGTGGTGGCAGATGCTCAGGAACGGGCGGGCGTAATGCGAAGTTATCTCCGACCACTGATTCCAGAAGCTCGCTTTGTGGGGCCTGCTCTGACCGTACGTCTGGAGCCGGGGAATCAGGTGGATTGTCTGGACGCCCTTTCGGTGGCCCGCCCGGGGGATGTTATCGTCGTGGATGCCGCGGGCGAGACCGAGACCTCCGTATGGGGTGGCTTGATGTCTCGCCTATGCAAAGTCAAGGGTGTCGCAGGAGCCATTGTAGACGGCGCCATCAGAGACACCGACGAAACCCGTGACATCGGATTCCCCATCTTTTACAAGGCCATTGTCCCCCGTTCCACACACACTCCCTATTCTGGCCGGATGGAGCCCATTGAGATCAACGTTCCGATCCAATGTGGAGGGGTGCTGGTGAAACCCGGAGATCTCGTCCTGGGCGATGAAATCGGCGTTGTGGTCATTCCCTTAGAGCATGCGGCCGAGACGCTGGAACGGGCCCGACAGCAGGCCGAAAAAGAAGAGCAAACCAGAGCCAAGATTCAGGAAGGATGGTCGGTAGAAGAGTTGTTAGCAACCTTCGGCCGACTTTAAGAGAAATTCACATCCAACCACATAAGGAGGTGCAAGGGGAAAGGAATAAGACTTCTGCTCAATCTCTAAATGTCCTCTTCTTTTGACCATTTGACAAGGAGGGTTAAGACATGGAAGGGGAGAAGAAGCAAACCACAAGACCTGGAGGACTCACACGACGTGAGTTCTTGAAAGCGGGAGCAGTGGCTACGTCGGCCCTGCTATTCTCCCGATGTGCTCCCAGAGCTACCCCGACGCCCACCGCTCCGCCAGTCGGTGTGATAGAAGGTGCCACCCCCGAAGAGCGCGCCCTCAACGGAATTCGCGCCCTCAAGGCCGCCGGAGTGGTGAAGGATGGGGATACCTTCGTCATTATGCACCATTCCGGTCAACGCAATAACATCGTCCCCGCCCTGGAAGAATGGAATCGGCTCACTGGCCTCAACTTCCAGAGCGCCGAGGTCGGTCTGGAAGCAGACATCTACACCAAGGCCATGAATGAAGCGGTCGTCCGCACCGGAGACTACGACATCTTCCTGACCTTCTGCAACTGGATTGGCGACATGGCAGAGGCTGGCCTGATCGTGGACCAGACCGACTGGTGGGCCAAATATGACCCCGAGGTGGATCATGGTCCCAACCGATACGTTTCTCCCCTGGACCGATTCACCTCCCTCTACAAAGGCCGACGCTACGCGATGGGGGCCGACAACGATACCTTCAGCCTCTTCTACCGCAAAGATATGATGGAGGACCCCAACGAGGCGAAGGCCTTTGAAGACCGGTACGGGCGGAAACTGGCGATCCCTCAGACCTGGAAAGAATTTGACGAGTGGATCGCCTTTTTTGACCGCCCGAATCAGGGGATTCGCGGGGCCCACATGTACGCAGAGCGCTACTTTGCCTACACGGCCTGGGCCGCGCGCTTTATCTCCAGGGGAGGGGCCTACTTTGATGACAATATGGACCCCCTGATCTACTCCGAGGAGGGCGTGACAGCGCTGGAGGAGCAAATCCGGCTCACCCAGCAGCACATGTGGCCCGATGCCGTGACCGGCGACTGGTCGGTGGCCTACAGTCGGTTCCCGGAGGGCTCTGTCTTCTTCGCCTGGGCATGGCCCAGCCTGGGCAAGTGGGCGCAGGACCCCCAGACCTCCAAGATTGCCGGCAGGGTGGGATTTATGGACATCCCGGGCACCATGCACAATGGTACCCTGGTGCGGGCCTGCCCTCATGTTGTGGGGTGGAGCTTCAGCATCTCCCGCTATGGGAAGGCCCCTGAAGCCGCTTACTGCTTCATCCAGTGGTTCTGCGGTCCCAAAGTCGGCCTGGATGCCATCGCGCGGGTAGGTACGCTGGACTGCTTCCGCGAGCCCTGGTTTGATGCGGAGCCGATGAAAACCGCCTACGGCGCCGAGTTCATGCCGGTTCTGCGCAACCTGGCCCAGAACGCTTTCCCGGATATCTCCCTGCGCGGCGCGGCAGAATATCTGGATGCGCTCAATCTGAACCTCCAGCAGGCCTTTGCCGGGCAGAAAGACGCCGAACGGGCTCTGAAAGACACCGCTGAAGCCTGGCAAAAGATTACCGACCGTATCGGCCGGCTGGGGCAGATTGAGGCCTGGCGCGGAGAGCGGCAGACTTACCCGCAACCCATTCAGGACCTCTGGGCCAAGTTGGGCCGGTTTAAATCGTAACTCCCCATGACCTCAGGGGAACCACCGAGGGAGGCAGGGCGGTATTCCCGCCCTGCCTCTATGCCCTCCAAATACTGATTCTGGGAGAAACCATGACCGAATATGCGCCGTCTTTGGTCCGACCGAGTGTGCGAAACGCTCTTTCCCGTCTGGAACGGAAACTGAGCAGCGAGCGGGTGTTTGGCATAGCACTGATCGCCCCGATGCAACTGTTGCTCTGGTTCCTGCTGATCATCCCTACTCTTATCGTTATCTACCTGAGTTTCGTCCGCTGGGAACCCCGTATGGGGGTGGATTGGTGGGATGCTCCTTTCGCCTTCCTAGGGAATTACACCAGGGTAATCACCGACGTTCGGTTTTGGTCAGCACTGGGACGTTCAGCAGGCATCGTGGTCGTGGCCGTCACCCTGGAATTCCTCATCGGGATGGCCCTGGCGCTTTTCTTCTCCCGCTCGTTCCCCGGTAAGCGCATTATGACCTCTGCTATCCTGTACCCCATGATGTTGCCCTGGGTCGTCGTGGGTCTTTGCTTTTACCTTCTATTTCTGGACCGGGGGCCGGTGAATTATGTTCTAACGCAAATCTTGAATCGTCCGATCAACGTGGAGTGGTTCAAACATCCCCCTCTCGCTATGACCACCATTATTCTGGCAGATGTCTGGCAATGGACACCCTTTCTTTTCCTGATCCTTTACTCTGGCCTGGGCGCTCTCCCTAAAGAACCCGTAGAGGCTGCTATGACGTTGGGGGCCAGCCGCTGGCAGATTTTCCGTTACATCACCCTCCCGATGCTGAAGCCGGTAATCCTGATTGCGCTGGTCATCCGCAGCCTGGAAGCGTTCAAAATCTTTGATGTGGTGTTTATTATGACCGGTGGCGGACCCGGCACAGCCACCGAGACCATTTCGGTCTATATCTACCGCGTGGGTTTCGTTTTCGGACAACTTTCCTACGCGGCCGCAATGGCCGTATTGATCCTGGTTTTAGTAACCATGATTACCCGAATGGGTGTCCGACCACTGGAAAAATAGGAGGAGTCATTCTCATGCGAAAAACAAACTGGTCACAAGCCCTGGGCAGCGGTATCCGCTGGCTGATCGGACTGCTAATTTGCATTGTTGTAATGTTACCCATCACATGGGTTCTCTCCATTTCCCTGAAACCTCCGGAGGAATGGGTTGCTTATCCCCCCACCCTGGTTCCGATAGAGCCAACCTTCAGCAACTATATTGTTCTCTTTCAACCAGGCAACCCGGTCGGCGGAGTGTCCGAAATGGTCAGCGCAGCACAACCAGTGACCCGCGCATTTGTCAACAGCCTGATTGTGGTGCCTATCGCCACCGCGGCCTCGGTGCTGATTGGCTTTCTGGCCTCCTATGCGACGGTTCGCTTCCAGGCCGGAGGCGCAACGCTCCCCCTCTTCGTGCTCACCACGCGCATGTTCCCCCCAGTAGCGTTCGCAGTCCCATTACTGGTGTACTTCCGAATGCTCAACCTGATTGATACCCAACTGGCGCTGATCCTGATGTACACCGGCTTCACTATCGCGTTTTCCCTCTGGATGATGCGGGGGTTTATTGAGGGCGTTCCCCGACATGTGGAGGAAGCCGCCATTCTGGATGGTGCGTCTCCCTGGCGGGTCCTGCTGACCATTACCCTGCCCCTGGTGCGTGGAGGGCTGGCTGCGACGGGCCTGTTTGTCTTCATCTTGAACTGGACAGAGTTCCTTCTGGCTCAGGTCTTTACCTCCCGGGAGGCGATTACGATCCCGGTACAGGTGAGCCACTACGTGGGTGCGGTGGGGCGGTTCTACGGGCCGATGGCGGCCCTGGGAATTGTGGCTTCCATTCCGGTGGTCGTTGCTGGCTATATCATCCAGCGTTACCTGGTCACCGGTTTCACCTTTGGTCTGGTACGGGAGTAGAGCAATGGCGGGTCAACCGAACATTTTAATTCGCCTGGAAAGGTTGCGCAAAGAATTTAACGGCGTCATCGCCGTGGAGGGCCTGGACCTGGAAGTCACCGAAGGGGAATTTCTGTGTTTTCTGGGCCCTTCCGGCTGCGGGAAGACCACTACCCTTCGCATGATCGCCGGGCTGGAAACACCCACCGCAGGAGATGTTTATCTGCGAGGCCGCCGGATTACTCACCTGCCGCCTCAACAGCGAAATGTGGGCTTTGTGTTTCAGAACTACGCTCTGTTCTGGCATATGACTGTCTATGAGAATCTGGCTTTCGGCCTGCGCGTGCGGAAGGTGGATCCGGCAGAGATAGACCGCAAGGTGAAAGAGGTTGCCGCCAACCTGGAACTGACGGATGTGCTCCACGAACGGGCGCGGCGACTGGACCTCAGCACGATGCAACGAGTCGCTATGGCCCGTACCCTGGTTACGGACCCCGAAGTTCTGCTTCTGGATGAGCCTCTGAACAACTTCCGACCGGGCCTCCGGGAAGCCATGCGCGGGGAACTGAAGCGCTGGCAAATGCACCTGGGGAGGACGATGATCTACGTAACCCACGATCAGGAAGAGGCAATGACTCTGGGCGACCGCATCCTGGTCATGAACGCTGGCCGTTGCGCCCAACTGGATACTCCCCGCCATATTTATGAACATCCGGCCAATCTGTTCGTAGCGAGTTTCATTGGCCGTCCGCCGATGAACCTGATAGACGTGCAATATACTGTGGAGGGAGAAAGGGCCTTCCTTGTACGCGATTCCCTGCGCTTAGAAGTCACGCCTTTGCGCGACAAAATTGAGCGCGCCCTGGGAGGACAAACGAATCTGGTCCTGGGCATACGACCCGAGCACCTCTCGTTCGGACCATTTTCGGAGGAGGGCTGGGTTCAGTTCTCGCTCCCGGCAGTGGTAGACCTGGTTCAGCCCCTGGCCCGTAAGAAGTTTTTGGACCTGAAAATCGGAGACACATTGATCAAGATGGTGGTACCAGGGACAGCCTCATTCCGCCAGGGTGAATCCTTCCCTTTGGGCTTCCCACTCCACCGCATCCACCTGTTCCATCGCACCACTGAGGAGGCAATTCTATAATGGCGTCCGTACAAATCATCAATCTATCCAAATCCTTCGGCAAGGTGCAGGCTGTCGCTGGATTGAGTTTTGAGGTGGCTGATGGCGAGTTTTTCTGCCTGTTGGGCCCTCCTGGAGCCGGGAAAACCACCACACTGCGCCTGATTGCAGGCCTGGAAAAACCGGATTCGGGGCAGATACGGATAGGTGGAGAGCCTATGAATGGGGTTCACCCCATGGACCGAGATGTAGCGATGGTTTTTGAGGATGTGGCCCTCTATCCTCACTGGACAGGTTTTGACAACATTGCTCATCCCCTGAGGCTGCGCAAGGTCCCTGCCCCGGAGATTCGGCGAAGAGTGATGGAAGTGGCAGAGATGCTGCGCATCACGCATCTCCTGGATCGCAAACCCGGGACATTCAGCGGAGGTGAACGACGGCGGGTAGCAATTGGCAGAGCTCTGGTGCGCCGTCCCCGAGTGTTGCTTTTGGATCAGCCCCTCACCGATCTGGATGCCAAAATCCGCCAGGAGATGAGCAATGAACTGAAGCGGCTCCAGGCCGAAACCCGCCAGACCATGGTTTACGCCACGCATGACTTTGAAGAAGCAGTTGGTATGGCAGACCGGATTATGGTCATCAACCATGGGAAGGAGGAACAAACGGGCACCGCTGAAGAGATTTACGAAACGCCCCAAACCACCTTCGTCGCGACGTTTGTGGGTACTCCGGCAATGAACCTGATCCGATGTCAGACCGTTCAGGAGGGCGATAGATGGTTGTTCCGTCATCCGGACTTTCATCTCCAATTACCACCTCATAATGTCATCGCCCTTCCCCCAGATGTTATCATTGGCATCCGTCCGGAGCACATCGTTGTTGTCTCCGAGTCTGATCCACACGCGATCCCAGCACGCGTGGACATTGTCCAGATACTTGGCGAAGAGCAGATTGTGGACCTGAGTCTGCAGAGTGGGACCCTGATCAAAGCGATTTTCCCCCTGGCGATTGATTTGCGCCCCGGAGACCGGCTGAGTGTCCGATTCCCACCCGAACGACTGGTGCTCTTTGATGGCAAAAATGAGCAGCGGATAACTCTGCCTGCTGGATAAAAATGCACCCCATTGTCATCCCGTTGTAAGGAGGCCCGAAATGGTAGACTCAGTTCGCCTGGAACGGCTGCGCCAGCGGATGAAGGAAAGTCAGGTGGATGCCCTGATATGTCGTCTTCCGGAAAACGTCGTCTACCTGACAGATTACTGGCCCCACCACGGTTTCTCCGTAGCCGTCATGCCCAAGGAAGGGAAGCCGATTCTCTTTGTGCCAGAGATTGAGGGAGAGTACGCCGACCCCGAATGGGCAGAGGTCAAAACCTTCGGATGGGGCCTGCTGAAAGATGCCGACCTTTACCACAATTATCGCACATTGTTGACAGAAACCGGAAACGCTTTAGGCCTGCAGAAGGCACGCATCGGTATAGAAAAGAGTTTTGAGATCACGGGTCCGACGTACCGTGCTGCTGAACCTGTTGTGCCCGCGATGCCCTGGTGGTCTCTCCTGCATGAGATTTTTGCGGATGCCCAACTGGTGGACACCACAGATTTGCTGGCATCCTCCCGGGCGGTGAAGAGCGACTACGAAGTTCAAAAATTGCGCCTGGCCTGTGAGATTGCCGAAATGGGCATGCGAGAATTCCTGGCCCGCCTTCAGCCCGGAATGACTGAGGCAGAGGTAGGCGCTCTGGTAGAGCAAAAGATTCGGGCCAACGGCCCGGGGTATAAGGGTGCCCGACTGGTGCGCGCCTTTGCCGAGGTAGGAACTGGACCCGTGGGAAGTACCAAAGGCACCCTTCTGGTACCCTCTACCCCGCGCCGCGTTCAGGAAGGGGACATCGTAATGGTGGAACTGGCAACCGTCGTGGATGGGTACTGGTCTGACCTGACTTATGTGGCTGTTGCCGGCGAGCCCAGCGAGCGGCAGCGGGAGGTCTATAACGCTGTACTGGAAGCGCAGCAGGCCGCCACCCGCTATCTGCGAGCCGGCGCTTCCTTCGCAGACCCCGACCGGGCCGCCCGGGAAGTCCTGGATCGCGCAGGATTAGGGCAGTACTTCGTTCACATCACTGGCCATGGGGTTGGGCTGCGGTACCACGAGTTTATCCCTGTCTTAATGCCTGGCGCCTCGGGCATTCTGGAAACGAACATGGTCTGCAGCGTGGAGCCGGGCGTATACATCCCGGAGTTCGGGGGAATCCGCATAGAGGATGACGTGGCTGTCGGCGACGAGGGGACTGTGTTCCTCTCTACCCCTCGCCAGCCCTGGTAAATCTCATCCATACCATAAGCCTGAAGGAGGTGCTACCATGCGGCTGAAAGACCGGGTCGCCATTATCACCGGTGCGGGAAAAGGCATCGGGCAGGGCATCGCCAAAGTCTTCGTCCAGGAAGGAGCAAAGGTTGTGATCGTGGACTGGGACGAAGAGGCCGGAAAGCGCACAGCGGAGGAACTCTGCCAGGCCGGAGGCGACGCTTTCTTTGTTAAATGTGACGTCTCCAAAGAGGACCAGGTCAAAGCTATGGTCCAGGCAGCGTTGGAGAAATATGGTCGCATTGACATCTTAGTCAACAACGCGGGAGTGGGCGTGTACAAGTCTGTGTTGGAGGCTACCAGCGAGGATTGGGACCTCTGCCTGGGCGTCAATCTGAAGGGCGTCTTCCTCTGTTCCAAGTACGTGATTCCCCATATGCAGGCTATCGGCAAGGGGGTCATTATCAACATTTCCTCAGTTCACTCCGCTGCTACAGTTGCCGGAGTAGCACCGTACGCGGCCTCTAAGGGAGGGGTCACTGCCCTTACTCGCAACATGGCCATTGATTATGGTCCCACGATTCGCGTCGTGGCCATCTCTCCCGGCTGGGTGCTCACTCCCCTGATTCAGAGCATTTTCAACTCATATCCCGACCCCGCCGAGCAGCAACGGATTGTTGAACAGCGACAGGTGATGAAGCGCATTGGCCGGCCAGAAGATATTGGCTACGCGGCCGCTTTCCTGGCCAGCGATGAAGCGTCGTTCATCACCGGTACGGAGATATTCGTGGATGGGGGACTAACAGCGCAACTGGAGACGTGGTAGGAGGAGGGTATGAGCAGCCCAACCCTAACTTTTGACATCACCAAAGACGACCTCAGCGCCTTCGCGGGAAAGGGACCCGCTTTCGTCACCTTTGGGGAGACGATGGTTCGGGATACGCCCGCGGATATGCAGCGCCCGGAAGCCACTCGCCTGGTCCACCTTTCCCTGGCTGGGAGCGAATTCACCCTTGCGGTGTTGCTGGCCCGGTTTGGCATTCCCTCTGCCTATATCACCCGGATTCCCGATAACCCCTACGGCTGGCTCCTTCGGGATACCGCCCGTGCCAACGGAGTCAACGCGGATTACATCGTATGGGCTCCCCGAGCAGAACCGATCGGCCGGTTCATCTACGAAATTGGACGCACTCCGCGCCCCGATGTGGGGTGGTACCAGCGAATGTACTCCGCCGCCAGTCGGTTGGGACCAGGTATGGTAAACTGGAAGGAGGCTCTTCGGGACTGCAGGTTGTTCCACACCTCCGGCATCACGTTCGGGTTGGCTGTGCACAGCGGCTACGAGCGCAATTTCCCGCTGGAGGCATTCTATGAAGCGCTCGCGGCCAAACCGGACGGATGTCTGGTTGGCCTGGACTTCAACTATCGGGCCACATTGTGGAACAAAGAGCAGTGTCTGGCCGTAATGACGCCTGTGCTGACCGAATGCGTGGATATTTTGATCACCACAATAGAGGACATGGCCAAGTTGTACGGGATCGGATGCGGGCGCTACAGCGCGGAGCAAATAGATCGGGGGGACTTCGGCCAACCAGATGACGACGACCTGCGCGCTTTTGCCTCGGAACTGATCGCCCGTTTCAAGGTGCGGATGATTGCGGTCACCATCCGATACCCGGATAACTTTGAGCAACACCGCTGGGAATCCGCCGTGATGGATAGCGAAGGGAACTTCTTCCGTTCCGCCGCGGTCAGGCCGATCACGCTGCTGGACCGACTGGGAGGAGGAGACACCTGGAACGGAGGTTTCTACTACGGGCTCATGACAGAAGGATTTAATGCCGCTGGTATGCAGAAGGGGCTCGTTGTGGGAGATGCGGCCACTCGCCTCCAGCAAACGCTAATGTTTGATCTGCCCATCATCAACAAGGCGGAAGTGCAGGCGCTGATCCGCGCTGACATCGCTGGCGGTGGGAAGCGGACAGTGCGATAGGCGGATGCTAACAAGACAAGGCCGGGGCGGGCCTTTCGGCCCGCCCCGGCCCGCCGTCCCCGCCCCCTCACCAGAACGGCGGCGCTTTCAGCCCAATCTCCTCCGTATACGCAAACAGCGCCCACAGCACCCACGCCAACGCCTCCTCCGCCCGCGCCACCGCCTCCTGCCCCGGCACCACCCCGTCCCCCTCCCCCATCAGCACCTCCGGATGGATCCGCACCCGCACCCCAAAGTCCTGCGGCCCCTCCCCCCGCTCCCACGAAGACTCCGGCACCGCCAGCAGCCACCGCTCCACCTCATACCCGTGATACCGCAGAAACTCCCGAATCACCCCCTGCATCCGATGCAAAATCGTCGTCACGTTCCACCGCCCACCGGCGACACCTTCCCCCCTCCACACCCGAAAAACGCCGCCTTCCGCCGCAAACTCTCCACCACCCGCCACAACAACGACAAACCCGCCTCCTGCTCCACCTCGTACAACGCCTACACCCCACCCGGCAACGTCACCACGTTGTCCGGCCGCAGCACCGGATGGTTGCCACCTTCGCCAGGGCTCCCGCCCGCCACCAGTTCCGCTGGAGGAAGGGGCCCTCTTCGCCTGCCTGCCCACCCCGACGCCCGTGGCCCGTCAGGCCCTGCTGGCAGGCCGGCGCCCCGCCCGGTTTCCCAAGACCTGGAACCGGACCGATGCGGAGGAGCGGCGCTGGCGGTATCGGATAAAAAAACCGCCCGCAGGCCCGGACCTGCGGGCGGTTTTTTTCATCCGATCACCGCCAGCACATCCCCCTGGGCCACTTCCTGACCGGGGCGGGCGCACAGGGAACGGACGACGCCATCCTGCGGCGCGCGCAGTTCCAGATTCATCTTCATAGACTCCATCACTGCCACCACCGTCCCGGCCTTCACGGCCTGCCCTTCGGCGACCCGCACCTCCAGCAGCAAGCCCGGCAGGGGGGCGGTAACCCGGGCCGGGCCTCCGGCCCCCGCCGTACAGGAAGGTCTGCCGATTTCTGGTAGGGCAGGGTGGGGCGCTTCCAGCCGGGCCTGATACGTCCGGCCCTCCACCACGACACGCCATTCCTCACCAGTGGTTTCCGCGCATCCTTCGTAGGAGCGATGACCCACCAGCAGGGACAGGAAGGAACCCTCCATCCCCTCCACGTCTACCTGCATGGGCTGTCCATTCACCCAGACCGTCCCATCCGGCCGGACTTCCACCTCAAATATCCGCCCTTCCACCTCAACCCGGTATTTCATCCCGTGCTCCGTATTGCGTATTCCCTGCTCCTCTGCTCCCTCGCCCCTCCGCTCCCCCGCTCCCCCGCCCCTCCGCTCCCCCGCCCCTCCGCTCCCCCGCTCCCCTGCTCCCCCGCTTCCTACTCCCTACTCCCTACTCCGTACTTCCTACTCCCTACTCCCTTCCCACCTGCTCCCATCGTCCCAGCAGTCGCCATCGGCTGGCGGTCTCCTCCCGGCGGCTACCGGCCCGGCGCTGCCAGTCGGCCAGGACGGCGGTCAGCGCGGCGGCCAGGTATTCCTCCTCATCGGGTGGAGGCGGAGTGAACCCCTCCTCCAGGAAACGGGTGTGGACCTGACCGCCGAAGAAGCGGAGGCTATCCAGCAGCGCCCGATGCAGGTCCAGGTTCGTCGTCACGCCCAGAATCTGGTACTCCTCCAGCGCCCGCCGCATCCGGACAATGGCCACGCCGCGCGTCTCGCCCCAGGCGATGAGTTTGGCCAGGAGGGAGTCGTAGTACGGGGTGACGGTCATCCCCTCGCAGATGCCGCTATCCACCCGGATGCCCGGCCCGCCCGGCTCCCGCAGCCGGGTGATGCGCCCCACCGACGGGGCAAAATTCCGCGCCGGGTCCTCGGCCAGGATGCGACACTCCAGCGCCCACCCCCGGGGCTGAATGTCCCACTGGCGGTAGCGGAGTTCCCGTCCGGCGGCAATGCGCAGTTGCTCCTTGACGATGTCCACCCCGGTGATGGCCTCAGTGACGGTGTGCTCCACCTGCAGGCGAGGGTTGACCTCAATGAAGTAGAACCGTCCTTCCGGGTCCAGCAGGAACTCCACGGTCCCCGCGCCCACGTAGTGGACGGCCCGCGCCAGGAGGACGGCGGTACGGCACATCCGGTTGCGCAGTTTGGGCGTCAGGGCGCGGGAGGGGGCCTCCTCCACCAGTTTCTGCTGGCGTCGCTGGATGGAGCACTCCCGCTCCCCCAGGTGAATCACGTGGCCATGCCCATCGGCCAGAATCTGGACCTCCACGTGGCGGGCCTGTTCCACCTGCCGCTCCAGGTAGAGGCTGTCGTCCCCGAAGGCGTTGCGGGCCTCCCGGCGGGCCAGGGGGATGGCGGCCTCCAGTTCCTCCCGCGAGCGGACGACCCGGATGCCGATGCCCCCGCCCCCGGCAGCGGCCTTGAGCACTACCGGGTACCCGATGCGGTCCGCCGCCGCCAGCAGGTCCCGGTCGTCCAGCGCGCGGTCGGTGCCGGGGAGGACGGGGATGCCCAGCCGTCGGGCCACCCGCCGCGCCGCGACTTTGTCCCCCATCAGTTCCAGCGTCTCCGGCCGGGGCCCGACGAAGATCAGCCCCGCATCCGCACAGGCGCGGGCGAAGGAGGCCGACTCGGCCAGGAAGCCGTAGCCGGGATGGACGGCCTGCGCGCCGGCGTTGAGGGCCACTTCTATGATGCGGTCGCCCCGGAGGTAACTCTCCCGCGCCGGCGGCGGACCGATGCAGTAGGCCTCATCGGCATAGCGGACGTGCAGGGAGTCCCGGTCGGCCTCAGAGTAGACAGCCACCGTCTCCAGCCCCAGTTCCCGGCACGTCCGCAGTACCCGGACGGCAATCTCACCCCGATTGGCGACAAGGACTTTGCGGATCATGGCGTGGTGCATATTCTGTGGTTGTTGACTTCCCGACAGATGGGACTATAATTTTCGTAGAGGTGTAAGATGGGCGTTCAACTCACAGTCCATTTGCCCACAGACCTGGCCAGGCAACTGGACCTGGCCGCAAAACGGCTCCGGCGAAGCCGCTCGGACTTGATTCGCGAGGCGTTGGATCGGTTTCTCGCTGAGCAGGCCGAGGTACGCCCCATAGAGCGCGTTCGCGACCTTCTGGGGCGGATAGAGAGCGGCGTGCCCGACCTGGGTCAGCACCACAGGGAATACCTGCTTCAGCGACTCCAGAATGGCCGGTGAACTGTTATTGGACACAGGTGCCTTCGTCGCTCGGTAGACCGGAGCGAGACCCGTCATGCGGACTGTGTGGCCGTCCTGGAGGATTGGACAGGGCCTGTGGTGACAATTGAAGCGGTTTTAACGGAGACTCTCTATCTGGTCGGTCCCTCCTGGGAGGCCCAGCAGGTTTGTCTGGAATTTTTCTTGCGCGGTGCATTCGCGTTGATTCCATCGGCTCCCGACCTGAGGCGTATTCGTGAACTGCTTCAAAAGTACCGTGACGTGCCTATGGATTTTGCAGACGCGACCCTGGTTGCACTGGGTGAGCGTTTAGGAACGGATCAGGTGTTCACCCTGGACCGGCGCGGGTTTACAGTCTACCGTCTGTATGGGAAAAGGCCCTTTCAAATTCTGCCGTAGCGCCGGTGTCACGTTATGCCAACTAAAGTAGTCCTGCCTGGGCCTCTGGCCTCTGGTTAGTCTGCACCGACCAGCGGGTTACATATCTTTGCCCGTAATCGGTTCGGCCAGCGTTACAGCGGAATATTTCCGTGCTTCCGCGCCGGTCTCCGCACCCGCTTATCCCGCAGCATCTCCAACCCCCGGATGAGCATATACCGCGTCTGGGACGGACGGATTACCCCGTCCAGATACCCCCGTCCCGCCGCCACGTAGGGGTTGGCGAACCGCTCCCGGTACTCCTGGACCAGTCGCCGCCGGACTGCCTCCGGGTCCTCCGCCTCCGCCAGTTCCTTCCGGAAGACGACGTTCACCGCTCCCTCCGGCCCCATCACCGCGATCTCCGCCGTCGGCCAGGCCAGACAGAGGTCTCCCCGCAGGGATTTGGAACTCATCACGATGTACGCGCCGCCGTAGGCCTTGCGGGTGATGACGGAGAGTTTGGGGACCGTCGCCTCGGCGTAGGCGTAGATCATTTTCGCCCCGTGGCGGATGATCCCCCCGTGCTCCTGGGCCACGCCCGGCAGGAAGCCGGGGGTGTCGGCGAAGGTGACCAGGGGGATGTTGAAGGCGTCGCAGAACCGGATGAACCGGGCGCCCTTGTCGGAGGCGTTGATGTCCAGCACTCCCGCCAGGACCGCCGGCTGCTGGGCGACAATGCCCACCGGGTGCCCGCCCAGCCGGGCGAAGCCGACAATGAGATGGGGGGCAAACCCGGCCTGGACCTCCAGAAACTCCCCGTCGTCCACCACCCGCCGGATGACCTCGTACATATCGTACGGCCCGGTGGGGTCCTCCGGCACCAGCGTGTCCAGTTCCGGGTCGGCCCGGTCGGGCGGGTCGGTGGGCGGGATGTAGGGCGGGTCCTCGGCGTTGTTGGGCGGCAGGTAGGAGAGGAGACGGCGCACCAGCGCCAGCGCGGCCCGGTCGTCCGGCGCGACGAAGTGGGCGACGCCGCTGGTGGTCAGGTGGACGCGCGCGCCGCCCAGTTCCTCCGGCGTCACCTCCTCGTGGGTCACGGCCCGGATAACGTCCGGGCCGGTGATGAACATCCGCGCCGTCCCCTCCACCATCACGATAAAGTCGGTGATGGCGGGGGAGTAGACGGCGCCCCCGGCACAGGGGCCCATAATGACCGAAATCTGGGGGATGACGCCGGAGGCCAGGGTGTTGCGGTAGAAGATTTCGCCGTAGGCGTCCAGCGCGTCCACCCCTTCCTGGATGCGCGCGCCGCCGGAGTCGTTGAGGCCGATGATGGGCGCCCCGTTCTCCAGCGCCAGGTCCAGCACCTTGCAGATTTTCCGCCCGTGGGCCTCCCCGACCGACCCACCCAGGACGGTGAAGTCCTGGGCAAAGACGTAGACCTTGCGCCCGTCAATTTCCCCCCAGCCGGTGACGACACCGTCGCCCAGGGGCCGCTCCCGGTCCAGGCCGAACTCCGTCGCCCGGTGGGTGACGAACGCGTCCAGTTCCACGAAGGAGCCGGGGTCCAGCAGGACCTCCAGCCGTTCCCGCGCGGTCAGTTTCCCCTGAGCGTGTTGCTTCTGGACCCGTTCCGGCCCTCCACCCGCGCGGGCCGCCTGCTCCATTTCCTCCAGACGTTTCAGATCCGCTCGCATGCCTGTCCTTCTCGTCTGAAAATGAACCACCAAGACACAAAGACACGAAGAAAAAAATTTTTAAACTTCGTGTCTTGGTGTCTTCGTGGTTTTTCACACCCTCCACCAGAGCCGCCGCAGCCGGGAGCCGAGCGCGGCCAGGGCGTACCGCAGCCGCCGCAGGAACCGCCGCCAGGCCGGGACCGGTGCCGGTTGCGGGTGCGTCCAGCGGACCGCCGTCGCGCCCCAGGTCAGCCCGGCACCGAAGCCCACGCAGACCACCACGTCCCCCGGCTTCAGCCGTCCCTCCTCCACTGCCTCGCAGAGGGCAATGGGGATGGACGCCGCCGAAGTGTTGCCGTACCGTTCCAGGTTGTTGTAGACCTTCTCCGGCGGGAGTTTCAGGTCCCGGACGGCGCTCTCTATGATGCGTCCGTTGGCCTGATGGGGGATAAAAAGAGAGACGTCATCTATGGAAAGGCCTGTCCGCTCCAGCACCTGCCGGGTGACGGAGGGGATGACCCGGACAGCGAAGCGGAAGACGTCCCGCCCCTGCATTTTGATGAAGTGCATCCGCTCGGCAACCGTCTGGTGGGACGCCGGGTGGCGGCTCCCGCCTGCCGGGAGCAGCAGCAGGTCGCTGCCGGAGCCGTCGGCGCCCAGGACGGTGGCCAATACCCCGCCGTCGTCAGCGCTGGCCCGCAGGACCACCGCGCCCGCCCCGTCGCCAAAGAGGACGCAGGTGTTGCGGTCGGTCCAGTCGGTGATGCGCGAGAGAGTCTCGGCGCCGATGACCAGTGCGGTCCGAATGGCGCCGGATTCTATCATCGCCGCGGCGACGCCCAGCGCGTAGACGAAGCCCGTGCACCCGGCGGCCAGGTCAAAGGCCCCCGCACGGCGGGCCCCCAGCGCGTCCTGGACCAGACAGGCAGTGGACGGGAAGAGGTAGTCCGGCGTCGCGGTGGCGACGATGATCAGGTCCACCTTCTCCGGCCCGATGCCGGCTCCGTCCAGCGCCTGGCGCGCGGCCTGGACGGCCATCGTGGCCGTCGTCTCCCCTTCGCCCGCCAGGTGCCGCTCCCGGATGCCGGTGCGGGTGACGATCCACTCGTCCGATGTGTCCACCATCCGGGAGAGATCGTCGTTGGTCAGGACTCGCTGGGGGACGTATTTCCCCCAGCCGACGATGTGGGCGCGCGGCATAGGTCCTCCTGAAAAATATTTTCTTTTTGCTCTTCCGGTCTCACAGGAGAAATCACCCTACAGGCCTGGCGGCCTGCGCTACATTGTGGCGCAGGCTGTCAGCCTGTGCTATGTTGTGGCGCAGGCTGTCAGCTGTGGCGCAGGCTGTCAGCCGTGGCGCAGGCTGTCAGCCTGCGCTACGACTGCATGACCCGAAAAATCAGGCACCCATTGTGCCCGCCGAACCCGAAGGAGTTGGAAAGGGCCACCCGCGGCTCCAGACGGCGGGCCTGGTTGGGGACGTAGTCCAGGTCGCACTCCGGGTCGGGGGTCTCGTAGTTGATGGTGGGGTGGACCCAGCCCGTCTCCAGACTCTTGACGCAGGCGATGGCCTCCACCGCCCCCGCCGCACCCATCAGGTGGCCGATCATAGACTTGGTGGAACTGACGGCCAGACGGTCGGCGTGGGGACCGAAGACGGCGCGGATGGCCTGAGTCTCAATCCGGTCGTTGAGGGGGGTGCTGGTGCCGTGGGCGTTGATGTAGTCCACCGCCTCCGGCGGGAGGCCCGCGTCGGCCAGGGCGCGCCGCATGGCCAGCGCGGCTCCCTCCCCGGTCTCCTCCGGCGCGGCGATGTGGTACGCGTCGCAGGAGGCGCCGTAGCCTGCCAGTTCGCAGTAGATGCGCGCGCCGCGGGCCAGGGCATGCTCCAGGGATTCCAGCACCAGCACGCCCGCCCCTTCGCCCAGGACGAAGCCATCGCGGCCGGCGTCAAAGGGGCGGGAGGCCCGCTGGGGCTCGTCGTTGTGGGTGGAGAGCGCGCCCATCCGGGCGAAGCCTGCCACCGCCAGTGGATGGATGACGGCCTCGCTGCCGCCGCAGATCATCACTTCCGCGTCGCCCCGGCGGATGATGCTGGCCGCCTCGCCGATGGCGTGGGCGCCCGTCGCGCAGGCGGAGGCGACGCAGAGATTGGGCCCCCGCAGGCCATAAGTGATGGCGATGACGGCGGAGGCCGCGTTGGGCATCATCATCGGAATCATAAACGGGCTCACCCGCCGGGGGCCGGCGCTGTTGAGGACGTTATGGTTCTCCAGGAACGTGAGCGCGCCCCCGATGCCCGTCCCGATGAGGACGCCGATAGCTTCCCGGTCTTCCCGGTTCAGGGAGAGGCCGGCGTCGGCGATGGCCTGGCGGGCGGCCTCCAGCGCAAAGAGAGTGAAGCGGTCGTGGCGGCGGGCCTCTCTGGCCCCGAAGAGCGCGACGGGGTCAAAGCCCTTCACCTCGGCGGCGATGCGCACGTCCAGGCCGGCGGGGTCAAACTGGGTGATGGGGCCTGCGCCGCTGCGGCCCGCCAGCAGATTCTCCCAGAATGTGGGGACGTCGTTGCCCAGCGGTGTGACGGCCCCCAGCCCGGTGACGACAACTCTTCCTGGCATCTCAATCCCCCTGAGTGTGATTCGTCGTAAATATTCAGGCTTCCTCACCCCACCCCCGCCGCCTGCGGCGGGCGGCGAAGCCGCTGGGGGAGGGGTGAGGCTGAACAGTTACGATTCGTCACAAACGAAAACACCCGGATGGCCGGAAGGATGCGCTTCGGGTGTGTCTTAATTTTGTCGGGCCGGGTCGTCGGCCCTTCCGCCTTGCCGTCAACGGCCAGGCTCAGGCAAAGACGAGGCGTTAGAGCGTCCCTTTCCGCCCTGATAAGCCGTGTTCCCGAAAGGCTACCGGGTAGAAGGCGCTTCCAGCGCCCTGCGCAATCTCAGGCAGGCCTTTTACGGCCTGGCCCACTTGCCATTTCTCTCATACTGATGTACACTAAACGTAACTACAGGCCTCCTCACCCCACCCCCGCCGCCTGCGGCGGGCAGCGAAGCCGCTGGGGGAGGGGTGAGGCTGAACAGTTACCACTAAACACCACTATGCTGGAACAACTCCCTCTGTTCGCCGTCGCAGACCGGAGGCCGTACACCGTCAGCCAGTTAATGGCCCGCATCCGGAGCACCGTGGAGATGGACCCCCGCCTGATGGATGTGTGGGTGGAGGGGGAGGTCTCCAACTTCCGCCAGGTCGCCTCCGGCCATTGTTACTTCACCCTGAAGGACGCCGGGGCAGAACTGCGCTGTGTGATGTGGCGGGACCGGGCTCGGGGGATGCGCGCGCTCCCTAATAATGGCGACTCAGTTCTGGCTCACGGGCGGGTAGGGGTATACGAGCAGCGGGGCGACCTGCAACTCTATGTGGACGCGCTGGAGCCGTTGGGGCTGGGGTGGCTTTACCAGGAGTACGAACGGCTGAAGGCGCGGCTGGAGGCCGAGGGGCTCTTCGCTGCTGAAAGAAAGCGTCCCCTTCCCCGCTTTCCCCGCCGCATCGGCGTCGTCACTTCCCCCGACGCAGCCGCCCTGCGGGACATCCTCAACATCCTCTCCCGCCGCTATCCGCTGGCAGAGGTGGTCCTGGCCCCCACGCTGGTCCAGGGGGAGGAGGCCCCGCCCCAGATCATTGCTGCCCTGCGCGCGCTGAATGCCCGGGAGGACATAGACGTCATCCTGCTGGCCCGGGGCGGGGGCTCTCTGGAGGAACTTTGGGCCTTCAACGACGAGCGGGTGGCCCGGGCGGTCGCCGCATCCCGCATCCCGGTGGTCTGTGGGGTAGGACACGAGACGGATTTCAGCCTGGCCGACTTCGCCGCCGACCGGCGCGCGCCGACCCCGTCGGCGGCGGCGGAACTGGCGACCCCCGACCGCGCGGAACTGGCCCAGCAGGTGCGCACGCTGCGGGCCCGCCTGGTCCGGGCGCTGGAGGCCGACCTGGCCCGGCGGCGCGGGCGCGTCCAGGAGCAGGTGCGGGTGCTGCGCCGTCTCTCCCCGGCCCTGCGCCTCTCTCAGACCCGCCAGCGGCTGGACGACCTGACGGAGCGGGCCGGGCGGGCCATCCGGCATCAGATCGCCGTCCGCCGGGAGCGGCTGGCAGGTCTGGCGGGCCGGCTGGAGGGGGTCAGCCCGCTGGCCACGTTGGAGCGGGGCTACGCCATCGTCCGGCGGGCGGCCGACGGCCTCATCGTCCGCTCCCCGTCCCAGGTAGCCGTCGGGGACGCGCTGCGGGTGCGCGTACGAGACGGGGAGTTCGGGGCCAGAGTCTCCGGGAAATAGGACGCGGCATTCAGGCCCGACGGTAAACCGTCGGGCTGATTGGGCAAAGCCCTGCGGGCTATTCTCCAGCCCGGAAGGGGCTTTGCAGAATAAGCCCGACGCTTTAGCGTCGGGCGGGAGTCTCCAGGAACTGGGGAAACATTTCGGCGAAAAAGTCGCGGACGGTGAGAATAGGGATGCCCATGTACGAACCTAAATTCAGCAGATGGTGGTCACCGGATACAATGAAAGCGGCATCTGCCACCACTGCACAGTGCAGGAACACATCATCGTCCGGGTCGTCTATGACGATGGGCTCTCCTTCCGACACCTCAAAGATTGAGGCCAGCGTCATCGCGTAGGCCACCAGTTCTGTGGCAGTCAATCCCAACTGAGTCAGACGGGGCTGAAGACGTTCGTATGTCAGGACTTCGGCCAGTTCCATCAATATGGTCGGGGTCGCACATATTTCAATCTCACCGTCTTCGGCAAGGCAAAGCAGTCTCCAGGGCAAGCCTCGCCACAAAAGCCCTGAGACCCAGACGTTCGTATCTATGACAACTCGCATCATCTACCTGCCCGACGGAGACGCCGAACCTGATGGACGATTTCGTTAATCTCGTCCATAGATAGGGGCTCCTCTTCCGGTGCCTGGGCGACAATTTTTGTCACCGGGGGAGGTGTGATCCGCTTCAGGTAGAGCGTATCGCCGTCCACCCAAACGACAAAACGGTCCGAGGGGCGGAAACGGCCCTGGATTTCATCGGGTAGTTTCAAGGTATATTGAGAAGTCAATTCAGCGATTTGAATCATCGGGTCCTCCCGACGGAGAGGTTGTTCGCCAGTAAGTATACCCCATTTCTCCAATCCCTACAAGGGCGGAATCAGCATCTTTTGGAGTGATGGAATGGACATCGCCATCATCGGTGCCGGCATCACCGGCCTGACGGCGGCCTATGACCTGACCCGCGCGGGCCATCGGGTGACCGTCTACGAGGCCCGCCCCTACGCCGGGGGGTTGGCGTCCGGTTTCCACGACGAGCGCTGGGAGTGGCCTCTGGAGCGGTTCTACCACCATTGGTTCGCCTCCGACCGGGAGGCCATCTCCCTGATCCGGGAACTGGGGGTTGCCGACCGTCTCTTCTTCCCCCGGCCCACCACCTCTATCTACCACCGAGGGCGCATTTATCCCTTTGACAGTCCGATGCGGGTGCTCCGCTTCACCCCCCTGCCCATCCAGGACCGGCTGCGGGTGGGGGTGGTCACCCTGTACCTGCGCCTGCTGCGCCGCTGGGAGCCGCTGGAGGGGATGACGGCTGAGGAGTGGACCCGCCGCGCTGTCGGCCCCCGCGCCTACGAGATTCTCTGGAAACCGCTCCTCATCAGCAAGTTCGGCCCGGACGAGTACCGCCACGTCAACATGGCCTGGTTCTGGGCCCGCCTGCACAAGCGGACCCCCCGGCTGGGCTACTTTGTCGGCGGATTCCAGGGATTCATAGATGTTCTGGTGGAACGGGTCACCGCCCAGGGGGGCCGCATTCTCCTGAACGCGCCCGTCCGCCGCATCCGCCGGAGCGCTGGCCCTCAGGCCGGTGATCGCGCGGATACCAACTGGACGGTGGAGTACGCGGGCGGGTGGGAGACCCACGAGGCCGTCATCGCCACGTGCCCGCCGGGGGTGCTGGCGGACCTGGCCCCCGACCTGCCTGCGGACTACGGGGCCCGCCTGCGCGCCCTCAAGTCCCTGGGCGCGGTCACCCTGGTTCTGGCCCTTCGGCATCCCCTCACCCGGGGCCATTACTGGATCAATCTCCCCAAAGGGGACGAGTTCCCCTTTATGGGACTGGTGGAACACACCAACTACATCTCTCCCGACCACTACGGGGGAGACCATATCGTCTACTGCGGCGATTACCTGCCGCCGGACCACCCCATTTTCGGGATGGACAAGGAGGCCCTACTGGAGCACTACTGGCCGGGGCTTTTGCGCATTCGGCCCGACATCCGCCCCGACTGGGTGCGGGCGGTCTGGATGTTTGCCGAGCCGTATGCCCAGCCCGTGCCGACGTTGTACCATTCCCGAAACATCCCGCCCCTGGAGACGCCGCTGCCGGGCCTCTGGATGGCGAATATGAGCCAGGTCTACCCCTGGGACCGGGGCACCAACTACGCGGTGGAACTGGGGCGGCGGGTGGCGGGGATGATAGTGAAACGTGAAATGTGAAACGTGATGTGGAGGTGAGCATGACGTCCATTCAGTTTGGCACTGACGGCTGGCGGGGGAAGATTGCGGAGGACTTTACTTTTGACAACGTCCGCCGCTGCGCGCAGGGGTTCGCCAACTACCTGGCGGCCCACGGGAAGGGCGGCACGGACATCGTCATCGGCCACGACCGGCGCTTCGCCTCGCGCGACTTCGCCATCGCGGCCGCCGAGGTCATGGCTGCCAACGGCCATCGGGTCTGGCTGACGGAAGGTCCAACCCCGACCCCCGTCATCTCCTATTCCGTTGTGGAGCGGAAGGCCGCCGGAGCGATCAACATCACCGCCAGCCACAATCCCCCCTCCGATAACGGCTTCAAGGTACGGGATGAACACGGGGCAGCGATTGCTCCGGACGGCCTGCGGGAGATAGAGGCCGCCATCCCGCCCATCGGAGAAGTCCGCCGCACCGACTTCGCGACGGCCCAGGCGGAGAGCCGCATCGTCGTCTGGGACCCCGCCCCGGCCTACATCGCCCACATCTCCCGCCTGGTGGACATCGGCCGCATTCGGGATGCCGGGCTCCACATCCTGGTGGAGCCGATGTGGGGCAACGGTATCGGCTGGTTCCCCCGTCTCCTGGCCGGGGGCCGGACGCGCGTCACCGAAATCCACAACGTCCCCAACCCCTTCTTCCCGGAGATGATCCGCCCGGAGCCCATCCCGCCGAATGTGGACGTCGCGCTGGCAAAGACCGTAGAACTGGGTGCCGATGTCTGCGTCATTCTGGATGGCGATGCCGACCGGATGGGCATCGGCGATGAGCACGGGCGCTTCATCAACCAGTTGCAGGTCTACGCGCTGCTGGCGTACTATTTGCTGGAAGTCCGGGGGGGGCGGGGTGCCATCGTCAAGACCCTCTCCACCACCTCTATGCTGGAGAAACTGGGGGAAATCTACGGCGTGCCGGTCCACCAGGTCGGCGTGGGCTTCAAGTATGTGGCGCCCAAGATGTTGGAGACGGACGCGATGATCGGCGGGGAGGAGAGCGGTGGCTACGCCTTCCGGGGCCACGTCCCCGAACGGGACGGCATCCTGGGCAATCTGTACTTCCTGGATATGATGGTCCGGACGGGGAAGACGCCGTCCCAGTTGCTGGACGCACTCTACGGCAAACTGGGGGCCGTCTACTTCTACAGCCGTCTGGACATCACCTTCCCGGCGGAGCGGCGGGCGGAGATCAAGGCCCGGCTGGACGCGGCCCGACCGGAGTCCATCCTGGGCCTGCGGGTCACCGACATCCTCACCTACGACGGCTACAAGTATTATCTGGAGGACGGCGGCTGGCTCCTGCTGCGCTTCTCCGGCACGGAGCCCCTCATCCGCATCTACTGTGAGACCACCGACGCCGCGCGCGTTCGCCCGCTTCTGGAAGAGGGCCGCAAACTGGCCGGAGTGTGATACCAATAGTGTTTGTTAAAGCCATTAATGCTTATAGTGAACTTTTGGGAGATATTTATGGCGGTAATCCAGCCCACGCTTTTTGAATCCACGACCAGCTGGTCAGCCGCCGTACCCGCTCCGGTTCGGAGGCCAGGCGATGTAACTCCTCTTCCACCCTTGCTACCTTTTCTT